>SXGT01273593.1_pt1 | contig 29168 bp, 10 predicted proteins | sample 3176221 | NCBI WGS metagenome assembly SXGT01 (sample SAMN11356862, study PRJNA531348) | freshwater metagenome | isolation source: freshwater sample F1-120 | place: China: Fuxian Lake, Yuxi | collected 2017-12-25 | reverse complement strand
GTAGTGCTTCCCACGTCCGGTGCCACTGGGCGCGACCAGGATCCCGCGCTGGACGTAGTACCGGATCGTGCGACGCGTCACGCCGGAGAGGCTCTCCAGCTCGCTGATGTCAAACTCGGGCTCGGTCGTGTCGTTCACGAGAAGAAACGTAACAGCATGGGTGTCGCGTTGCAAGTGTCGCGTTGAGGATTCCGCCGGAGCGCGTGAGCGCGCAGGTGAACCGGGCCGGGGAGCGCTGCTGCCCCGGCCCCCAGCGTGAATTCATGCTCGGGCCGCGGCAGCAGGGCTCCCCGGCCCTCACCTCGGCGCTCCCGCGCTCCGGTGAACTCCCGTGGGTCTGGCCGCGGGGCGTGTTTCTGTGGAAGGCGCCGGAGGCGCTATCGCGGCCCGCGGAGCGGGCCTTCCGGAGATTTCCGCGACGAGCACCACACTCGCCTGACTCGCGCGTCGAAGGCGCGTGTATCCCAGGGCCCTGCAAGCCGTCACTGATCCGCGCGCTCGCTGCGCGGGCCGCCTTTGGGGCCCGTCCCCTACCGCAGCGATTTCAGGAACGCGATGATGGCCTTCATCTCATCCCGCTCCGGCCTGAGGACGCTCGGACCGTTCGGTGGCGCAGTCTTGACCCGGGCCTTGTACGACGGCATCTGAGGAGCGAAGCCCTTGACCACACGTGCGGAAGGATCCTCGATCGACTCCCGAATATAGTCCTCGGTCACCTCGCACGGGCCATCCGTACACTCCGCCGTACTGCCGTAGAGACCTTTGAAGGTCGGCCCGACTCTCGCGGTTCCGTCCTCAGAGTGACACGCGCTGCAGCCGTAGAGCTGGTAGTAGTGGCGACCGATCTCGGCCATCGGCTTCTTGACGAGCTCGGGATTGCCGCCGGTTGCGATCCATGAATCGTAGTCCGCTTGCGTCACGACCTTGATGTCGCTGACCATACCGGCGTGACCCCGACCGCAATCTTTGGCGCAGACGAGCTTGTGGGTACCGACCTCGGTGGCCCGAAACCGGGCGATCTGCTCGTGCCCCGGGATGATGTCATGCTCGAGGCCAAGGGTCGGGGCCGAGAAGGCATGCTGCACATCGATCGACGTCATCTTGAGCGCGACCGGGCGATTGACCGGCACTACCAGTGTTTGTGACACGATGTCGTCGTCAGGATAGGTGAAGCTCCAGTCCCACTGTCGCGCCGTGACGAGGAGCTCGAGCGTGCTCGACGGCGGCGCGGCCGAGGCGGTCTGGAGGCAAACACCAACGGCGCAGACGACGGCGAGGAGGCTCTGTCGCCGAACGGACTGCGTGCATGTGCGAAACGTCGCTTCGAGGCGAGCTGCCCCTTTCGTGTTGGAATCGCGGAGGTGGCGCACAGGTATCCTCAACGCCGCATGCTGCGGCACGGCCATGTTGGCGCAGCGACTCGCTGCGCGCAAGACCGGGTCTTTGGGGCCTTTGGGGCCCGAGGCCACATTGACGATGGTCTCGAGATGAGCAAAGGGCAGGGTGGCTCGCGCCGTCCCTCACATAACGTGCCCCGGGACGTGCCCGCGTGACCGAGCGGGTCGGTCCCGCTTTGCGGGTCCCTTGGAGGTAGTAGCGGCAGGTCAGGCAGTTGGCATACCCGCCCCCAGTGATTCCCCGTGTGGCATACGCGCCCGGCTAGGTGGCTGCGCTGTCCCGAGCGGCTCTTGGCGGCAGCTGCCGTGGCTGCTCCTTAGCGGCCGCCTCGCGACGCCGACCGCCGGCCGGTCTTCGGCCGCCCGGAGTCTACCGACGCGGATCCGGACGAATGTCCGCCGCATTCGCGCCTGGGTCGATTCAGGCGGGGCTGACGAAGAGCCCGTGGCTACCGGGGGGAGGCCTTCGCGGCGGCATACCCGTAGCGGTAGGGCTTGCCGTGGTAAGCCGGGTTGACGTCGGGTGAATCGACACGGACGGTCCCGTCGGTTCGGGTGACGGCGCCAGTGGCGAGGTCGAGGCGAAAGCGGACAGGGCGTGCGCCCTCGCTGCTCGGACCCTCGGTCTGGTAGGGCGGCGCGAACGCCGTGAAGTTGACGGGGCTCGGATGCACGATGGCGTCGACGACGATGTGGCCCGCGGCAGCATCGTCGTACGCGTTGAAGAGGTGGAAGACCTGCTCTCCGGGCGGAAGCTCGATATGGCGGGCCGGTGCGCCGGGGCGGCGCGGCATGACGAAGATCCGGCGCGTGGCGCGGAGCGTCAGGAGAGGGTGTCGGGTCGCCGTGGGGGTCGCCGGGTCTTGGCTTGGGACGGGCTGTGCTGAGGTCGCTTAGTTCGCCGAGCACGACGTGGCGGTCCGCGGGGCGCGCGGTGGGGTGGCAAGTGGCCGGAGGCGATCAGTGCAGCGGCGATGCTCTCGATCACATCGGGGTCGTCGATGATTGAGACGATGCGGAAGGACCCGCCGCAGGGGCATTGTCGTGGGTCCAAGGAGAGCACCCGCTTGATGAGGTCAGCCCACGAGAGGCGGTCTGGGCGCGGCGGGGCAACGGGTCGTTCAGGTGAATCAGGGGGTGGCCCCGGGAGCACGAGCGGGCGGAGGGCTGCGTTGGGCGCGATGACGCCGAGCGTCCGCACGGCTACGAAGCGTGGGGGTGGGACCAGAGCGGCGAGGCGCGCGAGGAAGGCCATGGGCGTGTATTCGATGGCGCCGGTGCCTCGGCTCCATGTCCGCTTCAACTCGACCACGAGCGGGCCGGCGCCCTTGCCCGTGCCGTTCAGAATCTTCTCGTCACACGATAAGCCGAAAACGCCGCAGTGGTCGCTGGTTCGCGTAAGCCCCCGTCGCGTCCCGGAACAGCTGGTCGATGGTGCCGTCACAGTCGTTGTCGAGGCCGTCGCAGACCTCAACCGACGGGGTAGGGCCGTTGCAGCGTTCGCCGGCCGCGGCGAGGCACACGGTGGTGCCGGTGCAGCTCTCGATCCCAAGGGCCTCGATCTGACACGGCTGCCCCTGAACGACGTCTTCATCGGCGTAACCGTCGCAGTCGTTGTCGAGGCCGTCGCAGAGTTCGGCCGTGGCTTCACCGGCCTGCCAGGAGCCCCACCCGACGTCGGGGTTGCAGCTCACGACGGCGAGGCAGCTCCCGAGCTCGCCGCTCGTCGCACAGGGCCGTGAACCGCCGTCCACGCCGGGACGGCACGTGCAGCTCCCGGTCGTCGGCACGCAGAAGTTGCCGGGCTTGTTGCCCCCTGGATCGGGCGCGCACTCGAAGCCACCTTCGCAGTCCTCATCGGACTCGCAGCCGTAGGCGCAGCGGTCTTCGTCTTCGATGGTGATGCAGGTCCCACCGGCGCACGTGAGGTCCACGATGCACTGCGAACACGGGCGCTCCACGAAGGGCATGCCCGGCGCGAAGCCCTCGCCTCTTGCCCGCAGCTCGAAGGTTTGCCGGTCGTGTCGCCCCCAGGCGGACTTGAAATAATCCCACGTTCGATTGTCATCGTCCGCTAATGCTTGCCGTTGTACAGCGGTGGGGTTTACCAGTACAAGCGCTGGGCGGCTGAGCGCTAAAACCGCACGGGCAGGTCGTCGCTTGGACCCGGGGCAGCTTTCTTCCGGAACTTCCGTTGGAGCTGCACGATGTGGTGTGCCCCGTCCTTTCATGCCTACGTTCTGGCCTCGTCTCTTTGCATGCTTGCGTGCACCGAATCGGCTCCTGAGCCCGTTGAGTCCGCCATGTCGACCGGCGTCGCCCGTGCCACCGAGACAGCCCCGCTAGTTGACCCGCCGCACACCGATGCGGTGATTCCGGACGATCACCCTGGCGCGGTCGAAGCCAAGCTCGACCCACGAATCGAGGTCCATCGGCAGCAGAAGGAGGCGCTCACGCACACGACCGACGTCGAGCGCGTGAGGCGTCGGATCGAGCTCGGGCTCTCGCCGTACCTCGACCGCGAGGACTGCGCCATCTACGTTCGCCGGCAGCTCTCCGAGACCGAGCGAGCCGCGTTTCGGACGCGTGGGATCGAGATCAACCCCGACGTCTGGGTGCCGCCTGTTCCGGCGCGCCGCCACCCCAACGGATTCCATGCCGCTCGCGTGCCCTACTCGGCCCTCGCCGCGCTCGCAGACGACCCGAACGTCGCAGAGGTGCGCAGCGTGGAGTTCCCAGTCGTTCGCTTCAACGACATCGCCCGAGGTGATCTCGGATTGAACGTTCTGCACTCGGGCACGGGTGTGACCAAACGCACCGGGCTCGGCGTCAAGATCTGCGTCATCGATAGCGGCCTCGACGTGAGTCACGGCGACTTCAAGACGCCCGCGGAGACCTTCGACGTCACGACGGGGACCGGCGCGAGCAACTGGAGCACCAACGTCGCGAGCGCCAAGTCGGACCACGGCACGCATGTCGCCGGCTCGGCAGTTGGCACGGGCGCGCTTTCGGCGGGCCAGTACAAAGGCATGGGGCCGGACGCATCGCTTCACTTCTATGATGTCGAAGACAGCACCGGTGCGATCAGCTCTTACGGCATGCTGCTCGCCGTGAAGCGCTCCGAGGTCGTCGGCTGCAGGGTGATGTCGATGAGCCTCGGCTCGCTCGGCGCCGAGCTCGACGGCTCGGGTTCGCTCGAGCAGGCCATCGATGCGGCCACGCTGAAAGGCATGACCTCGTTCATTGCGGCCGGTAACGACGGCGCTACGAAGTGGCACGCACAGAGCGCGGACATCCCATCGTTCGGCACCAAGACCGTGAGCTTCAGCATCGACAACCTCGGGTCGACGGCAGCGTACACGGCTGAGGTGAACATCAACGTCGCCTGGATACAGCCCGGGTCGTTCTCGAAGAAGATCACGTCGTCCATGACGGTGGGGACGGGTGAGACCTTCTCCATCGTCAGTACATGGCCCTCGAATCGCCAGACGTGGATCCAGAACGTCAAGCTCAAGCCGAACGTGGCTGGGAGCACCAAAAAGACCTACACGTTGACCCTCACGAACAGTTGGGATGTGACCTCGATCTCGCCCCACGTGTACATCCTCTCGAGGCCGCCGAACATCGCCTTCACCTCGCCGAGCAGTGCGACGACGCTGGCTTCACCGGCGGTAGCTGACTCGGCTGTGACGGTTGGCGCCATGGTCAGCCGTACCCAGTGGTTGAACTACCAGGGGAAGACGGTGCTCGGTTTCTCGGAGGTGGTGGGAACCGTCGCGTCCTTCAGTAGCCGTGGTCCACGAATCGATGGGATCCTGAAGCCGGACCTCATTGCGCCGGGCGCCTTCGTCATCTCGGCGCGCAACAAGCTGGTCCCGCCCGACCTCGCATTTGTCATCGACAACGACGGGCTCACCCAGAACGGTTCAGGCCCGGCCAACTACCTCGCTGCTCCCGGGACGTCTATGGCGACGCCGATCACGGCCGGCGCTGCGACGCTCCTCATCGAAGCTTACCCAGGTCTCTCTGGCGCCGAGGTCAAAGCGCGACTCAAAGCCACGGCGACGCTCGCGGCGACGCCGAACACGAACGCGGGCAGTGGTCGAGCCGACATATCCAAGGCGCTTCTCTGCGGCAACGGGATTGTCGACCTCGGGGAACAGTGCGACCTCGCCAGCACCAGCACGAGCGACTGCTGCACCACGAACTGCCAGTTCGAGCTCGCCGGAGTGGGATGTGACGACGGGAACAAGTGCACGAATACGAGCAAGTGCACCGGGACGTCCATCACGTGCACAGGCTCCAACCCGACGACCTGCACGGCGCTCGATCAGTGCCATGTCGCGGGCACGTGCGATCCTGGGACGGGCGCCTGCTCGAACCCAAACAAGGCCGACGGCACCTCTTGCGACGATGGCGACGCGTCCACGGGGCTCGATCGCTGCCTCAAAGGCGCGTGCGTCGGCAGCGACCTCTGCGCCAACGTCCTCTGTACGGCGACCGATCAGTGTCATAGCCCAGGCTTCTGCGCGAGCGGGACCGGCCTCTGCTCACCGGAGACTCAGAAGCCGAATGGGACGCCGTGCGACGACGGCCGTCCGCAGTCGAGCGGAGAGACCTGCCTGAATGGGACGTGTACGGCACCGGACTACTGCGTCATCTTCAACATTCAGTGCGACCCGCCCATCAACCAGTGTTATTACGGGAACTTCTGCAATCCGGACACCGGATCCTGTTCGGCTCCCCAGTTCAGACCCGCGGGGACGTCTTGTAACGACGGCAACGCGCTCACCAAGAACGACGCTTGTTTCTCGGGCTACTGCGGCGGCGAGCCGCTCTGCACCGGCGTCACCTGCACGGTCCAAGACCAGTGCCATGTGCTCGGGACGTGTAATCCGCTGACCGGCGTCTGCTCGAACCCGAACAAGCCAAACAGCACCGCGTGTGACGACGCCAACACGCTGACCAAGAACGACGCCTGCACGGCGGGTACGTGCGTGGGTGCCCCCTTCAACCAAGTGTTCGAGTCCGTGGGCTGGCAGCAGCTCGGCAACTCGGGGAGTCCGACTCAGCGCGAAGGCCACGCCATGGCGACCTTCGGTGCGAACGTGCCGACTGTGGGAGGAAAGGTGGTCCTCTTCGGCGGCTACGATCCGTCGCTGTTCTCGACCCTCGATGACACGTGGACGTGGACCAATGGAGTGTGGGCCAAGCTCAGTCCCCCGGTGAGGCCAGCGCCGAGATCGGGACACGCCATGGCGCCGCTGGGCAACAAGCTCGTCCTCTTCGGCGGATCGAACGGCGGCATCGGCAATGAGACGTGGGAGTTCGACGGGGCGACGTGGACGCAGCGTTTCCCCGAGAACAGCCCATCCGAGCGCCGATACGCGGCGATGGCGTCTCGCGGCGACAAGGTCGTCCTCTTTGGCGGCCTCGATGGCGGCAGCACGTACATGCGCGACACCTGGGAGTGGGACGGCACCAACTGGGTGGACCGCACTCTCGAAGGTGGGCCTTCGCGGCGCGCGTTTCATGCCATGGCGACGCGCAGCGACCGTGTCGTCCTCTTCGGTGGCTACGACGCCAGCCTGAGCGCGCGCACGAACGACACGTGGGAGTGGGACGGCCAGACGTGGGTCGACCGATCGTCGCCGTCCCGGCCGCCCGTCCGGCACAGCCACACGATGAGCCGGATGGTCCTGTCGCTCGGCGATCGAGTCCTCCTCTTTGGCGGGAGCAGCGCGGCCGGAGAGGCCATGAATGACGCTTGGGGCTGGAACGGAACGGCCTGGACGCCCTTCACGGACGCGAGCCGTCCGTCCGTACGCCACACGTCGGCCATGTCCCATCAAGGCACCGGTGTCCTCCTCTTCGGCGGCAAAGCCAATGTGAACAATGTGGCGCTCGAGGACACGTGGATCGCCAGGAGCCGCTACTCCATCGCGTCGGAGTGCACGACCCATCAAGATTGCCACGGCGGCAACTGCATCGACGGCGTCTGTTGCAACAGCGTGTGCGGCTCCGGGAACACGCAGGATTGCATCGCGTGCTCCAAAGCCGCCGGAGCGCCCAGCGACGGGGGCTGCTCGCCGCTCTTCGGCGGCACGTGCAACGACAGCAACTCGAACACGGTGAACGACACCTGTTCGTCGGGGACGTGTGCCGGCATCGACCTCTGCGCGGGCGTCACCTGCACGACGACCAGCCCCTGTCACCTGACGTCGGTCTGCAATCAGCAGACGGGCCTGTGCTCGCCCAGCACGCCCAAGCCGAACGGCACGACGTGCGACGACCTCAGCCCGTGTACGCAGGACGACACGTGCACGGCAGGCGTCTGCTCCGGGGCGAGCACGCTGAGCTGCTCCGGCGGCAACGGCTGCACCACGGGCTCCTGCCAGGTCTCGGCGCTTCGGTGGAGCGATGCCGCCAACACTCTGACGACTCGCTACTTCCACGCCGCCGCCCGTCTCGCCGACGGCCGGGTCCTGGTGGTCGGTGGACAGGGAGGGCTCCCCTTCTCCGAGGTCTACGATCCCTCGAAGAACACGTGGAAGGCGACGGGGAACATGGTCATCGGGAGTGGGCCCGTGGCGACGTTGCTCCAAAACGGTCAAGTGCTGGCCTCCAGCCGAGGCGGCGATGGCAGCGTCTCCTGGGTCGCGGTCTACGACCCGGGGTTGAATGACTGGCTCACGCGTGCGCCGCTGGTGACGGCGCGAGGGAACCACACTCAGACGCTGCTCCTCGACGGGACCGTCCTCGTCGCCGGCGGCAACACCAACACTGGCCCCGTGCAGAGCGCAGAACGTTACAACCCGAACACGGACACCTGGACGAGCGCGAGCTCCATGTCGAAGGCTCGCGGAAACCATGCGGCGGCTCGTCTGCTCGATGGCCGTGTGCTGGTGGTCGGTGGTCAGTACGGGGTCGATCTTTACAACCCCGCTTCCAACTCGTGGTCGACGATGAACGACATGAACGTCTCCCGAACCTACACGGCCGCGACCGTGCTGAATGACGGCCGCGTCCTGGTCGCCGGGGGTATCGGAAACGCGGGGGTGCTCTCCTCCGCGGAGACCTTCAATCCGGCCACGGGGGCCTGGTCGATGACGGGCCCGATGGGCGTCGCTCGTTTCGGGGTCGGGATGGCGGCATTGCCGAGCGGTAAGGTTCTGATCGCGGGTGGAGAGGCCGCTGGGAACATCAAACAAGCGGCGACCGAGACGTTTGAACCGAGCACCAATGTGTGGTCCACGGCGGGGTCGCTTCGGGTCGCGAGGAGCCAATTCACGCTCACCTGGCTGAGCGGCGGGAGGGCGCTCGCTGCTGGGGGCTTCGTCGATCAGCCGGCCGGGCCGACCAGCTCCACCGAGACCTACAGCGAGACGTATTGCCCCTCCGCCCCGATCGGGACGTCGTGCAATGACGGCGACGCGGCGACCACACGCGACGTCTGCACGAACACCTATTGTGCGGGGACCACGCCGAGCCAGACCCTCGAGAGCTACCGGTGGGAGCAGAAGCAGCCGCCCACGAAGCCGCCGGCGCGGCAGTTCGGGCTCATGGCGACGCGGAGCGACAAGGCCGTTCTCTTCGGTGGGACCACGCCGGCCGGCGCCGTCAATGACACGTGGGAGTGGGACGGATCGACCTGGAGCGAACGTGCGATCGGCGCTGGACCGCCCGCCCGGGGCCAGACGGCGATGGCGGGTCTCGGCGACAAGGTCGTGCTCTTCGGGGGGCGCAGCGGTGGCGGCTCCGTCACTGGCGATACCTGGATCTGGGACGGCTCGAGCTGGAGCCAGCGCACACCACTACAGTCACCGACCGCTCGGTACGACCACGCCATGGCGCGTAGTGGTGCGAAGCTCGCGCTCTATGGCGGCCTCGATACGTCGACCTTCAACGTGACGGGTGACGTGTGGGAGTGGGATGGGCTCCGGTGGTCGACACGGACCGGCCTCGGAACCGGCCCGGGGCCGCGAACGGAGAGCCGCATGGCGACGCTGCTGGGCTCAGCCGTCGTGACGGGGGGCTATCAAGCGTCGGGACCCTTCGGCACCGGGACGCACACGCTCGGGAGTAGCGGCGACTGGACCAGCGTCAGCTCGGACACCGGTCAGCGGCATGGCCACGCGATGGCCGCGGCCGAGAGTCGGCTGGTCATCTTCGGTGGCGTCGCGAGCGGCTCCCTGTCCGATCAGACGTGGGAGTGGAACGGCAGCACGTGGACGCAGCGCGTGCTGACCACCAAGCCGTCGGCTCGGACGCGCCACGCGATGGCAACGCAAGGACGGAACGTCGTCCTCTTTGGCGGCACGCCGAACTTCACGGTCTACCTCGATGACACGTGGGTCTACCGCCCCGTCTTCGCTCAGGGTTCGGACTGCACGGAGAGCGGCGATTGTGGCTCCGGGTACTGCGTGGACGGCGTGTGTTGCAACAGCGTGTGTGGCTCCGGAACGACGAGCGACTGCCAAGCGTGTTCGACGGCAGCCGGCGCTGCGACCAATGGCGTGTGTGGCGCCTCGAACGGGAACGGATGCGACGACGGCGACGCGACGACCAGCCAGGACGTGTGCACCAGCGGATACTGTGGCGGGACCAACCTCTGCACGGGCGTCGTGTGCCCCTTGCCGGCGGACTCGTGCCACGAGGCGGGCGTGTGTAACCTCGCGACGGGGACGTGTTCACCCATCACCGTCAAGGCCGACGGTTCGCGCTGCACCGATGGCGATCTCTGCACGCAGAACGACACGTGCGAGGCCGGAGTGTGTGGCGCCGGCAGCCCCGTCACCTGCCAAGCTTCGGACTCCTGTCACGCGGCCGGGGCCTGCAGCGCGGCGGTCCAGCCCTTCACGGCGGCAGCCCCACTCCGCAAGAGGCGAGAGTCGCACTCGGCCACACGTCTCGCAAACGGGAAGGTCCTCGTCGTCGGTGGCTACGTGTCCGGCGTGGGTCAGATCCCGGATTGTGAGATCTATGATCCGGCCTCGAACTCTTGGACATCGGCGGCGAGTCTGCCGCTCGGTCTCTATCGGCACACGGCGACTCTGCTCGCGAACGGAAAGGTGCTCGTCGTCGGCGGCAGTTCCGCGGGTCAAAGTGTTACGTCCGGAGCGCTCGTCTATGATCCGGCGACGAACCAGTGGACCACCGCCGGCTCGATGTCGGTGCGCCGTGATCGGCACACGGCGACGCTATTGCAAAACGGCAAGGTGCTCGTCACAGGCGGGTCGGACGAGCTGAACTCGCTGTATGTCAATTCGGAACTCTACGACCCCGCCACGAACACCTGGACGACCGCGGCGGCAGCGCCGGTGGCGCGATACCTCCACTCCGCGACGAGGCTCGCGACGGGCAAGGTCCTGGTCGTGGGCGGTTCGGACAATACGACGACCCTGAAGCGCGTCGACGTCTACGACCCGGGGACGAATACGTGGACGCCTTTGGCGCCGATGCCCATGGGACGTAGCTCTCACGCTACCATCGGCCTCTCCGACGGCCGAGTGCTCGTCGCGGGTGGTACCAACCATCTCGGGTACGTGCTCAGTGCGTCGACATACCAGCCAACGACGAACACGTGGGCGCCAGCCGGACAGTTGCCCGCCGGCCGAACGCGACCGATGGCCAGCGACATCGGTGACGGTCGCATCATGCTCATCGGTTCAGGCACCGGCGCCCCCGAACGGGCCGAGATCTACGACATCGGTAGCAACACATGGACCTCCGGTGGGAGTCGAAGCACGGCGTGGTACGACTTCACGGCGACCGCCCTCCAAGACGGACGTGTGCTCCTCACCGGCGGACGCCTCGTCAATACGACGTTGGACCTGACCGAGCTGTACAGCGTCACCGACTGCGCTGGCCCGGCCCTGGCCAACGGCACGAGCTGCCAGGACGGCGACGGTTGCACGCTCACGGACACGTGCCAGAGCGGCAGTTGCGTCGGTAGTAGCGTCGTCACTTGCGGCGCGACCGACGACTGTCATCTGCCGGGCACGTGTCAGCCGCTTCTCGGCTGTTCGAATCCGCTTCGTCCCAACGGGACGGCGTGCGACGACGCGGACGTCTGTACGCAATCCGACGCGTGTGTGGCCGGCACGTGTTCGGGCTCGGACCCGATCACCTGCGCCGCCGCGGGACCCTGCCGCGAGGCCGGGACCTGCGATCCGGCGCTCGGCTGCACGAGTCCTCACAGACCGGACGCAACCCTTTGTAACGACGGCGACCCTTGCACCCTGACCGACATGTGCAGTGCAGGCGAGTGTCTTGGCGCGAGCCCCGTCGTGTGCACGGCGTCCGACCAGTGCCACGCGCCCGGTAGTTGCAGCGGTGCCAGTAATCCGTGGCAGGCCGGGACCGCGCTCGGCGCGGCTCGGCGTAACCATACCGCCACGCTCCTCCTGGACGGGCGTCTCTTGATCACGGGCGGTGCTTCCGACGCCTCGCCCGAGCTGGCGAGCGCCGCGATCTACGACCCCAGGACCAGCACGTGGACGAATGAGAGCCCGATGAGCATCGGCCGACTCCTCCACACCGCGTCGCTATTGCCGAACGGGAAGGTGCTCGTCTACGGCGGAATCGGGGGCTCTCAGTTCTTGAACACGGCTGAGATCTACGACCCGGTCACGCGCACGTGGTCGGCCGCCGCTTCGACGACGGGGAACAACTTCGGCCACACGGCGAGTGTGCTGGAAGATGGGCGAGTCCTCATGGTGGGGCTACTCCAAGAGCCACAGCTCTACGATCCGAGCTCGAACGCGTGGGCGGCCACCGGGACCGCGCCGCGCTCGTGGAACAATCATACGGCGACGACGCTGCGGGACGGTCGAGTGCTGGTCGTGGGCGGGGCCAGCACTGGCGCCGCCGGGAGCGCGAGTGCGCACCTCTACGATCCGAGCTCCAACACCTGGAGTGCGGCGGCCTCGATGTCCACGCCGAGGAAGGTCCACGCCGCGGCCCTCCTCGAGAGCGGGAAGGTCCTGGTCACCGGCGGAGAATCCGACGGGGTGGCCTTCGCGACCGCCGAGATCTACGATCCCGCGTCGAACTCGTGGGCCGCTACTCCGCCCTTCGCAGGCCCACGTTCCTACCACACCGCGACCTCGAGACCTGGCGGCGGCGTCGTCCTCGTCGGCGGCGCCGCGGCGCCCTCTGCCGTCGCTGGCGTCGTCACCTACTCTGAGTCCACTGGGACCTGGTCGACGTCAGGAACGTTGACCAACGGCCGCTACCTCCACTCGACGACGCTCCTCGACACGGGCGCGCTGCTGGTCGTCGGCGGTGTCAACGCGGCGACCCTCACCAGCGTCGAAGTGGACACCAAGACCACCTGCTCGGCGGGCCCCGTGAAGCCCGATGGGGCGACGTGTTCGGACGGAAACGCGTGTACTACGGGGGACCTGTGCCAAGCGGGTGCCTGTGCCGCCGGTACCACGACGTCCTGCCCCGCCACGGACGCCTGCCACATGGCCGGCGTCTGTAACCCGCAGACGGGATGCACCAACCCTGCCGTTCAGGAGGGCACCGTCTGTGACGACGGGAGCCTCTGCACTCTGAACGAGACCTGTCGCTCGGGCTCCTGCACGCCGGCCGCCGCGATCCTCTGTGCACAGCCGGACGGCTGCCATTTCCTCGGCGCCTGTGAAGCCGCCACCGGGCTGTGCTCGAGTCCGACGAAGGAGACAGGCGCCGTCTGTGACGATGGCAATCCCTGTACCCAAACCGACACCTGCCAAGCGGGCTCGTGTACGGGCTCGAGCCCCGTCGTGTGCGCCGCATCCGATCAGTGCCACATGGCCGGGAGCTGCAGCGCGGCAGGCGGGCAATGGTCCGCCACGGCGCCGCTCCCCATCGCCAAGTCCAGCTTCGCCGCGACGTCGCTCCAGGACGGGACCGTCCTCGTGGCGGGTGGCTTCGCCATCACAGGGGCGTCGGCGACGTCCGATCTCTACGATCCAAAGGCGAAGTCGTGGTCCCCAAGCGGCGCTCTGACGATGCCACGGTCGGATGGCAAGGCGGCCCGGCTACTCGATGGACGCGTCCTGCTCGTGGGCGGCTCTTCGGTGGCGGCGGCACGCAGCGCCGAGCTCTATCTCCCCGCCTCGAAGACCTGGATGCAAGCGTCACCGCCTCTCATCGAACGGCGTGACCACACGGTGACGTTGGTCCCCGACGGGCAGGTCCTCGTGGTCGGCGGCAGCTCTGTCGCGGCTCGGACGAGCGCCGAACTCTACGACCCCCTCACGGGCACGTGGACGGCAGCGGGATCCCTCGGCGCTGCGCGGATGTTCCACTCGGCGACTCTGCTCGCGAGTGGGCGTGTCCTCATCGTCGGCGGATCGCTGTCCGGCCAGACCACAGCCCTCTACGAACCTTGGAGCAGAAAGTGGACGGTCTCCGGTTCCATGAAGGTCGCGCGCACCCAAGCCACCGCGACTCTACTCGGCAGTGGGAAGGTCCTCGTCACCGGTGGAGTCTTTGGTAGCAATAGCAAGACCGGTGTTGCTTACAATGTGGCCGAGGTAGAAGTCTACGATCCAGCCACCGGGAAGTGGTCGTCCGTGGCGCCAATGGCGACCGTACGTTCAGTCGCGTCAGCCACGCTCCTGCCGACGGGAGACGTCCTCATCGCGGGTGGGAGCGCGCAAGACGGCACCGTTGCGTCGACCGAACGGTGGAACGAAGCGTCCAATACGTGGGTCTCGGCGGGCGATCTCATGACCAAGCGCTCCCAGCATGCTGCCGTGCTGTTGGACGACGGGGGCCTGCTCGCGATCGGTGGGTATGGTGCGTCGATGATCGCGGCGGTCGAGGAATATCGCGCCGTCACCGCGTGCTCGAACCCCGCGAAGCCGAACGGCGAGACCTGCACCGACGGGAGCGCGTGTACGCGGGTGGACACGTGCGTCTCCGGCGTGTGTTTGGGCGTAGACCCGGTGAACTGTCCCGCGATGGACTCGTGTCATGTGCCGGGCACCTGCGATGTGGCTACTGGCGCCTGCAGCGTCGTGGCCAAGGACGACGGCGCCGCGTGTGACGACGGCAACGCGTGTACGCAGATAGATCTCTGCGGTGCTGGCGTGTGTCAGGGGTCGTCGCCAGTCACCTGCGCACCGAGCGATCAGTGCCACGCCGCCGGGACCTGCGACCCCGTGGCGGGCTGCACCGATCCCGTTCGTGAAGACGACAGCGCGTGTGACGACGAAAGTACGCTCACCAAGAACGACGTCTGCAAAGATGGCGAGTGCGTGGGCGTCCCGCTCTGCACGGGCGTCGTGTGCACGGCGTCGGATGCGTGCCATGTCGCGGGCCAGTGTAATCCTGCGACTGGGACCTGCTCTTCGCCGAACGCGCCCGATGGGACCACGTGTAACGACGGCGACGGGCTCACTAAGACCGACGTGTGTACGGCGGGCACCTGTGCCGGCGTGTCTCTCTGTGCCGGCGTCGTGTGTAGCGCAGCAGACGCGTGCCACGTCGCCGGGACCTGTACGCTGGCGACTGGCCTGTGCACGACACCGGCCGCACCCGACGGCACGCTCTGTGACGACCTGGATCCGCTGACGGCGAGTGACGGTTGCGTCAACGGGAGCTGCGTCGGGCTCGGGCTCTGCACGGGAGTGACGTGTACCGCGCTCGATGGCTGCCACCTCGCGGGGACGTGCGACACCGCGACGGGCGCCTGCTCGAACCCGCTCGCTTCCGACGCGACCCCATGTGACGACGGCGACGCGTCGACCAAGAATGACGCATGCGCCTCGGGTAGCTGTGACGGCGTGGCGCTCTGCACGGGTGTCATTTGCCAGGCCAAGGACGCTTGCCATCTGGCGGGCCTCTGTGATGTGGCGACCGGCGCTTGCTCGGACCCGCCCATCCCCGACGGCCTCGCTTGCGACGACGCCAGCGCGTCCACCAAGAACGACGTGTGCACGGCCGGCCTGTGCGGCGGTGTCCCGCTCTGCGACGGAGTTACCTGTGGCGCATCTGACGCTTGCCATGTCGCCGGGACCTGCGACGTCCAGACCGGCCTTTGCAGCCACCCGAACGCGCCGAATGGGGTGCCCTGCGACGACGACGATGCGCTGACGGACGACGACCGCTGCGACGATGGCCAGTGTATTGGCCTCGGGCTCTGCACCGGCGTCGTGTGCGCTGCGCAGGGACCATGCAAGGTTGCGGGTACTTGCGATACCTCGACGGGCCTGTGTGACAGCTCCGACGCGCCCGATGGGGCCGCGTGTGACGATGGCGACGCGGGCACCAAGACCGACGCCTGCACGAGCGGGAGCTGCGCTGGGGTGCCGCTCTGCACGGGTGTGGTCTGCACTGCGAAGGACGCGTGCCACGTCGCGGGCACCTGCGAGCCCGCCACCGGCCTCTGCTCCGATCCCCCGGCGCCGGACGGTGCGTCCTGCGACGACCAGAAGCCACTCACGAAGAGTGACGCGTGTACCGGGGGCGTCTGCGCGGGCGTCCCCTTGTGCACCGGCGTCGTCTGCACGGCCGTCAGCGACTGCCGCCTCCCGGGCACGTGTAGCCCGACGACCGGCCTCTGCAACAACCCGAAAGCGCCGAACGGCAAAATCTGCGACGATAGCGACGCCCTCACCAAGAGCGATCGATGCCTCGACGGGGCGTGTGCCGGCGTGCCGCTCTGCTCGGGTGTCGTCTGTGCGCCCAGCGACGCGTGCCACGTCGCCGGTGCGTGTAGTCCCGCGACCGGGAGCTGCACCCATCCTGCCGCGCCCGACCTCACCGCCTGCGACGACGGCGACGCGCTCACCCGAGACGACGGCTGTTCGAACGGCGTCTGCGCCGGCGTCCCGCTCTGCGACGGCGTCGTGTGCTCAGCCAAGTCCAACTGCCACGACGTGGGCACGTGCAACGTCGCGACCGGCGTGTGTAGCGATCCCATGTTGCCGGACGCCACCGCGTGCGACGACGGCGACGCACTCACCAAGGCCGACGCGTGCACGAGTGGCGTGTGCGCAGGCGTCCCGCTGTGCACGGGTGTGGACTGCGTCGCCAAAGATGGCTGCCACCTCGTGGGCGAATGCGACTCCACCACGGGCGAGTGTTCCGAGCCTCTCGCCGAGGACGAGAGCCCTTGTGATGACGGTGACTTCGATACGCTCTACGACACCTGCATCGGCGGCACGTGCGCGGGCATCAGCATCTGCACCGGGGTCGTGTGCCAGCCCATCGACGGTTGTCACCTGGCCGGCGTCTGCAGCACCGGCACGGGCGAATGTACGAACCCACTCGCGCCGAACGCGCGTCCCTGTGACGACGGCGACGCGACGACGCGTTCGGACGCCTGCGTCAACGGGACGTGTACGGGGCTGCCGCTCTGTACGGGTGTCGTCTGCACCGCTCAGGACGCGTGCCACATCGCGGGCACCTGCGTCCCCGAGACGGGCCTGTGCACGAACCCACCGGCGCCGAACACACAGCCTTGTAACGACGGCGATGCCGCGACCAAGGCCGATCTTTGCACCGACGGCGTGTGTGCCGGGAAGCCGCTCTGTGACGGCGTGGTCTGTGCGCCTCTCAGCGCGTGCCACGTCGCCGGCGTGTGCAACTCGTCGACCGGGTCGTGCTCCAATCCGAGCGGGCCCGACGGGATCGGCTGCGACGATGGCGATCCCAACACGTCGGCCGACCGCTGCCAGGCGGGCAAGTGTGTTGGCGTCGGCCTCTGCACTGGCGTCGTTTGCACCGCCAGCGACACGTGCCATGTCGCCGGCACCTGTGACACGGCGACGGGCCTCTGCAGCAACCCGAACGCGCCTAACGCGCAGGCCTGTAGCGACGGCAACCTCGCCACCAAGGATGACCGCTGCGTCAGCGGTGTTTGCGTGGGCGTCTCGCTCTGTTCGGGCGTCGTCTGTGCGGCAGGCGGGCCCTGCCGTACAGCGGGTCAATGTAACCCCATGACCGGTGTCTGTTCGAAGTCGCTTGCACGCCACGGCGGCAGTTGCAGCGACGGGAACGCGCTGACCAAGAACGACACGTGCGTGAAGGGCAACTGCGTCGGTGTCTCGCTTTGTTCGGGGGTCACGTGTGCGCCACTCGATGCGTGTCACATCCCGGGCTCATGCGACGCGTCGACGGGCGCTTGTTCGACGCCGCTGGCGCCAGAAGGGAGCCTCTGCGATGACGGCGACGGCTTCACCAGCGGCGACCGCTGCCAAGGTGGCCTCTGCGTGGGGATCGGGCTCTGCACCGGCGTGACATGCGAAGGCGCAGGTCCCTGCCACGCGCCGGGCGTATGCATCAGCGCCACCGGATCGTGCTCCGCGCCCACGCCGCTCACCGGGATCGCCTGTGACGATGACGACAGCGCGACGAAGAACGACGTCTGTACGAGTGGCGCGTGTAACGGCGTCCCGCTCTGCGATGGCGTCGTGTGTATCGCGTCGGACGCGTGCCATCTGGCTGGCGTCTGCGATCCGCTCACCGGCGCGTGCACGAACCCGACGACGGCTGACGGCGCAGAATGCGATGACGGCGACGTGCTCACCAAATCGGACGTGTGCGCGGGCGGCGACTGCGCCGGCGTGTCCCTCTGCACGGGCGTCGTCTGCACGCCGCTCGATGCGTGCCACACCGTGGGCGTCTGCGATGAGCTGACCGGCGCCTGTGACGACCCGCCGGTGCCCGATGGCACCTCCTGCAATGACGACGACCTCTACACGAACGACGACCAGTGCCAGGATGGGCTGTGTGTCGGCGTCGGGCGGTGTACTGGCGTCACGTGCGCGGCGCTCGGACCGTGTTACGCGGTGGGCGTGTGCAGCTCGGAGACTGGGGTCTGTAGCCACCCCTACGCCGCGGCTCTGACTGCGTGCGATGACGGCGACGCCCACACCAAGTCGGATACTTGCACCGAGGGCGTGTGCGCAGGGCAGCCGCTCTGTGCCGGCGTCGTGTGCGCACCAAAGGACGCCTGTCACGTGTCTGGCGTCTGCGACGTGGCAACCGGCCTCTGCGACGAACCCAACGCGGCTGACGGGACCGCGTGCGATGACGCGGACACGTCGACTCGTGATGACGCGTGCGGATCAGGCGTGTGCGCCGGCGTTCCGCGGTGCTTCGGTGTGGTGTGCACGGCCAAAAACGCCTGCCACGTCGCGGGGACGTGCAACGGCGAGACCGGGCTCTGCGACGACCCGCCGGCCAAGAACAACACACCGTGCGACGACGGCGACGCGGCGACCAAAGTCGATCTCTGCACCGGTGGAGCCTGCGTCGGCGTTCCCCTGTGCACGGGCGTCGTGTGCACGGCGCAGGATGGCTGCCACGCGGTCGGCACCTGTGACCCCGGCACGGGGACGTGCAGCACCGCGCCCTTGCCGGACGCAACCGCGTGCGATGACGGCGACGCACTCACTCGCGATGATGTCTGCACGCTCGGCGTGTGCGCGGGTCGTCCCCTCTGCGACGGCGTGTCGTGTACGGCGAGTGACGCGTGCCACCTCGCGGGCATCTGCGATCCCACGAGCGGCGAGTGCACGAGTCCGGTCGCGCTCGATGGGGCTCCGTGTGACGACGGCGACACCTTCACGTCGGAGGACCGGTGCCAGGGCGGGACTTGCGTCGGTGTGGGTCTCTGCACCGGGGTCGTGTGCACGGCGAAGGACGCGTGCCACCTCGCGGGCTCCTGTGATTCTGCGACCGGGCTCTGCAGCCAGCCGAACGCGCCGAACACGCAGACCTGCGACGATGGCGACTCGCTCACCATGACAGATCGCTGCGTCAGCGGGACCTGCGTCGGTCTACCGCTCTGCGCTGGCGTCGTGTGCACCGCGTCAGGGCCCTGCCGTGTGGCCGGCACGTGTAACCCGGCTACCGGCGTGTGTTCGAACCGAGCGGCACCGACAGGGACCACCTGCGACGACGGCAATACGTCCACCAAGAACGACAGGTGCACGAAGGGGACTTGCGCTGGCGTGCCGCTCTGTACGGGCGTCGTGTGTACTCCAAAGGACGGCTGTCACCTCGTGGGCACCTGTGACGCTGCGACGGGGCTCTGTTCGAACCCGCTCGCGCCAAACGGGGCGTCCTGTGACGATGGCGACGGGTCCACGAGCGGCGATGCCTGTCAGGCCGGAGCGTGTTTAGGTACGGGGCCTTGTACCGGTGTAACATGCGCTGGCAACGACGCGTGTCACGCGCCGGGGACCTGCAGCACCGCCACGGGGCTTTGTTCGGCGCCCGTCGCGCTCACGGGTACCGCCTGTGACGACGGCAACGCGAGCACCAAGAACGACCTGTGCGTGAGTGGTACCTGCGCCGGTGTGCCGCTGTGTACCGGTGTGGTGTGCGCGGCTGCGGACGCCTGTCACCTCGCGGGGGCCTGTGATCCGGCGTCGGGCGCCTGTACGTCGCCCCTCGCGGGCGATGGCAAGGGCTGTGATGACGGTGACGCGCTCACCAAAGCGGACGTGTGTGTGGGCGGCGCGTGCGCCGGTGTGCCGCTGTGCGCGGGCGTCGTCTGCGCGCCGGAGGACGATTGCCATGACGTCGGTGTGTGCGACGGTGCCACTGGCGAGTGTGAGCCGGTCCCCGTGACCGACGGGAGCTTCTGCGACGACGCGGATCCGCTCACGAACGACGATCAGTGCCAGAGCGGCGTGTGCATCGGCTTCGGACGCTGCACGGGCGTCGTCTGTATGGCGCTGGACGACTGCCACGTCGCCGGCAAATGCGACTCCGCTACGGGCGCTTGTAGCCATCCAATCGCGGCCGATGGTGTTTTCTGTAACGACGGTGACGCCGCGACCAAAGACGACGTGTGTAATGGCGGCGCCTGTGAGGGCGTGCCGCTCTGTCAGGGCGTCGTCTGTGTCGCCAAGGACGGATGCCATGTCGCGGGGACGTGTGTTCCCGCCACGGGTGCATGCACCGAGCCGGCTGCGACTGACGGTGCGGGCTGCGACGACGACGACACGCTCACGCGCGACGACGCGTGTGAGGCTGGCGTCTGCGTCGGCGTGCCACGTTGCTTCGGTGTGGTGTGCACTGCGAAGGACGCCTGCCACGTCGCCGGCACGTGCAACCCCGACACGGGGATGTGCGACGCTCCGAACGCCAGGAACATTACTCCGTGCGACGACGGCGATACCGCGACCAAAGCCGATCTCTGCACCAACGGGATGTGTAAGGGCGTGCCGCTCTGTGCGGGGGTCGTGTGTCTCGCGAGTGACCAGTGCCATGCGCCGGGCGTGTGCGATCCAGGCACCGGGGTCTGTTCAAAGCCGGCGGCGCCCGATGGAACGGTCTGTGATGACGATGATTCCCTGACGATCGGGGATCAGTGCGTCAATGGAGCGTGCGCCGGCGCGCCGCGCTGCGAAGGTGTGGTCTGCAACGCGAGTGGTCCTTGCCGCTTCGCTGGCTCGTGTGACCCTGTGACGGGTACCTGCTCCTCGCCAACGGCGCCGGATGATACGGGCTGCGATGACGGCGACACCTTCACCACGGGCGACCGGTGTCAGTCGGGGGTGTGCGTCGGGGATGGGCTGTGTACGGGCGTGGTCTGCACCGCATCGGACGCGTGCCATCTGGCCGGCAAGTGCGACTCCGCGACCGGGCTCTGCAGCAACCCACCGGCTCCCAATGCGACCGCGTGCGACGATGGTGACCCGCTCACGACGGGGGACCGCTGCACCAGCGGGACCTGTCTGGGCTTCCCGCTCTGTGCTGGGGTCGTGTGCACGGCGGCAGGTCCATGTCGCGTCTCGGGCTCGTGCGATCCGGCGACGGGTGCCTGTTCGAACCCGCCCGCACCGGATGGTGGTGGCTGTGACGACGCCGACGTGCTGTCCAAGGACGACGCCTGCGTGAGTGGCGTGTGTACCGGCGTGCCGCTTTGCGAGGGTGTGATCTGCGCTGCGCAGGACAGCTGTCATACGGCGGGCGCCTGTCTGGCCGCAACGGGGATCTGCACGAAGCCGAACGCGCCGGATGGCACGCCGTGCGACGACAGCGACGGCTTCACGAGCGATGACCAGTGCGCGGCGGGCGTCTGCGTTGGGATCGGGCTCTGTACCGGGGTCACGTGCGCAGCGGCCACGTGTCACGCGCCCGGCGAGTGCGACACGGCGACGGGCGCGTGTGGCGCACCCATCCCGCTGAGCGGCACGTCGTGTGACGACGGTGACGCGTCCACCAAGGGCGACGTCTGCTCGAACGGGACCTGCGTCGGTGTGCCGCTTTGCAGCGGTGTCGTGTGCGCGGCTGTAGGCCAATGCCGGATCGCAGGGGCGTGTGACCCCGCGACGGGCCTGTGCTCGAACCCGGCGGCGCCGAATGCTACGGCGTGTGACGATGGCGACGCGCTCACCAAACAAGATCGTTGTACGCAAGGCGCGTGTGCGGGCGTGCCGCTCTGCACCGGCGTCGTGTGCGACGCGACGGACGATTGCCACGACGAGGGCGTCTGCGACGCGACGACGGGCGCGTGCACGGAGCCGGCGCTTGCCGACCTGACGCCGTGTGATGACGGCGATGCGCTCACCAACGACGACCGCTGCGAGGCGGGCGCGTGTGTTGGATTCGGGCGCTGCACGGGCGTGGTCTGCACCGCGCTCGGCCCGTGCCACGTCGCGGGCACGTGTGACACCGCGACGGGCGCGTGTGACCACCCGCACGCATCGAGCGGGACACTGTGCGATGACGGTGACGCGATGACGCAGGACGACGTGTGTAGCGATGGCGTTTGTACCGGCCTGCCACTCTGCGCGGGTGTCGTGTGCGTCGCGGCGGACGCGTGCCACGTTCCGGGGAGCTGCGATCCTGCCACCGGGACCTGCTCGAACCCACTGGTGGCCGACGGGACGGCCTGTGACGACGCCGACGGTCGCACGCGCGATGACGTGTGCGAGACGGGCACCTGCATCGGCGTCCCTCGCTGCTTCGGGGTCGTGTGCACGGCCAAGGACGCGTGCCACGTCGCCGGGACCTGCAACGGCGACACCGGCGTGTGCGACGAGCCGACCGCAGCCGACGGCACCCCGTGCGACGACGCGGACGGGCTCACCAAAGCCGACGTCTGCAGCGGTGGCGTGTGCTCGGGTGTATCGCTGTGTACCGGCGTCGAGTGCGTGGCGGCAGAGCCGTGTCACGTCGTGGGCGTGTGCGACGCGAAGACGGGCACGTGCGACAGCCCGACGGTGGCGGATGGTGTGTCTTGCGACGACGGGGACTCTTTGACGAAGGCTGACGCGTGCAGCAGCGGCGTCTGCGCGGGCGTGCCGCTGTGTACCGGCGTCTCGTGCGTGGCGGCGGACGTGTGTCACGTGGCGGGCGAGTGTGATGCGGCGACGGGGACGTGCAGTAGTCCACTCGCGGCGGCCGGCGTCCTCTGTGACGACGGAGACGCCTGCACGGAGTCGGGCGCCTGTGTCGACGGCGCATGCGTCGCCGGGAAGCCGCTCGAGTGCTTCGCGGAGAACGATTGTCACGACGTCGGGAAGTGTGATCCGGCCACCGGCCAATGTTCGACACCCACGAAGGACGATGGGGCCGGGTGTGACGACGGTGAGGCGTGCACGGGCGACGATCAGTGCGCCGAGGGCCAGTGCCAGGGGACGGCGTTCGGATGCGACGACGAGAACCCGTGCACGGCGGACTCGTGCGCGAGCGACGAGTGTGTGCACACCGCGCAGTCGGGCGCGTGCAGCGACGGTGACGCGTGTACCGACAATGACGCGTGCGACGGGGGTGTCTGCGTCGGGGCGGCCGTGCTCTGTGACGACGGCGACCCTTGTACGACGGACCTGTGTACCGCGGCTGGGTGCACCCATGCGCCGGCTTCCGGCCCGTGCGACGACGGTGACGGCTGCACGGTCGACGACACTTGCGGGGCAGGGGGCTGCGCCGGGACCGCGAAGGCATGTGCCGCTGGCTTCGCGTGTAAGGCGGGCGAGTGCGCCGACACGCAATGCCGCACTTGCGATGGCGCGGCGGACTGCGCCCCGGGTGCCGGCTGCGTGACGCTTAGCGGCGAGGGCCGATGCCTCCGAGACTGTTCGGAATCGGAGACGTGCCTCGACACGGAGACCTGCGCCACGGACGCCGACGGCTTGAGGCACTGCTACCAAACGGACGACGGGCCGTGCAGCGAGCCCACTGTGCCGAGCGACGACGTCGGGACCACCGTGGAGCCGGGCGGCGACGTTCAGGTAGGTGGCGATGTCGCCGTGAACGACGTCATCTCGGGGGGCGACACTTCCGACGTCGCAACGGGCGGGTCCGACGAAGGCGGCTGCCAAGCCGGCGCGTCGAGGTCGTCATCGCCTGCGGTCATGTTGCTGATACTGCTGACGTTGGTGCTCGGCGCTGGGATGCGGCGGCGTCGACGGGCGCCGAGATGATGCGCGAGTGCCCGGCTCGTCGACCAACGGGGCTCAGCCGCCTTCGCCCCACGCTTTCGGGAAGCTCGGCGTCGGCTGGGCCCACCAGACGACCCGGTCAGCGATGGCGCCCTGGTTCTGGACCGCGCCGTTCGGGAGCTCCGGTAGGCGCTGGACTCGCGTTCGGAGGCGCTCCGAGGCAATCGGGGCGAGCTGGGTCAGCGCATTGCTGACTCCGTCGGCGAGGCCCGTCATCAGGTGATCCTGAGGGTAGTAGAGCCCCGAACAGCCCGTGCCTTTGCCCGTGGCCACCACGGTAGCCCCGTCCGGCGTCTGCAGCGCGAGTGTGACCACCGAGTGGCCGCAGCTATAGGGGAGCCCGAGCAGGAGGCCGACGCCCGTCGAGCCATGGACGATCGTGCCTGCGATGTCGCCCGCCGCGTGTTCGATGGCGCCGATGAGGATGACGCGCACGGGTGTGGCCGCGGGCCCCCCGTCGCCGCCGGTGCGCGCGTTCCAGTGGTCAGCGATGGCCCCGAGAAGCTCCTGACGATCGTAGCGCAGCGACGGCGTCCGGTGTGCCCCGGCGTCGGAGGCCACTTCTACGTAGGACGCCTGCAGATCCACCTCGATGCGCGACGGGAAGGCCTACGGCGCTTTGGCTTCCTGTCGATCCAGTCCACGTAGTCGATTTTCACGCAGCTCGTGAGGGTGAGGGCCAAGGGAAGCGCGAGTCGGAGCATCGGAGAATCTCGGGGGCGACGTTGGAGGGCGCGGCTATGGGCCTGAACCATCGTCTCTCGTGGGCCCGATACGCCCGGCCCGAGGTCACGCTGGCATGCGACTGTTCGCTTGCGACGGCCAAGCGGCGCATCGCCGACGCCGAAGAGCTGCTCTGGCGCCGACTCGGTCCACTGCCGGGAGACGAGGACGCCCGTCACGAGGCGTCGTGGGCCAACCGCGTCGCCTCGAGCGAGGGAAGCTCATGATGGACCTGTCGACGCATGTCCGCTTCAACTCGACCACGACGTTCCCAGCGGAGCTGCCGCTGGTCCGCCACGGACTGGACCTCTGCGAGCGTCGGAGCGCGGGTCGTTACGGTGCGCGCGCGGTCCTCCGGGTTGGGGTGGGGCGGCCCCTCACCGACGAACACGGCGTCGGACATTAGGAAGTGCCCGTGCGGATTGACCTGCGCGCCTCGGCACCGAGCGGTCCGCTCGCAGGCGGCGTGCCGCACCCTTGCTGGCGTTGAATCAATTGGTTGCGCTCGAGTCACCGTCTCACTTCGGGACGAGGTGTCTCAGTGTGGGAGGCTCTCGGCAGGCCGAGGTCACGAGCGTGGCATACGTGCCGATCACCCGTCGAAGCAGCCGGTATCCCGGGGAGAACATGGTGGGTGGCGTCAGCGGCCGAGGGTCGGTCATGCGCGGCCATGCTAGCCCGGGTCGTGTCGTCGTCCACATCCGCGCAGACTGCCCGCGCGAGTCGCGCCGTGCGCCCGGCTCAGGCGAGCAAGTAGGGGAGCGGTGAGCGTCGGTCGCCCAGGAGATACATCCCGTAGAGGTTGTTGCTGTAGTCGCCGAAGCCGGGCTCGTCGCCTGACTCGTAGTCGGCTGGGGTGAGCCCCATGACCTGCAGGAACGTGATGAGGAGCTCGTTGTAGGGGCGGCCGCGCCAGTCGAGTACGCCGCCGTCCGACGTGTGGCGGACGTCGCTGTCGTCAGCCGAGCCGTCGAGGCGGAGGCCCACCCGCCGGTAGTCCACGTAGCGTCCGGTGCGCAGGCGGCCGCCAGCGCTGCCCGCCAGGAGGACGGGCATGGCGTTGGCATCGTGCACCGGGTTACAGCCGAACTCGTTGCCCCAGTACACCAGCGTGTTGTCCAGGTAGGTGGTGCCGGTCTCGGGGTCTTCCACCTCGCTCAGCCGGTCGAGGAGGCGCGCTACGCGGCTGCCGTACCAGGCGTTGAGCGCGCCCAGCTGCTGGTCGTTCACCCCGCCCAGCTCGTGGGTCATCTGGTGGTGCCCGATGGGGAAGGGGCCCGTGTCCACGAACGGAAACGTGCGCGCCTCGGTGCTCTGGCCGAGCTGAAGCGTGGCCACGCGCGTGAGCCCGCACTTGAGGATGGCCGTGAGCACGTCCAGGTGGTCGTCTACCAGCTGCGGGAGGTTGACCTCCTCCGCCAGCAGCTCCTCCGGGGCCTGGCCGGCGGCGCATTGTCCCGCGTCGATCCGCGGGAGAGAGAGGCGCCTTTGCAGGTCGTGCACGAACGTCACGTGCGCTTCCAGCCGGCGGCGGTCCTCGGAGCCGATCCGCTTGCTGCCGCGGAGGGTCTCGTATTGCGCGCGCACGCGGTCCAGCACCAGGAGACGCAGCGGGCGCGACGCCTCTGGCTCAGTGGCGCTGGGGCTGTCGTCTTCGAAGACCGTGCGGAAGAGCTGGGCCGGGTTGTGGCCTCCGCGCACCATGCTGGGCACCCCGGCCACCTCGGCTACCGAGATCGGGTCACCGCCCGGGACGGCGTCCGGCACCACCGCGTTGATCACGGGGAAGCGGGGCGGCGAGGCATAGAACGCCTTGGACGCCGCGAGCACCTGGTCCAACGTCACGTGGTGCTGGCCGAACCGCGACCAGCCGCTGAGCATTGCGGTTGGGTAGTGGCCGTACGCGTCGAAGGGCACGAAGTCGAGGCCGCGGATCAGCAGGAGCTTGTCTCGGTAGGCGCTGAGCTCGGGGCCGATCACGGTGGAGATGGCCGGGACCGGGAGCTGGCTGAGACGCACCTCGCGCACCTCGGCGGCGGCGTCCACCACGGCCCAGTCGGGCTCGCCCGAGGGCCAGTACGTGGAGCGTTGCTGCCCGTTGGGGCTGAACAGCGCCACGAAGCGTCGCGGCCGCGGAGCGCCCTCGGCGGCCCGCGCGGTAGGCATCAGGGACGGAAGGAACGGGATCGAGAGGGCGGCGCCGGCGCCCTGGAGCACGCGCCGTCTTGCGATCTGGCGGTCCCAGCTCATTCGGGGATCCTCCGCAGCTGAAAGGCAGCGCTTCCCGTGATGGAACGCAGCGCCGCGGTAAACGGCTCCGTGGCGATCCGGGCGGCGAGCTCGTCGATGAGGGGGGCGTCGGCGTCGCTGGGCGCGTGGCCCGCCACCTCGCGGTACCACCAGCTCGCGACGCACCGGTGGACCTCGGGGCTGGCGGCCAGCGCCCGCGACAGCGACATGGCGCCGTCGATCGCGACCGGTGCGCCGTCGAGCATGAGCACCGTCCGCGCGTCGATCCCCGCCATCTGGCCTTGCCCGGGCCACAGGACCCCCAGCGTGTTCTCCTCGGTGCGGTAGCGTCCGAGCGTGTCGTAGTGCTCCAAAGCGAAGCCCACGGCGTGCAGGTCGGTGTGGCACTGCGCGCACGAGGGCCCCGAGGCCTTGGCCTCCCAGCGCTGCCGGTTCGTGAGCTCGCCGTTCGACTCTGGCAAGGCCAGCGCCGCCTCGGGGAGCGTGGCCGGGTCCGGGATGGGTATGGGCCGGCAGAGGAACGCGTCGAGGACGCGCAGCCCTCGCGGGACGGGCGACGGAAACTCGCCGAGGCCGCGGAGCATGCCGGGTAGCGTGAGGAGGCCCGCTCGGGTGCCGTCGGTGATGGGGCGGCGGCCGCCTTCGCCCCCGTCGGCCATCGTGCGGCCGTAGATCGTGGCGAGACCGGGGGAGCGCAGCCACGCGTCCGGGGTAGTGAGGAGGTCCGCGAGGGTGCTGTCTTGCTGGAAGACGTGCCGGTTGAGGACGTCGCGCACCTCGGCCAGCATGTCGTCATGCAGCCCGGCGAGGACGAACGGGTCCACGTAGCCCGGCGGGTAGGGGAGCTCGGGCGTGTTTCGGAACCCCAGCCACTGCTCGAAGAAGCGGGAGAGCCCCGGCCACGTGAACCCTGGCCGATTCACCAGGGCGTCGGCCCAAGCGCCTACGTTCGAGGAGCCCTCCGGTGGCTCACCGGCCGCGAGATCGAGGAGCTGCTCAGACGGCGTGGAGCCGAGGAGCAGGAACGACAGCCGAGAGACCTGTTCGTATGGCGTGAGCCGCGCTACGTCCGTGGTGCCCTGGAGGAGCGATCCGCCATCCTCGACGCGATATCGAAATCGGGGCGAGAGGAGCATGGCATAGAGGCTCAGCTCGATCGCCTGCTCCGGGGACGTTGCCTGGACCGTCCGGAAGAGCGTGAGATACTCGGCCGTCTCCACCTCGGTCAGCGGCCGTCGATGCGTCAGGCGTCCGTACTTCGCCACGAACTGGGCCACGCAGCTTTGTGCCGGCGGTGAGTTCGCGAGGCAGGGGAGCAGGGCGGCACGTCGCTGGTCCGTGGACGCCGCGGCGTGCGCCACCCTCTCCGCGGCGCGGGCCACCGCGTCTTCGCTAGCGCGACTGACGTCCAGCACCTCGGCGTCGAGGCGCCCCTTGGCGGCGATCGGCGGGATGGCGGCGAGCTCCACGGAGGCCTCGGAGGCCACCTCGGGGCCGAAGATCGTGGTGAGCGACGCGGCATACTGCGCTGGCGTGAGCGGCCGGAGCGGGTCGGCCGACGGTGCGTTCACCGACGTCGGCGGCGGGTCTTCCGACCCCTGGCATCCCCCCGATGTCAGGGCGAGGACCAGCGTGAACACAGGGCGCCAACGCATCGGCGAACGCTACCACAAGCCGCGGGCCGCTCGGCGCGGGCCCTCCTCGTTTCCGTCGGGTGGAGAGGACCCACTTCGGAGCGCGACGAGCAGCTGAGGCGGCGCTAAAGTCGAGAGATGGAAGACGACGCGCCGAAGACGCCGCAGCCCAAGAACCCCCTGCACGGGGTCACCCTCGAGGCCGTGGTGGTGCGCCTCGTGGAGCAGTTCGGCTGGCCCGCGCTGGGCAAGCGAATCCGCGTGCAGTGCTTCCTTGTGGATCCCAGCGTGAGGTCCGCGCTCACCTTTCTGCGTAAGACTCCGTGGGCGCGCGCGAAGGTGGAGGCGCTCTACCTCGAGACCTACCACCCCCCGCCCGGTCGCAGGCCCTTTCCCTCGAGGCGCTAGCCCGGGGCGCCTTACTCGAAGCGCTTGTGCAGGTGGACCGGCTCGGCGGGTGCCAGCTTGACACGCTCCGCGGCCCTGCGGCGGGCCCGGAGATTCAGCATCTCCACCGCGATCGAGAACGCCATGGAGAAGTAGATGTAGCCCTTCGGGATGTGGAACCCGAGGCCATCGGCGAACAGCGAGACGCCGACCATGATCAGGAACGCCAGGGCCAGGATCTTCACCGTGGGGTGCTGGTCGACGAACTCGCTGATCGACTGTGCGGCCACCATCATCACGAGGACGGCGAGGACCACGGCAGCGATCATGACGCCGACGTTGTCGACCATGCCCACGGCGGTGATCACTGAGTC
>SXGT01828688.1_pt1 | contig 29172 bp, 20 predicted proteins | sample 3176221 | NCBI WGS metagenome assembly SXGT01 (sample SAMN11356862, study PRJNA531348) | freshwater metagenome | isolation source: freshwater sample F1-120 | place: China: Fuxian Lake, Yuxi | collected 2017-12-25 | reverse complement strand
TGCTGTTCAGCCTGATGCTGTGGGCGCCGTCGTGGGGCGGCATGCTGAACGGCCTGCTCACGCTCCGCGGCGCCTGGCACAAGCTCCGCACGGATCCCGTGCTCAAATTCATGGCCGCCGCCGTCACGTTCTACGGCATGGCGACGTTCGAGGGGCCGCTGCTCTCCATCAAGTCGGTCAACGCCCTGGCCCATTACACCGACTGGATCATCGGTCACGTGCATGCCGGGGCGCTCGGTTGGAACGGGTTCATGGCCGCCGGCATGATTTACTGGCTGCTGCCCCGCCTCTGGAACAAACCGCTTTATTCCGTCCCGCTCGCCAACCTTCATTTCTGGCTCGGGACCGTCGGCATTCTGCTCTACGTCGCGGCGATGTGGACCAGCGGCATCACCCAGGGGTTGATGCTCAACGCCACGACCGACGGCGGCACCGTCCTCGCGTATCCGAACTTCCTCGACACGCTGAACACCATCCGTCCGCTCATGCTCATGCGGGTGATCGGCGGCGGGCTCTACCTCGCCGGCTTCCTGGTGCTGGCGTACAACATGTGGCGGACCCTGCAGGGTGCGCAACCCGTCAACGGCACGGTCGAGGTGTTCGCCGACGAAGCGTCGCCGGCCCCGGCGGAATCCCGCCTCGGGTTGCTCGCCACCTTCCTCAACCCACCGGTGATGTTCTCGATCCTCGGCACGGGTTTTGTCTGCGCGTGGATGTTTGGCAACCATGTGCTCAGCATCGCGGGTCTGGTCGGCGCGATGGTCTGCGTGATCCTGGCCTATGCCCATTGGGAGTCCCGGGGCAAGGCCTGGGCCGGCTGGTATGACCGCCTGCTCGTCAACACCGCGCCGTTTACGATTCTCACCTTCGTGGCGGTCGTCGCCGGCGGCCTGATCCAGATTATCCCGACGGTGATCACCCACCGGGCCGCCAATATCGACGATCGCAAGCAGGTGCCCTATTCTCCCCTCGAACTTGCCGGACGTGACCTCTACGTGCGCGAGGGTTGCTTCACCTGCCACTCCCAGATGATCCGCACCCTCGTGCCGGACGTGCTCCGGTACGGCGACTATTCCCGCCTCGGCGAATCCATTTACGATCATCCGTTCCAATGGGGCTCCCGGCGCAACGGTCCCGACCTGGCGCGCATCGGCGGCAAATATCCGCATGTCTGGCATCTGCGTCACATGGAGGATCCGCGGGCGATTTCCGTCGGTTCCAACATGCCCTCGTACCCGTGGCTCCTGACCAACGCCACCGATGTCGGTGCCCTGCCGTCCAAACTGTCCGTCCAGCGCCTGCTCGGCATTCCGTATCCCAACTGGACTCCGGAGCAAATCTCCACGCGGGTGGCCGAGCAGGCCAAGGGCATTGCCGACGAGTTGCGCACCGCGGGCGCGTTCGTCGCGCCGGAAAAGGAAATCGTCGCGCTCATCGCGTACCTCCAGTGCCTCGGTCGTTCGGAAACGGTGGGGACGCCCCGCCCGGCGAAATAAGCCGCCGACCGCCGACCGCCGACCGCCGCCCCCGCCCAACTTCCAACTCCCAACTCCGATCTCAAATCTCAGATTTCAGATCTGAGATCTCAGATTTCCGATTCCCCTCCCATGTTTCGCCGTCTTGTCTTCGAAAACACCGCCGCCCTTTTTACCTTGGTGGCGTTTTTTACCGCCGCGTCGATCTATGTCTCAATCGCGTGGCGGGCGATCCGGATGAAACGCCCGCAAGTCGAGCGCCTCGAAAATCTGCCCTTTGCCACGGCCACTCCCTCTGCCCGCCATGACACCGATGCCTCCCACCCAGTCTGAAGAAGATCCGCTGCGTCCGCACTCGTACGACGGCATCCAGGAATACGACAAGAGCCTGCCGAACTGGTGGCTCTACACGCTTTACATCACGATCGTGTTTTGGGTGGGCTATTGGGCCTACTACGAATGGTTCCGCGTCGGCCGGAGCGAGGCGGAAATCGTCACGACCGCGATGTCCCAGATTGAGGCCGCGCGCCTCGCCACCACCCAGCTCGATGATGCCAGCCTCTGGCAGATGAGCCGGAATGCCACGTTCGTGGCGGCGGGCAAAGTCATCTACGACAGCAACTGCGCCGCCTGCCACTTCGCCAGCCTGCGCGGCAAGGCGGAGAATCCGGCCGCCATCGGTCCTGATCTCACGGATACGATGTGGACCCACGGCGGCAAGCCGACGCAGGTTTACGAGCTCATCAACAAGGGGGTGCTCGCCAAGGGCATGCCGACCTGGGGCCCCGTGCTGGGTGCGCGGAAGATGGGCGAAGTCACGGCCTACATCATGAGCAAGCACCAGGAGGGTGAATCGATCGTGATTGCTCCGGCCGCCACGCCGTAGCACGGCATTGGTGGCACCCACATGCCGCATGAGCTCAAAGCATCCCCAACCCCGACTCCCGCCGCCCAACGTCCCCCGGTAGCGGCCGCCGCCGCCCGCGCGGCCCCGAGCCTCGACTCGGTCACCACCATCCGGACCGACGGGTCGCGGCCGTTTCTGCACCCGGCGGACACGTCGGGCCGGTTCACCATCGGCCGTCAGGTCTCGGCGCTGGCGCTGATCGCCTTCTATCTTTCTTTGCCGTGGATAACGGTGAATGGTTTCCCGGCCGTGTTTCTCGATTTGGCCGAACGGCGATTTCATTTGTTTGGCCTGACCTTTGCCGCGCAGGACATGTGGCTGCTGTTTTTTGTGATCACCGGTCTGGGCTTTTCGCTCTTCTTCATCACGGCGCTCCTCGGTCGGGTGTGGTGCGGTTGGGCGTGCCCGCACACCGTGTTTCTGGATCACGTGTACCGCCGGATCGAGCGCTGGATCGAGGGCGACGCGGTGCAGCGCCGCGCCTTGGAAAGGGCGCCGCTCTCCGGGGAAAAGATCTTCAAGCGCACTCTCAAACACGGGCTTTATTGGTTGGTTTCCGCGATCATCACCCACCTGTTTCTCGCGTACTTTGTCTCACTGGCCGAAGTCTGGGAAATGATGCGGCACGCCCCGACGGAACACTGGGGCGCGTTTGGATTCATCGCGGTCGCCACCGCCATCCTTTACTTCAACTTCGCCTGGTTTCGCGAGCAGATGTGCATCGTGCTTTGCCCCTACGGGCGCATTCAATCCGTGCTGATCGACGATCACTCGCTCGTGATCGGGTACGACGCGAATCGCGGCGAGCCGCGCGGTCATCGGCGCCCCGCCCCCGCGCATCCGCCGCTGGATGCTCGCCCCGCCCCCCTCACCGGTGAAGCAAACCCAAAGTGTAACCTATTAGGTTACAAACGCGCGGAGTCGCCGATCGTCGTGGCGGGCCGTGCTTCCGCTGAAGCCATGGCGAAGCCGGGTGACTGCGTGGCGTGCAACCGCTGCGTGCACGTCTGTCCCACGGGCATCGACATTCGCCAGGGCCTGCAGATGGAGTGCGTCGGTTGCACCGCCTGCATCGACGCCTGTGACGATGTCATGGTGCGGATGCACCAGCCGCGCGGGCTGATCCGCTACGATTCCCAAGTCGCGTTCAGCGGACAACGCACCCGCTGGTTCCGGCCACGCATTTTTCTCTATTTTGGGTTGCTGCTCGCCGGGGCCAGTGCCGCGGGCTGGGCGATTTCCGTGATCAAACCGGCAAATTTCGGCGTCACGCGCATGACGGGGGCTCCCTACATCGTCGATGACGCCGCGGTGCGAAATCAGTTTTTGGTGCGCATCGTGAACAAGCGCAACCAGCCGGCGCAGTTTGTCGTCCGCATCGATCAGGCGCCCGCCGGGATCAAACAGTTGGGTTTCGACCACATCGTGGAAATCGGGCCGATGGGAGAGCTCGTGCAACCGCTGATTTTGCAGCAGGCGCGCGCCGGCTACCAGGGGCCGTTCCACGTTCGAGTCCGGGTCGAGGAGGCGTCGGGCCGGTTTACCCTCATGCGCGAGGTCGAATTCCTCGGGCCCGAGGCGCGGCTGCTCCGGGAGGACGAGGAGGAAAAACGTGAACGAGAACGGCGCAAAAAATAAACCCTCGCGACTCTGGCTCTGGTTCGTCGCCGCCTTTGTCTTGCAGGCGATGGCGTGGACCGCGTGGTTCGTGATTGCCGCGCAAAACAAGGTGCAGGAAGTGCCGCTGGTGCGGACTCGTTGATCCGATGGAACTCGCCGCCGTCAACTCCCCCGCCGCCGCGTTCATCGCAGGTCTGGTCACCAGCCTGCACTGTGCCGGCATGTGCGGGCCGCTGGCGTGCAGCCTGATGCCAGTGCGGGGCGATCGCACCGACGCGCACACCGTTGCCACCGTTTACCATCTTTGCCGGCTGACCGGTTACGCGCTGCTCGGTGCCCTGGCGGGCGGAATCGGTCGTGCGCCGCTGACGTGGATGTCCCAGCCGGCGCTGCGTTGGCTGCCGTGGCTGCTCGTGATCTTTTTTGTGGCGCTGGCGCTGCGCTGGGATCGTTTCCTGCCGAAACTCGCCGCGCTTGGGCGTTTCACCTGGCGGATGCAGGCGTGGATGCGCGGTCGTTCGCGGGTCGAGGCGGCGGCCGCTCTCGGGCTCGCGACGCCCTTGCTGCCGTGCGGACCGCTGTACTTTATCGTGGCGCTGGCGTTGCTCGCCGGTTCGGCGCTGCGTGGTGTCGAGGTGATGCTCGCGTTCGGGCTCGGCACCGTGCCGCTCCTCTGGCTCGCGCAGTCCCAATTCCACTGGGTGCGGCAGAAACTCTCGCCCCTCTGGCTGAATCGCACGCGCACCACGCTGGCGCTGGTGACCGCGGCCATGATCGGCTGGCGCCTCCGCGCCACGCTTGGTTTCCCCGGGCCGGATCCGCTGAACTTCGTGTGCTTCTGAGATGAGCACGGTTCTGACAACTGGAGTGGCGACGCCCCCGTCGCCGGCAAATGGGCCGAGGTCGTCGCAGTCTCAGGTCACGCCCGTCTGCCATCACTGCGGTGCGCCGTTGATCGACGATCGCATGCGCACGACCGGCTTTTGTTGCGCGGGCTGCAGCTATGTTTTTCGCCTCGTCCACGAACACGGCCTCGATGGTTATTATCGGATCAAGGACGACGTCACCGCGCCCGCCGACGCCGCCGTGTTTCAACCGCGCGATTACGCGTGGCTGGAGGTCGCCCAACGCGAGGCGGAGGTCGTTGCTCGTCCGATTCCCGAGCTGACCCTCGACGTGCAGGGCATCTCTTGCGCTGGCTGCGTCTGGTTAATTGAGCGGGTTTTTCAGCAATTGCCCGGCGCGCGGGGCATCGTCGTCAACGCGCAGTATGGTACGATGCGGCTGCGCTGGGTGCGCGGCGAATTCTCGGCGGTCGATTTCGCGCGCAAGCTGCAGGCCTTTGGATATCTCGCGGGACCGGCGGGCGAGACCGTCGGCGAACCTGAGAGTCGCGGGCTCGTGAAACGCATCGGCCTCTGCGCGGCCTTTGCGATGAACGTCATGCTCTTTTCGCTGCCGACTTATTTCGGCATGGAGCGGACGTATGAATGGGCCGGGCTTTTTGGCCTGCTGAACGTCGCCTTTGGTACGCTGAGCCTGCTCGTTGGCGGCACGTATTTTCTGGTGCGCGCCGTCCGCGCGCTCCGGGAACGCGCGATGCACCTCGATCTGCCGATCGCGATCGGGATTGCGGGCGCGTATCTCGGCTCGCTCTACGGCTGGCTCGCGGGCGAGGAGCGGTTCATCTACTTCGACTTCGTCTCGGCCTTCATCCTGTTGATGCTCGTTGGGCGGTGGGCGCAGGTTGCCGCCGTGGAGCGCAATCGCCGTCGCCTCCTCAGTCAGCAGCCGAAACCCCAGCGGGTCCGGCTGGCCGGGGGTGCTGAAATCGCGCCGGAGAAACTTTGTGCCGGCCAGATCTTGCTCCTGAGTTCGGGCCAGATCCTTGCGGTGGAGTCGCGGCTCGAGAGCGCCGCGGCCTCTTTTTCCCTCGCGTCGATCAACGGCGAGGCCGCCCCGCGGATTTTTCGCGCCGGGCAGCGCGTCCCGGCGGGCGCGGTCAATCTCGGTCGGGACGAAGTGCGGCTGCTCGCGCTGCAGGCGTGGCCCGAGTCGCTGCTCGCCCAGTTGCTCCAGCCGGGGGACCGTCCGGGCGAACGTCACGTGCTGTTGGAGCGCATCGTGCGCGGCTATGTCGTCGGCATCCTCGCGGTCGCCCTGATCGCGGGCCTCGCCTGGTGGTTTGGCTCCAGCGACGCATTGCGCACGTGGGCTGTGGTGATCGCCGTGCTGGTCGTCTCCTGTCCGTGCGCGATCGCCCTCGCGTTTCCACTGGCGGATGAGATGGCGACCGTCGCGCTGCGCCGCCGCGGGGTCTTCGTGCGTGAAGGCGACCTCTGGCCGAAACTCGCACGCGTGCGCCACCTCGTCTTCGACAAGACCGGCACGCTCACGCTGGAGACGCCGGTGCTGCAAAACCCCGCCGCACTTGCTGAACTCGACCCGGCCGCGCGCCGGGCTTTGTTCGACCTCGTAAGCGACAATCCCCATCCGGTCAGCCAGTGCCTGCTCGAGAATCTCCTCGCGTCCGGCCCCGTCGATTTGCCCAACCCGGCAGTGCCGTCTGCAACCGCTGTCGATTCGACCGCGCCCAACCAGGCGCACGAGACGATCGGCTTTGGCGTCGAGATCGGCCCATGGTCCCTCGGCCGCCCCGGCTGGCGCCCCGCCGCCCCCGCCGCTTGTCACGTATTACGTGACAAAAGCCTCGCGACGGCCCCAGCCTTCGTCGCCGCCGATCTACTCGAGCTTTGTCACGTAATACGTGACAAGACTTTGCTGGCAGAGACTCCCACCGTCGGGCCTTCGCCTCTCGATGGTTGTCACGTAATACGTGAAAAGAGCTTCCTCGCGGAGACTCCCACCGTCGGGCCTTCGCCTCTCGATGGTTGTCACGTAATAAGTGACAACCGAATCGATGAACATGACGCGGAACTGGTGCACGCGGGGCGGGTCGTCGCGCGCTTTCGGTTGGTCGATTCGGCGAGGCCGGATGCCCGCGCTGAACTGCGGGCGCTGCGGGCCCGCGGTTTTGACATTCACATTTTGAGCGGGGATCGGGCCGAAAAAGTGTCCACGCTGGCACGCGAACTCGACCTGCCGCCGGAGCACGCGATCGGCGGGCTCTCGCCGCAAGCCAAGGCCGACTGGCTGGTCGCGCATGGGGCCGATCGCACGCTGATGCTCGGCGATGGCGCCAATGACAGCCTCGCCTTCGACCGCGCCCTCTGCCGCGGCACGCCGGTGATTCATCGCGGCGTCCTCGAGCGCAAAGCGGATTTCTATTACCTCGGCCGCGGCATCGGCGGCCTGCGGGCGCTGTTCGAGGTCGACGTCCTCCGTCGGCGCACGCAGTTCGCGATTTTGGTTTTTTCCATCGCCTACAATGTGCTCGCCGTCGGCCTGGCGGTGGCCGGCCGGATGAATCCGCTGTTGGCGGCGGCGCTCATGCCGATCAATTCGCTGCTCACCCTGGTGATCGTGACCGGCGGGATGCGGCGGGCGTTCAGTCGCGGGGACTGAGAAGTTCCGAACGTTAATCGACCAGTGCCTGCATCACGGCCGATTCGAAATCCGTTCGAATCTCGGTGTTAGGCCGGGCTTGGATCATGAGGAGCCCAATCAGCTGCTTCTTGGGATCGACCCAGAAGAGCGTCCCATATGCGCCACCCCAGCCAAAGCTGCCTTCGGTGAGCATCGTCGGCCCTGCACCGCTGTCGTTGATCACGCGGACACTCAAACCAAAGCCCTGGCCGGGCCGGCGGCCGGGCAGGTTCTCCGGCGTATGAACGGTTGTCATCCATTCGACGGTCCGTGAACCGAGCAGCCGTTTCCCATTCAACAGGCCGCCGTTGAGCAGCATTTGCGCAAAACGCAGATAATCTTCCGTGGTGCCCGACAGCCCGCCGGCGCCAGAAAAATAGACATTGCCGGCCAGGGCCCGCGGATCAGTCGTCGGCCGCTTCTCCAGGCCGTTGCCGGTTTTGGCATAAATCGATGCGACCCGGGATTGGCGACCCTCGGGCGGACCGAAAAAAGTATCCTTCATCCCGAGGGGCTCGAAAATGCGCTGGCGCAGGAATTGATCGAAGCTTTGTCCCGAGGCGATCTCGACCACCCGTGCCAGGGTATCGAAGCCGGCGCCCGGGCTGTAGGCCCAACGCGTGCCGGGCTGAAACTCCAACGGGAACACGGCCAGTCTCGGGATGTAGACGGCCAGCGTTTCGGCGGATTTCCGCGGCGCCTTGGCTGCTTCCTGTGCGCTAATCGCGCCGCTGACCAAGCCAGAGGTGTGAGTCAGCAAATCTCGGATCGTAATCTCCCGGTTGGCCGGAACGGTGGTGAACGGGATTCCCGGGGGACTGGTTCCGGCACCGATCGGCGCCGCGCCACTCAGATCGGCGACCGCCACTTTCAATTGCTTGAACGCCGGGATGAATCGCGAGACGGGATCGTTGATGCGGATCTTCCCCTCTTCCACGAGCATCAGGATCGAGACTCCGACGACCGGCTTGGTCATCGAGGCGAGACGGAAAACCGCATCCAGGGCCATCGGCGTTTTCGACTCGACGTCCATCAGGCCCTGCGCCTGCAGGTGTGCCACGCTTCCCTTGCGCGCCACCACGGTAATGGCGCCGGAAATATTTCCCGCGTCGACGTGACGTTGGATCACCTGGTTGATTCTTTGCAGGCGCTCGCTGGATAGGCCGACCTGCTCGGGTTTCACGACCTCGACGGCGGCCGCCAGCGGCAGCGTGAAGAGTGCCAGAAACACGAAAAGCTTAACGGAGGATTTTCTTGCGACAGGCATGGTGGTTTCCTTGGTGGGTTGGGGACGGGGGCTGGCCGCCCGGGGCGGTGGCGCGTCGTTGTTACCAGACGAATAGTTCACGCCGCCGACCAGTGTCCAAATCAATCGGCAGTGGTCGCCGACCGTTATTCCTCTGTCCCCATTCCGACAAGCATCTGGGCCGTTCCTGAATCTCTGGGAGGCAAAATAGAGGGTTGGAAAAGAAAGGGCGCGGGCCCCACAGCCCGCGCCCGGTGTTCCCACATACCCAAAGGGATTACTTCTTCGCCTTTTTCGGCGTTTCCTTGGTCGCTGGCGTGATCACGACGGGGCAGGTGGCGCGCATCAACACGCCGTGCGTCGTGCTCCCGACCAGCAGGTCATAGAGCGCCGTATGGCCGTGCGAGCCCATCACGATGTAGTCCGCGCCCAACTTCTTTGCCTGATCAACGATGGCCCGGATCGGTGCTCCATTAACCTGGACGGTTTCAACCGGGATTTGCGCCGCCCGCAGATCGCCTTCGAGCACCGCGAGACGGTTGGCCGCGTTTTTTTCGCCGGCGGCGACGATTTCCGAGAGGTTGTCCATCAGGGCCGCGTACTCGTTGGTAATCGCCGGCGGTTGGATGACGGTCAGCAATACCACGCGACCATCCAGAGACCGCGCCAGGGCAGTCGCCTCCGCCACCACGGCGTCGGTCGCACCCGAGAAGTCGATCGGGGCCAGAATCGTTTTCATGGCGCGAGCGTAGTCCTGAAGCTGCGCGGCTGCCACGCAGCCGTTGCGGTTGTTTGCGCAGAAATTGCCAGATTACCCGCGTGACGGAGAGCCTGTTTTCCGTCCCCGGCGGGTGTAGCTTCGAGTTGTTGTCGCTCGGGGTGAGCGGCAGGGCGTGAAGCGCCCGGATTATCATTCTACCCCTCATCATTGTCCCTCTGGGTTTGGATGTGGGGAGAGAGGAGCGTCGGCTTGTCCGCCGGTGGCGTGGCTTGCCAGCCGGAGGCTGGTTGCCAACCGGCAGCGGTGACTTGTCGCTGACGGCGCTTGGCAAGCGCCGCTCCATCGATCCGCAATTGTTCTCGCGGCGTCCACGCGGAGGCGCACCTTCCGGGCCGATGAATCGATTGCCGCTTGCGGTGCGGAAGACCCCATTGTGGTATCCGCCCCATGGCCCGTGGTGACAAGCGTCCTGTAACCGTGCGTACGATTGCCGATCACGTCGGTGTCTCCCCGGCGGCGGTGTCGACGGTGCTGGCCAACCGGCAGGTCGAGCGTCGCCTCGCCCCCGCCACCGTCGAACGCATCCGTCAGGCGGTGCGCGAACTGGGCTACGTGCCCAACCTCGCGGCCCGCCGCCTGCGGACCCACGATCCCGAGGTGCACCACATCGAACTCGGCATCCTCACCTCCTTTGAGGCGCCGCTGTTGCTCGTCAGCCGCGTGCTCCGTCAGGTGCAGCGGATGGCGGACGCCCGCACCGGCCCGGCGCGGAAATTCTCCGTTTCGATTGCGGTGTTTCACGCCGGTCGCCTGCGCGAGATGCCGGGGCTCCTCAACGCGAGCCGCTTCAACGGACTCATTATCACCAACACGCTGCCGGAAGATGACGCGTTTCTCGCCGGCACAACGCTGCCCTATGCCGTGGTCGTGCTGGGCCGGCGGTTGCCAAACTATTGCTGTGTGCTCGACACGCCGGGCGAGATCGGACGGCGCGCGGCCGAAATTTTGTTCAAGCGCGGTTGCCGCCGGCCGGTGGTATTGACGCCAGCGCTACTGACCCAAAGCACGGCCGAGCGAGCCGAGGCGTTTTGCACGACGGTGCGCGGCCAGACGGGCGCTGAGCCGGTGCGAGTCATGGCGGCGGGTTTTACGCCGACGAATGGAGCCGATGCGCTGCGCGCGCATCTTGGCGCGGGCCGTGGTTGCGATGGACTCTACGCGGTGACCGACGGACTCGCGCTCGGGGCCTATCAGGCGATCAAGGACGCGGGCCGCAAGATTCCCCGAGACATCGCGGTCGTCGGGGTGGGGGACCATGAGCACGCGGATTTCTTCGACCCGCCGCTCACGTGCGTGGGCCCGTCGAACGAGACCATCGTCGAGCAAATCGTGACCCAGCTGTTTGATTTGATGAATCGCCGCCGCGTGAAACCGGTGGAGACGTTCGTGCCGCCGTCGGTGGTGATACGCGCCTCGGCCTGAGCGCCCGGGTGGGAAGCGAGCGCCGGGCGTGATTTTCTGCTTGATCCTAAAACGTTTTAGCTTTTGGAGCCTTTGTGCAACGAATTTTGCTTAGCGGACTTCTGGTCGTGCTCGGGGCCTGGACTCCCGGAGTTCAAGTGCGCGCCGCTGAGGAAAAACTGCTACGCCTCGCGCACCACAATCCCGGCCTCCTCACCGATCTCGGTGTCGGACTTTGGGCGTGGCCGCTGCCGATGGATTACAACGGCGACGGCCTGATGGACCTCGTCGTGGTCTGCACGGACAAACCGTACAACGGTACGTGGTACTTCGAAAACAGCGGGCAGGTCGATTCGCAGCTCAAGCTTCCGATCTTCAAGCCCGCCGTCCTCATCGGGAAGTCCGCGCCGTCCGTCGGCATCTCCTATGTCACGGGCAAGCCCATCGTCACCGCGACGGCGTCGGCGAAGCGGGGTGACCTCTATGATTTCCGCGGCAACACGTTTCCGGATTTCCGGAAGTCGCAGTTCGGCCAGCCGGTGAAAATTGCCGTGCCGGAAAAGATCCACACGGAGCCGGGCAACATCCGGCAAAATCAGTGGAAGTTCGTCGACTACGATGGCGACGGGGCGGTCGACGTGACCGTCGGCATCGATTTCTGGGGCGACTTCGGCCCGCTCAACGGTGGCGAGGGCGCGTTCAACGCGCAGGGCGAATGGACGCGCGGCAAGTTGCGTGGCTACGTCTACCTGTTGCGCAACACCGGTACGACGGCGAAACCCGTCTACGCGGCGGCGGTGCGCTTGCAGGCCGGCGGCAAGGATATCGATCCCTACGGCATGCCGTCGCCGAGTTGGGGCGACTTCGATGGCGACGGTGACCTCGATCTCATTTGCGGCGAATTCCGCGACAGTTTCACCTACTACGAAAACACCGGCTCGCGCACCAAGCCCGTCTACAGCGCCGGTCGCGCGCTCATGCACGCCGGCGTCCCGCTGGTGATGGACCTCTGCATGATCACGCCGACGGCGGTCGATTTCGATGGCGATGGCGATCTGGATATCGTGTGCGGCGACGAGGATGGCCGCGTGGCGTTCATCGAACATACGGGCAAGACCGTCGACGGCATGCCGCAATTCCTGCCGCCGCGGTACTTCCGGCAGTTCGCGCAGGACGTGAAATTCGGTGCGCTCGCCACGCCCTATGCGTTCGATTGGGACGGCGACGGCGATGAGGATCTCATCAGCGGCAACAGCGCGGGCTATATCGCGTTCATCGAAAATCTTGGCGGCTCGCCCGCACGTTGGGCCGCGCCGCGTTACCTCAGTGCCGCAGGCAAACTCATCCGCGAGCAAGCTGTCCCCAACGGCTCGATCCAAGGCCCGGCCGAGGTGAAGTGGGGTTACTCGATTCTCAGTGTCGCCGACTGGGACGGGGACGGTTTGCCCGACATCATGACCAACGGCATCTGGGGAAAAATTATTTGGTATCAGAATATCGGCACGCGCACCGCGCCGAAACTCGCCGCTGGAAAACCGGTCGAACTCACGCTGCCCCCGGGTGTGCCGACGCCCGCCCTCGCGGGCAATTGGTGGAAGCCGCAGGGCCGGGAACTCAGCACACAATGGCGTACCACGCCGCAGATGATCGACTGGAACGGGGACGGACTGATGGACCTCGTGATGTCCGACCCGGATGGATACCTGGCGCTGTATGAGCGCCGGCGCGGCACCGGCGGCGCGTTGGACCTCCTCCCGGCGCAGCGGGTTTTCTGGAGCGAGGGCGCGAGTGTTTTCGATAGCAACGGCAAGCCGCAGAACAAAGAGTCGGGCCTGCTGCGCTTGACTGACGGGATCTTCGGACGACGCGGTCGGCGCACGTTTTGCACGGTCGATTGGGATGGCGATGGAAAGCTCGACATCCTGATGAACAGCAATCCGAACGTGAACTTCTTCCGCGGTCTCGGCAAAAACGCCGCCGGTCAGTGGGCGTTCAAGGACGAAGGCCCAGTCAGCACGCACATCCTCGCGGGTCACGCCACGAAGCCGACGATCCTCCGCACGGCCGGGGTCGCCGGCGGCACGCTGCTCATCGGCGCCGAGGACGGGTTCTTCTATCAACTCAACAATCCGCGGATGAAACCGTAGTTCTCCGCGTGGCTGCGAGCGTGAGCGAGTGGTTTCCCGTCCACTCGCTTACGCTCGCGGCTACACCGGGCTAGTTCGTTCACTTTTTCTCCATGCCAACTCCCTATCTTCCCAGCGGAATCTATTCCGCCCAATGGATTCCCACTGACACCGCCGGCCGGCTCGACCGCGCCAGCCTTGCCGCGCACATCGCGTTCGAAAGGCAGGCTGGAATCAGCGGCATCCTCGGCCTCGGCAGCACGGGCGAGTTTCCGCACTTCTCGCCCGACGAACGCAAGGGTGTCCTCGCGGCCGTCGTCGAGCTCGCCGGCCCGCTGCCGGTCATCGCCAACATCACCGACATCCGGCCGCGGGCCGCGATCGAGCTCGGCCGCTTTGCCAAATCGCTCGGGTTGCCGGCCATCGCGCTGATGCCGCCGATTTTCTTCCCAATGTCGCAGGACGACGTGCTAGCTTATTTTTTGCACGTGGCCGAGGCCGTCGACCTGCCCGTGATGCTCTACAATTTCCCCGAGCTCTGTGGTAAACGCATCGACCTCGCCACCATCGCGGCGTTCGCGGACCGCGCGCCGATGTGCGCGATCAAACAGAGCGGCGGCGAGTTTGCCTATCATCGCGATCTGATCGCGCTGGGACGGGAGAAAAACTACGTCGTGATGTCCGGCGCTGACTTGCGGCTCACCGAGGTGTTTGGGCTGGGTGCCGCGGGCTGCACCGGGGGCTTGGTCAATATTGTGCCCGAGTTGATGGTCGACATTCACCGCTGTTGCGCGGCCGGACGGCCCTCGGATGCAGCGGTATCGGCCGCGCGCATGGTGGAGCTGGGCCGAGTGATAGATCAGCTGGCGTTTCCGCCCAACGTGGCTGCGGGCCTCGCGGCGCGTGGTTTCGCGCCGGGCGTTTCGAAATCGATCCTTTCGTCCAAGTCGCAGGGGCTTTCGGTTAAGATTGAATCTGAGTTGCGCGCGCTCTTCATCAACTGGGGGCTCGCCCTCGGCCCGGTGGTTACGGCGGCGTGAAGCTGCTTGCCTGCCATCCTGGGCCAAAGCCACATTTGAAACATGAACGTTACGGCTTCGCATGGTGGGGCCCGCTCTCCGAGCGGGCCTGACAACGCAGTGGCGCGTTCGATCTTGATTTTGCGTCGCACCGTGCAACCCAGGCCGGTTCGGAGAACCGACCCCACCAACGAAGATCCGAGTTGAGCCGATGCTGCTTTCCCAACCCCTCCCCATGCCATCCCCTCCCTCCAACACCCTCCGTTATGCCTGGTTTGTGGTCGCGCTGCTTTTCCCGGTCGCGCTGCTCAACTACCTCGATCGCCAGATGCTCGCGACGATGAAGGCCTCGATGGTCGCCGACATCCCGACGATCGCCAACAAGGCCGACTGGGGTCTCGTACTTGGCTGCTTCAAGTGGACCTACGCGCTGCTCAGCCCCTTCGCGGGCTACATCGCCGACCGCCTGGGTCGGCGGTATGTCATCACCGCGAGTCTCTTCGTGTGGTCGGTGGTCACCTGGTGGACGGGACACGTGACGTCCTTTAATGAACTGATGACCGCCCGGGCGCTGATGGGCATCAGCGAGGCGTTCTACATTCCGGCGGCCCTGGCGTTGATTTCGGACTTTCATCCGAGCGCCACACGGTCGCGCGCCGTGGGCGTGCACCAGACGGGCATCTACCTCGGGCAAATTCTCGGCGGCTTCGCCGGCTACGCCGCGGATTCGGCCGACCATGGCTGGCGCTGGGTCTTTACGACGTGCGGCATGATCGGCGTTGTGTATGCGCTGCCTCTGCTGGCCCTGTTGCGCAATCCCGAGCGCCCCGTCGTGACTGCGACTGAGGCCAGCGAACGAGCGGAGCAGGGCGGGGTCTGGCGGGGATTGTTGACCAACCGGAATTTCATCCTGCTCGTGCTGTACTTCACGTTGCCCGCCATTGCTGGCTGGGTAGTGCGGGACTGGATGCCGGAAATCTTGCGTGAGAAGTTTAGTCTTGGGCAGGGCAAGGCGGGCATGAGTGCGATACTCTATGTGCAGCTTGCCTCGGTCGCGGGTGTCGTCATCGGCGGCACGCTGGCAGATCGTTGGATGCACCACACATCGCGCGGGCGAATTTACGCGAGTGCGGTCGGCATGATCCTGTTCCTGCCCGCTCTCTTCAGCGTGGGTAATGCCGGCACGCTCGGCGTGGCCATCATCGGGTTGATCATCTTCGGCCTCGGCTGGGGTTTCTTCGACTGCAACAACATGCCGATCCTCTGCCAGATTGTGCGGCCGGAACTGCGTGCCACCGGCTACGGCATCATGAACCTCGTCAGCATCAGTTGCGGCGGCTTCGGCGACTGGGCGTTCGGCGCGCTGCGCGATCGCCACGTGCCGCTGAACATGATCTTCGGCACCTTCGCGGGCATCGCGCTGCTCTCCGTTTTCATCGTCATGATGATTAAGCCCCACGAAGCGAAGACCCCGGGCAAGTAACCCGCGGTATTCTACCCCGCAGCCATCTCGATTTTTCTTCCCATGATCCCAATCCGTCCCCTCCTCCTCCTCGCCAGTTCCTCGCTCGCCTTCGCCGCAAGTTCGCCAGCGATCGTCACGCACGCCTTCATCTATGAAAAAGCCCCTTATCCGTCCTGCCACGCCTCGACCATCGTCGAGACGACGCAGGGCGGGATGGTTGCCGCGTGGTTCGGCGGCACGGCCGAGAAAAATCCCGACGTGGGCATCTGGGTTTCCCATTACGACGCGGCGAAGAAGGCCTGGACGCCAAGCGTCGAAGTCGCGAACGGCGTGCAGGCCGGCGGTAAGCGCCACCCGACGTGGAATCCGGTCCTGTTTCAGCCGCGCGGCAATGCGCCGTTGATGCTTTTCTACAAAGTCGGCCCGTCACCCCAAACCTGGTGGGGCGAACTGCGCACGAGCACCGACGGAGGCCGCACCTGGGGTGCCTCGCGCCGGCTGCCCGATGGCATTTTTGGGCCGATCAAAAACAAGCCCGTGCAACTCGCCGACGGCACGATTCTTTCGCCGACCAGCGACGAGACCGACGAGCGGCCAAGCAAGTGGCGCGTGTATTTTGAGCGCAGCACCGATGGCGGTGCGACGTGGGCGAAAACGCCGTTCTTCAACGACGGCCTCACGGTCGGGGCGATCCAACCGAGCATCCTCTTTCACGATCGCCTCGGCGGCGCGAAGTTGCAGGCGGTCGGCCGTACACGGCAGGGCAAGGTTTTCACGATTTCTTCCAACGACTCCGGCCAGACCTGGGGCGCGATGTCATTGCTCGACGGCTTGCCCAATCCGAATTCCGGCACCGACGCCGTCACGCTCAAGGACGGACGCCATTTGATTGTCTACAATCCGGTGCCCAAGGGACGCACCCCGCTCGCCATCGCCATTTCGCGGGACGGCCGCGATTGGCGGCAGGTCGTAACGCTCGAAGATCAGCCTGGCGAGTATTCGTATCCGGCGGTCATTCAGACCTCCGATGGGCTCGTCCATGTCACCTACACGTGGAAGCGCCAGCGTGTCCGGCACGCGGTAATCGATCCGGCGAAGTTGTAACGCTCCGTGCGCGATGCCTTCGGGTGATGCCAATCTCAGCCGCTGGTTCGCGGAGGAGGTGCAGCCGCACGAGGCGGATCTGCGTGTCTATCTGCGTCGGGCCTTTCCGAGTCTCCTGGATATCGACGATCTGGTGCAGGAGACCTACGCGAGGGTGTTTCGGGCGAAAACAGCCGGAAAAATAGCGGAGGCGCGGCCGTATCTTTTCTCCACGGCGCGCAACGCGGCCTACGATCTGTTTCGTCGCGGCAAAATAATTTCGATCATCGGTCTAGCTGAAATTGACCGTCTGCCCGTGGTAGAAGATGGGCCCGGCGTCGCCGAGGCCCTCGATCATGCTCACGAACTCGCGATTCTCCACGAAGCCATTGGCGCGCTGCCTGTGCGTTGCCGGCAGGTGCTCACGCTCTGCAAGGTCTATGGACTGGCGCATCGCGAGGTGGCGCAACGGCTCGGCATTTCCGAGCACACGGTCAACGCCCAGGTCGCCCTCGGGGTGCTCCGCTGTCGGAATTTTCTCCGCGCGCGTGGATTGATGTCGGAGCGCGCGCGATGACCCCGCTGCCCTTCGACTCCGCCGATGCCACGCGCATCGAACAGGAGGCCGCCGATTGGATTGCGCGGCGCTATGCCGGGCTTTCGCCGGAGGACGAGGGTAAATTTCAGCGGTGGCGCGCGGCCGACCCACGGCACGCCGCGACCTTTGTCGAGATGGAAGAGACGTGGCGCACGCTGGATCGGGTGCGCGCGCCCGGCGCGAAAATCAGCGTCGTTGACCCCGACGCCCTCGCGCCACGTCGCCCGCGTTGGGCCGTGCGTTTCGCGCCGGCGTTCGCAGTGGCCGCGGCGGTCGTGCTGGCGGGCGTCATCTCGTGGCGCGCGGCTTCACCGCCCCCGGGGCCGTTTGCGAGCGCGGTCGCGACGGCGGTCGGTGAGTTGCAGAATGTCGAATTGCCGGATGGCTCAACCGTGCGGTTGAATACGGACAGCCGCCTTGAGCTCGCCTATTCGGCGACGGAGCGGCGGGTGCGGCTCACGCGGGGTGAAGCGTTTTTCAGCGTGGCGAAGAATGCCGTCCGTCCGTTTTTCGTCGAGGCGAACGGCGTCGCGGTCCGCGCCGTGGGCACGGCCTTCAACATCCGGCTTCATGCCGATGCGGTCGAGGTGCACGTGACCGAGGGGCGCGTGCGGGTGGCCGATACGGCCCGCGGCGAAAGCCTGATTGGGGCGCGGTCCCCGGAGATTTCCGCGGGCGACCAGCCATTGCTGGTGGCCGGTGAACGCGCCGTCGTGGCGGCGCCCCCGATGCCGGGGGAGGCTCGTTCGCCGGTGCTGGCCGACCGGGTGGCCGGGCCCGATTTGGCGCGAGTCCTGGCCTGGCAAGAGCGACGGCTAGAATTTGTCACGACGCCGCTCGCGGAAATCGTCGCGGAATTCAACCGCTACAATCGGAGGCAGCTTATTGTCGACGGCGCCGAGTTGGCGGCCCAGCGTTTCGGCGGAAGTTTTCGCGCCGACCAGCCCGACACCTTGGTGCGGTTGCTGGAGACGCGCTTTGGACTTCGGGCCGAGCGGCGCCGTGATGAGACGATTCTGCGGTCCGGAGTGCCGCCCACGCCGTGAGCACAAGCGGTCGAATAATATGCTGGAAATTCGTCTAGTAAGTGCGGGGCGTTGGCCCGTGGTAGAAGGTGCCGGTCCGTTGCGCCGACACCCCTCATGAACACCTCCGTCAATGGTCTCCTGCGTTTTCTGCTCTCGCTAAACCTTGCGCTCGTTGCCGCCGTCATCGCCGCGGGGCCGGCGCGGGCCGCTGATGCGCCGAAGAAATCATTCGAGATTCCCGCGGGTGAGGCGCTGGTGACGCTCAAGCAGTTCTCCGCCCAGTCGGGGGCGCAATTGCTGTATTCGGCGGGCGAGGTCGAGGGCGTGCGGACCAGCGCAACCAAGGGGCAGTTCTTGCTGCGAGAGGCGTTGGATCGCCTCCTCGCCGGCACGAAGCTCGTGGCGGAACAAGACGAACGCACCGGAGCCCTGACGATTCGGCCCCATTCGCTCGCGACAAAAGAAACGGCCGGCCCGAGCCGGGATCGGGGCGCCGCGTCCCCGACTCGGACCCTTGCAGACAAGGATGACGGGGTCGTGAGCCTTTCCCCCTTCGAGGTCACGTCGGACAAGGATGTCGGATACGCGGCGACCACCTCGCTGTCAGGCACGCGCATTCGGACGGAGCTGCGCGACCTCGGATCCTCGATTTCCGTCGTGACGCGCGAATTCATCGATGACTCGGCAGTGACTGGCATCGCCGATCTCCTGGTGTATACCACCGGAACCGAAGTAGGTGGGGCCTATGGCAACTTCACCAATTCCATTCTTTCGAACGGCCGGCCGTTGCAACAGCAGAACCGCGAAGATCCGGAGAGCAACACCCGCGTCAGAGGTCTCGTCCGCGCCGAGATCAGCCGTGATTTTTTTATCACCGATTTTGGCTTCGACACCTTTAACGTCGAGCGGGTGGAGCTGAGCCGGGGTCCGAATTCGATTCTCTTTGGCGTCGGCAGCCCGGGCGGCGTGGTGAACTATTCTTTGAAGAAGGCCCGGCTGAACGAAAACAAAAACGTGTTTTCAGTGCGTATCGGCGAGCGCGGTGCTCATCGCGAAACCCTCGACCTCAACACGGTGGTGGCACCCAACCGGGTTGCGCTGCGCATCAACGTTCTGTCGGAGCGGGAGTTTTTTCGGCAGGAGCCCGCGTTTGAGCGCGACCGCCGGGTATTTGGCGCCCTGGAGGCCGTGGTTTTTCAGAACCAGCGCAGCCCGTGGCTGAGCCCGACGAAGCTCAGTGCGAATTTCGAACTCGCCAACGTCGCGACCACGCCGCCCGCCGTCGTGGCGCCAATCGACGATCTTCGCGACTGGTATCTGGCGCCCGATGTTGCGGCGATTGTCGCGCAAACCGGCCAGGCCGCACCCGCCATCTACACCAACGGCACTTTTGTGCCCAAGGCGATGCACGACCGCTTCGGCGCAAACACCCCCTACCGCGGCAGTCTCTCGCAAAACCTGCCGTGGTTTATCGCCATCGGGCAGATTTATTCGAATCCGGCGCGCGGCAACGGACCGATGATCGGTTTCACCAGAGCCGGCATCACCGATTTGCAGGCCGCCGAGGGCCGGGTCTTGAACTCCTTCGATTGGTTGCAGCAAAACAACCTGGTCGAGGAACCGTGGACCTCCGGCTTCGCGGCCCGGAGTTTTCAGGACCGCTCCATCTACGATTTCGAAACCCAGTTGATCACCGGCACGCTCGAGCAGCGGCAGGATCAGTTCAAGAGCGGCACCGTCACGCTCGAGCAGCTTTTCCTGGGTGGCCAGGGCGGGCTGGAACTTTCCTACAACCAGCAGCACCTGCGGCGGCGGAAGGAATTCCCGTTTTCCGACTTTCGTGCCTACGACGTCCGGGTCGACAACAACCTGTGGCTGGGCAACCAGGAGCGGAACCCCAATGCGGGCCGGCCCTTCATCGTCTCGCGGGCCTGGGGCAACCACGACGAGGCGAAAATTGATCGCGGCACCGCCCGGGCGACGGCGTTCTACAACCTGGACATTGCCCGGATGGCCGCCGGCGGCCGGATGAAGTGGCTCGGCCGGCATGTCTTCTCGGGCCTCGCGGAGCGGGCGAAACGCGAGGAATCGAGCCGCAGCTATGCGATGGCCGTCAGTTCCCGGGACATCGACATGGAGGTGGCGCTCGCGGGGCTCAAAGGGAACATCCGTCGCCAGCTGCACGCCGGTTTTTATGTTGGACCGGACATGCGCGGGATCAGCAACTACGCGGACGTGCGCCTGAGCGGTCACCTCGATGTCCCGGGGGCGAAAAATGGCGACACGTTCCGGACCTTCGTGCGCAACCCGGTCAACGGGCAGATCCTCAACGTTACCGCGTTTGCCGACGAGTTTCTCGACGGCGGGAGCGCGCGTAACCGTATCATCGATACCAGCGCCGTGACCTGGCAGGGTTACCTGCTCGACAACTATTTGGTGGGCCTGGTTGGGCTGCGGCGCGATCGCGTGCGCGACACGCTGAACGTGGGGGCTCCGCGGCGCGTCGATGGCACTTTTGATCCGGCGGCGCTGCGGCTGGGGGCGAAGCCGAATCTGGATGCCGGCGGCAACACGCGTACCTCCAGTCTGGTCGCCCACTTCCCGGAGAAGTATCTCTTCCGGTTGCCGTGGGGTGCCGACCTGAGCGTGTTTGCGTCCAAGTCGGAGAATTTCCAGCCGACCAGCTTCCGCCAGGATGTGTTTCTCCGCTCGATCGCACCCCCCAACGGCGCCACCACGGAGCGCGGGTTCGCGCTGGCGCTGTTCAACAACCGGCTCAACTTGCGCACGAATTGGTTCGAAACGCGGAACAACAACATCTCGCTGGAGAGCTCGCTGGCCACGGCGGCCACCAACCCCATCGCCGGCTGGGTCAATCGGCTGGCCGAAGCCAGGCGCATCAACGTGCCGTTCGGTCTCGACATCAACGGCCGCTCGACGGGCCTGGCCAACTACTACAGCAGCTACGAGCAGGTCATCAATGTTCTGCTGAACATGGTGCCGGAGCCGCTCAAGAGCGCCCGCAACTTGCGCCTCGAGGGTGCCGGCGTGGGCCTGCAAACCGTGGTCGGGGATCCGGTTCCCGGACTGGCTTCGACCTCGAGCTTCGTCGCGAAGGGTCTGGAATTCGAGTTGGTGGCGAACCCCACCCCGCGTTGGACGCTGGCGATGAATGTCGCGAAGCAGGAGACCGTCCAGTCGGGATCCGGCGTGGAGTTGCAGGAGTATTACGGGAAGATCCGGCAGGCGGTGATCGAGGCGAAACTCTGGGACACCAACATTCCCGACGAACCCAACGTGCAAGGGAACATCACCTACCGGGATCGTTTGTCACGCGACTATCTGAATCCGCTGGCCGCCATCACCGCGAAAGACGGCACGGTCAGTCAGGAGCAGCGCAAGTGGCGGATGAATCTCATGACGTCGTATCGCTTCGAAAAGGTGACGATCCTTCGCGGCTTCGAGATGGGCGGTGCCGTGCGCTGGCAGGACAAGGCGGCGGTCGGCTACCCGATCGTTCTCGTGCCAAGCGCGGGCTCAGTTCTACAGATTCCCAATCTCAACCGGCCCTTCTTCGCGCCCGAGACCTGGAACGGCGATGTCTTTCTGCGCTACCGGAAAAAGGTTTTCGGTGAGATCAAATGGTCGATTCAGCTGAACCTGCGCAACGTCGTCGGGAGCGATGATCTCCTGCCGGAGCGGATTAATCCTGATGGAAACTGGGCGGCGGTGCGGCTTCCGGTGCAGAAGGCCTATTACCTCACCAACACCTTTGAGTTCTGACGTCCACGGGGCCGCGCTCCGTCTGAACAACCCATGTACCGCCGCCGCACCCCGTTTCTCGTTTTCAGCCTTGGCCTCTTGCTTGCGCCGCAGTTGGCCTGCGCGGGGCAGCCGCCGTCCGCTGCGCCGGGGCGCCCGAACATTGTCTTTATCCTGACCGATGATCAGGCGGAGTGGACGCTGGGCGTTTCCGGAAACAGACAGGCGCACACGCCCCATTTGGACCGGCTGGCGCGTGAGGGCGCGCGGCTCACCCAAGCGCTAGTGCCGACCCCCGTCTGCAGCCCGGCGCGGGCGAGCCTCTTCACGAGCCGGTACGGCAGTGAAGTCGGGATCCTCGATTTTATCCCGCAACCGACCCATGCGGAATATTCGGATGAGACGGGTGCGGTGGGTTTGGAGCGACGGTTTGTCACCTTCGCCGAGGTGCTGGCGCGGGCCGGCTACACGAACGGGTTGTTTGGCAAATGGCACCTCGGCGCGTGGGAGGGGAAATCGGATCGGAGGTTCCATCCGACGAACCATGGCTTCCATACGTTCATGGGACTCACGGGTGGCGGCACGACCCCGTCCGATCCTCCGCTGGAAATCAATGGCGAGGTGAAGAAGTTCCAAGGCTGGACGGATGACATCCTCACCGGGCACGCGATCGACTTTGTCGGGCGGGCGCGTTCGCAACCGTTTCTGGCGGTGCTGGCGCTGCGCGCTCCCCATGGGCCGTGGCTGCCGACGGCGCCGGAGGATCAGACGCCCCATGAAGCTTACGATCCGCAAATCCCAGAACCGAACTACCCTGATCTCGATGTGGCGCGCGTGAAGCGAATGAGCCGTGAATATGCCGCCAGCGTGTCGGGGGTTGACCGGAATGTCGGCCGCGTGCTGGCGGCACTCGACCGGCTCAAGCTGGCGGAGAACACCGTGGTCATCTTTACCTCCGACCACGGCTTCAACCTGGGGCACAACGGCATTTATCACAAGGGCAACGGAATCTGGGTGACCAAGACCAAGCGGCCCGACCGTCCAAACCTCTCCGGAAAATACCGGCCCAACCTGTATGACCATTCGCTGCGAACCCCGGCGCTGGTCCGCTGGCCGGGGCAGATCCGGCCGGGCGCGTTGATTGGCGAAACGGTGTCGAGCCTCGACTGGTTTCCGACGCTGGTCGCGCTGGCCGGCGGGGAGTTGCGGCGCGACGAGGTCGTTCGGGGGCGCAGCCTTCTCCCGCTCCTGCGCGGTGAAAAAATCCCCGGGTGGGACAACGATTTCTACGCTGAATACAGCATGCGGATCTACTGCCGCACCGATCTGCGGATGTATCGCACGGCGCAATGGAAACTCGTCCGCGATTTCCTCAATCCGACGGAAGACGAGCTCTACGATTTGCGGGCCGATCCGGCGGAGTCACGGAATCGAATCAACGATACCGCGGATCCGGTCGTGCGGGCCGCCGTGGCTGGGCTCGATGCGCGGATCCGGGAAAAGATGCGTTCGATTCGCGACCCGTTGCTGGGGAAAATCGAGCCCGGCCGGAAGTGAGCTGGTTTCGCGTTCTTCACTCTGGTGAATTCTGAACTGCGATTTTGGAGCCGCGACGCCCTCTCGTCGCGGTCATGCCTTACGCGACGGGCGTCGCGTCCCCAGTAGCAGAAATCGAGGGGCGCCCCAAATCCTCCAATGTCGACGGCCGATTTTGAATTCGCATCCGACGTCCTTTCGCGTTCTGAGGTGGCAATGCGTGCACCCCGCTGGTCTTCGTTCGTTCGCCTGCTGGCCGGCGCGGCGATGTTCGCGGTCAACGTCGGGGCCGCACCGCTGCCGCCCGCATCGCCCAACGTCATCCTCATCCTGGCCGACGACATGGGGCTGGGAGACCTCTCGTGTTTCAATGGCGGGCTCAGCCGCACGCCCAATCTGGATCGTCTGGTGGGCGAGGGGGTGTGGTTCAATCAGGGGTATTCGGCGTCCGCAGTCTGCGCCCCGGCGCGAGCGGCCCTGCTCACCGGACGGTATCCGCACCGGACCGGAGTCGTTTCCCTGACGATGACGACCGAGCCGGAGCTGACGCGGTTGCGGCGCGACGAAATTACCGTCGCCGATCTTTTTCTGGCGCGCGGTTACGCCACGGGACTCGTCGGGAAATGGCACCTCGGGATGGGCGCCGAATGGCATCCCCGCCGGCGCGGGTTTCAGGAATTCACGGGTTTCATCGGTGGCGAAAACATCGAGTCCTATTTTGGCTACGATCTCGACGTGCAGGGCAAAAACACGCGTTTCGAATCACGCTACCTCACGGACGAACTGTCCGCGCGGGCGATAGATTTTGTGCGGCGGCATCGTGCCGCACCCTTTTTCCTGCACCTGGCGCACTACGCGCCGCATCGCCCGATCGGCGCCCCGCCGGAAACGATTCAACGCTACTTGGATCGTGGGATTTCCCGGGACGTGGCGACGGTGTATGCGATGATCGAGAACATGGATCGCGGCATCGGTGAATTGCTGGCGGAGGTGCGGGAACTCGGCCTTCGCGAGCGAACGATCGTTGTTTTCGCCAGCGACAACGGACCGGATCCGTTGGCGGGACCGCGCTTCAATCATCAGCGGCGCGGCACAAAATACGAAATTTACGAGGGTGGCATCCGCGTGCCGTTGCTTGTGTCGTGGCCGGGGGTGTTCCGCTCGCGCACCACGGATGTCGTCGCGCACTTCACCGATATCGTGCCCACGCTGATCGAACTTTGCCGGTTGGAACGTCCGGCCGGTCCACCGCTGGATGGTGCCAGCCTCGCCGGTCTCCTCCATGAACGCGATGCCGGACCCCGGCGACCGCGTTTCTGGCAATGGAATCGCGGCGTGCCCAATTACACGCACAACGCGGCGATGCGCGAAGGGGAGTGGAAGCTCGTGCGACCCTACGTGACGCGCAACGCGGTGGCGGGGGATTCGGCTTTGGGGCCGGCTCTATACAATTTGCAGATCGATCCGTTGGAGACGACCGACGTCGCCGGCCAGCATCCGGAGCGTCTTGCGCGTATGAACACGGCGCTCGCGGAGTGGGCGCGCGGGGTTGAGCGCGATCGGGTGCGCCCGGCCCCCCGGTGATGTTGCGCCGCTTGCGTCAGCGCCACCAAGTCGGACAACCTCCCTTTCCCCTTCCGCAAATGCCCCGCTCTTCCTCTTTTTTCTCCCGCGCTTGGCTGGCCAGGCTCGGTGCCTTGAGCGCACTGGGATGCCTCGCGTCGGCCGGGTTTTGCGCCTCCGAGGCGCGCCGCCCCAACGTCCTCTTCATCGCCGCCGATGACCTGCGTCCCGACCTCGGCTGTTACGGCTCGGCCGAGGCGAAGACGCCGCACCTCGACGTGCTCGCGCGGCGAGGCGTGCTCTTCGAGCGCGCTTACGCGCAGCAGGCGGTCTGCAATCCTTCGCGCGCCTCCGTCATGACCGGGCGCCGCCCCGACACGCTGAAAGTGTGGGACCTGAAAACGCATTTCCGCGAAACCCTTCCGGACGTCGTCACGCTGCCACAGCATTTCAAGCAGCACGGCTACACCGCCGTCGATCTCGGCAAAATCTTTCACAACGAGTCCGGCGCCAGGCCGCCGTTTCCGTTCGCCGATCCCGTCTCTTGGTCCGAACCTCCGGTGTTCGCCGAGGGCCCGCATTGGCGCGACTGGGTCGTTCCCGGTGATGCGGCCGGTCCGAAAGGGAAGGGTGGCGCCGTGCAATGTCTCGACGTGCCGGACGAGGCCTACCTCGACGGGCGCATTGCGGCGGCGGCGGTGGCAAAGCTGGGCGCGCTGGCGGGGAAACGGGAGCCATTTTTTCTCGCCGTCGGCTTCTGGAAACCGCACCTGCCGTTCAACGCCCCTAAAAAATACTGGGACATTTATGATCGGGGGAAACTGAGCGCACCAAGTTCGAACCGCATGCCGGAGGGCGCGCCTGCGATCGCCGGCCATCCATGGAACGAATTGCGCGGCTACTCCGGCGTGCCCAAGGAGGGGCCGTTGCCCGCGGCGCAGATCGCCGAACTCCGCCATGGCTATCTGGCGTGCATCAGCTTCCTGGATGCACAAGTCGGCCGGGTGCTGGCCGAACTCGACCGGCTCGACCTGGCGAGGAACACGATCGTGGTTTTCTGGAGCGACCATGGTTTTCATCTCGGGGAGCACAATCTGTGGGGCAAGACGACCAACTATGAACTCGACACGCGGGTGCCTCTGATTGTCGCCGCGCCGGGCGTGGCCCGCGCCGGAGCGCGGGCGGCGGGCCTCGTCGAGTTGATCGATCTCTACCCGACGTTGACGGAACTCGCCGGACTGCCGGCGGCGTCTGGCGTCGAGGGTCGGAGTCTCGTGCCATTGCTGCGCGATCCGCGTCACCCCGGCAAGGACCTGGCGATTTCCCAGCACCCGCATCCGTCGTACGGTGCGGCGACGCATATGGGTTACACGCTGCGCACCGCGCGGCACCGCTACGTGGAGTGGCGCGATATCGTCACCGGGGTCGTCACCGAGCGCGAGTTGTATGACCACACGGTGGATGCGGCGGAAACGCGCAACCGCATCTCCGACCCCGCGCAGAGCGTCAACGCGCAGGAACTCGGGGCCCGCGCCGCCGCGCTGGTCGCCGCCGGCCGCCGGTGGGCCGCAGACCGCGGGCGCTAAACAGGTGGCGCCACAACCTTGATAATCGGAACATACGCACGACACCGAATCCCAGAGTCATTTTCACGTAATACGTGAAAATGAAAATGGACGATTTCTTGAGAGGAACCTGACAGCTAAATGTTGATTGGAGTGAATCTGAAAGGCCGGGAGGCAGCCAACTTCGAGATGAACATGAACAAACCCCGGCGGAAGGTCTTCGCTTCACGGATTTTCACAGCAACGGCGCGATGTGCTCGCCGACCCGCGCCGCCCTGCTCAAGGGCCTTTACCAGAATCGTTTCGGCCGCAAGTTCGAGAACGCCCTGAGTTCCCGCTCCAGTTGAGGTGAGGGGTTGCCCCTGGAGGCTATCACGTTGGCGGAACTGCTACGGGATCGCGGTTACGCGACCGCCGCCTTCGGAAAATGGCACCTGGGCTACGAGGCGCCCTTATTACCCACCCGTCAGGGATTCGACGAATTTCGCGGATTGGTCTCCGGTGATGGCGATCACCATACCCATCGTGACCGCGACGGCGGGGAAGATTGGTAGGGGCGGCTACAAGGGACAGGTCAATTGCGGCCCCCAACAAGGGACAGGCCAATTCAGCCCCACTGTTCGGTCGCGATGCGTTTGCCGGGCGGCCGCCACAAGGGACAGGTTACTTCAGCCCGACCTCCTGTTGCGAAGGGGGCTCCGGGAGGGACACGCTTCAAAGTGGAGCCGAAGTAATCGGTTCAGCCGCAATGGCATGTTCACTATTGTCTTTATGCCATCGGGCTCACCGGGCGTCCGGCCGCGAAAGTGGTCGCCTGCGGTGGTCGCCGGCCCGTATCAAATCGGTGGTGATTCGTTTAGTCCGCATCGTCGGGTTTGGGGTGGGCGTGGCGACGGGTTTCGCCGCCAGCGGCAGTTCCGTCCAACCGAACATCGTGTTCATCCTCGCCGATGATCTCGGCTGGACCGATCTGCGCTGCTACGGCAGCCCATGGCACGACACGCCGCATCTCGACCGCCTCGCACGCGAGGGCACGCGGTTTACCAACGGCTACGCGGCGGCGCCGATTTGCTCCGCCTCGCGCGCCGCCCTGCTCACCGGACGTTCGCCCGCCCGCCTGGGCTTTGAGTTCGTCACCAAGCTGCCCACAGCCAAACGCCCGGCCGGTCATCCGCTTGTGGGACCGCCGTATCCCCTCAACCTGCCACTCGCCGAAGTCACGCTCGGCGAATTGCTCGGCGGTGCCGGCTACGCGACGGGATATTTTGGCAAATGGCACGTGAGCGAACACCACGGCGGCTACCTCGGCTGGTCGCCGACCCACGGTCCGCTGCAGCAGGGCTACGCCGAGGGCGATCAGGAATTCGGTCTGCACCCGTACGGCTACGTAGCCAATCCCGCTGCGAAATCAACGCGGCTGCCTGCGGGCGACTTCGGCCGCGATCCGCTGACGGAGCGTGCCATCGCATTTCTCCGCGCGCGGCGGTCGTCGCCGTTCTTCCTTCATCTTGCGCACTACTACGTGCACGACCCGATTCACTCGCGTGCGCCCTGGCTCGTCGAAAAATATGCCGCGCGCCTGCCCGCGGGAGCCGATCCCCGCCGGGCCGAATACGCCGCCATGATCGAAACGCTCGATCACCTCGTCGGGCAAATCCTCCACGCTCTCGACGAACTCGGCTTCGCGGAAAACACGCTCGTCGTGTTTACCTCCGACAACGGCGGCCACCCGCAATACGCCGCCAACGGCCCGCTCCGCGGCAGCAAGTGGAATGTCTACGAGGGCGGCGTGCGCGTGCCTTGGATCGTGCGTTGGCCCGGGCGCGTGCCCACGGGGGCGACGAGTGAGGCTCCCTTCATCGGGACCGATCTCCTGCCGACGCTGGCGGCGGTCGCCGGGGCGAAGTTGCCAGGTGGAGTCACGCTCGACGGTCGCAACGTGCTCCCACGTTGGCGGGGCGAGCCCACGGCGCCGGCTGATCGCGAGCGCGCGTTCGTGTGGCATTTTCCCTACTACCACCCGGAAACGGGTTTCGCGCAGGCGCGGCCCACGATCGGTGTCGACGATTTCGCCATCAGCCAGACGCGGCCGCAGTCCGCCATCCGGGCGGGCGAGTGGGTGCTGCTGCACTTTTACGAGGACGACCGCGACGAATTGTATCACCTCCCCTCCGATGCTTCGGAACAGCGCGATCTCGCGGCCCGTGAACCCGCGCGGGCACGGGAACTGCGCCGCCGCCTAGACGATCATCTCCGGGCGGTCGGCGCGCGGTTGCCGACGCGGTCGGCGGCAGGTCGATAGGAGGACGATAGGCTCAGACATCCTGACCTGCCCTGGAATCAGGGTGAACCCACTTGGCGATAAATCAGGCGGAGGTTGGTGGTGGGGAAACAGGTTTCCGTGGCGGTGAGGGTTTTGCAGAGTGCGGCGACGGCGGCGTCCTGTAACGG
>SXGT01250264.1_pt1 | contig 29174 bp, 18 predicted proteins | sample 3176221 | NCBI WGS metagenome assembly SXGT01 (sample SAMN11356862, study PRJNA531348) | freshwater metagenome | isolation source: freshwater sample F1-120 | place: China: Fuxian Lake, Yuxi | collected 2017-12-25 | reverse complement strand
CGTCGCGGCCCAGTTCACCGGCCTCGCCGGCAAGCTGGTCCCCCTGAAGGAAACGGTCGACAGCTTCGAGGAGCTGGTCGACGGCAAGTACGACGACGACGCCAAGTACCCGGAGCAGGCCTTTTACCTCGTCGGAAATATCGAGGAGATGAAGATAAAGGCCGCCGAGCTCACCAAGAAGAAGTGAAGCGTCGGGGTGCCTGCCGGCGTACCCGCCGAGGTACCCGAAGCCCCACGACCGCGAGGACGCGGTCCCGAATCTCCCCAGGAGTGCCATGGCCACGGACAAGATCGAGCTCGAGATCGTCACGCCGCGCGGGCTCGCGCTGCGCGCCAGCGTCGACGAGGTGACCGCACCCAGCGTCAAGGGCGAGTTCGGCGTGATGCCGGGCCACGTCCCCGTCCTGGCCGCGATGCGCACAGGCGTGGTCACCTACCGCCAGGCAGGAGAGCAGAAGAAGTTCGCAATCGGCGAGGGGCTCGCCGAGGGGGGGCCCCACAAGCTCCTGATCTTGGCCGAGGATTTCATCGAGCGCGACGACGTCGACCCGGTCGCGGTCCGCGCCGAGCTCGCCGAGGTGCAGACCAGGCTCGAGAAGCTCACTCACATGCTCGAGGGCGCGGACGAGCAGGAGACGAAGAAGCTCATCACCCGGGAGAGCTGGCTGGCCGCCCAGCTCGAGCTCATCGGGGATCCTCCCCCTCCGACCATGAACCCCGTGCAGGATTTTTCGGAGGAGGACGAGCCGGTGGAAGGGACCGCCCCGGCCGAAGGCGGCGAAGCGGGCTGACCCGTGATCTCCGACCGCATGCAGAGGTGGGCATGGCTCCTCGGGATCATGTTCGCCCTCGGTCTGGCATGTGCGGTGTCGTTCAGCCGCCCCTGGGTGAGCGTCGTCCCCTCGCCCCGCGACGGGGCCGCCGATACCTCCCCCGAGGAGGCCTCGGCTCCCGAGGCCGGATCCGGGAGCGAGCCCGCGGACGCGGGGCTGGCGCTGGTCCCCGACCTGCCGACGATCGGGCTCGCGCTCGACTCGGGGGCGCGTTCGGTGAGAGTCGGCGTCGTGCTCGTGCAGTTCGCGGGGGCGCAGGGCGCGGGTCCGACCGCGCGGCCGCGCGCGGCTGCCCTCGAGCAGGCGTTGCGCCTGGCCCAGGAGGCAAAGGCCGATTTTCACCAGGCCGTGACCCACGGTGATCCCGGCTCGGCCGACGACATCGGACGCATAGGCCGGGGGATCCTGGAGCCGGCGGTCGAGGTCGTGGTGTTCAATATCCCCTCGGGGACGACCAGCGAACCCATCGAGACCCCCAGGGGCTATTGGATCGTCAAACGCCTCGAATAGTGGTAGCAAAAGCCACCATGGCGACCATCGACATCACCCAAACTCACAAGCTTTCCCTCGACGAAGCCAAGGCAAAGACCGAGGAATTCGCCAAGTCCATGGAGGCCAGGTTCGGACTGGCGTGGAAATGGGACGGTGACCGCGTCGTGTTCGACGCGCCCAGCGGCGCCGCCAAGGGCACCAAGGGTGAGGTGGCCGTGACCGAGAACAACGTGCGCATCGCGCTCGATCTACCCTTCATGCTGAGGATGTTGAAAGGCACCATCGAGGACAAGATCAAGGAGCGCCTGAAGCAGTTTGCCTGAGCGGGCGAGCCTGTTTTCCATCAAGGGGAGAGGGACGGCGCGGCGCCACGGGTGGGGGCCGCGCCTTTCGTGCATTTTTCCGGGGCCGCGCGCGGCGGCATCCTTCCGTGCCGGATAAAGGTCGCGTAGAGTGGTGCCTCCCTCCGACTTGCCCGTTCGAGGAACGAGGCGCGCGATCCCACGCGAATCCACGATGCAAGAGCCCGAAACTCCCGGCGTCCCGCCGCAGGTCACCGACGAGAGCGCAAGCCCATCCAGAGCGAGCACTCCCCCGCTCGAGATGACGGACGCCGCCCCCGAATCCACGATCGGGACGATTGCCCGGCTCCGTACGGAGGGTGACCACACCAGCGGCGCCCGCAAGGCCCGGCTCCTCTACGAGGTCGGCGAGTTGGAGGAGGCCCAGGGCCAAGAGGGCGCGGCAGAGCGAGACTATCTCACCGCGCTCGGCGCGGCGCCCGAGTTCCGCGAGCCGCTCGAGGCCCTGCTGCGGACGCTCCCTCGTCGCCATGGGGCGACGGGCGTGGGCAAGCTCCTCGAAGCCCTCGTGAGCGTCGCGGACACGGCGGACGAACGAGCGAGGGCGCTCACCCTCAAGGCCGCGTTCCTGGATGAGGTCGAGAAGGATCTCGAGGGCGCGCGGGACACGCTGCGCGAGGCCACCGAGAGCAGCGCGTCCGCCGCGGAGCTGGGAGCGACCTGGCTCTTGCTGGAGCGGGTGGCCGCCAAGCTCGGGGATCCCGGGCTGCGCCAGGAGGCCCTGGCGGGAAGGGCGAGCCTCGCGGAGGACCCGACCTGGGGCGGCCTCCTCCTCGTGGACGTCGCCAGGATCGCGGCTGAGTCGGGCGAGACGGAGGGCGCGATCGAGCTGCTCCAGAGCGCGCTCGCCCAGGGCGGGAGGGCGACCTACCTGGCGCGGGGAGCGCTCTACAGGCTCCTGCGTCGCAAGCCAGGCTCGCCGGGCTCGCCCGAGGCCCGCACCCGAGCGTCGCTCCTGGCTCAGCTCCTCGAGGCCGAGGGCGAGGACATCGCTCGCTCGGTCGGTGACGCGCAGCGCGCCCTCGAGCTCGGCATTCCGCACTTCAAGATCGACCCGATCCACGCCGTGGACCTTCTGATGCGCGCTGCCGATCTACGCCGGGCGGCGCGCGATTACGGTCGCGCGGCCACGCTGCTCGAGCGCGCCACGGCCGTGCTGGACGCCGCCGTTGCTGGCTCGCCGGAGGGCGGCCCGGAGGCCGAGCTCTCTCTCACGCGCGGCGTCCTGCTCGACGCGCGGATCCACGTCGCCGAGATGGTCGGTGATACGGGCCTCGCCGCGCAGCTGGCGCGCGACGGGTTGGCGGCCGGAGCCGAGGGCGGGAAAGCCGCCGCTCTTGCGATGCGGATCGCCGAGGAGGCCGCGGGCGAAGGCAACGTGGGCGAGGCGCTCAAGGCCGTGACGCTGGCGGTCGCCAAGGATCCGCTCTCCATCCCCGCCCGAGCGCTGGAGCTCGATCTGCTCGCCGACGGGAGCGATCAGGCCGAGTTCGCCTCCCGCCTCTCGAGCTTCGCGGAGCACTACTCGACGGCCGAGGCCAAGAGCCGCACGGCGCTCCTCGTCGCCTTCCTCAGGGCGACGAGGGTCGGGGACGTCCCGGGGGCGAAGGAGGCCCTCGGGACGGCGGCGAGCCACGGAGCGCCGCCGTCCGTGGTGGCGCGCATGGCGCGCATCCTCGCGAGCGTACGCGGCGACGCCGCGTGGTACGAGGAGGCCACCTCGGCGATGCTCGCGGCCTCCGTCGACGAGGACGAGGCGGCGCTCCTGGGCTTCGAGCTGGTGCGGGCGCGACTGGCGAGGGGCGACGAACCCGGTACACAGAAGGCCCTCGAGGAGCTCGCCGGGCGTGAGGTAGGCGCCCTCCTGTCCCGGGCGCTCGTCGCGTTTCTGCCGGGCGCCGAGGAATCCTCCCGGCCGTTCGCGGAGCTCGCGGTCCTGCTGGGAGGCAGGCCCGGGGCCCTGGGCTTCGAGCTCATCGCCGCGCTGCGCGGTCTCCGCGGCCGCGGGTTGAAGGACGCCCTCGAGCGCATCTCCAGGCTCTCCTCGGCCGAGCCAGAGAACGCGTTCCTCTCCACGTTGCGCCTGGAGCTCGAGCGGCAGAGCGGTGTCGAGCCAGGAGAGATTGCCCGCCTGGTCGAGGCCACGGCCCGGTCCGCTGCGGACGGGGAGCTCGCGGCGAGCTTGCACATCGAGGCGGGCCTCGAGCGCTATCGACTGGGGCGCGCCGACGAGGCCCTGGCCTCGTTCGAGGCCGCGGCGCAGACCGCGCCCGAGGCCACGACCGCCCTCCGGGCCTGGGCCATGCGCGGCACCGATCTGGAGACGCCACAGAACCGAGCGCTCGCCCTCGCTCGAGCGCTCGCGAGCACCCCGGCGGCGCCGGAGCTCGCGCTCGAGTGCTTCGCGAACGGCCTCCGTGGAGGGCGCCTCGACGAGGCTCGAGAGGGGCTGGACGTGGCGCAGGCGAGCGGCGAGGAGGGGCTGGCGCTCGCTGGCTCGTTGGGGCGCCTCGCCTGGGACGAGGGCCTGCTCGAGACCAGGAGCGCGAGGAGCGCCTCCCAGGCGACGGACGACGCTCTGCGGAGGATCGCGGCGCTCGGTCCCGAGGGGGCGACCTTCGCCGCTGCCGAGCGGACGCGCCTCGCCCGCGCTCGAGGCCCGGAGGAGCTCGGAGCCGCTGCCCAGGCCTGGTTCTCGGCGGGGGGGGGACTGGCCGCGGGGCTCGAGTGGCTCTCGGCCTCGATGACGGGCGGCGACGGCGCCAGCGAGATCGCGGCGAGAGAGGCCATCGCAGGAGAGCTCCAGGACGAGGCAAGGGAGGGCATGGCGGCGAGCGCTCGCCTCCTGGAGTTGCTGCTCGATCCCTCCACCCCGAGGGCGCTCCTGGACGGCTCGAGCCCCGCCACGCGCCTCGCCAATTTCGAGCTCGCGCCGCCGGGCTCCGACCCGAGGCGGCGAGCTGCAGCCATGGAGCAGCTGGGAGATGTCTTCGGCCCAGCCTTCGAGGCCGAGAAGTCCGTCCTCGAGGGTTGGTCGACGTACGTCGTCGGGAATCGAGAGGCGGCCGCGGCGCTCTTCCACGCCGCCGCCACGAGCCGCCCCGAGGATCTGGCCGCGTGGGAGGGGCTCCGCGCGTGTGCCATCGAGGGCGGCGACACCTCGACCTACGCGATGGCTTGTGAGGAGCTCGGCGCGCGCGCCAGCGGCGCCGCCCGCGGGGCGCTCTACTGGGAGCAGGCAGGTCTGGCCTGGATCGAGATGGCCCAGGATGCGCGCGCCGACGAGGCGCTCGATCAGGCCGTCCATCGCGATCCCAGCCGGCTCGTCGCGTTCGACAAACTCTTTCGGCGGATGCGCGACAGGAAGGACTCGGACAAGGTCCTCGAGCTCATCGACCGGCGGCTCGGTCACACCGACGACTCGGACGAGATCGCGAAGCTCTACTGGGAGCAGGCGCGCGCTCTCCGGGAGAAGGGCGACATCGACGGGGCGCTCTACTCGCTCGAGAACGTGCGCACCCTGGAGCCGGATCACGTGGGAGCGCTCGCCCTCATGGGCGAGATCTTTATCCGTCGTGGCCGCTACGTGGAGGCCGCCGAGCACCTCTCTCGCCTCGCCCGCATCGAGGCGGCGCCCGCGAAGAACCGGGTGACCGCCGGGATCGCGGCGGTGGATCTCTTCGAGAACAAGCTGGGGCGCCCGGATGCGGCGCTCGACGTGCTCTCCACGCTCCACGCAGCAAAGCTCTCTACGCTCCCTGTCCGGGAGCGCCTCGCCCGCACCGCCGCGCGCACGGGCGCGTGGGAGGCGGCGACGTCCATCCTCGAGGAGCTCATGATGGAGCGGGCCGAGCCTGCGAGCCGTATCGAGGCGGCTCGGCTGGCCGTCCTGATCTATCGCGATCGTATCCGCGCCCCCGCCCGCGCCGCCCGCGCCGTGGCCAAGCTGCTCGACGAGGCTCCCACGGACGGGGAAGCCATCGATCTGGTTGTCGAGGCCGACATCGAGCGCAGCTCCCGGCGCGCGCTCCTCGAGCGGGCCCAGGGCGCCCTTCTGGCGAGCTTGAACCGGGAGCCTGGCCAGGTGGAGGTCGCGCGCCGGCTGGCGCGCGTTTGCCGTACCCTGGGGGACGGCGCGCTCGAGCACGCCTCTCTCTCGATCGCGCTGGCCCTGGGGGGACCCGATGGCTCCTCCGAGCAGATGCTCGCCCACCTCTCCGCAAGCAAGCCGCGCTCCCCGCAGCTGGCGATGACCGACACCCTCCTGCGCCGCATCCTCGCGCCCGGGGACGACGGCCCTCTGGCCCAGCTCTTCACCCATCTGGGGCCGACCCTGGCCGAGGCGCTCGGCCCCTCGCTGTTCGCGCTCGGGGTCACGAAGAAGGAGCGCGTCGACCCCCGAGGTGGGGTCGCCCTCCGTAACGAGATCGCAGCGTGGGCGGGGGCCTTCGAGATCGCCGAGTTCGATCTCTACATCGGCGGTAAAGATCCGATGCTGGTCCAGAGCATCCCCGGCGATCCCCCTTCCCTGGTGATCGGATCGGCGGTCACCTCCCCTCTCTCCCCCGAGAGCCGGGGACGGATCGCGAGGGAGCTCCTGGCCACCAGGCGAGGCACGGTCATCACGCGCTGGCGAGACGCCACGACCATCGCTGCGATCGTGGTCGCGGCCTGCAACATCACGAAGGTGCGCATCGAGTCGCCGGTCTACGCCGTCCTCGCGGAGGTCGAGCGCCTGATGAGCAAGGCCATCTCCCGCAGGACTCGCAACGCGATCGAGCCCGTGTGCCAGGTGATCGCGCAGCAGCCAAGGGACGCAAAGGCCTGGGTGGCGCGGGCCATCGCCTCGCAACATCGGATCTCGGCCATCGCCTCGGGAGACGCGAGCGTCGTGCTCGCCGACGCGTTCGGGCTGGCCCTGCCCGAGCTGGGCCGCGTGGCCCGCGAGGACCTTCGGTGCGCGGAGCTCTTCCGCTTCGTGCTCTCTCCTGACTACTTCGAGATTCGGCGGCTGCTTGGCCTCGAGGGTGGCGCATGACGGACGAAAAGCTTCCCGACTTCTCCGATATCGACTGGGACGCTGCGCTGAACGAGTGGGACCACCCCGGGGGCGTGGCCTCCAGGGGAGCGGTGCAACCCGACGTAGCTGGCTCCACGCCCGAGATGCCCACCCACCATGTTCCCTTCAGGGACGAGCTTTCCAAGGGCGAGGAGCGCGGCGCCTCGCGCCGCGGGTCGGTGCGCCCTCCGGCCCCCCACGTCCCGCTGCTCGCGGCGCAGCCGCTCCCGAGGTTCGACGAGCCGCTCGGCGAGGCGCTCAACCCCTTCTTCGATCCCGAGCCCAAGACCAACCAGATCCCGCTCGACCGAGGTGCCCTGCCGACGGAGATCCCGGACCGCAAGGGAAGTCCGGAGGCCGAGCGCGAGACCGTACCGCCGGGGGCCGAGGAGCCGGACCTGCCAGAAAGCGCGCGCCCGACCCCTTCCCCGCCCCTGGCTCTCTCGTCTGCCGAGGCCCCGAGTCCCCGCGAGCAGGCGTCCGTCACGCCGCCCGCCCCCGGGGTGAAGCGGGCCTCGCTCCCGCCTCCCCAGGCTCCTGCGCCGCGGGTGTCGCTCCCCACCCCCCAGGCTCTGGTGGCCCGCGAGGTTCCGGTGTCCAGGGCCCGGGTGCGCGGCATGCCTCCGCGCGTGGCCCCCCGGTGGGACGACGAGCGGCCTGCAGTCCAGTGGCTGGACGCTACGGCCCGCACGGCCATGCTCGAGCGCTCCAGGTGGCTCGAGGAAGAGGCGCGCGCTCTCACGGACCCAGAGGCTCAGGCCCGCGCTCTGCTGAGCGTGAGCGAGCTGCGCGCGCTGGCCGGCGATCGCACCACGGCCTTCGTCCTCGCGACCGAGGCGCGCGAGCTGGGGCCTCACATGCCGCTCACCTGGTACCAGGCGCGACAGCTGATGGACTCCGAGCCAACGGAGCTGGTCGAGGCGCTGGACGCCGAGGCTTCGCACGCCCTCACCCCTGCTTCCCGCGCTCACGCCACCCTGCTCGCCGCCGAGTATGCTCGCATCGAGGGCGACGTGGAGGCCGCGCTGGCGCGCTGGGAAGAGGCGATCCAGCTCGACGTGACCGATGTCCGGGCAGTCGTGGCGCGCGCGGCCATCGCTCTCGGCCGGCGCGAGCACACGAGCGCGGCTCTCGACCTCTCCACGGTGATCGGGCTGGAAGAGCTCGATCGCGCGGTGGGAGCGATCCTGGGGTTGCGCGGCGCCGGCAGGACGCCCGGGGTAGAGCACGCGTTCATGGCGAACGATGCGCTGCGACGGGTCCGTGCCGCCCTCGAGAGCCGGGATCTCCCGGGCGCCCAGGCTGCCGTCGCCGAGGTGGGACGGGTGGCGGGCCTCGTCAAGGCCGCTGGATGGCTCTCGTCGACCTTCGGCGCCGTGGAAGCGACGACGCGGAGATCCTCCCAGAAGACTCTGAGGGCCCTCTCCGAGGGCGGCGACTTGAGGGCGAGGCGAGCGCTGGCTGCGCGCAGCCTGGAGCTCGCCGACGCCGAGGGGGTACACGCCGCGCTGTCCAGGCCGGAGGCCTTCACCCCCGAGGAGCGCGCCGTGCTGATGGGCCTCTGCCCTGGCCAGCGGGACGGGGTCGAGGCTGCAGCTCGGGTCGCTGCGGTCGCCGAGCAGCCGGAGCTTGCTCCGCTCGCGGCCGCTCTCTGCGCGACGATCTTCGACGGGAAGGCGCGCGCGCGCCACGTGGCCGGCGAAGCGTCCAGCCGAGCAAGGGGCCGCCTGGCGCGCCTGGTCGCAGCGGGAGCCTCGCACCCCGAGGTGAGAGAGGCCCTCGAAGCCCTCGAGACCCTCGTCTCGCTGGGGCCTCACGAGGGAGCGCTCGACCTGGACCTGGCACTCGCCGAGGGCCGCAGCGACGAGGTCGTCACCGCGCTCGGCAAGCTCGCCGACGACGACGAGGGCGCTGCCAGGGACTGGCACCTCGTCGCCGGCCTCGTCGCCGAGCGCGCGGGGGATCGCGTCGCCGCCCGCGCCTCGTATGCGGCGGCTCGCGCGGCTGCGCCGGCCAACGAGTCCGCTCTGCGCCTCGTGCTGGCGGTGGATCCGAGCAGCGAGCCCGCCGCCGAGCTGCTCGCCCTCGCCGATGTTGTCCCCGAGGGACCCGACGCTGCCCTCTTCCGGCTCGAGGCGCTCGCCCGCGAGGAGGAGCTGCCCGACGCCACGCGCGTGGCCGAGCTGGCTCGAGCCCACTCGGCGGCTCCACAGCTCGGGATCCCGGCATTCCTCGCGGAGCGCATCGCTCGCCGCAGCGGCGACGTGGACGAGGTCCTCCAGTGGACCAGGGAGCGACGGCAGCTATCGACCGATCCGCTCGAGAGCGCCCTCGACGCCGTGCGTGAGGCCTTGCTGATCGCCGACCGCGACGCCGAGAGCGCCGGGGGGCGCCTCGCCGAGGCACACCAGGTACGTCCGGACGATTTCGCGCTCCGAGAGCTCTACGAGCGGCTCGCCACGGAGCCTCCGAGCGACCGAGGAGCATGGAGGGAAGCCCAGGCTCGCAGGGCGGCTGGCCCGCTCCGGGCGGTGCTCTTCACCGAGGCAGCCCTCGAGTTCGAGCGGCGAGGGCTCGGCGAGGAGGCCACCGCCGCCGCCCGGGCCGCGCGCGAGACCTCCTCGGAAGGGATCTCCAGGATCTTGCTCGATCGTGTCGAGCTGGAGAGCAGCGCCGCGCCCCGGCTCGCCGACGAGCTCATCGCTCAGGCGCGCGCCACGGGCGATCCTGTCCTGCGCCGGGAGGCCTTCGAGCGCCTCGCTGATCTCGACGCGGAGCGGGATCGGGCAAGCGCGCTCCTGTGGCACCGCTCGGTGCTCGAGGAGAGTCCGAACCACCTCCCCAGTCTGCGCTACATCGAGCATGCGCTGATCACCGAGAGCCGAGACGACGAGCTCGAGCCCATCTTCTCGCTCCTCGCCCAGTCTCTCTCCGCGGTCAGCCCAAGCGAGTGTGTGGGGCACGCCTTCGCGGCGGCGCGCCTGCGGGCCGGGACGCCCGGGCAGGCCGAACAGGCCTGGGAATCCACCTACGAGCTGGCCTGGCTCGCGTACGAGACGGCTCCGACCCTGTGGTCGATGCGAGCGCTGGACGGCCACGCCCGCGCTCGCAGGGACGCCGCGCTCGCGCTCGAAGCGAGGAACGCGTTGATCGAGCGCTCCACCCGCATGCCCGAGACCGCGGCGCTCCTCGTGCGAGCGAGCGAGTCCGCGGCCAAGCTCGGCGACGCCGCGGCGGCGCGGGGGTACCTGGAGAGCGCTGCAGCGGCCGATCCAGGCGACGTCGTGACCTGGGGCTACCTCGCGGAGGCCTGCGCGCACGCGGGCGATCTCCCCGCGTGCGCCGAGGCCTTCGAGAGCCTCGCCCGGACCAGCGTGATCCCGCAGCACCAGCTGGTGGCGTGGTACGACGCGGCGCGCACCTGGCTCGAGGGAGCCAGGGACGAGGAGCGCGGCGCGCTCGCGCTCGAGCAGGCCGCGGCCATCGACGCGAGCTACCGGGACGTCTTCGCTCAACTCTTCGCGCTCTACAGCGCCCAGAAGCGGGACGCGGATCTGGTGAGCTTGCTCGAGTCGAGGCACGAGAAGCTCGTGGACGTCGACGAGAAGGTCGCGCTCGAGGTGCAGCTGGCCCTCGCGCTGTCTTCCATGGGCGACCTGGAGAAGGCGCGCGAGTACCTGACGCGGGCCCTCGCCGCCCGGCCCGACAACAAGGAAGCGCTCACCGCGCTCGCCTCGCTGTCGGTGACGATGAGGGACTTCGAGGGCGCCGAGAAGGCCTACGTGACCCTGTCGCGCGGCATCCTCTCGCCCGAGGAGGCGCGCGACGTGTTCTCCTCGCTGGCGGATCTCTACACCGGTCCGCTGGGGAACCTCACCAGGGCCGAGGCGGCTCTCAAGGAGGTGCTGAAGCGCTTCCCTGACCACGTCCTCACGCTCGAGAAACTGGTGTCCGTCCACAGGCGCCAGAACGACGCGGAGAGGGCGGTGGAGGTCCATCAGGAGCTGATCACGCTGGCGACCGATCCCAGGGAGCGCCTGGCGCGCCTCGTCGAGCTCGCCCAGATCCACGAGACCACCGGGCGCGAGCTGCGCAGGGCCGAGCAGACGCTCGAGGCCGCGCGCAAGGAGTTCCCGCTGTCGGTCGTGGCGCTCAGGGCGCTCGCCGAATTCTTCGAGCGTCATAACCAGAAGCCGGCGATGCACGTCCTCCTCGACCGGGCTGCGGGCGACGCCAGGCGAGCCTTCGCGGGCGGTCGCTTCGTGACCTCCCTCTTCGAGACCCTGGCGGCGGCCTACGAGCTGCGCGGCAAGACGAGCGCCGCGAACGTCGTCTCCGCGACGCTCGCGGCGCTCGAGGGCCGCCCCGCCGAGATCCGTGGCGCGGAGGCCCGAGCGGCCGATCCTGAGCTCGATGATCTCCTCGCGCCGGAGGTCCTGAGCCCCGCGCTCCGCGGTCTCCTCGCCAGCGCGGGGAACACCCTCGATCGGGCCAGCCCCGCCGATCTCGCCGGGCTGGGCGCGACGCCGCTCCCCCCCTCCTCGCCCCTCGCGCCTCTGCTGGGCGCCGTGGCAAACGCCATGGGCCTGGGGAGGCTCGAGGTTCTGGCGAGCGCAAAGCTGGGGAGCGGGTGCCTCCCCGTGGGCTCGAGCCCCCCTACCCTGGTGATTGGCGAGAAGCTCTTCGAGACGAGCCACGAGCGAGCCCGCGCCTTCCAGATCGTGCGCGCCCTGAAGCTTGTCCAGTGCCGTGCTTCGGCCCTGGTGCGAGGCAAATCCGACGAGGTGAACGCTCTGGTCTCCGCCTGGCTGGCGCTCTTCAACCCCGGCTGGAAGCCCACCAATGTGGCCGCGAACACCCTGCAGGAGATGCAGCGCAGGTTGGAGCCGGCGATGCCCGAGATGGAGCCCAACCTGGGCGTGACGGCGCTGGAGGCGGCCGGGCTGCTGGGGACCTCGGGCCCCCAGCTCCGTGCGGCGACCCTCGCCTGGTCCAACCGCGCGGCGCTGCTCGCCGTGGGGGATCCCAACGCGGCCCTCGACGCGATCGCGTGGAGCCTGGGCGATGCGGGAGCTCCCTCGGCGCCCGATGCGCGCGCCGCCTGGGTCGCCCGCAACGCCGAGGCGCGCGATCTCATGACCTTCAGCGTGAGCGACGCCTACGCCGAGGCTCGGTCTCGGCTCGGCCTCTGATCGTCGAGCCGAGCGAGGACCTTCGCAGCGAATTGGGCCGTTCGGTGTCGATGCTGATAGGCCGTCGAAGGTCCCGATGGAAAACCTCAACCGCGATTCGCACAAGGTCTCGGACATGAAACAGCGGCTCGGCGTCGCCACCGCCGACTTCGTCGCCTCGCTCGAGAAGAAGGCCGGCGAGGTCCGCCGCCTCCTCGCCAGCGTCGACGCCGACCCGGGCGCCCAGCGCCTGCGCGAGGGCCTACGAAGGCGCCTCCACGCCCTCGCCAGCTCCGCCCGGGCGCTCCACCTTTCGAGCATGGACAGCGCTCTCGCCGGTACGATCCGCCTCCTCGACGAGGTCCCGCAGACGGGCAGCATCGAGCGCGCGGCGCTCTGCCGGATCGGCAAGACGCTCGACGAGCTGCCCTCGCTGGCGAAAGGGGATCGGCGCCTCGACGAGCTCCCCGTGCTCGAGAGCATCGAGAGCGCCGCGCGCTCCAGGATCGACAGGATGGTCGACGAGCCCTCCTGCGAGGCGCAGCCGGAGAGCTTCAGCTCCTGGCCCGCGGAGCTCACCGTCGAGGAGCTGGTGCGCCTCGCCCTGGTCGACGACCCTGCAAAGTCCTCGACGGACGAGAGCCCCCGAAGCGCGGTGTCGGGGCGCTACAGCTGCGTGACGCCGCTGGAGCGTCACGAGACCTACCGGCGGGAGCGCGTACGCCACGAGCCCCAGCGGATGGGATACGATCAATCCCCGGCTCGCGCTGCCTCGTGATCTCGTGATCGTGGCTGGAGGTCGCCGGTCCGACCCTCGGAGGTGCGCAAGGTTTACAGAGCCTCGAAGGTTCCTGTCCGGGTGCCGCGCCTATGCGCCACGCAGGAGCTTCTCTCGCTCGATCTCGGCCTTGCGGTCGAAGGTCATCAGCCCCTCGGGGTGAGGCTCGCCGGCGGCCCGGAGGGCGAGGTAGCTCGTGAGGGCGGTCACGATCGCGGCGGGGAGCCCCGGATCGCATAGAAACCCCTTTCCGTCCCCGACGAGGTAGGCCGCGACGGCCGGGGCCATCGCCTCCTCGAACCCCGTCGCATCGGGGAACTGCGACGCCATCACCCGCTGCACCGCGCGGTGCAGGTTGCAGTGGAGCGAGCCGTCCGTCGGGTACCAGTTCGGGTGCTCGACCCGGTACACCTGCTTGAAGTGTCCGTCGCGGGCTGTACGCAGCGCCGCGAGCGTCTCGGGCGTCAGCGGAGCGCTCGGCTCTCCGAAGCGCTCGCCGCACACGCAGGTGTACACCGACGGGCCGAAGGTGGTCGCGAAGGGCACCACCACGGCGATGTGCACGTCGGTGAGATCCATCGGCTCGTGCCAGGCCGCGAAGCGCTGGTTGAGCGAGCCCACCACGTTCACCGGGCTGTCGCCGTCCCAGACCGCGCGGGCCAGAGGAGACAGCTCGCGCGCCCGCTCCCCCGCAGAATCCGCCGTGAACTGGCGGAGATCCATGGAGAGCAGCGGGTGCAGCGTCGCCGTCACGTCGTCCGGGGACAGGAGGCTCTGGCCGCCGAGCGCGCGCTCCAGCTTGGCGCGCTCCTCACGGTAGTCCCGCGCGAAGGAGGGCCAGGCGCTCACCACGCGCCCGCCATCGAGCACCGGGAGCCCGTGGAAGGTCTCGTAGAGCATCTCGTTCAGCGCCCCGCGCGCCGCGCCCGGCGTGGCCTTCTCGGCCGCCACGGCGTCGCCCACCAGCGATTTTAGCAGCGAGCGACGCGCGATCTGCGCCACGCGCTCCCTGGACCCGCGACCCTCGCGCAGCAAGGTGCGACCGATCACCCCGAGCGCCGCGAAGCCCCGGCGCAGCAGCACCTTGTCCTCCGTCGCAGGCGAGAAGAACGCGGTCATCGCGTCGAGCAGCGGCAATGGCTTGCCGAGCTCGTCGAAGCTCTCGGTCGACGTGAAATGCGAGAGCGCCTGGCGGTAAAGATACCCCCACGCGTCGTCGCGGTTGGCCGGCTTGCGTCCGTCGATCATCTGGTCGATGACCGCGAAGAACAGGAGCCGAGCCGCGGTCGGGAGGTATTTCCCGCCCATCAGGCAGCGGCACAGCTCGCGGGTGAACTCGCGGAGGTTCTTCTTGGACGCGAGGTCGACCAGCGGGAGGCATCCCGCCACCGGTCGCTCGGTGAGCGGATCCTTGCCGTTGTCCTTTATCCACCCGGCCAGGTCCTCGCGGTAAACCGCGTCGGAGAAGATCTTGTTCCACGCGCCGCACGACAGCGGGTCGGTGAGCACCATGTCCGTGGTGTTCCTGAGCGCGTCGCCCACCTCGGCGACCGAGAGCACCAGCCAGTTCTTCGCGGGCTCTCCGGTCAGATCGCACATGCCCACGAACGCGCCCTCAGGGTCGTAGGCGAGCCCCGTGTCGATAGGCTGTTCGGCCGGAGGCTCCTCCGCGGCGGCAGGCAGCGTCATCGCGGCCAGGAAGCATGCGCTGTTGCACACATAACGGGCCGTCCCTGCGTCGTCCCACTTGCAGTAAAGCCTCGTGAATCCGCCATCGAGCATCACGGCGCCGGCCGCCGGGGTCGGCTCGCGCACCACCGTGATCAGGTTGCCCGCGCTGCCGTACAGCATCGGCTTGAAATCGTGCTCCTCGGCCTTGTGGATATCGACCGACGAGACCGTGATTCCCTCGTAGAGGTGCACGAGGCCGGTGGTCACCAGGTGCGGCAGGAACCCCTTCCCGGCAGGATCGATCTCGTGGACGATCCGATCGCCGGGGAGGTTTCCCTCGAGCGCGAGGTCCTTGGCGAACATCTTCGCGAGGAGCGCGTTCGCGTCGGCGAAATATGGGTCGTTGTCGCCCCAGATGTAGAGCGCGCCACCGCGCTGCCAGAAGGCCATGATCACGTCGAGGTGCGTGTCGGAGAGCACCCTCCCGCTCGAGCTGATCAGCCATAGCTGCGCGGCTTCGCCAAGCCAGGACTCCAGGGACTCGGGCGTGCCGGGCTTCGTGCGGCGCTCGACCTTGAAGCCCTTGCGCTCGAAGGCCAGGGTGGGCTTCTCGAAGTCGAAGCCTCCCTCCGTGTAGAGGTGCAAGACGTGCACGGTGTGGCCTTCGAACGCGCCGTCGCGACCGAGGTCGTAGCCGGTTCCTTCGGCGTTCCCGTGCTTGTCGGTGCTCGCACCCTCGATCCGGGTCATGCCCGCGAACTCGGTGAAGAGGTCGGTCGCGCGGCGAGCGCGGTTCGAGTAGCCCGACCCCGTCAGACCCGCCGAGAACCGCTGTCCGATGTCGTTCTCCATCCGCCCGAAGAGCCGCTCATGCTCGCGCACGGGGAGCTCGGCCCGCAGCGCCGCGATGCGAGCGAGCATCCGGCGCAGCTCGAGCGGATCGCGGTCGCCCTGGTAGACCCGGGCCTTGAGCTCCACGAGCTCCGGGTGATCGTGCTCGGGCGACAGGCGCGTACGGGCGTCAGCGACGGCGCGCCGGAGCGCCTCGATCTCGGGATCGTCCGGGGGGCGCGACGTGAGCGACTTGAGGTGGTCGGACCAGGCGGGGCTCTGAACGAGCGCCTCGATGTCCACGAGCGTCGAAGCCGAGCGGAGGTTGTCGAGGATCGCCACGGGTAGGGATCTCCTGGAAGGGGAGAGCATAAGGGAATCAAACCTGCAGAGCTCCCGAGATCGTAGAGCGCCTTGTTCATCTCGCGGCGGTCTTGCTCTAGGCTCGTCTGGACTCGCGATGATCGACCCACAAGCACTGGACGCTCTCTCGACACTGACCGCGGCCCTCGAGGAACACCCCGATCTCGAGGAGGCCCTGCGCCTCCGGTGGCGCTCGGACGCCCGCGAGGGGCCGAGCTCCCTCGAGGGAGATCTGAGGGCCGCCGCCGATCGACTGGGGGAGGCTCTCCTGGCCACCGCCCCGGGAGAGGGCGACGAGGCCGCCCTGGTAAAGCTCTTCTCGGAGCCCTCTGGCAAGGTCCTCATGGCGTGGTGCTCCGCCAGCACCTGGAGGCGCGACGCGAAGCTCGCGCCCCTCCTCTCGATCGCCGCCTCCGCCGCCTCGAGCGCCTCGGAGTCCGGCTTCCGTGAGTGGGTGATCTCGGCGGCGCGCTCTCGGGTCATCGAGGGGCCGCTGCTCGACGCGCTGGGGTGCGTGGTGCTCCTGGGGGGGGGCGCGGAGCTGGAGTCGGTGGTCAACGCAGAGGTCCGCTCCAGACTGCAGATCCTGATCTGGGAGGCGGGGGCGAGCGCCCAGGAGCTGCCCCACCTCGGGAAGTGGATCTGGGGCTCGCCGGGGATCTTCGAGACCATGATCCGGGGATCCGCCAGGGGCGCGCTGCGCGGTCGGGTGCTCGCCGCGCGCTGCCTCGAGGTGACCGTCCGGGGGATGCCGCCCACCACCCCCCCCGAGCTGGTCGGGCGGACCCTTCAGGTCCTGCAGCCGCTCCTGCTCCACCCCGAGCCCCTGGTGTGGGTCCACGCCGCCCGGGCCCTGGGGCGCCTGACCGGGCCGCTGGAGCAGCTCCAGGGCACCCTGCTCGACTGGGTCCTGGGCGACTCGAGGATCCTCCGGCAGCGGGCGCTGACGGCCTTCGCGTCGCTCCCCGCCGAGCGCTTCGCCTTCCTCGCTCGCCAGCTCTCGAGCATCATCGCCTCCCGCGACGAGGACGCCTGGGCGATCGCCGCGATCGCCGCGGCCACGCCCTACCTCTTCTTCGAGCGGAGGGACCTCTGGGATCGCCTCGCCGCCCGCATCCTCTCCGGGGACGGCGGCGCGATCTCCGCGAGGGCGCTCGCGCGAGGGCTGGGGACGCTCTGGCGTCGAGGCACCCGACACCCCGAGATCGAGGCCCCGCTCCGGGCGCTCCGGGAGATGGCTCGCAGGGTGGGAACGAGCTCGCTCGACGAGTCTCGTCGCTGGATCGAGGTCATCGCGGCGACGGACGCCATCGACGGGGCCGAGCGAGATCCGCTCGATCTGGAGCTGGGGATCGAGAACTTGATGCGCATCGCCGCGCAGTACGACGACGAGGAGGCGGACGCCCGCGCCGCGCGCTTCGCCGGATCGCTCGCGCCGACCTTCCAGGAGGCCCGCCGGATCGCCCTTGGATCGGGGAGGGCCCGCCAGAGGGCCGCCGCGATCAACGCGCTCGAGGGCTGCGCCAGGGCCTTTGCGCTCCGCCTCTGGGCGCCCCTCCTGGCCACGCACCCCGGGGGCGATCCCGTCGAGGAGCCGGATCTCGAGGAGACCTGGAAGTACATCTCCCGCGCCCCCGCCGAGATCCTGGATCTCGTCAAGGAGAGGGTACGCCAGACGGGGAGCGATCCCCAGACCGAGCTCCCGCTTGAGGTGCTCGCGATCCGGCTGGGAGGGTACGCCCTCGACGCATGCGGCGAGGGTTCCGACCGGGGCCCTGTCCGGGGCCCCACGGCGCACGACACCTGCCTCTGGCTCCGCAAGATCGAGGGGCTGGCCGACGGCTCCAGGGAGCTCCCCGCCCCCCTGGCGGGAGCGCTCAGCATGCTCTTCTGGCGCCTGGTGGATACCACCCGGGGCACGGCGCTGGGGGAGGTCGACGACGTGCGCTGGCTGGGCCCGTTCGCCGCCTGGTGGGCGCTCGTGATCGATCGGCCCGCGGTGCTGCTCCAGCTGGCCACCGCGCTGCCCATGATGGCCGCGGGCGCGCTCGCCCGGTGCTGCGAGAGGGCCGAGGCGCTCCGCACCGCGGTCTCGTCGGGGGCCGTCGACGGGCGGTGGGGAGCCGCCGCGGCGGAGGCGCTCGGGGCCCTCCACGCCGAGGACACCGAGCTCGCCTACGCCCTCTCTGGCCTCGCTCAGGCCCTCCAGGCCTTCTCCGCGGCGGCGGGGCCCAAGCCCGATCTGGAGGCGCTCTGCCTGGAGCTGGTGCTGGCGGGGGACCGGCTCCACGGGGCCCTCGCCGATCCCGTGAAGGCCCTCCGCCCGGCCAGCGACGCGAGCCAGGCCGACTCCCTGACCCGGAGCGCCACGGAGAACGCTCCTCGCGTGGGCGTCTTGGTCGCCAGGGCGATCCGGGCCAGGGAGCCGTCCCTGCTCGACGTGTGGTTCGCGTCGCTGGGGCCCGTCGCCTCCGCGCTCCTCGACGCCGCGGTGAGGGGCGCCATAAAGAGGACCCCCCCTCCCCCTCTCCCGCCGAGGAAGAAGGAGCCCGAGATCATCGAGGGTTACGAGCTGGTGAAGCCCCTGGGAGAGGGCGGGGTCGGCACCGTGTGGCTGGTGCGCAAGCCAGGAGCCGACCGGTTCTTCGTGCTCAAGAGCCCCAAGGTCGACACCCTGGCCAGCGCGAACGACGTCGAGCGCCAGGCGATCCTCGCCTCCTTCGTCGAGGAGGCCAAGGCGCTGGCCGGACTCTACCACCCCAACGTCGCCAACATCGTCGATCGAGGGGTATCGGGGGGGGCGCCGTTCCTGGTGCTCGAGTACCTGATAGGCGCCGATCTCAACCAGTACTCCTCGGCGCACCTGATGTCGCTCTTCGAGCTGCGGCAGGTGGTGCTCGACTCGTGCGCGGGCCTCTCGGCACTGCACAACGCGGGCCTGGTCCACCGGGACATCAAGCCCGCCAACATCTGGCTCCGCCTCCCGCTGGCCGGGGGCGAGAAGTTCGATCCGGTGAGGCACCGGGATCCCGCCCACACCCACCCCCTGGCCGCGGTCGTCATCGACTTCGGGATGGTGCGCGCCATCCGGGTCCCCCCCGAGGCGGGCGGGCGCTTCGTGGCAGGCACCCCTGGTTACATAGCGCCCGAGCAGGTGCTCGATCCCGTGGAGCTGGATCCTCGCTCGGACATCTACGCCCTGGCAGGGACGATCTACAACGTGTCGACCGGGCGCTCCTTCTTCGACGAGATGACGAGCCCGAGGGACAGGATCATCGCTCACATGCGGAGGGATCCCTTCGAGGACTCCGAGCGCCTCCTCGGGTACCCCGCCGCCATCGCCAAGCTCCTCAGGGCGGCCACCGCGCGCAACCCCCACGATCGCCCCTCGCCGCTGGAGTTCGGCAGGGGCTTCGCGGCGGCTCTCTAGAGTTGCCCGATCGGGCTCTCGGAGCGGGAGGTGATCCTTGGTAGATGGATCCTGGCGAGCTGGGCGATCTCGCCCGCCGAGCTGCGCTCGCCCAGCTGCTCCTCCACGACGAAGAGGTGAACGGTCGTGGGGGGCCTCGCCTCGCCGCTGCCCGGGGCGCGAGCGTCGCCCGGGCTCTCGCCGAGGGCGAACACCTGGCACCACCCGTGGTGGCTCGCGCCGACCGGCGCGCCGCGCTGGAAGCTGACCGCGAGCCCTCGACCGCTCATCAACCTGTAGGTCCCTCGATGCGGATCCCAGGCCACCAGCACCACCCACGAACACCCAGGTATACCGCAGACCAGGAGGACGGGCTGGGGCGGATATTGTGGATACTTCTCGAGGAGGGCGGCGTCCCTCAGCAAGAAATTGACATATCGGCCGACCCCCACGCCGGCCCACCTCAGCGCCTCCTCCGCCGCGTCGAGCTTCTGGCGCAGGATCTCCGCGGGGGATCTGGACGGGTCGAAGGGAGATCTCGAAAGCCACTCCCTGGTTTCCGGATCGAAGAACTGGAGGTTCCCCACCCTCCGCTTGTAGTCCATCGCCGAGGGCTCGGCCAGGACATATCCTGCGTAGTGGAAGTGCATTCCCATCTCGGCCGTATGGCGTATCTCGAGCAATAGAGTGTAGAGGCCAAGGCTATATTCGCTGAAGGCAGGATCGTACACCCCGATCACGCTCTCCGCGCTGCGCTCCCCCACGTCGAACCAGGAGAAGGCGACCAGGCGGTCGCCGTGGAAGACGCGGACCTCGTGGGTGTCGAAGAGCGCGCGGCCCGGCTCCCCCCCCAGGACGTCCTCCAGGCTCTCGACGCGCTCCCCGCCGACCTTGTCCCGGTAGCGGGCGTAGAGCTGCTCGCGCGTCCTGTCCACCACGAGCTCTCCCACGCTCACCTGGAACTGGCGCTCGTTCCGGGCCATCAGCTTGCGGAGCGAGCGCTTGAAGCGGTGCCCCCTGAGATCGAGCCTGGTCCAGATGGTCGAGCGGAGCTGCCCCCTCCACTCGAGGAAATCGGTGGTGATCAGCTGGCTGCCGATCCGGTACCAGCCCCTGGCCAGGTACTCGTCGAGCTCGGCGCGCGTGAGCCGAGCAGGTTCAAATCGCTCCGAGGGCACAGGCCCATCTCTAGCACGGGAGGGGGCTCCCTCGGTCAGGCCTTGAAGGTGTCGTAGTTGTGGGCGCGGGGGGCGACGCGCACCTCGAGCTCGGTGCGCTCGGCGTCGATCATCGGGGTGAAGCGGCGCGCGGCCTCGACGTTGGCGCGCACCTCGGCCGGGCTCTTGCAACCGATGATGACCGTGTCCGCGAAGCTCGCGGCGTAGCGGAGCAGCTCGGGCGGCGAGGTGGTCTTTTCGCTCACCAGCGCTCCGGCGGCCAGCGCCTTCATGCCCACGATCCCCATGCCCTGGCTCCTGGCCTCGCGCACGACCGTGGGCAGAAAGGGCGCTCTCCTGGGGTCGGCCGGGTTCATCGCGCAGAGCACGACGTCGAAGCGGTAGCGGCGCATGGCCTCGACCAAGATCCGCGGATCGTGGTGACCGGTCAGGCCGATGAAGCGGACCAGGCCCTCGGACCTGGCGCGCTCGGCGGCCTCGATCGCGCCTGCCGGCCCGAAGAGCTCATCGAGCTCCTGGCTATCCCTGAGATCGTGCATCTGCCAGAGGTCCACCCTGTCGGTCCCCAGCCGCTTCAGGCTGTCGTCCAAGAGGCGCCTCGCTCCGTCCCTGTCGCGGGCGTGGGTCTTGGTCGCCAGAAATACCGAGTCTCGCGCCCCCTTGCCGGCCTCCCTGAACGCGGCCCCGTAGTAGTCCTGGCTCTCCGAGTAGGCAGGGGCGGTGTCGCAGTAGCGGACGCCCAGCCGGAGCGCCTCCAGGATCACGGGCACGGCCTCTCGCTCCCGCCCCTTCGTCCTCAGGATCCCCTCCCCTCCCAGCGAGAACGCAGGGACCTGGACTCCCGTCCGACCCAGCGCCCTGAGAGGAGCTCCCTCCAGCGAGGGCGCGTTGGCGTCGTCGCCCGGCGCAGCCACGGCTTCACGCTCGATCGACGGGCCGGTCGCGGGCGTGCAAGCCGCGGCCAGAGGGAGCACCGCCATCGCCCCGAGCACGTCACGTCTGGACCTGGGTTCCATGCGGAGAGCCTAGCACCGGCCAGGCGAGCCGACGACGCGCCGCAGCCCCGACGAGGCGCCTACGTCACCGACACGGGAAGGCCTCGCACGTGCGGAAGACCACGCTCACACCAAGGGCGGCGCACGTCTGCGCCTTGCAGAGGCCACCGTCACCGCACTCGTCGGCGGTCGCGCAGACCTGGGCGGCAAGGCCGCCTGTGCAGGCCTTGGCCTGGCAGGCAAATGCGGCGCCCGGCGGCGATGGGATGAGCGAGAGGCAGCAAAACGACGCGCCGCCGTCCAGCCTGCAATCGGCCGTCGACGCGCACGCGACACGGACGCACGCCGCTCCGTCCGGCGGGCATCCGATACCAGCCTCCGACCCGCCCTCTGCCTCCGACGTGTAGTCGCTCGTGCCGCCCGTCACGATGAAACACCCCACGAGCCCAATCCCGAGAAGCAGGGCGGTGACGAACGCCGCGCGAGGCACTTAGAACGTGCCTCGCAGGTCGAGGCCGAGGCCGGAGCCGGCCGGCGAAACGCCGACCGTCGTGGAGGTCCCTTCGCTCCGCGCCTTCTTCGGGTGTGAGAGGACGAGGTAAGCGCCCAGGCCCAGGCCGGCCGCGGTCGCCCCCCACGCCACCGCGTTTACGGGGGCGAGGTTGCGGAGCCTGGTATTGGCGCTGAAGCCTTCGGCGTTGCAAACCTTCTGGTCGTTGCAGTTGGAGTCGCGCTCACCCTTCTCCTGCAGCATCAAGAAGCCTGTCCCGAGCGCGACGGTCGAGGCGCTCGCCCCCGCGCCGACGAGGATCCACCCCGCGGTCCGCCACGGGGAGGCCTCTGCGCCACCGTCGCCGACCGCAGCGTTGCCCGACGGCGTTGCCTGCGCGGCGGGGGACCTTGGCGGGGTCGAGCTCGGCGCGCAGCCAAGCGATGCCGCGATGGCAGCAACGACTGCGGACCGCGCGTGGGTCCTTGCGGGGTTCATCTCGTGGCAGGCTAGCACGGGCAAAGACGCTACGGCGCGACGATGGTTGGTGGGCGATGGCCCCCGGTGCCACGATGTCTGCCATCGTCTGCCTCGGGACAGTCCAGGCCGACCCAAGGATCGCAGATCCAGAATACGATGGACCCATGAAGCGAACGCTCTCGAGGCTTCTTCCAGGGTTGGGGATCGCGGCGTTGCTCCCCGGATTGCTCCGCTGCGGCTCGGAGCGCGCCGGCGCGGACGACGCCGGCCGCGACGCTCCGATCGACGTGAGCGCGCCCGACACGAGGGCGCCCGATACGAGCGTGCCCGATACGAACGTGCCCGACACCCGCGTGTTCGACGCCAGCGTGCCCGACGCCTCGGAGGCGGGTCGTGTCGACGGAGGGGACGCGGGGGACGCGGGGGGGGTGACCATCAAGCAGATGGCGCTGGGCGGCCCCTCCTGCGCGCTCCTGAGCAACGGTGCGGTGAAATGCTGGGGGAGAAACACGTACGGAGAGCTGGGTGACGGAACCACGATAAACCGGCTCACCCCCGGGCTGGTCATTGGCCTGGCGGGTCCCGCGGTCGCCCTCACCGCCGGTCAAGATGGCGCCTGCGCCTTGCTGAGCGACGGGGGCGTCCAGTGCTGGGGTCTCCATGTGGGCGACGGCACCGGGATGTCCCGATCCACCCCCGTGTCGGTCATCAACCTGGGCGGGGCCGCCGTCGCCCTCGGCGGAGGCATTTTCCATACGTGCGCGGTCTTGAGCGACGGCACGGTCAAGTGCTGGGGGGACAACCGAAATGGCCAGCTGGGTGACGGAACCACGATAAACCGGCTCTCCCCCGTATCGGTCGTTGGCCTGGGAGGTCCCGTGAAGGACATCGCCGGAGGCTCTTACTCCACGTGCGCGCTCCTGAGCGGTGGAGCGCTCGAGTGCTGGGGGGCCAACACCTACGGCGAACTCGGCGACGGGACCACCACGAGCCGACCCGCCCCCGCGGCGGTCGCGGGTCTCGGGGCTACACCGGCAGCCGTCTCGGCAACCCATTTCCACGCATGTTCCCTGTCGAGCAGCGGTGCGGTCCAGTGCTGGGGCCACAATGCCAATGGCCAGATCGGTGACGGCACCCTGACGCGCCGGCTCTCCCCCGTATCGGTCGTGAACCTGGCCGGCGCTGCGCTCTCCGTCGCCGCAGGCGGAGACCACACCTGCGCGCTCCTGAGCGGCGGGGCCGTCCAGTGCTGGGGCTACAACTACCACGGCCAGATCGGCGACGGCACCAACACCACACGGACACGCCCCGTCTCGGTCCCGGCGCTGGGCGGTAACGTGGACGGCATCTTCACAGGCAATTTCTTTACGTGCGCGGTGCTGGGCGGCGGAGCCTCGGCGAAGTGTTGGGGCCGCAACGACAACGGCCAGCTGGGCGACGGCACCCTGACGTTCCGGAACGTTCCCGTGAGCGTGCTCTCCCTGCCGTGAGGGGGCTCTCCTTCCCGCCGAAGGGTGGCTCGGTCGAGGGAACGCCTCCCCTCCCAACCATTCTTTCTCCGAAGCAGATCGGGTATCGTCCCGGTACAGCCCCATGACGACTCCGCCCTTCAGCGAGGCGCTCCAAACTCTGCTCCCCGCCGAAGACGCCCCGTCGTCGGCCTACCTCGACGCGTTCCGTCGCGTCGCCGATCTCCTGCTACGCCGCACGACGTGGTTCATGAACGGGGTACCCCACCGGTTCACCGAGGTGGAGTTCTACTGGAACGGCCGCCAGCACGGGGACACGTTCACCCACGGCGATCCTCTGCAGCGCGAGTTCGCGCGCTGGTATCACCACCGCACCGCGGGGGAGTACCGCGGGGGCACGTACAAGGGGCTCGATATCGCGTTTGGTTCCAAGGACGTGGCGGCCGGGATACTCATTCGCGGCGTGGCGCGCACCGATGGAGATCACGCGCTGATCGACGGCCCGTGCATGTGCGTCGATCACCTCCTGGCCCTCACGGGGGCGGCGAGCGTGAGGGCGCTCGCCGAGTCGTTCGATGGTCGCGTGGACGAGGCGTCCGGGTCGCCGTCCTACCTGGTGGCCGAGGAGGCCGCGAGGGAGGTGCCGGGTGTCTTCGAGAGCCCTCGGGTGGGGCTCACACTGAAGAAGGGGGCGACGGAGGCCAGGCAGCGGTACCTGGCGATGCCGTATCGGTTCCTGTCCGAGCCGGCGCGAATCAAGAAGGGGCGCTTGCACCTCGTCGTCTCGCTGCACCGGCAGGGCCTCCGCGCAGCGGAGATCGCCAGGCTCACGGGCTCGGCGCTCTCGCAAGTGTCGAAATACGCCGCGCAGTACGACGCCGGCACATCCATGGATCCAAGGGATTTTCGTAGAGATCTGAGCAGCGACGAGCAATGTCGGCTCTTCGGTGCCTGTGAGCGCTTCGTGGGGGGGGCGAGATCCGCCCCCGAGCCGAAGGCCGAGCAGATGGATCTCGGGCCAGGGGCGCCGGCAGGGAAGCGGTGAGCCTCGGTGACGAGGGCCTCAGGTCAGGCTCGCGCGGCGGAGCTTCGACATCATGGCGTCCCAGCTCCAGTAGGCGCTCATGGCCAGGATGAGGCCCTCCTCGTCGACCTCGTAGACGGCGATCATGTCCACGATGATCTCCTTGCCGCCCCCCAGATCGGTGACAGATTGCATGGGGACGGCGCACGTATGGGCGCCGCTCGGGCAGCGCAGGCCGGGGGCGATGGTCATCTTTGCGGGGGCGATGACCGCGTCCCAGAATTTCTCGATGGCCGCCTTGCCGACATGCCCCTTCCCCGAAGGATCGAGCGGCGATATCCCCACGGGATCGCGCAGGACGGCGTCGTCGCGGTAGAGCGCGAGCCAGGCCTGCTTGTCCTTGCTCTGGGCATATTTGATGGAATTTATATTGGCCAGAACAGCCAGGTGGGTCTCGGCAATTTCGGTCATGCGGGTTCTCCTGGTCACGACGAAGGGAGAGCGCCATCGGGCGCGAGGCGCGAGATGATACGCTCTCCGTACTTGCGCAGCGCGGCGAGCTTCTTCTCGAGTGGCATGGTGTCGGGGCCTCGCATGTAGGCGTCGCGAAAGCCAACGATCACGTCCGTCACGCCCAGATCCGAGAGGTGACGGAGCCCGTCCAGAGTATACGCTTCCTGGGAGGCCGCGTGGATCTCGAAGGGCGCTTCGCTTCGGCCCTCCTCGCGGAGGAGCTCGCCGAGCCTGCGGACGAGGCGCGCGAGATCCTCGTGGGAGCCCCCGGCGTGCATCCACCCGTCGCCGAGGCGCGCCGCTCGGCGCAGCGCCTGCTCGCTGTGGCCCCCGAGGAGCAAGGGGATGGGACGGCCGGGGGTGGGGCACATCTTGATGCTGGGTACCTGGAAGTGCTCGCCCTCGAAATGAAAGAAGCCCCCCTCGGGGCGCGTGAGCCCGCGCAGGATGGCGAGCATCTCGTCCATACGCTTGCCCCGGCCTTGCCAGGGCACCCCCACGAGCGCGTAGTCCTCGGGCCAGGGGCTCAGCCCCACCCCCAGCCTGAACCGGTCGCCGCTGAGGACGGCCACGGAGCTCGCCTGCTTGGCCACCAGCACCGGGTGGCGGATGGGGAGCTTGACCACGAACGTATGGAAGCAGAGCGTCGTGGTCTGGGCCGCAAGGAAGGGCACCAGGGAGAAGGGATCGAGGAAGGGTTTGTCCTCGAGGAAGCCCCGATCTCCGTCGGGCGTGTAGGGGTACTTGCTCTCCGAGACCTCGGGGTACGCGATGCTGTCGGGCAGCGTGTAGGCGTGAAAGCCTGCCCCCTCGGCGGCCTTGGCCAGGGGAGCGTAGTGGGCGGGGTCGCACATGGTCTCGGCCAGGGAGAAGCGCATCGGTTCGATCCTTTCGGGGACGAATCTCACGCGAGGCGGGCGAGGGACGCAAGGCGCGTCCGCGCATGCCTCGTTCGAGCGTGCCACGTCGCCCGAGGGCTCGCGCTGGACATCACGCCGCGGAGCCCTCAGGATCGCCCCATGCTCGCCCGTGTCGCCGCAGGATCCACCGCCATCGCCCTGATCGTCGCTGGCTGCGCGAGCGTGACCGCCGCGCCCCTCGACGAGCCCGCGCTGCCCTCGCCCTCGACGACGCCCAGGGACGCCTCCGCGCCGCCCAGGGACGCCTCCGCGCCGGACGACACCTCCACGCCGCCGGGCGACGCCTCCGACGTGCGCGCCGCGGACGCGGACGCGGGCGCGGACACGGGCGACGGTGGGCAGGTCGGCTGCAACCCTGCCGCGGTGCGGTTCGTCCCTCCAGGGGGCGCCCTCCGGGTCGGCCAGCTCTGCGACGACGTGGTGGCGTGCGCCTCGAGCGACGTGGAGGCCGCGGCCGTGATGGCCGCCTCCAAGAAATTCCGGTGCCAGCCCCTCCCCTCGAATGGCTGCCCCTCGTGGACTTGCCTCTACGCGGATCCGTCGGGCCCGTCGGTGCTCGACGAGACGGAGATTGCCGAGATATGCAGGGTAACCGTCCTCAGCCCCACGCCCCGGATGACGTGCTTCGTCTACCTCTGAGCGGCGGTGGTCCTCCCGGTACTGCACGAGTTCGACGTCGACGCTTCGCGAAATACGTCGCTCGTTCGCTGCAGCGCATGGATACTTCGGACTCCCCTGATGTCACGATCCTCATGTCGGGCTTCGTGCTCGTGGGTCAGGGCTGTTCGGGGGTGAGTCACTCCGACAGGTGACCCCCCGGGCGAAACACGCTACGGTGCCGGTCCGCGTGCCACGGCACGGAGGAACATGGATCACTCGACGAGAAGCGACTTCGCCGTCACCTGCGGGCGCAAGGCCATCGGAAACAGGGGCTCGACATGACCCGGGTCGCCGTGATCGGCGCAGGGGCCGCGGGGATGGGCGCCGCGCATCGGCTCTGCCTGGCGGGCGTGGAGGTCCTCCTCCTGGAGAGTGGCCCTCGCGTCGGAGGCAACTGCTTCGGGGTCGACGTGCCGCTCGGAAAGGGGGGACTCCTCCGGATCGACGCCGGCGTCACCGACTTCAACGAGGCGACGTTCCCGCGGTTCTCGAGCTTCCTCGAAGATCTCGGAGTGAAGCGCTTCCCGATCGTCCAGGACGCGAGCTTCATGCGCCCCGACCGGTCGCTCGTCTGGCGCGCCGCTCAGGGCCGGATGGAGTTCCGCGACGCCGCCGATCCGGATGGCCTCCAGAACGAGATCATACGATTCCGTCGCACCGCATCCGACGCGCTCGTAGATTCAAGATTTGCTCGATCGCAGACTTCCGAATATCTGGATGAGCACGGCTACTCGGCGGAGTTCCGTAGGCTCTACTTCTCCCCCCGCGCCTCGGGGGCCTTCCCCATGCCCAACTGCCACCCGTCGACCTACCCGATGCGCAGCCTCGCCGCCTTCTGGAAGATTCACGGGCTCATCGGCGACGGCCCCGCTCGGCGTATGTGCGTCGAAGGTGGAATGCACCGCTATTGCGATCGATTCCAGGATTGGTTCCTCGAAGCCGGCGGAATCCTTCACTGTTCCACGCGCGTCGTGGGCGTGGTGAGGCGTCGACGCAGCATCGAAATACGGGCGATCGTGGGGCGAGACGAGCACGTCGTTCATCGCGTGGATCAGATCATCTTCGCGACCAACCCCATCGAGGTCCGCGGCGTGCTCGAGGAGCCCACGGAGGACGAGGCGAGGCTGCTCCCCGCTTCGGGGTGGCAGCGCGCGCGAATTTGCGTGCACCGCGACGAACGGCTCATGCCGGGAGAGCGCGACACGTGGGGCTCCTTCAATTTCCTGGTACCGCACGAGGGCGTGCCCGAGGTTCGCCCGACCATCACGTTCTACTCGAACCTCCTCGCGCAGCTCCCGGCTCATGTGCCTGACGTGTTCGTGAGCGTGAACCCGTTCCTGGAACCCGCCCGTGACCTGATCATCGCGGATCGCTTCTTCGTACATCCGGTGGCCAGCACCGAGTTCCGGGGCCTCGCCAATAATTTGGCCGCGATCCAGGGGACCCACCGCACCTGGTTCGCGGGTAGCCATCTCATCGAGCCCTTCGTACACGAGCAGGCATTGACGAGCGGACAGATAGCGGCAGATGGACTGCTCTCTCGTGGGTAAAGGCTGAGCCCGCTCCCGGAACATTGGCCTGAAACTGGCGAAGCGGCAGTCGGCCCTCTACAATCGTTGGCGCTGGAGGTCACCCTGTCGATGCGGTGTCAGGGCTGCGGCCGCGCAAACCCGCGAGGGAACAAATTCTGTGGAGGTTGCGCTCAGCCGCTCCCGTTGACCTGCGCCGGCTGCGGCTTCAGCAACCAGGGGGGCATGGCCTTCTGCGGGGACTGTGGCGCGTCCCTCGAGCCGCCGCCGAAGAGTATCGCGCCGCGGGAGAGCCGGCGCCACGTGACGATCCTCTTCAGCGACCTGTCCGGTTTTACCGAGCTGTCGACGCGCCTCGATCCCGAGGATCTCCACGTCATCGTCCAGTCCTTCTTCGACCGGGTCGAGGCCATCGTCACGTCGCTCGGGGGCAGCGTGGAGCGGTACGTCGGCGACGCTATCATGGCCGTGTTCGGCGCGCCGGTAGCTCACGATGACGACACGCTGCGCGCCGTCCGCGCGGGGCTCGATGTGCAGGCGGCCATGCCCGCGCTGTCCGCGCGCTTCGGTCGCGAGCTCGCGTGCGTGGTGGGGATCGCCAGCGGCGAGGTGGTCGCGATGGATCCGCGGCCCGGGTATGCATCCGATGTCGCCGTCGTCGGCCCCTTCGTCAACCTCGCGGCGCGCATCGAGTCGTTCGGCGCCCCCGGCGACGTCCTCGTGAGCGAGGGCGTGCACCGAGCGGTCGCGCAGCACGTCGCGGCCGAGGCGCTGGGGGCGCTGTGCCTGAAGGGCATCGAGGAGCGCGTCGCCGTCTGGAGGGTGCTCCGCCTCGTCGAGTCGAACTGGGCGAGGACGAAGTTCGTCGGTCGCGCCAGCGAGCTGGCAGCGCTCACAGGTGAGCTCGATCGAGCGGCCCGCGAGCGTCGAGGTGGCGCGATCCTCGT
>SXGT01935272.1_pt1 | contig 29176 bp, 22 predicted proteins | sample 3176221 | NCBI WGS metagenome assembly SXGT01 (sample SAMN11356862, study PRJNA531348) | freshwater metagenome | isolation source: freshwater sample F1-120 | place: China: Fuxian Lake, Yuxi | collected 2017-12-25 | reverse complement strand
GCACCGGCGACACCGCCGACTCCGGCACGGGCGACTCCGGCGAGGACACCGCCCCGGGGGATTCCTCTCCCGGCGACAGCGAACCCACGGGCGACGACACGGACACCGGCGCCGACAAGCCCCCCGCCGACCCGGACTGCGGCTGCAACGCCGGCGGCGGCGGGGCCTGGCTCGGACTCCTGGGGCTGCTCGCGCTCAGGCGGCGCTGAGGCAGCGCACGCGACCGGACTTCTCGGCCTCCTCGCGCTCAAGCGGCGCTGACACCGTGCTCGCCCTCGGGCAGGTGGCCGACGCTGTAGCGTCGCGACACCACTCGGGTTATGCTGTCGGCTTCGCGCGGGTTCCGATGTCCTCCGTCCTCCGTCCTCCGTCCTCCGTCCTCCGTTTCTCGTGGCTAGTGTGCGCCGCGGCTAGCTTCCCCTCGCAGGCGCAGGCGGCCTGTTCCTGGGCGGCCAGCCTCGACCTCGGTGCCCACGCCGACCACCCCTCCGGGGCCTTCGAGGCCACGTGGTCGACGGCGAGCAACTGCGGCAGTTTCACGCTCGACCACTACCGGGTGGTGATCAACGACACCGCCACGCCGACCTCCATCTCCGACGGCGAGTTCTGGAACGTGGCCGCCGGCACCACGACGGTGTCGGCCTTCGTGCACCGCTCGGAGCGCCTGTTCTACGGCAAGGTGTACGCCTGCGACACCAGCACCTGCGTCGACGTGTACGGCAACGGGGCGGGCGAGACGGTCACGACTGACACCGACACCGGCACCACCGAGCAGGAAGAGTGGGTGCTCACCGGCGTGACCGGGCCGACCGACACCACCCACTACGTCACCAGCGTGACCAATGCCCTGGCCGCCTCCGCCTTCTTCTACCCGGCCGGCTGGAGCCGGGCGAACCAGCTCGCCCTCTACTACAGCGTGGGCGACTCGATCTACATGCAGTACACGGAGTCGGGCTCGTCGGGCTGGCAGAACTTCAACGACACCACCATCTGGGAGGCAGCGGCGCTGGTGGCCGAGGGCCACGAGAGCGACACCGACTTCGGCGAGCCCTCGCACGCCTACGTGTCGCCGGTCGTCGTGGGTGGCAACAACCGCGTGCGGATGCTGGCCCAGAACGCGGGCAGCGTGAACCAGGTGGTGAGTATCGACTCGACAGACGACGAGGGCGACGACTTCAACCTGACCTGCGCCGACTGCTGCGACGGCAACACCGCCGGGGAGTGCGACTGGCCCACCGTGGCCGACGTGGCGATCTGCTCCGACAGCACGTCGACCTGCGACTACCTGGAGCGCGCCCAGCACGGGCGATGGGTGTGGGATTACATCGCGGACGGGGTGCCGAACCTGTCGAGTGACACGCCGTCGGTGGTGTTCTCCGGACAGTACGAGGAGGTCACCTGCACGAGCCCAAACGGGCCATATCAAGCCGAGATCTTCTGGGCTGACTGGGACACCGCCAATGCCGAGTGGGACGTGTCGATGAGTGGCGGGTGCCCCGTCATCCAGCAGGAAAATCGGCACGACCCGGGAATACAGGTGTTCCCCGGCGGCCTGGTGAAGATGTACGTCATGGAAGGCGAGGGCGCGGGCGCCGAGTTCCACCTCTACTACTTCGACGGGTTCTCGTGGGAGTCGCAGTCCGCGACGCCGGTCGTCTACCTCGACGACGGTGGGACGACCGAGGTCGAAGACGACTGCCTCTCCAACCCGGCCGGCATCGTCCGCTTCGAGGGGGGGCCACAGACGGGCCTGTTCCTGGACATCCAGGGGGTCGGAGGCGACTGCGCCTCTGGGGTCGCCAACTACGGCATCTACTTCGCCGAGCTGAGCAACTGATGGCACCCCTGCTCCTCGCCGCGCTCGCGTCGGCTGACACCATCGTGGTCGACGCCTCCGGCGGCGGCGACTTCACGGACCTCGGGGAAGCGCTCGCGGCCGCAGTTGATGGCGACACCATTGAGATCAGGGCGGGGACGTACCCTCTCGCCGACGCGAACGTTCGTGGCGCTTCGGTCTCCATCCTGGGCGACGGCTCGGATGTCGTCACGGTGTACGACTCCGGGTCGATGGGGGGCGTCCTGAGCATCACTGGGGCAGCCGGGGACTTCAGCATCACCGGACTGGCCTTCCAGGGGCCGGGCAACTCGGGTGACGAGACGAGCGTCGGAGTTGGGACCAACGCCGATGCCGACGTCTACCTCCACGACGTGGTGTTTCGCGATTTTCCAGGCGCGGCCTACTTCGCCATGGGGGAATACACGTCGACGACCATCATCGACGGCTGCACCTTCGAGAACAACACCGCCGGCATCTGGTACGACTACGCCTGGGGCGTGGAGGTTCGCAACAGCCTGTTCCTCGGAAACGAAGCGGGCCTGCGAAACTTCGTCGACAGCGGCGGCGACAGCCTCGCGCTTTACAACAACATCTTCGCCGCCAACGATTGGGTGTTCTGGGACAAGGAGACCGGTGTCGAGTCGTACACCGCCCACGACAACATCTTCATCGACAACGACTACCCAATCTGCTTCAACGCGCCCGAGTACGCAAACGTCGACTTCAACAACAACCTCTACGCCAGCCTCGACAACCCCGACTCGGAATACTGCCTCCTCGGCGACAACCCCATCGAGGCCGACCCGGGCTTCGTGGCGTGGTCGAACGACGGCGACTTCACCAACGACGACTTCCACCTGCTCCCCGGCTCCGCCGCCATCGACCTCGGCATCCACTCCGCCAATACAACTGACCTCGAGGGCACCAACCGTCCCCTCGACGGCAACGGCGACGGCGAGCGGACCAACGACCTCGGCGCCTACGAGTACGGTCCCGATCTCGACGCCGACGGCTCGACCGACATCGCCGCCGGCGGCGACGACTGCGACGACACCCGCGCCGACGTGTACCCCGGCGCCGTGGACGAGTGTGCCGACGGCACCGACCAGGACTGCTCCGGCGCCGACGCCGACGCCCCGTGTGACACGGGTGACACCGGCACCGGCGACACCGCCGACTCCGGCACCGGCGACTCCAGCGAGGACACCGCCCCGGGGGATTCCTCTCCCGGCGACAGCGAACCCACGGGTGACGACACGGACACCGGCGCCGACAAGCCCCCCGCGGACCCGGACTGCGGCTGCAACGCCGGCGGCGGCGGGGCCTGGCTCGGACTCCTAGGGATCCTCGCGCTCAGGCGGCGCTGACCGCGCGATCCCCCTCGGCCAGGTGGCCGACGCTGTAGCGTCGCGACACCGCGCGGGGTATGCTGGCGGCTTCGACCGGGTTCCGATGTCCTCCGTCCTCCGTCCTCCGTCCTCCGTCCTCCGTCCTCCGTCCTCCGTCCTCCGTCCTCCGTTTCTCGTGGCTAGTGTGCGCCGCGGCTAGCTTCCCCTCGCAGGCGCAGGCGGCCTGTTCCTGGGCGGCCAGCCTCGACCTCGGCGCCCACGCCGACCACCCCTCCGGGGCCTTCGAGGCCACGTGGTCGACGGCCAGCAACTGCGGCAGCTTCACGCTCGACCACTACCGCGTGGTCATCAACGACACCGCCACGCCGACCTCGATCTCCGACGGCGAGTTCTGGAACGTGGCCGCCGGCACCACGACGGTGTCGGCCTTCGTGCACCGCTCCGAGCGAGTCTTCTACGGCAAGGTGTACGCCTGCGACACCAGCACCTGCGTCGACGTGTACGGCAACGGGGCGGGCGAGACGGTCACCACCGACACCGACACGGGCACCACCGAGCAGGAAGAGTGGGTGCTCACCGGCGTGACCGGCCCGACCGACACCGCGCACTACGTCACCAACGTGACCAACGCCCTCGCCGCCTCCGCCTTCTTCTACCCCGGCGGGTGGAGCCGGGCGAACCAGCTTGCCCTCTACTACAGCGTGGGCGACTCGATCTACATGCAGTACACCGAGTCGGGCTCGTCGGGCTGGCAGAACTACAACGACACCACCATCTGGGAGGCCGCGGTGCTGGTGGCCGAGGGCCACGAGAGCGACACCGACTTCGACGAGCCCTCCCACGCGTACGTGTCGCCGGTCGTCGTGGGTGGCAACAACCGCGTGCGGATGCTGGCCCAGAACGCCGGCAGCGTGAACCAGGTGGTGAGCATCGACTCGACAGACGACGAGGGCGACGACTTCAACCTGACCTGCGCCGACTGCTGCGACGGCAACACCGCCGGGGAGTGCGACTGGCCCACCGTGGCCGACGTGGCGATTTGCTCCGACATGACCTCAAGCTGCGACTACCTCGAGCGTGCCCAGCACGGGCGATGGGTGTGGGATTACATCGCGGACGGGGTGCCGGACTTGTCGAGTGACACGCCTTCGGTGGTGTTCTCGGGGCAGTACGACGAGAGCACCTGCACGAGCCCAAACGGCCCAACTCAAGCCGAGATCTTCTGGGCTGACTGGGACACCGCCAATGCCGAGTGGGACGTGTCGATGAGCGGCGGCTGCCCCGTGATCCAGTACGAAAACCGCCACGACCCGGGAATCCAGGTATTCCCCGGCGGGCTGGTGAAGATGTACGTCATGCAAGCGGAGGGCAACGGCGCCGAGTTCCACCTCTACTACTTCGACGGGTTCTCGTGGGAGTCGCAGTCCGCGACGCCGGTGATCTACCTCGACGACGGTGGGACGACCGAGGTCGAAGACGATTGCCTCTCCAACCCGGCCGGCATCGTCCGCTTCGAGGGAGGGCCACAGACGGGCCTGTTCCTGGACATCCAGGGGGTCGGAGGCGACTGCGCCTCTGGTGTCGCCAACTACGGCATCTACTTCGCCGAGCTGAGCAACTGATGGCACCCCTGCTCCTCGCCGCGCTCGCGTCGGCTGACACCATCGTGGTCGACGCCTCCGGCGGCGGCGACTTCACGGACCTCGGGGAAGCGCTCGCAAACGCCACCGGGGCCGACGTCGTCGAGATTCGCCCGGGCGAGTACCTGATGGCCGAGGTGCGCTACCACGGGACCTCGTTGACCATCCAGGGCGCCGGTTCCGACGTCGTGACCGTGTACGATGGGGGTAATGTCAACGGCGTCCTGGGCGTACAAGTGGACGGGGGTGATGCCGCCATCTCGGGTGTGACCTTCGAGGGTCCGGGTGCGGGCGACGTGGAGTATATCGGTGCGATCTGGATCGACGCCGGCGGCCTAGTCTCGCTGCACGACGTGGCATTCCGGGGTTTCCCGGGCGGCGGCTTCTTCCTCCCGGGCGACTCCACGTCGAGCACGGTCATCGACGGCTGCACGTTCGAGAACAACGAAGTCGGCATCTGGTACGATGACGCCTGGGACGTCGAGATCCGGAACAGCCTGTTCCTCGGCAACGAGTACGCGATCTCCGACTTCGTTTACATTGGTGGCGACAGCCTCGCACTTTACAACAACGTCTTCGCCGGCAATCACGGGGCGATGTGGGACGACGACAGCGGTGTCGAACTCTACACCGCTCACGACAACATCTTCATCGACAACGACTACCCAATCTGCTTCAACGCGCCCGAGTACGCCAACGTCGCCTTCGACAACAACCTCTACTCGAGCGTCGAGAACCCCGACTCGGAATACTGCCTCCTCGGCGACAACCCCATCGAGGCCGACCCCGGCTTCGTCGCCTGGTCAAACGACGGCGACTTCACCAACGATGACTTCCACCTGCTCCCCGGCTCCGCCGCCATCGACCTCGGCATCCACTCCGCCAATACAACAGACATCGAGGGCACCACCCGTCCCCTCGACGGCAACGGCGACGGCGACCGGACCAACGACCTCGGCGCCTACGAGTACGGTCCCGATCTCGACGCCGACGGGTCGACCGACCTCGCCGCCGGCGGCGACGACTGCGACGACACGCGCGCCGACGTGTTCCCGGGCGCCGCGGACGACTGCGCCGACGGCACCGACCAGGACTGCTCCGGCGCCGACGCCGAGGCCCCGTGTGACACGGGTGACACCGGTACAGGCGACACCGCCGACTCCGGCACGGGCGACTCCGGCGAGGACACCGCCCCCGGGGATTCCTCTCCCGGCGACAGCGAACCCACGGGCGACGACACGGACACCGGCGCCGACAAGCCCCCCGCCGACCCGGACTGCGGCTGCAACGCCGGCGGCGGGGGGGCCTGGCTCGGACTCCTCGGCCTACTCGTGCTCAGGCGACGCTGAGGCAGGGCCTCGATCCCAGTCCGCCGCCTGCTCGCTCTCTGGTGGCCCTGGGGCGACGCTGGCGCGACGCTAACACCACGCCCCGCTATCGCTCGCGATCCTCGCGGATGAGCTCGGTACTGTCGCTCGGGAGCAACAGCTGAGCTTCGCCAGGCGCCACTGCCTGCGCCAGCAGGATCTCCTCGCGCAGTCGTTCCAATTCGGCCACCGCTTCGGCACCTGTCGCCCGCGACTGAAGCCGCTCCGAATCGCCCAGGTCGACCACCGGGGCCTTCACGCGCATGGGCGCCGCCGCCTCGCCGCCAACAACCCCGCCGCCACCGCCGCCATCGACGCGGCGTTCACCGTGCCGCACACCACGTTCACGTCGTCGACCGCGATCACGCCGCTGCCGGCGTCCACCTCGGGGCCGTCACTCTCGCCGCCATCGTCGCCGCCGGTGCCCCCACCGCTCTTCGCCGAGGCGCCGTACTCCTCGTCGCAGCCGTCCGCGAGGAACGAACCCGTCTCGGGGAAGGCGCCCGACTCGCCGTCGCGCGTGGTCCACGTGACACTCCAGGGCGCACACGCGTCGGCCTCGATGGGCGCCACGTAGATCCCACGTGCCGCCTCGCCATACTCGAGCTGCATGACCGTGGACTGGCCGTCCACCCACAGCTCCAGGCTGGCCGGGGCCTCGCCCGCGCCCCAGTCCGCCAACACATCTCCCTCGTACTCCGCCGCCACGCGCACGGGCGGATTGCCCTCGCGCAGCTCGCCACTGGCGAAGTCCTGGGTCATGTAGTCCTTGCTGACACCCCCACCCATCTCGTTGAAGTCGCCCGACATGATGTTGGCGCGGTGGCCGCTGTGGCTGCACATCCACATCGACATCACCATGTAGCGGGCATCGGTGCTGCCATAGGCGATGTTCTCGCCCATCGCGCCCGCGCTGTCCTTGTAGAAGCGGCCGATCCGCGTCCAGGTGTCAGTACCGTCACACGACTCGTGCTGGAAACAGCCATTGGTGCGCATGTCGTCGGAGTGGTAGCGAGCGGCCTCGGTCAGCGCGAGGTCGATGTACAGCGGATCTTTCGCCGTCTTCTCGTCGCTACTGAAGTCGTCGAGGCTGCACCCGCCAGACTTATAGTCGCCGGTGAAGTCGAGCGGTGCCACGCGCGCGGCGTTGGTCCAGAGCACCAGCGCGCGCTCGGCGTCGCTCGGGTAACCGTCGACCGGCACGCCGTAGCCGCCCGCAAACGCGAGAGAAACGAGAATCATCCTGCCTCCACGAAGCGCCGAATCACCGGCTCGGCGCGGGTGTAGCTGCGCTGGATCTGGTCGCCGATCTGCTTCTCGATCATCCCGCCCACCAGCGGGATCCTCACCTCGATGCTGCCCCGGATCAGGCGTTCGCAGCCCTGCGGCGTGGCGCGCACGAGGCTGTCGCCCTTGCACACCACCCGGTCAGCGAAGAACGCCGGGACGATCTTCCAGCGCGTGCTGTAGGCGCCGTCGTCGGTCTCGATCTCCTGCATGTATTCGAGGTGCGTCTTGCCGAAGGCCTTCTGCGCCACCGGCGTCATCGGGGTGATGTGCTTGACCGCCACGCGCTCGAAGAGCCTGTCGCCGTCGCGACGCGTTTCCACGTTCTGCGCGTAGACCTCGGCCTCCTTGGCCACGGCGGCATCGAACTCGGGCCCACGGGTTTTCGCCCAGTAGTGGGCAGGGGAGCAAGCGAAACGCTGGGTAACGGTGAAGTCCATCCTCCGGCGAGGGTAGGCCCAGAGCGCCGCCTCCGCAAGCGCTGGACTGTCAACTGATGGTGCGGATCAGCGGACCGCGCGCGCCACGATTAGACTCCGGGCCCTCGTCGGAACGCCATGATCTTGCTCTTCCCCACCCTCGCGCTCGCGGAATTGCCCCTCCCCACCTACCCCGAGTGCGGCGACGTCGACGACGTCGAGGACTGTCCTTCCGACCTCGGAAAAGACTGGCACCTCATCAGCTATATCCCCGAGGGAAGTCGCGACACCATTCGCGCTTCAGAGGCCGACATGGCGAGCGGTGCCAGCGCCGACGTGGCCTGGCGCTACACCACCGGCCGCTTCGACGTGGTGCTGGGCGTGTGCGACAGCGGCTTTGACTGGTCGAAGACCGACTTCGTCAACAAGGTGGCGGTCAACACCGCTGAGCTGCCCCTCCCCCAGCTCGCCGACGGCACCGAGGCCGAGTCCTACGATCTCGACGCCAACGGGCTCGTCAACGTGCAGGACTACGCGCAGGACCCGCGGGTCACCGTCACCTCGGGTCGCGACATCGCCGACCACATGCTCGACCCCTCCGACCTCATCTACACCTTCATGGACGGGGTCGACGACGACGGCAACGCCTTTGTCGACGATATCGCCGGCTGGGACTTCTTCGCGGACGACAACGATCCCTACCACGAGTTTCTGGGCGGCTACGGCGACCACGGCGACGGCGTGGTGGAGGAGATGGCAGCCGAGGGTGGCGACGGCGGCGACATCGGCATGTGTCCCAACTGCTCGGTCCTCCTGCTTCGCACCGGCGACGGCTTCGTCACCGACGGGCATCGCGTGTCGATGGCCATTGCCTACGCTACCGGCCAGGGCGTGTCTGCGATCAACATGTCGCTCGGGCAGCTCTCGCGACCGGCCGAGATGGGGGAGATCGTCGACTGGGCGCATGGCCGCGGCATCACGCTCGTGGGCGTGGCGGGCGACGAGAACGCCTACCACCACAACCAGCCGGCGATGCTGGACAAGATGTTCTACGTGAAGTCGATCCACCCCGACGCCGACGACGAGAACAACAACGCTTACTCCTACCTAAACTTCTTCAACTGCAACAACTTCGGGCCGCGACTCGACTGGTCGGCCGACACCTCCGCCTGCGCCACCGGCGCCGCCGCGCTCACCACCGGCGCGGTGGGCTTGCTCTACTCGCTGGCCAAAGACCAGGGCATCACCCTGTCGCCCGACGAGGTGCGGCAACTGATCGCCATGAACGCCGACGACGTGCACCTCAGCGCCGAGGAGCTCGAGGTCGCCGGCACCTACCCGAGCACCGAGGGCTGGGACTTCTTCTTCGGCTACGGCCGGATGAACATCGGCGCCGCCGTGGAGGCCCTCGAGGCCGGGGCAATCCCACCGGTGGCCTTCGTCGACGGCCCCGAGTGGTTCGACACTTACGACCCGAGCGGCTCGCTCGACATCACCGGCTACGTGTCGGCCGACCGCTCCGCCTCGTTCACCTACACGGTGGAGATGGCGCGCGGTTGGGACGTGCCGACGTGGACGAAGATCGGCGAGGGGAGCGGCAGTTCGCGTTTCGAGGGCACCCTCGCCTCCCTCGACCTCTCCGACCTCGGCGCCGACATCGGCGAGCCGAACCGGGCGGAGGGCATCCTCGAGCGCATCGACCGGGTCTTCGCCCCGGCGGTGACCATCCGCCTCACCGTCACCGACGCGGATGGTCGCAAGGCGATGTCGCGCAAGACCTTCTTCGTCAAGCGCGACAGCACGCTCGTCGACGGCTTCCCGGTGAACATGGACGACAGCGGCGAGTCGTCCCCGGTCCTCTACGACATGGACGGCGACGGCGACTTCGAGGTGGTCATCGCCACTGGCGGCGGCCGCGTCCACGCCTACAAGGGCGACGGCGGCGAGATCGATGGCTGGCCCGTCGAAGCGCCGGTCACCCCGCGTTGGCACAGCGGCCAGGCCGCCGAGGAAGCCACGAGCCCACTTCGCGACGCCTTCATCGCCACCGTGGCCGTGGGCGATCTCGAGGGCGACGGCGAGGCCGAGGTCGTGGCCGCCAGCGGTGCCGGCTTCGTGTACGCCTGGCACGCCGACGGCAGCATGGTGAGCGGCTTCCCCTTCGAGATGCTCGGTCGCGAGCCAGAGGAGTTTGGCAGCGACGATGCCTGGGACAACGGCTTCGCCGGCGCTCCCACCCTCTACGACATCGACGGCAACGGCGCGCTCGAGATCATCGTGGCCGGGATGGACCAGCGCATCTACGTGCTCGACGCGCAAGGTGCCGACTGGGGCCCGTACCCGATCGAGGTGTGCGCGCCCGAGCTGTGTGGCGTCGAGGGCAACCGCATCATCAACAGCGTCGCGGTGGGCGACGTCGACAACGACGGTGACATCGACTTCGGCGTGGGCAGCAACGAGGCCCCCGACGGCGGAAGCAAGAGTGTCAGCTACCTGCTCGACGCCGAGTCGGGCACGATGCTCGACGGCTGGCCACTCCTGGAGTCGGGGCTGGTGAACACCGCCGCGCTCTTGCCGATCGTGGGCGAGGGACACCCCGCCTCGCTCGCCTTCGCCGACATCGATGGCGACGGCGATCTCGAGGTGGCAAGCAACGTGATGCTGGGGACGAGCCCCCTCTACAACCACGACACCAGCGTGTTTCTCGACCTGCCGTACTTCGCCACCGACTACACGGACGGCAACAACACCACCGAGCCGTCGATGACCACGATGTCGAACAACGTGAGCTTCGGCGACCTCGACGGCGACGGCCGTCCCGAGTTCCTCAGCGGCGGGGCGGGCACCTATTACCTGATCTCCCTGGCGCTCTGGTCGGCCAGCGACTACCAGCACGTCGCGATGGCGTGGAGCGGCAAGGATGGCACGGTGATGCCGGGATGGCCGCGGCAGATGGAAGACCTGCAGTTCCTCGTGGCACCGGCGGTGGCCGACGTGAGCGGCGACGGCAAGCCCGAGGCCATCTTCGGCAGCGCCGGCTACCTGCTCTACGCCTGGGACGGCACGGGCCAGCTGGCGAGTGGTTTCCCCAAGTTCACCGGCAACTGGTTGCTCGGCTCCCCAGCCGTCGGCGACATCGACGGCGATGGCTACATCGAGGTGGTGGCGAGCACCCGCGAGGGCAAGCTCTTCGCCTGGCACACCGAGGGCCACGCCGACCAGAAGATCCAGTGGGCCGGCATTCACCACGACGCGCAGAACACGTCGAACTGGAACCACCCGCTGCCCTCGCAAGAGGGGCCGCCCGCCGTGGTCGAGGAGTGCACCGAGGGTTGTTGCTGCAACCACGCCGACACCCTCGCGCTCGCAGGCTGGCTCGGCGGGGTGGCCGTTTTCCTTCGCCGCCGCCGTGGTTAGCCACGGGGCGCCATGAACGCGCTCGACACTCTCAAGGCCCGCGGCTTCTTCAACCAGTGTACCGACGAGGGGGGGCTCCGCGAGCACCTCGCCGAGCCACGCACCTTCTACATCGGCTTCGATCCCACGGCGGAGTCGCTGCACGTTGGATCGCTCGTCCAGCTCATGGCGATGGCGCACCTCTCGCGAGCGGGTCACCACGCCATCGCCGTGGTTGGCGGTGGCACCGCGAAGATCGGCGATCCTTCTGGTCGCGACAGCACTCGCGACTTCATGGACAACGAGCGACTCGAGCGCAACAAGCAAGGCATCGCCGCGCAGATCGCGAAGTTCTGCGACGGGCGGATGATCGACAACGCCGAGTGGCTGGATTCGCTCGGCTACATCCAGGTGCTGCGCGAGATCGGGCGGCACTTCTCGGTCAACGAGATGATCAAGACCGAGAGCGTGGCGCAGCGGTTGGACCGCCACCAGGGGATGTCCTTCATCGAGTTCAACTACGTGCTCTTGCAGAGCTACGACTACCTGGAGCTCTTCCGTCGCCACGGGTGCACGCTCCAGGTGGGCGGCGGCGACCAGTGGTACAACATCGTCAGCGGAATGGACCTGATCCGCCGCATCGAAAGCGGCAAGTCCTTCGGGCTCACCACGCCGCTGCTCACCACGGCCAGCGGCGCCAAGATGGGCAAGACGGCCGCCGGGGCCGTGTGGCTCGACCCGGCGAAGGTGCCGCCCTACGACTACTACCAGTACTGGTACAACGTCGATGATCGCGACATCGAGCGTTTCCTCAAGCTGTTCACGTTCCTGCCGCTGGAGCAGATCGCCGCGGCGGTCGCGGGCGACTACCGCGACGCCAAGCGCCTGCTCGCGCGGGAAGCCACCGCGGTGGTGCACGGGCCAGAAGCGGCCATCGCCGCCGAGGCGGCCGCCATTGCGGCGTTCTCAGGCGGGGTGAGCGCCGACATGCCCACGATCCGCGTGAGCTTCCCAATCACCGTGGTCGACGCGCTCAAGCTGGCCCAGTTCTGCGACAGCAACACCGACGCCCGGCGCGCCATCCAGGGTGGCGGCGTCCGGCTCGGCGACGCGGCCGTGTCCGACCTCCGGGCCACCATCGCCGAGCCCGGCGTGCTGTGGGGCAGCAAGAAGCGCGCGGTTCGCGTCGAGCCCGCCTAGTTGCCGCCACTACGCAGGGAAGACGCGCTCTTCTCGTGGATCGAGCGCGTGCACGGCCCGGCCTGGGGTTCGGCGCTCGACGCCGGGACGGGCGATCACTCGCTCGGCTGGCTGGGCTCGTTGTCGCCGACCTCGCTCACCGGCGTCACCGTGGAAACCTGGCGCCTCGCCGGGCTCAAGGCACTCGCGCCGACCGCGCGCATCGTCGAGGGGCAGTGGACCGACCCGCTCCTGCTCGCGGGCGAGCGCTTCGACGTGGTCGTCGCCGACTACGTGATCGGGGCCATCGATGGTCACGCGCCCTACTTCCAGTACGGTTTCCTGGAGCGGATTCGCCCGCACGTGGGGTCGCGACTCTACCTCGTGGGCATGGAGCCCCCGCCGCGCGACGGATCCCTGCTCGACGAGGTGTGTCGCTGTCGCGACGCGGCCATCCTGCTGGCCGGGCACCGGTGCTATCGCGAGTACCCGCGCGAGCTGGTGGTCGACTGGCTCGGCCGGGTCGGCTTCCGCGTGCTCGACGCGGCGAGCTTCCCCAACGTGCTCAAGGAGCGCTTCGTCAACGGTCAACTCGACGTGGCCCGGCGCAAGCTGCCTTACTTCACTGACAGCGCGCTCGCCGAGAGCTTCTCCGCCTACATCGAAGATCTCCGCCGTCGTGCGCTCGCCGCTGTTCCCCAGAAGTGGGGCAGCGACTGGGTCATCGCGGCGGGGGTGTAGGCCTACCGCAGCCGCTTCCGCGACCCCACCTGCCCCGACACCGCGTCGGCGAGGCGCCAGGGCGCGAGCTGGTCGGCCTCGCTGGCGTAGTCAATTCCGATGCGAGGGCCAGAAACAAGCGTAGGCTCATGACGACGGGCAAACACCGCGATTTCCCCGGTCAGAGGCGTCCCGGAGGAGGCCGTCGTCAGCGCAAGGGCGCCGGCAAGCTTCCCCGGCCCGTCGCAACGTCCATCGGCACGTCGAACACGAAAGACGTCGTGACCATCAACCGGCTCTCCGCCCCGGATCAGCACGGCAGCCGCGTGTCCTTCCGGCCCGGTGACGAAGTTGAGCATGTGGTGCATGCCGTAGCAAAGGTACACGTAGGCGTGCCCCGGCGGCCCCCACATCGGCGCGTTGCGCGGGGTGCGTCCCATGCGCGCGTGGTTGGCGGTGTCACCTGGAAATCGATAGGCTTCTACCTCGGTGATTCTCAGTGTCACCCCGTTGGCGCAGACCAGGGCGCCGACGAGATCCCGGGCCACGTCCAGGGCGTCACGGTCGTAGAAGCTCGGCGCGAGGGGGTTCACGGGGCGGGCTAAGCTACCGCGATGTTCCCCTTCCTCGCCTGCGCACCCCACCCGGTCGAGCCGGCGCGCGTGCAAGAGAGGGAGCCCGCCGTCGATCCTGCCGTCGCGACCGATGGGTGTGAGAAGCTCGATTCGGCCCTGTGGGCCGCTGCCGCCAGTACCGACCTCGCCCACGTGGTGCTCGACATCAGCGCGCCCACGCTCTTGCCCAAGCTCTTCGAGGTGGAGGCGGAAACGAGCGCTTCGATCCAGGGCCGCGTCCCCGGGGACTACCTGTGTGGTCTCGCCGCCCTGCCCACCGTCACTCGTGTGCGCCCACCGGTCCTGGCGAGCCCGAAGGTCCAGCCGTGATCTGGATCGCCCTCGCCGCGGCGCGGCCCGTCGATCCCGCGAGCCCGATCGCCAAGCTCACCCACCCCCTCGCTGAGCTGGTGGCGCACCCCGAGCTGCTCGAGTCGCGACCTGAATTCGACGGCAGCGCGACCGTGCGCGTGGTCGTCGAGTGCGACGAGGCCTGTGTGATTCCCGGCGAGGAGCTGCGGTGGGGTGGATGGGTGCAAGCGCGGCTGGCCCCCGATGAGCTGCTCGCCGTGGCGTCGCAACCCAGCGTGCGCCACGTGCGCGAGCCGTGGACGGCGCGAGCCAAGACCGAGAGCGAGGGCGTGGCCGAGGTGATGGACGTGGACTGGTCGGCCGAGGGCATCGACGGCGCCGGGGTGAAGGTGGGCGTCGTCGACGTGGGCTTCTCGGGTTGCGAGTCGCTGGCGGGCAGCGAGGTCCCCAGCACCTACGAGGAGGACTTCAGCCTAGGCGCGGCGGACTCGAGCGCCCATGGCTGCGCCGTGGCCGAGGTCATCCACGACTTCGCCCCCGGCGCGGACCTGCGGCTCGCCAGCTTCGGCACCGACGTGGAGCTGGGCGTCGCCCTCCAGGGCATGCTCGACGCGGGCGTCGATGTCGTCAACGCCTCGATCGGCTTCGACAACGTGTGGCACGCCGACGGCACCAGCCCCGTCACGATGTACGCGGACGCCGTGGTGGAAGCAGGCGTCGTCTACGTCGCCGCCGCCGGCAACGAGAACGACAACTACCGGGTTGGCCCGCTGTCACCCGTCGACGACGCCCCCTACGTGGCCATCGATGGCCGCTACGCGATCCTCGCCCGTGCGCCGGGCGGCACGGCGAGGGTGTCCTTCCGCTGGAGCGAACCGTTCGGCGAGGCGGCCACCGATCTCGATCTCATCTTGTTCAACGCCGACGACGGGCGGGAGTGCGGCCGCTCCGAGAGCCCGCAGGACGGCAACGACAACCCCTACGAGGAGGTGTACGTCGAGGGCTGCGAGGAGTGGGTGTACGCGACGGTGTACGCCGAGGCAGGCACCGGGGTTGACGGACTCACCGGCTACCTGTACGGCTACTACGACCTCGACGAGGCCGAGCTCACCGGCCGCCAGTCGCTCACCCTGCCCGGCGACTGCTTCGACTGCGTCGCGGTGGGTGCCATCGTCGACGATGTCGCGACCGACTACTCGAGCCGGGGGCCAAGCGACGACGGGCGTGCCAAGCCGGAGGTGGTCGCACCGTCCAACGTGAGCACGGCGAGCTTCGGCGAGGGCGCCTTCAAGGGCTCGAGCGCCGCCGCCCCCCACGCGACGGGTTTGCTCGCGCTCTGGGTCGATGCCACCGAGCAACGTGGCGAGCCGCTTCTGGCCAGGGACTGGCTCATGGACGGGGCCCGCGACCTCGGTCCCGCCGGCGACGACCAGACCTATGGGGCCGGGGCCATCGCGGCCGGCGACGTGCCGCCAGAGTCATGTGGCTGTTCTGTCGCGACACCAAGTCAGCTCGCCACGCTGCTCTTGCTGCTGGGGGCTCGCCGATGTCGTTCCTGACACTCGCGGCCTGTGTCCCCAACGGCATCGACGGCTTCTTCGTGATGCTCGAGGGGAGCGTGGCCAACGAGGCGGGCGCACCGGTTGCCAACGCCCAGATCACGCTGACCACGGGCGACGGGACCGGGCTCGGCGAGGCCACCAGCGACGACCTTGGCCGCTGGTCCTTCCCCGCCTACGGGCTCGCCACCGAGGGCAACCGGGTGGAGGCCGAGGTGACGGCCAGCGGCATGGCCAACGGGTACGCCGGTTGGGACGTGAACCTCCTGAGCCCCGATGTCGTGCGGCTAGGGGCGGGCCCCAACGAGACCTGGGAGGCGACGCCCCGCGTGCTTGCCCCGGCGCGGCTCGCCGCGGAGGGCAGCGGCAGCGCCATCGGCACGCTCACCGACCCGCTCGGCTACCCGGCGGCCGGCATTCCCTTCGTGGTGCAACGCGGCTGGGACGCGGGCGTGGGCACCGCCAACGAGACCAGCGGCGTCACCGGCGGGAGTGGCGAGTTCGCGTTCCAGGTGGACAGCGCCGGCCTCTACACCTTCTACGCGGCGCCCACCGGCGGCTGGGCGGGGACACGATTCCCCGTCCTCGCCACTGCCGAGGGGACGAGCACCCGCGGCACCATCGCCGCGCTCCAGGCTCCCGGGGAAACGCTGGTGACGCTCACCTGGACGAGCGCGGTCGACCTCGACCTGCACGTGAGCGGCCCAGAGACCGAGGCCGAGGCGGAGACCAGCCGCTTCCACATCTGGACGGACAACACCGTCCACCCCGAGCGCCTGGTCGACGAGGAGGAGTACCTGGCCGAGCTGGTCCAGGCGGCGAGCACCGGTCCCGGCCCCGAGTGCATCGCCGTCAATCGCGCGCCGGGGGCGGGCGAGCTCTGGATCAGCGTGGCCGATCGCGCCAACATGTCCGAGCTCGAGAGCACCGCGCTGGCCGAGTCGGGGGCGCTCGTCCAGTGGTGGAACGGGGAGGATGTTCCTCGCTATGCCTGGGCCTCCCCCCTCGAGGTGGCCACTTCCTGGCGGGCGGTGGAGATCGACACCCGCGGCGGCACGGTCTACGCCGTGGAGCACTACGCGGTGGGGCTCGACCCCGCTGACGACGGGCACTTCTAGGCGTCGGCGTCCGAAACACAGCTTGTCGCGAGGGCAACGCGGCGTTAGTCGCCGCCGCCCTTCGAGGAACCCCCCGCGGATGCGGCTGTACCCCGAGCGTCTTGTGGCCGATCTTTCCCGACTTCCCGGGGCCGATCACAGCTTTCTGAAGCAGCTTTGCGCTGGCGACGGGGCACCCGTGCGCGCGGCGCTCGCCCGCGCCGTGGGCGACATCGGCACCCCCTTCGACATTCGGGCGATCGAGCTGCTCTCGTCTCTGGATAACCGACGCTTCTTCCAGGGTTTCGCCGAAACGGCGGCGCTGCACCTGCTCCACGGCGACGGCTGGAAGTTGCGGGCGATGGCGGGGCCGGGCCCCCGCCTCGAGGTGGGAAAGGGCGGCGGTCCGAGCTTCTCCCTCTCCGTGTTGGCCTTCTTGCACCAGACGCGCCCCGGGGGCGACGAGCAGACTCGGCGACGCCTCGAGGCCGGCCTCGCGCGGGTAGCTTCGCGGCACCGTTTCGTTGTCCTCATCCGTCGTTGGCTGCCCCACGACGCCGACGTCGAACCCGTGCGTCGCGCCATCGAGATGTGGCTTGGCCAGGTGCAGTCCGGCACCTGGGAGGGCCGCTACGCCGCCTACGAAGACGACAAGGTGGCGCTCGAGTTTTGCCTCACGCGCGAGCGTGCCAAGGGCGGCGAGTCGCCGCTGGCGCTGGTACTCGGCCCCTTTGCGGCGCACCGTGCCATGGAAGTGATCGAGCCCCGCGTCGTCCGCGAGCTCGATCGCCACGCTGCCGGCCCGGCGCGCGGGCAGCCGCTCGTCGTGGCCTGCGTGTCCGACCAGCCCTGGAACATCAACGACGGCTACCTCCGCGACTTCCTCTACGGGCGGCCCAACTGCACGCTCGCCGACGGCGGCGTCAGCACGTGGACCTTCGGCGACAACGGTGGGCCCTGTGCCTTCCGCGACCCGCTCTACAGCGCGTTCTCGGCGCTCCTCCTGATCGACCGCGAGCCCTCGCGCCCCACCACCGTGCGCGCCCGGGCCCTGTTCAACCCCTGGGCTCGCGTGAAGCTCGGCCCCGCCGACATCGGCGTTCGCGCCTTCGCAACGGCAACCGAGGCCGCCGAAGTGAGCGCCGCCGCGGCGCCGCCGACGCTGCGCTGGTACGCTGGGCGCGGCGAGGAATTCCCGATCGGATGACTCAAGTCCTAGTCACGGCCGGGGGGCTCATGCCCGCGGGCATCGGCTGGATCGAGGTGATCGTAGGCTGCATGTTCTCCGGCAAGACCGAGGAACTGATTCGCCGCGTTCGCCGCGCCCAGTACGCCCGCCAGGCGGTCGTCGTGTTCAAACCGGGCATCGACAAGCGTTACTCGGAAGACAGCCTGGGCTCCCACTCCGGCCTGCGCCTTCGCAGCTTCCAGGTGGAGAGCGCGGCCGACATACCCGCGCTGGTTGCCGACGCGCAGGTGGTGGGCATCGACGAGGGACAGTTCCTTGGTGGCGATCTGGTGGCGGTGTGCGAGCGCCTCGCCAACGAGGGACGCCGAGTCATCGTGGCCGGGCTCGACCAGGACTACCTCGGGCGCCCATTCGAACCGATGCCGCAGCTCCTGGCGGTCGCCGAGTACATCACTAAGAACCTTGCAATCTGTATGGTTTGCGGCAATCCTGCCGACCGCAGTCAGCGCGTGGTGAATCGCGACGCACGTTTCCTGGTCGGGGAGGCCGACGCCTACGAGGCGCGCTGCCGCAAGTGCTGGGATCCCAACAACTTCGAGCCGCGCCAGGAACAACTCGGGCTCGGCCGAAATCTTAGCGAGGGCGAGTAGATGGAAGGCACGTACGAGCGCATCCCCAGCGAGGCCATGGGCCGCCCGGTGCACCTCTGGCGCTACGGCTGGTGGGGCGTGCCGGTCATCGCCTTCCCCAGCGCCGCCGGCTTCGCGCACGAGTGGCAGAAAGAGGGGATGGTCGACACCCTGGCGCCCTTCCTCCGGGCGGGGAAGATCAAGCTTTACTGCCCCGAGTCGAACGTGGCGGAAGCGTTCACCAAGAAGGACGTCGACCCCCGCGAGAAGGTGGCGGCCCACGGGCGCTACGAGCGCTTCGTCCTCGACACGCTGGTGCCCTACATTCGTCGCGACTGCAACATGTCCGAGGGACGAATCGCGACCGTTGGCTGCTCGCTCGGCGGGCTCTATGCCGCGCTCTTCGCGCTGAAGTTCCCCGAGACCTTCGACTACGCGCTGTGCATGAGCGGCCGCTATGAGGTCCAGCAGTTCTTGGACGGGCACGACACGGCCGAGGTGTACTTCAACAACCCGCTGCACTTCGTCCCCAACCTGCACGGCGCGGCGCTCGACCGCGTGCGTCGCAACACTCACCTCGCGATGGTGTGCGGTACTGGGAAGTGGGAAGAGGGCTGCATCGAGGAGACGATTGCGCTTTGCGACGTGTTCGCCCAGAAGCGCATCCCCCACGAGCGCGACATCTGGGGGAACGAGTCGGCACACCACTGGTCCTGGTGGAAGAAGCAGGTTGTTCACCACTTCATGAAGCGTTTTGGCAAGTAACAACTGGCGTTTCACTCTCCGTCATCCACTCTGCGCCCTCGAGCGCTGGCGCGGCCAGCACCGCCCGCCCAACGCCCCCACGGCAACCCAGCTCGCGCTCCACGACCGCGCCACCGCCCGGGGCCTCGATCACTACGTCGACCCGGCTTCCGGTCGCGTGGTCTACACCGCCGCGTACCTCTTGAGCCTCGGCCGCTGCTGCGAGCTCGCTTGCCGCCACTGCCCCAAGAAAAAGGAGCCGGAGGTTAAGGGTTAAGACTTCCGCGGGTTCCCGTTTCAATGGGCAACCTCTTTCCCGCCACTTACGTAGCTATATTGAGTATAGTTCTCCACACCACCAGAACTTTCGCATTAGCGTGGGAATCATCATTCCCAAATCGCACGACGAAACACGGCGTTCTATCGTTGTACGAACTTGGCACGCGTCTTGCTCTAAGGCAGGCGGCACCCGGGAAACCGGGACGCTCGGACCGAGACCCGTTCATCTCGAACGTTCTTTGACGTCATCCTGTCGACCGCGCAAAACGCGGAAGGCAGGCAAGCCCAGGGAAGCAATGATCCCGCCGACCCAGCAATGGGGAAGCGGCGACACGGCTCCGGCGATGGAGTAAGGCCTCGAGGCCGCGCGACGACGCACCCGCAAGGGTGAGTCAAAGCAAGCGGCGAGGGGGCAAGGACCGCGGTGAAGGCGATGGCTGGCAACAGCCCGAGCCCTGACGCGGCCCCGCGAGTGAAAGCTCGCCGCTATCGCCGGGGAGAAAAGCTTCGGAGGGCAGGAGCGCGGCGCGAGGATTCGCGAGGCAACGCGTCCACGGTGCAAACCGAGGGCGAAACGCCAGACGATGAAACACGCCGAACCCCATGACCGGCGCCGGGTGCAATACCCCGGCAACCCGCGGAGGAGTAAGCCGACGAGGCCGTCAAAACGGCGAGGTCGGAACACGGGAAGTACCTGGCTGGTGCTTCCCCGAAGGGCACGGAAACGTGCCCGGGAGTGGACTCCGTGGGCAATCCCGGTGGAGGGGCGATCTTTGGACAACCCCATGAGAGTCAAGGTGAGTGGAACGCCCGCGTGAAGCGAGCGCAACCGAGCGTAGGCCCGGTCACTCGAAGGTGGAAACACCCGAGAGCGGCAGGTGTCCCAGCGATGGTGAGCGGCGCGGCGCAGGGCGAGACGCGTAAATGGAAGTGCTGGGAGCACGGGGAAGGTGGCAAGAACGCCACGAGGGCAGATGGAAACGCGAGTTTCCATGCGGGAAGCACTGAGAAATCTATGTAGTCCCGCCCCCACGACGACGACGGTCCGAGAAGTCGACGCCGACGCCTCGATGTCGCGTGCACAGGTGCATAGCCTGCGAGCACACGCGCCTTCGCTGCGACACGCGAAACGACACGTCGGGCCCGCTCGGTGAACGGCCAGGGAGCCGGCACGTCGTCGCGGGGAGTGCCTTGGAGGTCGCTTGAACCCCAGGCCCGTCGGTCACGCGCGCGGGAGCGCATGTGGCCATCCAACATTTCCGCCAGGAGCACGGTTCGCCGTGGTCCCGGTCGCCCCGAGGTCTGGGTTCGCCCACGCCGAGGAGTCCACCGAGCCAAGCTGAGCAACGGCTGCCCTTCCCGGGCGTGGTCGATGCGAAGCCGCAACTTGGTGCCATTCACCCCCTCTGCAGGGGATCCACGTTCCGCCGAGAGCGGGTGCCAACCACGACCCCCCGAGGCCATCGCAAGATGGCTTCGGGGGGTCGCTGGCTATTTTGGCCTTGCCCCGCGCCGGCTGGCGAGCCGGCGCTCGCTATTGCGGCCCTCGCGGTCGCTCGGGCGCGCTTTTGGGTGTGCTTCCCCATGTGAGCGCGTCGCTCACGCGCTCCACCGCCTCCCACACCCGCATGAAGTTCCCCCCTCGCGCCCCGGAAATCTCGTCCTCCGTCCAGCCGCGACGCCGAAGCTCGGCCCACAAGGCGGCGAGTTTCCCGGCGTGTTCCAGGCCCGTCACTGGCTTGATGAGGCCGTCGTAGTCCGAGCCGAGCGCCACCACGCCGGGGCCGCCTACGGCGCGCAGGTGGTCGAAATGGTCGGCCACAGCCGCAACGTCCCTTGTTCCCCCTACGAAATCGCCGTGCACGTTCACGCCCACCACGCCACCGCTGCGCGCGATGCAGCGAATCGCTCGGTCAGAGAGATTGCGGGCGTGCTCGCGGCGCGCGTCGGTGTTGGAGTGCGAGGCCACCACCGGCGCATGCGACCAGCCGCAAGCCTCCATCGTGGCGGCATCGCTCGCGTGCGACACGTCGACAATCACCCCGAGACGGTTGGCCTCCGCGAGTAAGGTCCAGCCATCCGGGGTCAGCCCGCCGCCGCCGTCGCCCGCGCTACCCGCGAACCGGTTCGAGAAGCTCCAGGTGAGGCCCAGCATGCGCAGGCCCCGGGCGTGGAGGCGTCGCAAGCCGTCGATCCCCGAGCGGTCGAGCCCGTGTGCCCCTTCCATCGACACCAGGAGCGCGACCGCACCACCGTCGATGACCGAGCGGGCCTCGGCCGGGCCTCGGGCGAGCATCACCGCGTCGAGGCGACGGTCCTCCGCCTCGATGATGTCGAAGAGCCGCGCCGCGTGGGCCTCCCAGTCGGCATCGCGCGGCGGCCAGAGCACCTCCACGGCGAGGTTCGTTCCGCCCTCGCGCAGCTGCGGCAGGGCGGCCTCCATGCCCTCACCGTCAAGCGTCGCCTTACGACGGAGGAGCTGCGTGGGCGTGTCGAGGTGAAGGTCGGCCTGGAGGTCGATGGCGAGCCCGGGTGTCGCAAGGAGCAGGAGAAGCGGATGCACGCGATTGGCCTATCTTTGTCAGCGGGTACCTTGTCATGCGCGCGAGGCACACGCTACGCGGGGCGGTCGGAGGTCGCCCGCGTGCTTCTCGCCCTCGCCGCCATGATTCCCGGCATCGCCTACGCCGGCAGCGCCACCGCCTCGTCCACCCTGCAAGACGCGGAAGGCAAACACACCGCCGACCTCGCTTTCGACGGCCTGCTCGGCACGGGATGGGCCGAGGCCGAGATGGGGCACGGCAACGCGAGCTGGATCGAGGTCGATCTCGGCACGGCCACCAGGCTCGAATCGGTCTCCTTGTGGCCGGGCAACCTCGCCAAGGGCGAGCGCACCTACAAGGAATACGCCAAGCCGAAGCTGGTCCAGGTGTGGGTCGACGGGGCAAAAGTGGGCGACCCGCTGCGCTTGCAGAAGGAGATGGCTCGCGTCGACATCCCGCTGTCCTCCGATGGCCGGAAGGTACGGCTCGAGTTCGTCGAGGCCTTCGAAGGCGGTGTCTACGCCGACATGTTCGTGGCCGAGGTGGCCATCAACTTCACCGAGGGCGAGCGCGCGCGGCAGGTTGAGAAGGTCGACGCCTGGCGCGCCTCTCGCGAGGGCGAGGCCCTGCAGAAGAAGTACGAGGAACAGGCGCTCAAGGCCTACGAGGCCCACAAGGCCGACCCGAACGACCGCGCCTCCCTCGAATTCCTGATGGACGCCGCCGGCGAGGGGCCCGAGTACCTCCGTCGCAAGGTCACCTCGCTGGTGCCGCTCGGTTACCGCGCGGCCGCCCTGGCCCCCGACGACATGGCGATGTCGGCACTTCGCAAGCTCAAGGATGCCACCGGCATCCCCGGCCTCGAATTCGCTTCGATGCGTGCCGTCGGCAAGCAACAGCGCGAGATCAAAGACACCATCGAGTACTTCTACGCCTGGCGCGACCTCCAGGGCGGGGGTCGCCGCAACATCCAGGCCTGGGGCGAGCCCGGCTGGGAAGTCGGCGCCCTGCGCGGCCACGGCGAGCCCCTCCCCGTCGAGATCGAGCAGCTCGGCAACGCGCTCGTCTGCGACACGGCGAACAATCGAGTCCAGCGGTTCACCCCACAAGGCATCACCGACCGGCAGTGGGGCGCGCCGAAGGATGTCACCGAGTACTGGTTCGGCGCCCGGCGCCCCTGGTACGCCGCTGGCAGCCTCGCGAGCGAAGACGCAGGCGCCTTCATGAATCCCGTCGACATCGAGATTGTCCCGGGCAAGGAGAGCGACGGCTTCATCGTCTTCGACGCCGCCGGTCGCCTGCAGATCTTCGACGGCGAGGGCAACGGCCAGATCGGCTGGACCGTCCGTATCGACGACCAGGTGCAGCCGAAGGTCGGCGGCGAGGGCTACATCGCCTACATCGAGAAGAAGAAGACCGTCGTCGCCATTATCGGTAACGATGCGATCGCCTTCGACACGGCCTCGGAAGAGCTCGCGCGCTGGGTGATCAAGGATGGCACCCCCAACGCGGTGGAGGTGGGCACCGACGGCAAGATCTACATGGCCTTCGGCGACAAGATCATTAGCTACAACGCCGATGGATTCCGCTACGGGACCGTCATCGACGCAACCATCCTCGGCGAAGGCTTCGAAGACGTCGACCTCACCCTCGACGAGTCCGGCGCGATGTGGGCGCTCACGGATACCGGTTGGGTCTTCAAGTTCAAGAAGCCTGGGAAGCTCGACTGGAAGGTCAGGGCGGTCGATCACGAGCTGATCCACCCGCGCTTCGCCGTGTATCAGGGCCAGTTGCTCATCACCGACCGCGACCGGATCATCCCGGTCGACGCGCTCCAGATGCACACCGACGAGGTGGCCGCGGCCGAGGAGGCCGAGAAGGCCGCGAAGCAGAAGTGACGCCGAGGCAAGTCGCCGGCCTCGTCGTGGTCGTGACCGTAGCCACGCTCGGTGCGCTCTACTACTACGGCGCCGACGACCTCCTCGAGGAGGAGAGTGCTCCGCCCGCACCGCGCGCGGAAGCACCGTCGGCGCCGCCCAGCACCCCACCCGCCGCGGCCGCGTGGTCCTCGGCCAACATTCGCGAACTCCTCCCGGTCGCCCCCACCCGCGCGGGCTCTGTGTCGCGACCTGTGCCGGCCCTACCCGACTACGATCGTGCCCTGGCCACCCTCTCCGCCGTGGTGGAGCGCTACGCCGGCGACCCCGAGAACCCCTGGGCGATCATGCACGGCGTGCTCGCCCGCGGTCCCGAGTTCCGCCTCGCGGACGAGCGTGTGGGCCTGGCGCACGTGTTCGCCGCCTACGCAGAGCCACGGCTTTTCGGTAGCCTCAACCTGCTGAGCTTCCCAAAGACTCGCAACGGCAAGCCCGTCGAGCCTCACACCGACCTCGTGCTCAAGAACATGACCGAGGTGGGCGTCTTGCCAGAGGCAAGCTTCCCCGTGGGTGCCGGTGTCGCGACCGCTGCCGACCTCTACCGCGCCACGCTGCTCAAAACCTGGATCCGGATGGCTGAGAATAAGCTCAGCTTCGACGGGTTCAACGACATGCCCTGGGGCCTCCAGGCCCTAGCGGCGTGGGCGCCCTCGGAAGACCTACGCTGGGTGGCCGAAGACGGCACGTCGATGGACATGGACATCTTCACCGACTTCACCGTCGCCGTGCTCCACAAGGAGTCGAAGTTCATGTTCCAGTCCATGGCGGCCGGACAGGACTTCGAGCGCAAGGGCCAGCCCCTCTTCTCCTACGCCTGTGGGGGCGCTCACCTCGTCCAGGGCGCCTCCTTCGCGGTGGCCCGGGGCTTCGGCCGCCCGGAGTCACGCAAGGCCGTCACCGCGCAGGCCGCGCTCCTGTTCTATCGCCTCCCGATCGAGCTCCGCATCTACGACGACACGATGAAGAAGATGCGCCAGCACCGAGAGAAACTGCTGGTCCAACGCATGAAGTTTCTCGGACACTGGCTGGAGACGATGTCGAAGCTCGAGATCCTCGGCTTCTTCACGCCCGACGACATCCAGGCCGCCACGATCGAGGGCGCGGCCCAGAACCTGGTGATCACCGTCAGGGCTATCGAGGACGAGGGCCTGCTCGCCGACATGACAGCGCTGCGGACCCGAGACGAACAGCTCTACCTCGACCTCGTGGGCGACTCGGCGCATGCCATCCGGGGCCTGGAGTTGGCCCTCGGACGGCAATCGCTCAAGTGGTAGCTACTCTTTTCCCGTCCACTCGGCGGGGACCACGAGCACCGGCTGCTTGACGCGGTCGAGCAGGCGTTCGACGGTGCTGCCGCGCAGCGTGTCGAGGTAGTTGCGACGCCCCTCGGTGACGACCACGATGAGGTCCGCCTGCCACTCGGTGGCGGTCCGGGCGATCTCGTCGACCGGCTCCCCTTCGGCGAACCAGTGGAAGAGCTCGTAGCCCGGGGGGACGAGCAAGAGATCCGTCTCGGGACGGCCTCGGCCCACGTGGAGGGTGGCGAAGGCGCGGTTGGCGGCGGGCAGTGCCGTAGCCAGGGCGAGCGCGGCGTCGAACCCCGGCGCCGGGTGCGGGCGGGTGTCGATGGGCGCGAGCACACGGCCGATCCCGGCCTCGCCGGTGGTGGCATCCACAAAACCCCGTGCCCCATTGGGGATCACCAGCACCGGGACGGGCGCGTGACGCAAGACCGGCGCGATCACGCTCGGCTGGATCCAGCGCCAGATCCCGCTCCGGCCGTGGCTGGCCATCACGATGAGGTCGGCGTGGCTCTCCGACATCTCGCTGAGCACCGCCGCGTCGGGCGCCTGGCCCACGATCTGCGTACGACGAGCGCGAATGCCGAGCGCCTCGACGTCGGCCTCGGTGGCACCCCGGCGGAGGTGTCCCCAGCGAACCAGCGTGTCGGCCACGCTCGGCGCCCAGCGCCAGTCGGCCTGGTCGTTCTTGGGCTCGGCGTGGAAGATGTCGAGCTGCGCGCCCAGGGCCACGGCGAGCCGAAGGCCGTGCGCAAAAGCGGCATCGGCCTCCATGGAGAAGTCGGTCGGCAGGAGGATGGATCGAATCGCGGGCAACGGTGACTCCGTGTCTGGCCACACAGGTGGCAAGGCGCGTGCCTACGAAACTATGCCCGATCCCCCATGGAACGTCGCCCGCCGGTGTGTGAGTTCACCCACAAGCCGGCGCGGAACTACCCGCCCTGGCGACCCACCATCTGCATGAGCCCGTCCATGTCGGCCTTGTGCTCCGCCTCGCGACGCCGGATCTCGTCGAAGCAGGCCATGAGCACCGCCAGGCGCACCTGCGCGAAGTTCCGTCCCGATTCCCCAGCCTCGATCCTGCGCTTCACTTCGCGGGCCTCAGCCGCAGCGCGGGGGCGTCCCACCAGCGTGAAGGCGAGCGCGATGTGTTCGCAGGCGTGCGCGAACTCGTCGCGACTGCTGCGTAGCGCCTTGTCGAGGCCCTCGTTCAGCCAGCCGTCCGGGTCTTCCGCTGTGTGGGCACCGAAGCCGTTCTCGGCCAGGTCTTCCACGAGCTTCGCGTCGACGAGCCAGGCGGGGAGCGACCAGTCGCTCGGGTCGCCGTCGTCACCCCGGGGGGCCGGCGCCTGGCGGGCGGGGTCGAGCAAGCGAGCCGCGGTCAGCGTGCCCGAGTCGACCTTTTCGAGCAGGTGGTCCCACCCGTGGGCGTGTTTGCCCTGCACGAGCGCGTCGCCCAGGTGCAGCGCGGTGACGAAGGGGATCTCCGTCATCCCCGCGTCGTTCTCGAGCTCGCGCCAGAACTGGCGGAGCTCCGAGCGCGAGGCGTGACCGTGCTCGTCCTGGAGCTTCGAGCCGCCGTACACCAGCTCCATGATGCAGCTGCCCTCCCGGTCGGTGGCGGTGAGCACCAGGTGCATGTTGCCGAGCGCGTTGGGCGTGGAGAGGAAAGCGCGAGGGGGCACCTGCACGTCTTCGGCGCCGAGCGAGAAGGCGCGGGGCGCGGCCACCTCGGCCACCTTCACGCCGCGGGACTTGAGCTTGTGGAGCGCCGCCGCCGCGAGCTTGCGCAGGTGCTTGGGCGCCACGACAGCCTGGAGGGCAGCAACGTTGCCGAGGGCGACCGCGGCTTCGACGGCCAGGTCGGCGTCGGGAAGCGAGGCGAGATCCCCCGAGCCGTCATGGGCCCAGGCCACCGTGGCGGCATGCCCGCTGCGGTCGAGGATGGAGGAAAGCTGAGGATGAGCCATGATCTACTCTCCGGAGGCGAGCGCTTGTGCCTGGTGCACGGTGATCGCCGCGATGTGGACGATGTCGTTGACGGAAGCCCCGAGGGCTAGCACGTTCACCGGCTTGCGCAGGCCCATGATCACCGGTCCCACCGCCGTGGCCCCGCCGAGCTCGCGCAGGAGCTTGTAGGCGATGTTGCCCGAGGCGAGCCCCGGGAAAACCAGCACGTTCGCGTCGCCCTGGATGCGGGAGAAGGGGAAGTCGCGGGCCGCCATCTCCGCGTTCACCGCGCTGTCGGCCTGCATCTCGCCGTCGATCACCAGCTGGGGCCAGGACTCGCGGACGATCTCGATGGCCCTCGGGATCTTGGTGACCTCGGGGTTGTCGCGGTGCTCGCCGAAGTCCGAGTACGACAGCATCGCGACCCGGGGCGTGTAGCCAAGCGACTGCGCCAGCTTGGCGGTGTTGATGGCGATCTGCGCGAGCTCCGCCGGGGGCGGGAGGATGTTGACCGTGCAGTCGCCCAGGAAGAACACCCGGTTCTTGAAGAGCATGACGTAGACACCGCTGACGACGCGCACGCTCGGGTCTTGGCCGATGATCTGCAACGCCGGTCGCAATGTGTCGGCGTAGGGGGCCTCGATGCCGCCCACCATGCCGTCGGCGTCGCCGTTTTCCACCATCATCGCGCCGTAGTAGACGGCACGCCGCAGCCACTGTCGCGAGCTGTGGCGCGTCATGCCCTTGCGCTGTCGCGACGCGTAGAGCCTCTCCGCGTAGGCATCGAAGCGCTCGCCGTCGCCGGGCGACACGATCTCGATGCCCTCGAGGCTGAGCTTCGTCTCCTCGGCCCGCTTGAGGATGCGCCACTCGTCGCCCACGAGGATGGGCTTACAGATGCCTTGCTCCACGAGGATCTGCGCGGCCCGCAACACGCGGGGGTGGGTGCCGTCGGGGAAGACCACGCGGCGAGGCGAGCGCTGGGCGCGCGCGATCACCGGGCGGAGGACTTCCTTGCTGCGCTCGAGCTTTCGCTCCAGCCGCGCCCGGTAGGCTTCGATGTCGGCGATGGGCTCGCGCGCCACGCCGCTCTCGGCCGCCGCCTTGGCCACGGCGGGGGCCACCCACAAGAGCACCCGCGGGTCGAAGGGCTTCGGGATGATGTAGTCGGGCCCGAAGCTCATCGCGCCCACCTTGTAGGCGTCGAGCACCTCGTCGGGCACGTCTTCACGGGCCAGCTCGGCGAGCGCCTGGACGGCGGCACGTTTCATGCTCTCGTTGATCGCGCGCGCGCGGCAATCGAGCGCCCCGCGGAAGACGAAGGGGAAACCGAGGACGTTGTTCACCTGGTTGGGGGAGTCGCTGCGCCCGGTGGCGACGATCGCGTCGGGCACGGCCGCCTTGGCCTCGTGGTAGTGGATCTCGGGTTCCGGATTGGCCATCGCGAAGATGATGGGACGAGGCGCCATTTTCAGCAGCATCTCCGGCTTCAGCACGCCGCCGACGGAGAGCCCGATGAACACGTCCTTGCCCTCCAGCACCTCGGCGAGGCGCGCGGACTCCGTCCCTTGCGCAAAGTGCATCTTCTCAGGAAATACGTGCTCTTTCCTGCCATGGTACAGCAGCCCCTCGCTATCGACCATCCAGATGTGCGCCTGCTGCACGCCGAGCGACTCCAGCAAAAGCGCCGTCGCGACCGCAGCCGCTCCGGCGCCGCTGAACACCACGGTCACGTCTTCGAGCTTGCGCCCCGTGATGAGACAGGCGTTGATCAAACCCGCCGCCGCGATGATCGCGGTGCCGTGATCAGCCCAACTGCGACGCCGCT
>SXGT01837031.1_pt1 | contig 29177 bp, 30 predicted proteins | sample 3176221 | NCBI WGS metagenome assembly SXGT01 (sample SAMN11356862, study PRJNA531348) | freshwater metagenome | isolation source: freshwater sample F1-120 | place: China: Fuxian Lake, Yuxi | collected 2017-12-25 | reverse complement strand
GAGGTGGAAGTGCGCGTGAAGGGGCCCGGCTCCGGCCGCGAGTCCGCCATCCGCGCGCTGCAGGCCATCGGCCTCGAGATCACCGCCATCAAGGATGTCACGCCGGTGCCGCATAACGGTTGCCGGCCGAGTAAGAAGCGGCGCGTCTAGTTGTAGACTCAAGAGTTCAACCCGATTTTAACCTATGGCACGTTACACTGGTCCCCGCGTCCGCATCAGCCGGCGCTTCGGTATTCCGATTTTCGGCCCCTCGAAATATCTCGAGCGTAAGAATTACGGCCCCGGCGTCCACGGCCCCAAGGCCCGCCGCGGCAAGGTCACCGAGTACGGTCTGGCTCTGCAGGAGAAGCAGAAGCTTCGTTATTACTACGGCCTGATGGAGCGTCAATTTCGTGGCGTGTACGAGAAGGCGCTCAAGCGCCGTGGCGTGACGGGTGAGACGATGCTGCAGATCCTCGAGACGCGTCTGGACAGCGTCGTGTTCAGCCTCGGCTTCGGCAATACTCGCGCCGCTGCGCGCCAGATGGTCGCCCACGGGCACGTGAAGGTGAACGGCCGCAAGGCCAGCGCCCCCTCGTACGCTCTCAAGGTGAACGACGTGGTCGAGGTCAAGGACTCGAACGTCTCCCGTCAGATGGCGACGAAGGGATTGGAAGTCTCCACCAGTCGCACCGTTCCGGAGTGGCTGTTGTTGAACAAAGAAGCTTTCAAGGGGACGGTGGTCCGCATCCCGACACGGGATGAGATCCAGCCGGTCGCCAACGAGCAGGTCGTCGTCGAATTTTATTCCCGCTGATGAACCCGCCCCGCGAGGGGCACAAGTTAGGCAAATATAAGGGCGGCTCCGGAAGCGGGAATCCAACCGGGGCGGCCAGATTAAATTTGCCGGAAAGAACACAATGCCAGTACGTCTAGGACGTTTCGAGTTGCCCAAGCGTTTGGGCAAGGAAGAATCCACCGCCACCGCCACCTACGCCAAGTTTACGGCGGAGCCGTTTGAGACCGGCTACGGCCACACTGTCGGCAACTCTCTCCGTCGCGTGCTGCTTTCCTCGCTCGAGGGCGGGGCGGTCACCTCGATCAAGATCGATGGGGCCCAGCACGAGTTCGCCACTGTGGATGGCGTGGTCGAGGATGTCACCGACATCGTTCTCAACCTGAAAAAGGTGCTCTTTAAGTGCCACGTCCGCGAGCCGCAGACGTTGCTCCTCTCTGTCAACAAAGAGGGCAATGTCACCGCCGGCGACATTGAGGAGAATCAGAATGTCGAGGTCGTCAATCCCAAGCAGCACATCTGCACGCTCGACAAGAAGAAGAAGTTCTCGATGGAGTTCGAGGTGCGCGTCGGCCGCGGTTTCTGCCCCGGCGACGAGAACAAGAAGCTCGATCAAGCCATTGGCGTCATCGCCATTGATTCGCTCTTCAGCCCCGTTACCCGCGTCCGCTACAATGTCGAGGCCGCGCGCGTCGGTCAGCGCACCGACTACGATCGTCTGGTCATTGAGATCTGGACCGACGGCCGTATCGCCCCGCAGGATGCGTTGCTGCAGGCCTCGGGCATCCTGCGCCATCACCTCGACGTCTTCGTGAACTACGACGAGAACGCCGTCGAGTTCGAAGAGGCCGAGCTGAAGCAGGACGAAGAGAAATCCAAGATCAAGAAGCTGCTCTCGATGAGCGTGAACGAGATCGAGCTCTCCGTCCGTGCCGCCAACTGCCTCAACAACGCCAACATCACCACCGTCGGTCAGCTCGCGATGAAGACCGAGGCCGACATGCTCAAGTACCGCAACTTCGGCAAGAAGTCGCTGAACGAAATCAAGGACAAGCTGACCGCTCTCGGCCTCTCGCTCGGGATGACCTTCGACGCCGCGATGTTCGAGGCGCCCAAGGAAGCCGCTCCGGTCGAGGCCTGAGCCGTTCACAGGAGTAAATTATGCGCCACCTTACACGCACCGCCAAACTCGGCCGCACCGGCGAGCATCGCAACGCGATGCTGGCCAATCTCGTGTGCAGCCTCATCAAGCACAAGCGCGTGACCACCACCCTGGCGAAGGCCAAGGCCGCCCGTTCCGTGGCGGAAAAGATGGTCACCCTCGGCAAGAAGGGCTCCCTCCACGCTCGCCGCCTCGTTTCCGCCCACCTCCGCCAACAGCCGCGCACCTTTTTCAAGGGCACGCCTACGGTGAAGGGCAAGGAACTTCGCGAAGCGTGGCGCAAGGATGAGGATGTGATCCGCATTCTTTTCGAGGACATCGCCCCGATTTTCAAGGAGCGCAAAGGCGGCTACACCCGCATCCTCAAACTTCACCAGCGCCAGGGCGACCAAGCCCCGCTCGCCATCCTTGAGTGGGTCGAACAACCCGCCGAGGCCGCCGCGCCGGTCAAGGTCGAGGAGAAGGCCGCCGAGGCCAAGAAGTAAACGGTCTGCCATTTCCACGAAGGCCCGTCCCTGCGGACGGGCCTTTTTATTTTTCCACAATAAAACCTTGCGGCCCACCAGCGGCCTGTTAACAACGCACCGCAACCGACCAACGCAAATGAGCAATAATCCGAATGCGTCGCAGCCGTGGTGGCGCGACCTCACCCCCTATCACTGGTTCGTCTTCGCCATGGCCACGCTCGCGTGGCTCTTCGATTGCCTCGACCAGCAACTCTTCCTCCTCGCCCGCAACGGCGCGTTGCAGGCACTGCTGCCGCCGGGTACCGATCCCTCGGAGGTGAAGAAGTTCGGAGGTTACGCCACCTCGATCTTCGTCGTCGGCTGGGCGACCGGTGGACTGATCTTCGGTGCGGTCGGCGACCGCATCGGGCGCGCTCGTACGCTCACAGTTACCGTACTCATCTATTCGGTCTGCACCGGCCTCTCGGCGCTCTCGGTCGGTTGGTTGGATTTCGCCATCTACCGTTTCCTCACCGGCCTCGGCGTCGGCGGCGTATTCGGCCTCGCCGTGGCGTTGGTGGCGGACAGTCTGCCGGAACGTTCGCGTACCGGCGCCCTCGGCACGCTGCAGGCGCTTTCGGCGGTCGGCAACATCGCCGCCGGCATCATCAGCATGAGCCTCGGCAAGCTCGGGGCGATGGGGAAGATTGATCCAAAGATGGCGTGGAAGCTGATGTTCCTCGTCGGCTCGGTGCCGGCTTTCCTCTGTGTCTTCCTCCAGTGGCGCTTGAAAGAGCCGGAGAGGTGGGTGCAGGCGCGCGCCGCCAGCCGGACGACCGGCCTCAAGTTCGGTTCCTACGGCTCGCTCTTTGGAGAGGCGCGCTGGCGCACGCCAGCCTTGTTCGGGATGCTCCTCTGCATCTCGGGCGTGATCGGTTTGTGGGGCATCGGTTTCTTCAGCCCCGAATTGGTCGGCGACGTGATCACTAATTCCCTCAAGGCGCAGGGGGTGGCCGACAACGAGATCGCCAACCAGCGCAACTTCTGGACCGGTGTGAACATGATCGTGCAGAATCTCGGCGCGTTCTTCGGGATGCTCGCGTTCACCAAACTGGCGCAGGCCTACGGCCGCAAGCCGGCTTTCGCCATTGGTTACATTGCCGCCTTCGTCGCCACGTTGGCCTACTTCCGCCTGTTCAACAGTGTGAACGATATCTGGATGAGCGCGGTGATGGGCTTCTGCCAGCTCGCGCTCTTCGCCGGCTTTGCGATCTATCTGCCGGAGCTCTTCCCGCTGCGGCTGCGCAGCACTGGCACGAGCTTCTGCTACAACGTCGGCCGGTTCATCGCCGCCAGCGGGCCGATCACGATGGGTGTGTTGCAGGTGAAGCTCGCCAACAGCGCGGTGGCTGCGCTCGGTCCGGACGCATCGGCTGTCGCCAAGTCTGCGGCGAAGCTCTCCGCCTTCCGTGACGCCTGCTGTTACCTCAGCGTTGTCTTCCTGCTCGGCCTCGTGGCGCTGGCATTCCTGCCGGAGACCAAAGGCCGCCCGTTGCCGGAGGATGCAGAGCCCGCCAAGGCATAAATGGCTAAAGCATTGCGCTGAAACGTTGAGGGTGAGAGACGCGCTCTCCGCGCCTGCGTTTACTTCGTGAAGTTCAGGCAGATCAGTCTGTCCTCACTGCGGAGATAGAGTTTCTTGCGCGAGAGGATCGGCGCGGCCCAGCACGGGTAGTGAAGCTGCGGCACCTGCCAGCGCGCGAGTTCCTCGGGCTTTTTCGGGTTGGCCTTGAAGAGGCCGAGCAATCCACCTTCACCGAGCACGATCAGTTTGCCATCGGCGAGAATGGCCGAGCCGCGTCCGTACACCGGCGGCTGCTTGCTGCTGTGGGATTGCCAGCGTTCGTCACGGTCCCACGCGATTTTACCGCTCTTGAAATCCACGCAACGGAACGCGGCATCCGGTTCGTTGCGCCCGCTGAAGGCGTAAAGGAAACCCTCGTGGTAGATCGGCGTCGTCCAGTGGATCTCCAATGCCCGGCCGGCCCACGATTGGGTGAACGTTTTGTTGCCCGGCTTGAGATCGAGCAGGAAAGAACCGACGCCGTAATAAGCCGCCGAGCAGAACACGGAATTGCCGATCACGACCGGGTTGGCGGCGTTGACGGATTCATTTATTTGCGCTTGGAACCAGCGGCTGAAATGCACCGCGCCGTTGGTCGGGTTGAGCGTGACGAGCCCCTGCCGCATCAGCGCGAAGACGACGCGCTCGCCGTTCACCGTGGCGGCGACCGGCGTGGCGTAGCTGGCCTGTTTCTCCCACGTGCGCCAGACCACCTCGCGGTCGCCCGGCCAACCGATCATCGGCTGGCCTTCCCAGTTCTTTTTGCCGACGTTTTCCCAAATCGTTTTGCCCGTCTTTGCGTCGAAGGCGACGACTCCCGAGTTCGGTTGGCCGCCGATCAGCACAATCAACGTCTCGTTCTCGAGAATCGGCGTACTGCCGACACCGAAGAAAGCCTCGGGCACATCGAAGTCCTTCGCCGTGTCGCGTTGCCAGAGGGGCTTGCCGGTCTTGAGATCGAGACAGAGCAGCTTGCCCTCGGCGCCGAACGTGTAGCAGCGGCCTTGCGCGAGCAACGGCGTGCCGCGCGGGCCGTTGTTGTAGCCGAAGGGGTCGGTATAGCTCGTGGGGTAGCCGTATTTCCAGAGCGACTTGCCGGTCGCGGCTTCGAAGGATTCGATGATCTCCTCGTCCTTGATCCGGTGATGCAACACGAGCACATCGCCCAGCACGGAGGGCGCGCTGTAGCCGGTGCCCACTTCTTTTTCCCAAACGACTGCCGGGCCTTTGATGGGAAACGAATCGAGCAGGCCGGTCTCTCGCGAGGTGCCGTCAGCCCGCGGGCCGAGGAATCGCGGCCAATCTTCCACGACCGGCTCGGCGGAGGAGGCGTACCCGGCGATCAGCACAGAAAGAACCTGGATGGCGAGGCGTGAGAAGATGCGGAAGCGTTGGTTCATGGCGGTGTCGGCGCGTGAGTGCAGTTTGGGTTTCGACGAGAGGTGGTCAGTCTTTCTTCGCGCGCAAATCCACGCACACGAGCGTGTCACGGCTGCGTGCGAAGAACAGGCCATCCGCGAGCGCAGGATGGGCGCGGGTGTTGAACGGGAGTATCTGAGCGCGGCCGGTCTCGCGGTAACCCTCCGGCACGGCGTCGGCGCGGATGAGTTCGCCGCGTTCGGTGAGGATCAGCAGTTGCTCGCCGGCGAGCGTCACGGTGCCGGCCTTGAATCCATCGCGGCTCCAGCGGATTTTCCCGGTCTTCAATTCCACGCAGCGCAGCACGCACCCTTCTTCCTGTCGCCCGTCGAAGCCGTAGAGGAGCCCACCACGATGCACGCTTGTGGCGTAATGGCTCGAGAGGACGCCATCCTCGCTCCACATCTTGACGAGGCCATTCGGTCCGGCGCGCAGCGTCACCGCGCCCGCGCCGTAGCTGGCGGAAAGGAAGATGAAGTCGTCGATGACCAGCGGCACGGCGGCGGTGACGGCGGCGTTGATGGCGGGCTTGAAGGGGTGATGGGCCAGCGCCTTGCCGGTGGTTGGGGCGAAGGCGTGCAGTCCGCCGCGTGTGAGGCAGAAGAGCTGGCGCCGGCCATCGAAGTTTGCGGCCACGGGTGAAGAGTAGCTGGCTTCGTCCTCGCCCGATTTCCAACGGAGTTTGCCTGTGGCGGCGTCGAACGCGACGATGCCCGCGCCTTCTGCGCCGCCGAGCATCAGCGCCACGTCTCCGCCCTCGACGAGCGGTGAGCAGGCGCGTCCGAAAAAACCTTTGCCGCTCTTGAAGACGCGCGCGGTGTCCACGTTCCAGAGCTGTTTGCCGGTGGCGAGGTCGAGGCAGTGGAGCATCCCTTCTGCGCCGAATGCAAAGACGCGCCCACCGGCGATGCTGGGCGTGGCGCGCGGGCCGGTGTCGAAGTTGAAGTCATCCGTGTAGGTGGCCGGATACTCGAAGCGCCAGTGCTGCTTCCCCGATTTCGCGTCGAGGCAATCAATCATCTCGCGGTCGCCGAGGCGATGGTGCAGGACGAGTTTGCCGCCGGCGACGACCGACCCGCCGAAGCCGAGGCCGACTTTCTGTCGCCATAGGATGGCCGGACCTTCCGCCGGCCACTGCGCCGCGAGGTTCATCTCGGCGGCGGCGCCGTTGCGCGTGGGGCCGAGGAATTGCGGCCAGTCGGCGGCGAGGAGAGGCGTGAGCGCAACGCACGCCATCGCGAAGAGGGGCGACGACTTGGAGATCATCGGCACGACGTTAACGGAAGGGCGGGGGCGACGGAAGCGGAAGTTAGCCCATCCCCGCGTATTCCTCGTCGGTGATGAGGTCGATGCCCATCACGAGGTAGTCGTGCGTGATGGCCTGCATGTCCTTCACGTAATCGGGCAGGCAGTAGAGTTGGCTGAAGCCGAGCAGGCTGAACATCTTGATGGCCTTCTCCTGTTTGGCGATGAACTCGGCCTCGATCTTCTCCAGCCCGCCCTGACGCGCGAGATCGATCAATTCGCTGATCAACAACCGCGCGAGGCCGAGGCCGCGGCGGGCAGGATGGACATGTACGCTCACGCGTCCCACGTGGCGTTTCCAGCCGCCGTGCTGCTGATGGAGGGTGGCGATGCCGACCACCTCATCGCCGAGGAAGGCGAGCAGCGGCAGGTTGCGTCCGTAATCGATGGACTGACACCACTCGTGAAGGATCTCCGGATCGGTGACGCGGTGCTTGATGAACATCAACTCGGGTGCGGGCAGGGCGCAGAAGAACTGGTGAAGCGCCTTCTCATCGCCGGCCTTGAGCGGGCGCACGTGGCACGTCAGTCCGCTCTTCAATGGAAAATCCCGCGTGTAATCTTCGATGGCGACCTCGAGCGACATAGCGTTCCTTCGTTTGGTTAGTGGTTTAGTGCAGCCGTTGGGGCGATGGTTCTCCAGAAACACCTTGATCGGCCGCATCCGCAACCTGATCGAGCGACAACGGATCCACGCTCCAGCGCGCGACGAGGAGCGGCAGGCGGTCGGCGTTGCTGTGACTCCCGTTGGTGGAAAAGCCTGGCGCCTCCTCGCCATAACCGAGGCAGCGCATCCCGACGCTCCGCTCCGCCGCGGTCAGCGGGCCTTGGTTCCAGAGCGTTTTTCCGGCCCACGCGTACGCGCGGATGATGCGGCCTTCCCGGGCCATCGCCCACGCGTGATGGTTCACTGGCGGATGGCAGCTGAAGAACTGAACATGGCCGAGCTGCTGGCTCAGGTGACGCAGGAGATGGAAGCACTCATCCACGTCGTCCGCCGGATCCGGCAGATCGGCGCCGAAGATGAGGATCCATTTCTGCACCGGCGGCGTGATGAAGAGCTTGTGTTCGCGCGCCTCGGCCAGCCCCTCCTCCAGCGAGCAACGGCGCGGGTTGCGCAGGTGCAGCGCGGTGAGCACGGCGGGCAGGTTGGTGGTCTGGACGGCGATCCAGCGGGCGGGGCCTTGGAGCAACACGTGGGCGGCGTGGTGATGCGGGATGACTTTGGGCGTGCGCCGGACGGGGGCGGTCGCGAGGGCTGTGGCCGGCCGTTGTTTTTTGATGAGCCAGAGGAAGCTGAACATCGTGGCGAGGATGACGAGGAAGAACCCGCCCATCACATACACGAAAAGGTCCGCGTTTTGGAACGAGGGGGGGAACCCGGCGGTTGCGTCGGTTGCGGAGAGCATGGTCCGCACGGGGGTCATCTACAGCCAACCTACTCAGCCGCTTGTTTTGTTCAATCGAAAAAGAGGGAAGTATGCCCGTTTGCCACTTGCCAATGTGGCGGTGATGCCATTCGATGCCGTCCCATGCGTATGAAAAACCAATTCCTCGCCCGCCGCACCTTTGTTTCCCTGCTCACCCTCGCCGCCTTCCTGCCCGCGCTCCTGCTGCGCGCGGCCGAGGCCCCGATCCGTGTCGCTTGCGTGGGCGACAGCATCACCTACGGCGCGGGCGTCGAACAGCGTGGCAAGAATCACTACCCGAAAATCCTCGGCGAATTGCTCGGCGCGAAAGTCATCGCCGAGACCGTCGCCAAGGTGCTCCAGCCGTAAGCTCTCCGTCTCTCGACAGGCCCCCTTCACTTGGGGCCACAAAGGAAAAGGTCAGCGGACGTAGTTCGGCTCGAACGGGGTTTCGATGCCGTGTTTGCGAAGCAGTGCGATGAATCTCTCCAGACCGCGCTTCTCGGCGGCGTCGAGCTCGTAACGGATGTGGCCGCCGAGGTAGGCCTGGCGGAAGGTTCGATCGAACTCCCGCCGCATCTCGACGATGTCGCGGAGGTGCGCGAGGCCGTTGGTCTTGGCGTCGCGGAGGGTTTTACGGAGCGTCTCGCTGTGTTGGCCTCGGCGCAAGGCCCAGACGGCATACACGAAGGGAAGGCCGGTGAGCGTCTTCCACGCTTTGCCGAGATCCCAGAGCGTGTGCTGCGGGTGCGCGCCGCGCAGGAAACTGATCGCCGGATCGCCGATGAGCAGGGCGGCATCCCGTTCGCCGGCGTCGTCGTAATCCCCGAGCGTCTTGAACTCAGGCCGCAGGCCGCGTTCGGCGAGCAGCACGCGCAGGAGATTCGCGCTGGTGAGCGAGGCGGGGTCGCAATGGATTTCTGTGATCTGTTCCAACGGCAGGCGGTGGGCGAGGAAGACGCTTTTCACCTCGCCGTGGGAGGCGATGGCGATGCCGTCGAGCACGTCGTAGCCGTCGTGGAAAAGAATCTCGGTGACGCTCACCAGCGCGGCGTCGAGGTCGTTGGCGCGAAGTTTTTCGGCGAGCTGGGCGGGCGGCACGAGCATCACCTCATCTTCGAGGCCGTAGGTGAGCGGGGCGGCGTTTAGGTACGGGACGGAGCCGATGCGCGGAAGTCGCAGCGACGGTTCGTTGAGGTTCGGGACGGCGGGGCCGGGCTTGATCTTCGATTTACGCCAGAAGCGAGGGCCCGTGGGATCCTCGGGGCGTATCGAGATCGAATCTTCGTGCAGAAGCTCTTCGAGTGATTTCTTCATCCGGTGGCGAGGCCAGTCGGCCTCAACTGGGAACGCAGCAGCGGCTGTGCCGCTCGCGCCCATGAAGCGACTCTAAACCAACTCGTTCCGCAAGCAAAGCCCGGGAATGAACACGGCAATCCTCGCCACACCTGAAACAGCGCCTCTGGAACTGCCGTTTCCGCGTCCAAAAACGCCGTTTTGGCACGCGGGAACGCTGTTTTTGGGTGACATAACGCTATCATGGAACTCAAAAACGTCCTTTTTGGGTGACACAATACCCTTGTTGAAGACAAAAACGTTGTTCGCGCGTTCAAGAATGGCATTCGCGCGGGCGGGAATGCCGTTTTTGGGTGACACAATGCCGTTATGGGACTCAAAAATGCCGTTCGCGAGGTCGGGAATGGTGTTCGGCGCCTCAAAAAGGCCGGTATTTGACCCAAAAACGCCCTTTTACCGTTCTGCGGCGCTGGGGGTGGGTGAATGAGCGGCGTTAACTGCGAAGGCGCGGAGGGAAGGCTTGGCGTTCAGGCTGTCGCCAGGTTCGCTTTCACCAAGGTCGGCTGCGCTGTGCTCGCAGGCGCATCAATGCCCGGAGCGTTTGGGGTTTCAATGGGCCACTCCTTCACCGCCTCGTAGAACGTGTCCCGCTGCACGGGGGTTCTTCCCACTTCGCGGATGGCCTTCACCATCTCCGCCTCGGTCTGGAGCTGCGGCGATTTCGCGCCGGCCATGTGGAAGATGTGCTCCTCGAGGATGGTGCCGTGGAGATCATCCGCGCCGTAGCTGAGGGCGACCTGCGCGAGCTTGAGGCCCATGCCGACCCAGTAAGCGGTGATGTGATCGAAGTTGTCGAGGTAGAGCCGGCTCACGGCGAGGGTGCGGAGCTGATCGAAACCAGTCGGGGGCGTGCGCACGGGGATATCGTTGTTCTCCGGCTGATACGGCAACGCGACGAAGCCGGTGAAGCCGTGCGTCTCGTCCTGCAACGCGCGGAGCTGACGCAGATGGTCCACGCGATCCGCCAGAGTCTCGACATGGCCGAAGAGCATCGTGCAGGTGCTGCGCCCGCCGAGCTGGTGCCAGATGCGGTGCACGTCGAGATATTCCTCGGCGCTCTCCTTGCCGCGCGCGATCTGCTCGCGGACTTCCTTGCGGAAGATCTCCGCGCCGCCACCAGTGAGCGAGGCGAGGCCGGCTTCCTTCAACTCAATCAACGTCTGTTCGACGGACTTCTTCGCGAGCCACGCGAGATGGAGGATTTCAATCGCGGTGAAGCACTTGAGCTGCAGGCGCGGGTCGAGGGCTTTCAGCGCCTTGAGGAAATCCACGTAGTAGCTGAAGGGCAGCGACGGGTGCAGCCCGCCGACGATGTGCAGCTCGGTGATGCCGAGCGCGAGCGCCTCGCGGGCTTTCTGCACGACCTGCTCGGTGGAGAGCTCGAAGCCGTCCGCGTCGCGCTTCTTGCGGGCGAACGAGCAGAACTGGCAGGAGAGGATGCAGTAGTTCGAGTAGTTGATGTAGCGGTTGAGGATGTAGCTGGCGCGGTTGCCCACTTTGCACTGGCGCGCAAAATCCGCGATGGCACCGACGGCGTTGAGATCCTTGCTCTCGAAAAGGCGCAGGGCATCGGCCTCGGTGAGACGTTCATGCGCGACGACCTTCTCGTAAAGGTCGGCAAGGCCGCTGTGTTGGAGGAGGAGGTGCATCGTCTATTTCGGCGCCACGCGGAAGTTCGGGAAGATGATCTCCGTGAGCGTCACCACGAGGAACACCATGCTGATGACGGCGTTCAGACGGAAGAAGGCGACCTGTACCCAGTTCAGGCTGCGTCGCCGCGCCAGCCAGTGTTCGAAGCCGAGGCAGATCATGATGATCGCCATGCCGACCCAGTAAGCCAGCTTGAACCCGGCGAGCACGCCGAACACCACCAGCAACCCTACCATCGCGAAGTGCGCGAGGAGCGCGGCTTGCAAAGCGTTCTGTGGTCCCCATCGCACCACGAGCGAATGCAGCCCGTGCGCGCGGTCGAACTCGAAGTCCTGCATCGCGTAGATGATGTCGAACCCGAACAGCCAGCAGACGACCGTGGCGGCCAGCAGCAGCGGCAGCACGGCGCTGTGGCGGATCGGCCAACCCGCCACCTCGGGCCAGAAATCGAGGCCGCCTTTCACCGCCAGCCACGCGCCGATCGGAGCGATCGCCAGCGCCACGCCCAGATAGATGTGCGTGAAGTCGGTGAAGCGTTTCGTGAGCGAGTAGAAACAGACGAGGAATAGCGCCACCGGCGAGAGGTAGAAACAGATCGGGTTCAGAAACCACGCTGCGGCGATGAGCCCTGCCGCGCTCAGCACGCAAAGCGTCCACGCGCTCATGAGCGTGATCTGGCCGGTGGGCAGATGGCGGCCGGAGGTGCGCGGATTGAGCGCGTCGAACTTGCGGTCCACGATGCGATTGAAGGCCATCGCACAGGTACGGGCGCAGACCATCGCGGTGAGGATGAGAGCGAACGTGCTCCAGCCAGGCCAGCCACGCGAGTCGCGCGCGGCCACGGCCATCGCCGCCAGCGCGAAGGGCAGGGCGAAAATCGTGTGGCTGATTTTGACGAACTCAGCCCATTTGCGGAGGGTCGGAATCATGGGTCGCCGTGGCAGAGGCTAGTCCAGTTCTTCCTTCCAGCGCGGGGCGAGCCGGTTGGGGACACCGAGATGATCGAGCACGCGGCTCACCACGGTGTCCGCGACATCCGCGAGGGTCTTCGGGTTCATGTAGAACGACGGGTTCGCCGGCAGAAGGGTCGCACCGGCGAGGAGCAGGAGTTCGAAATTCTTCACATGAACGAGGCTCAACGGGGTCTCGCGCGGCACGAGGATGAGCTTACGCTTCTCTTTGAGACAGACGTCGGCGGCGCGCAGCAACACATCCTCGCTGTAACCGTGGGCGATGCGGCCGAGCGTGCCCATCGTGCAGGGGATGACGACCATCGCGTCGGGCGGATTGGAGCCGCTGGCGAAAGGGGCGTTCATGCTCTTGAGCGCATGTTGCTGCACGCCTTCCGGCAAACGCAGGCCGCCGGGAAGTTCTTCAGCGATGACCTGATGGGCGTAGTTGCTGAGCACGACGTGGATCTCGTGCTGGCGCGGATCGAGGTTGTCGAGCAGGCGCTGGGCGTAGAGGGCACCGGTGGCGCCGGTGATGGCGACGAGAATTTTCACGTGAATGACGGGTGCGACCGCACGATCGCTTTCGATGATGGCTGCGCGGTGCGAGCGCGGCAAGGCGTTAAAAACGATTGCCAACGGCGCGATGAATCGGCTACAAGCTGCACCTCAAGGGGAAGAGATACTGAAGGCGCGGCTTGTCTTTTCGGCGCGTTTTGCTAACAAACATATGGTGGTTCACTGGAAGACATTTCTTTCGGCGCTCGTGCTCTGCGCGGTTCTTGCCGCGTGCGAATCTACGCCGACGTATCGCCCGCCCATCACCATTCTGCCGCCGCAACCGCGCCCGGTGATTGTTTATCCGCCGCCGCCGCCGCAGACCAATCCGCCGGTCGTCCGTCCGCCACAACCGCCGCCCTTCGTTGTTAAGCCTCCCCAACCGAAGCCGCCGCAGCCGCCCGTGCTGCCGCCGCCGGCCTACAACGCCGTGATCAATGGCACGCAATGGGTTTCGATCGAGGCGTGGGGGCTGGGGCAGGGCCGGGCGCAGTTCGCGCGCATCGGGGCGGAGAGTGATTGGACGCACCGGCTGCGGGTGAACAACACGACATTCGACCTCAAGCCCGACAATCGCGTGGTGCTCTGCGAAGGCTCGCAGATCTGGCTCGGCTACGCGCCGAAGCTGATGAAGGGCCATCTTTACATCCATCCGCTCGACATCCAGAAGAACCTCGCGCCGATCCTCGCCGAGTTGCCGAAGACGCACCGTGTGGTGGTGATCGATCCGGGTCACGGCGGCGAGAACCGCGGCACGCAGAGCGTCTTCAACAAGGCTTACGAGAAGGAGTACACGCTCGACTGGGCGCTCCGGCTCAAGCCGTTGCTGGAAGCCAAAGGCTGGAAGGTGCACCTCACGCGTTCGCGCGACACCACTCTTTCGCTTGCGGACCGCGTCGCCTTTGCGGACAAGGTGAAGGCCCACATCTTCATCAGCCTGCATTTCAATTCCGCCGGTCCCGAGCACACCGGGGTGGAGACTTATTGCATCACGCCGGTCGGGATGTCGTCGCACATGGGCCGTGGCGCGGATGATGACACGCGCACGGTCTTGCCGAACAACGCGCATGACGCTCCGAACATCCAGTACGCTACGCGGGTGCATGGCGCGATGGTCGCGCATGTGGGCATGACGGACCGTGGGGTGCGGCGCGTGCGGTTCATGGCGGTGCTCAAAGGGCAGAAGCGGCCGGCGGTGCTGCTCGAAGGCGGCTATCTTTCCAATCCCGAGGAGGCGCGACTCATCGCGATGCCGGAGTTCCGGCAGAAACTCGCCGAGGGTGTCGCCAAGGCATTGCCCTGAGGTCGCCGATGCCCGACGCGCCCACAGTCATCGTCACCGGCGGCGCGGGCGTCATCGGCTCCCACCTCGTCGAGCGCCTGCTCAAGGACGGCAAGTCGGTGATCGTGATTGACGATTGCTCTACCGGTTCGTGGAAGAATCTCCAAGGCATCCATCCGCATCCCCGCTTGCGTGTCGTGCGCGGAAAGGTTTCCGAATGCCACGAACTGGGCAGCTTCGCCGCCGGCGCGGAGGCGATCTATCACCTTGCCGCCGCGGTCGGTGTCGAGTTGGTCGTGAGCCAACTCGTGCGGACGCTCCGCACCAACTTGCGCGAGACCGAGGTGGTGCTTGATGTGGCCGGACGTTACGGCGTGCCGGTGCTTCTCACTTCTACTTCCGAGGTGTACGGCAAGAGCAACAAGGACTGGTTCGAAGAGGGCGACGATCTGCTCATCGGTCCGCCGCACTTCGGCCGCTGGGGTTACGCTTGTTCAAAGCTGATGGATGAATTCCTCGGTCTTGCTTACGCCAAAGAGCAGGAGCTGCCCGTGGTGGCCGTGCGACTTTTCAACACCGTCGGTCCGCGCCAGACCGGTCAGTACGGGATGGTGCTGCCGCGTTTCATCGCCGCCGCGAAGGCGGGCACTCCCATCCGCGTCTTCGGCGACGGTCGGCAGTCGCGCTGTTTTTGCGATGTGCAGGATGTGGTCGAGGCGCTGACGCGGCTGATGAATTGCCCCGCCGCGCGGGGCGAGGTGTTCAATGTCGGCAACGATGAGGAGATGACCATCCTGCGTTTGGCCGAGCTAGTGCGCGAGACGCTCGGTTCGAAATCGACGATTGAATTCGTGCCGTACAAGGATGCGTACGGACCGAACTTCGAGGAGATGCAGCGTCGTCGTCCTTCGATTGCCAAGCTCGAGCGCGTGATCGGTTTCCGTCCGCCGACAGCGCTCGCGGAGACGATCCGCCGCACGGCCGCGGCGATGTAGCGCGCGCCGCGCCTCACCAGCTCACCGGCGCGGAGAGCTTCGCCCCGAACTTATTCGTGTAGAAGAGCTGCCGGTTTGCCGCGCCGTATTCATGGACGAGGCGCGTGATCTTCACGTCGAAGCAGCAGTAGCGGGCGATCTCCATGAGCTTCTCCGTCGCCGCCGCGCCTTGGCCGGCGGTTTTCAACTGCTCATGTTCGCGCCACCAGCGCAGCGCCTGCATGCCGTCGCTCGTCTTCTCCACGCCGAGCGAGGCCGTCGCGACGGCGTCGAGCGAGATGCGGTGTTTGAGCGTCTTTTGCAACTCCAGCATCAGATCGAGCGAGGGGATCTGCTCGGCGTCGAAGAACGGATCGTAACCCTGTAGCACCGCGTAGTCGAAACGGGCGTGGTTGAAGCCCACCACCAAGTCCGCGCGCCGCAATTCGTCGATGAGCGCCGGCACTTCGCTTTCGCCGTAGATGCGGTAGCTGCCGCGCGTTGTGCTGTAGGTCACGCCGATGCTCATGCCCATCTTCGGGATGTTGCCCCAGCCGCCCACCTCGTCGGCGGAGCGCATGGTTTCCAAATCGAAATAGACAAGGTTCTTCATCGGCGTGTGATGATGTGAGTCGGCTTGCCGAAGATGCCTTCGGCTGATTCGAGGATGGCCTCGCTCAAGGTCGGGTGGGCGAAGATGGTTTCCGTGAGCTGTTGTGCGGTGGCGCCGAGCCGGACGGCGAGCGTGATTTGGCCGATCAGCTCCGCCGCATGCCCGCCGAAGATGTGCCCGCCGACGAGGCGGCCGGTGTTCGCGTCGGCGATCAGTTTCACAAAGCCTTCCGTCTCGCCCATCGCCAGCGCTTTGCCGATGGCGGCGAAAGGGAACCGGCCGACACGCACCGCGAGACCGCGCCGCGCGGCCTCTTCCTCGGTGAGGCCGATGGTGGCGATTTCGGGATGGGTGAAAACGCAGGCGGGCACCGCGTCGTAATCCATCCGCTGGCGCGGCGCGTCGGTTTTCGCGGCGAGAAGATTCTCGACCACGATGCGGCCCTGCGCGCTCGCGACGTGGGCCAACGCCATCTTGCCGGTGACATCGCCGATGGCGTAGAGGCCGCCGATGTTGGTTTCCATGAACTCGTTCACGGCGATGGCGCGGTTCTCAATCTTCACGCCGGCGCGGTCGAGACCGAGATTTTCCGTATTCGCCACGCGCCCGACGGAGACGAGTAGTTTCGCGCCGCGCAGCGTCTGGCCGCCGCTGAGTTTGACTTCCGCGCCGCCGTCCACGGCCGTGGCCTGCTCGACGTGGGCGTTGAGGAGGAGATGGATGCCGACCTTCTTGAACGAGCGCTCGAGCCATTGGCCGAGTTCCTTGTCCATGCCGGGCAGCAGACGGTCGCAGGATTCGATCAGGGTGACCTTGCTGCCGAGTCCGGCGAAGATGCTGGCGAATTCGCAGCCGATGTAACCGCCGCCGATGATGAGCAACTCGGCGGGAAGCTCGGCGAGATCGAGGAGATCGTCGCTGTTCAGAATATGGACGCCATCGCGACGGGCGATGGGCAGGTCGGCGGGGCGCGAGCCGGTGGCCAGCAGGATGGCGCCGGGTTGGGCGATGACGGCGGTGACGGCGCCCGCAGCGTCGCGCACCTCGATCTCACTCCCGGAACGCAATGTCGCGCGGCCGTTGAAGACCTTCACCTGATTCTTGTCCAGCAGCGTCTTCACCCCGTTGCCGAGTTGTTGAACGACCTTTTGCCGGCGAGCGATGAGGGCGGTGAGATGGGACTCGGCTTGAGCGACGTTCACGCCCCAGTTCGCCGCGGCGCGGGCTTGGCGCAGCAGGCCGACACTGGCGATCATCGTTTTGGTCGGGATACAGCCGGTGTGAAGGCAGACGCCGCCGAGGTGTTTCTCCTCGATGATTGCGACGCGCAGGCCGTGATGGGCGGCGCGGATGGCGGAGACATAGCCACCGGGGCCGGCACCGATGATGGCCAGATCGAATCGCTCGTCGCTCATACGCGCGGACTTTAAGGGCGCGGTGTGGCGTGACGGAAGCAAAAGCTGTTCACGCCCGCGCATTATCGGCTTTTCACGGCGCGGGGGGTTGGCTAGTGTCCGCCACCAATCGGCGGCCGCGAACGCGTGCCGGCGCGTGTTATGGCGGATACAACCAATCCATCGAGCAGTCCCGGCGCGGAGCCGCCGTTGCGGATTTATTTTTTTCCGAACCTGCTGACGGCGGGCAACCTCTTCTGCGGCTTCCTCGCGCTGACGAAGATCGTCGAGGCGGATCCTGCGAATCCGGAGACCTTCGGCAAGACCATCACGTTCGCGCTCTTCTACATCCTGCTGGCCTGCATCTTCGATCTGTTCGACGGGCGGGTGGCGCGTTGGGGCGGCTACGAGAGCCCGTTCGGGCGCGAGTTCGATTCGTTGGCGGATGTGGTGTCGTTCGGTGTGGTGCCCGCCTTCTTGGTGCATCGCGTGGTGCTGCGCGAGGTGTTCGATCCGGTGGAGGGCCTCGGGCCGTTCAAGGGATATCCGGAGATCGGTTGGTTCATCGCGTCGGTATTTCTCATTTGCGGCGCGCTGCGACTGGCGCGGTTCAATTGTCTGGCCACGCAACCGGACCCGACCGGTGGCAAAGAATTTCTCGGCTGCCCCATCCCGATGGCGGCGGGCGCAGTGGCCTCGATCACGCTGTTTTTGATCTGGCTGGAGGGGAAGGCGTTCGCGAAAGGGAATTGGCGCTACGCGCTGCCGGTATTGATGCTGTTTCTCTCGTTTCTGATGGTGAGCAAGGTGCGTTATCCGACGTTCAAGAAGTTCGACTGGCGCACGCAGGGCAAGCTCGTGAAGCTGCTGATGGGCGCGCTGATCGTCGGCCTTTTCATGATGGCGTGGGAGAAGTTGATGCCTTTGGTGCTGCCGGTGCTTTTCCTCGGGTATCTCATCTACGGGTTCGTCCGGCCGTTCCTTTCCCGCCAGACCCGGCGCGACATTGAAGAGGCCGAAGCGGAGGAACTGTCGCCCGGGCCGCGTTGAACCTTCCGGCGAATGAACGACTATCCGTTGCTTCAATCGCTGCTTACCGGCGTGGCCGCCGGGCTGCGGGTCTCCATCCCGGTCGGGCCGATCAACCTCACTGTGATCAACGAGGGGACGCAGCACGGGTTTCTGCGAGCGCTCCTGATCGGGTTGGGGGCGGTGGCCATGGAGACCATCTATTGTTGGCTCGGCTTCGCGGGCTTCTCGGGTTTCCTCGATCAGCCGCTCTGGCGCGCGGCGCTGGAGTTGGTGAGCTTTCTGCTAATGCTCTGGCTCGGCTTCAAATACCTTTTCATGCGGACAGTCGCGCCGGTGTCGCGCGCGGAGCAGATCGGTGAAAAAATCGAGCAGCGGCTGGAGAAGGAGATCAAGCAGCGGCTCCACTTCCGCACCTCGTTCCTCACGGGCTTCCTGCGTGTGCTGGCGAATCCGGCGGTGATCCTGCTTTGGATCACGCTGGCGGGCAACTTCATCAGCCGCGCGTGGGTGGACGCGAATTGGACGAGCAAATCATTCTGCATCGCCGGCGTGGCGATCGGCTGCGCGGCCTGGTTCACGGCACTGAGCTACGGTGCTTCGCTCGGCCACCAGCGGGTTTCCGATCGCACGCTGGTGCGACTTGCGCGCGTGTCTGGCGCGCTGTTGCTCGGGTTCGCCTTGTACATCGGCTACAAGGTGGTGCTGGTGCTGGCGAAGAATCCCGAGATGCTCGAAGCGATCCGCCGGCTGAATGTGCCGCGGTAGTGGAACGAGAAGGCCGGCTCGCTCGTCCGGTTGTGCTGGGCCGTAGTGTTACGCCGCGACGTATTTCCGCAGGTACTTCATCGCCACAGACAGATCATTCGGCCACGGCGCGGTGATGTCCACCGGTTGGCCGGTGACGGGGTGCGTGCAGTGGAGTTCGGCGCCGTGCAATGCCACCCGGCCGAGGAGCGGGTTCTCCACGCGGCCCGGTTTGAGGCGGTAGTCGCGCTTGAGCGCGGAGAGCAGGAGCGGTCGACCGCCGTAGAGTGTGTCGCCCACGATCGGCAGGCCGGAGTTCTGGAGATGGACGCGGATCTGGTGTGTGCGATCGGTGTGTGGCGAGCACTTCAGCAGCGTGTAGCCGCGGAAGCGTTCGAGCACCTCGAAGTGGGTGAGCGCTTTCTTGCCCTCCTTCGGATCCACGCGGATGAAACCGATCTCGCCCAGATTCGGCGCGAGCTTGGCGGCGACCTTGATCTGGTTCTCTCGCGGGGAACCGTGGACGAGCGCGAGATACACCTTACCGGGGTTCTCGATGCCGAACTGATCGGCGAGCGCGATGAGCGCGGGCTTATCTTTGGCGAGCAGGATCACACCGCTGGTCTCGGAGTCGAGCCGGTGGGTGTTGGCGAGGTAGGTGATGTTTCTTTCCGTGGCCCACTTTGCGCCGCGCGCGATGTTCGCGTGCAGCAATTGCATCAGACTCGGCCGCTGCAAATCATCGGGGTCGGGCGAGGTGAGGAGGCGCGCGGGCTTGTCGAGCGCGAGCAGGTGGGTGTCCTCATGGACGACCGGAATTTCCCAGAACTCGTGGGTGGCGGGGGCGGAGAGCTTGATGACACCGGCCACTGTGCTAGTGGGCGCGTGCCTTGCCGGCTATCTTCGCGGCCCCCAGCTCGGCGCGCAGTTGCTTGACCAACTCTTCCTCCTGCTTGCCGAACCACTCGCGCGCCGCGGCGCGTTCGGCGAAGCGGCGGTAAGTATCGATGAACTTCGGCAGTTCCTCCTTCAATTTCTCGGCGGCAACCGGCTGGCGTGACTTGAGGTGGAGGATGAAGCCGCCGTTTTGCGTCTCGATGAAGGGGCTCGTCTTGCCCTCCGTGAGGCTGGCGGCGGCGGTGAGCAACTCGGGGAGATCGGCGCGGCCGGTGAGCGCGGGCAGGGTGTCGGTGTCGGCGGAGAAGGGGGGGAGCGCCTCGGGCTGCATTTTCGCGGCGGTGCTGGCCGCGGCGAAATCTTTGCCTTGGGCGAGGGCATTGGTCAGCGTGGCGTGCATGATGCGGCCGCTGGCGCGGGCGAGGTCACGCGATTGTGTCTCGGTGAAATGCTTCTTCACGTCGGCGAGTGTTTTATCGGCGAGTTTTTGGAAGGGGGGCAGATGGCTCGCTTCGGTGCCGAGCAGGGCGAAGAAATGGATGCCTTCGGTGCCGGCCATCGGCTCGGTGATTGGCTCGGTCTCGGTGAGGCGGAAGGGGCGCGTGGCACTGGCACCGGCGAGTTGGAATCGGCTGGCGATCTCGTGCTCGGCGAGCGTCACGACCTCGACCACGGGCGCGTTGGTCTCGCTGGCGGCGAGCTTCCAGAGGTTGGTGGCCTTGAGCGGCTCTTGGGCGAACAGTTTTTCGGCGAACGCGTTGGCGCGCGCGCGGGCCAACTCGAACGCTTGGGCTTTGCGGAAATCTTCGCGGATGAGCTGCTTGATGGCGTTGGTGCTCATCGCCGTGCCGTTGGCGTCCTTGAACTGAGTCGGGTTCACGCGCTTGAAAATATCGTCCACCTGCACGGTGAGGTTGGTGAGGCGCAGATCGGCGGCGGCGAGGAAGTTCGAGTTGACGAAGGCGATGTGGGCGAGTCGGCGCTTCTCCGGCTCGCGATAGAGCGCGCCTTGGTTCGTGTAGAACTGGGGCAGGGACGCGAAGTTGGTGACGGCGGCGGTGAAGTTCGTGGCGGGGAAGAACAGTGCCTCGGTGACGAGTTGCTCGTGCTGGCGGCGGAAGACCGGCTCGGCCAGCCGCGCGGGCGAAAGGCGGCCGGGGAGGCCGCTCAATTCGGCGATGTGCATGGTCGCCAAGTCGTGCTGCACGTAGCGGTGGAAATCTTCTTCAGCCAGACGGTAGCGGCCGAGATTTTGGATGAAGGCGTTGTACGCGTCGGGCTCGTATTCGCCGGTGCGGTTGCTGAACTGCGGCATCGCCTTGATGCGGCGCACCACGGTGTCGTGATCCACCTCGACCCGCTGCGCCTCGATATGCGCCAGCAGGCGTAGGCGGCTGCGCGTCTCGAAATTCACCCGTGCGAGGTCGTTGGTGCCATCGCCGTCGAGATCCACGCCGGGCAGGTCCTCGAGGCGGCGGGTGAATTGGTTCAGCAACAGGGCGATGATCGCCTCGCGCTGGGCGGCGTTGTAGCGGTCGCCCGGAATATTTTCCTCGAACCACTCGGCGTTGTTCGCGCCACCACCGCCGAACTGCGCGTCGGGGCTGAAGAAGATGACGAAGCTGATGATGACGACCGTGATGATGACCGCCCAAAGCCAGTTCTGATGCTTGCGAATCGTTCCAAACATAATAAGGGAGGCGAACCCTATATGCGCTCCGTGAGCGGGGTCAAACGCAAAAACCGGCTGGAGCGGGGCTAGGTTCGATTCAAACGCAGGGACGCAACTCAAGCTGCGCTGTAAGGGGCGCTGTGTTGAACCCCGTGAAAAGCAACTTTACAACCGGCCGCGGCGGTGTAACGCTCCGCCCTCGCGTTATGAAGTGGAATTTCCTGTGGCTTTTATGGTTGCCGGCCTTGTTGGGTGGCTGCGTCGTCACCAACTCCAGCATTACTAACCTCACCCCGAGCCAGCTCGCGCGCACCAACGCGGGCTTCTACCCTGTCGAAATCGCGTGGGAGACCAACCAGCGCGCCGTGGTGGACGAGAGCATTCAGCCGGTCGTGCAGGTCGGCACGAATAACTTCGTGATGCAACGCACCAAGATGACCAAAAACCGCTGGGAAGTGCTGCTGCCGATCGAGATCGGCGCCAGCAATGTGCTCTACCGCGTGCGCGTGGACTACCAGTTCTACGATGTGCCCGTCCGCCGCTCGAATAGTCAGATGTCGCCGATGTACGAACTGCGCGTCGTCGAGCCGGTGAATGCCCCCGCGCCTTGAACGTCGAAACTGTCTAGCTGATGACCCGTATCGCGAAATGGTTGGTGGTTGCCGCGCTGGCCCTCACGTTGGGTCTGCACTGGGCGGCGCTCCAATCGGCCGCGTGGGTCGGCATGGCTGTCGCGTTCGCGCAGCAGGATTCGCTCGGCATCGCCCTCAACAAAACCTTCGATGGCCAGCATCCATGCCAGCTCTGTAAGTTTGTCGAAGCCGGTAAAAAGTCCGTGCCACAAGACGAATTCAACAAGCTCAGCCTCAAGCTCGACGGCCTTTGTGCGCCCGCCGCGTGGGCGCTGACCTCGCCGCAGATTTCCACCGACGCATTCCTTGCGCCGGTTTTCCTCGCCGCGCGTCCTCTCGCGCCCCCCGTGCCGCCGCCTCTCGCGGCCTGATTCTTCCCGCAGCCACCTTGGGTGGCGTGCTGTCTTTGGGGCCAGGAGCCTCAATCCAGTTGGCCGTTGCACGCGTTTAGTATCCGTGTGTTGGTCCCGGCGGGAAGGCGATCAAGCAGGGGATCCCCCCGCCTTTTACGTCTTCCCGTTTCAATGATCCGATTTTGACAACCGAATTGACCGTGAAGTTTGTGACAAACATTTTTCTGCGCTTGCCGCGGTTCGCGCTTGCCGCCTGCACGTTGCTCGGTGCAGCTAGCTTTGGCTTTGCCCAAAACACGCAAACAAACAAACCCGTCACCTTGCCCGAGGTGGTGGTGAAGGGCGCGGCCGAGGCGCTGACTGTCCCCTCGCCGGAGGTCGCGCGCGAGCAGGCGCGCCAGGCGCCCGGCGGCGTGAGCGTGATCGAGGCAAAAGAGTTCGAGCGCGGCCGAGTGTCGAACTTGAAAGACATGCTCGACTACGCGCCGGGTGTCTTCATCCAGCCGCGTTGGGGGGCGGAGGATTCGCGCCTCTCCATCCGTGGCTCGGGTATCCAGCGCGCCTTCCACGGCAAGGGGCTGAAGCTGATGCAGGACGGCATCCCGGTGAACCTCGCCGAGGGCAGCTTTGATTTTCAATCCATCGAGCCGCTGGCGACGAGCTACACCGAGGTCTTCCGCGGCGCGAACGCCCTGCGTCACGGCGGTACCACGCTCGGCGGCGCGATCAACATGGTCTCGCGCACCGGCTATGACGCCGCGCCGTTCCAGCTCCGTGGCGAGTACGGCAGTTTCGGCCACACGCGCGCACAGGCCTCGAGCGGCGGCGTACTGGGCAACTACGATTACTACGCCTCGCTCTCTCATTATTCCGCCGACGGTTATCGCGATCACAGCCAAGTCGCCGCGCACCGCGCCTACATGAACCTCGGCTGGCGGTTCCGTGATGATGCCGAGACGCGCCTCTATTTCACCCACGCGATCTCCGATACCGAGCTGCCCGGTGCGCTCACGCTCTCGCAGTTTCTCAGCAACCCGAAGCAGGCGGTGAGCGTGGATAAAGACCAGCGCCGTGACGTGATCTTGAGCCGACTCGCGAGCCGCACGGTGATTGGCGACGACGCCAGCCGTTGGGAACTCGCCGCATGGTGGTCGCACAAGGATCTCGACCATCCGCTCTCCTACACCTACATCGACCAGCGTTCGGACGACCTCGGCGCGGAACTTCGCTGGCGTGGCGAGGGGGAGTTGTTCGGCCGCCGCAATGCTTTCACGCTCGGTTTCAGTCCCGTGTACGGCAGCAACGACACAACTGAGTTCGCGAACAACGCTGGTGCTAAAGGCGCGCAGAGCCGCGATGCGGTGCAATCCGCGTGGAACCTCGACCTGTACGCCGAGGACCAGTTCTATCTCATGCCGAAGCTCGCGCTGGTCGCTGGCGCACAGGCCAGCCGCGCGGTGCGCAAGCTCGAGGACCGCTTGCCAGGCACGCAGTCGAACGAGCAGCGCTTCTTCGAGTTCATCCCGAAGTTTGGTTTGCGCTACGACCGCACCGAGAAGATTCAGTTCTATGCAAACGCGAGCCGCAGCTTCGAGCCGCCGACCTTTGGCGAGCTTTACCAGAGTGGCGCTGCGAAATATCTCGATGCCCAGACTGGCACGACGATCGAGCTCGGCACGCGCGGCGAGAGCGGCCGGTTCACGTGGGATTTCTCGTGGTACCACAGTTGGCTGCGCAATGAGCTGCTCACCGTGGACCCGACCCTCTCCACGACCAGCACCGTGAATGCCGGCGAGACCACGCATCAAGGCGTGGAGTTGTCCGGCAGCGTGCGCCTCGTGGATGGTGTTTTCGCGATGGATGCGAACCCGCGCAACGGCGACCAACTCGCGCTCCGGCTCAATTATCTCTGGAGCCATTTTCGTTTCGGCAACGATCCGAACTACGCGGACAAGCCGCTTCCGGGTTTGCCCGAGCATTATCTGCGCGCCGAGCTGCTTTACGAACACGCCTGTGGTTTTTATGCCGGGCCGAACCTCGAGGCCGTGCCGGACGCCTACTCCGCCGATTTCGCTGACACGCTTCATACGCGGAGTTACGCGGTGCTCGGATTCAAGACCGGCTATCGCGGCAAGCGCTGGTCGGCTTTCGTCGAGGCGCGCAATCTGACGGACGAGAAATACATCGCGACCACCACCCTCACCCGCACCGGCGGCGCCGGTAGCGCCGTGTTTTATCCCGGCGACAGCCGCGCCGTGTACGGTGGCCTTGAGGCGCGTTGGTGAGGGCTTTTGAACGCACGATGAACCCTGCCACACTACGCAAACTGCACCGCTGGATCGGCCTCGCTTTCAGCGTGTCGGCTTTGGTCGCCTCGTTCAGCGGCATCCTGCACAACGTGATGACGTGGACGCAGCCGCCGCCGCCGCCCGCCGCGCCGTCGGGGGCCTCGCTCGATTTTGCCGCGGTGAAACTCACGCCGGCCGAGGCGCTCGCCAAGTTGCCGCCCTCCACGAATGGCGCGCGTGCGGTGAACCTGCGCACCATCGGCGGCCGGCCGTGGTACGTGATTCGTCCCGCTGGCCCCGGTTCCGCGCAGTATGTCAGTGCCGACACCGGCGAGGTGGATCCGAAGCGCGACGCCGTCTTCGCCGCCGAGATCGCCGCGCGTTTCCTGCACGCCGAGGCGGCCGACTTGCGGCAAGCTGATTTTCTCACGCAGTTCAATCGCGAGTACATCAACATCTTCCGCATCCTGCCGGTGTATCGCTTTGATCGCGGTGACGGAATCAAGACGCGCGTCTATGTCTCCACGATGACCGAGAGCGTCACGCGCCACACGGACAACTACCGGCAGTTCGAGGCGAACATCTTCGGCTCGTTGCACAAGCTGAACTTCATTCCGAACAAGACCGCGCGCGATGCGGTGCTCACGTTCACCACGTTCGGTATTTTCTGCGTGTCGGTGGCCGGCATCGTGCTCTTTTTTGTCACCTCGCCGCGTCGTGCCGAGAGGAAATCAGAATCGTCCAACCCCCAGCCCGTTCCATGAACCGCATTCAAAACACCAGCCTGCTCGTGTCGCTCGCCGTCCACGGCGTCGCCGGCGCGTTCGCGATCACGTGCCTCACTTCGCGTCCGGCCCAGGCGCCGGTGGCCGAGGTGCCGATCGTGCTCGAGATGATCGCGGCCGAGCCGGATGTCGCGCCGAAGCCGCTGCCCGCGGCTGCCGTGGATTCGTTGCCGGCACCCTCGTCGCCCCTCGCGCGGAAGCAGGAATTGACTTCTTTGCTGTCCGCACCGACTGCTGCGCTCTCGGCCGTTGGCGGATTCGAGACGCGCAGCGCCGTTGCGCCTGCGCAGACCGAGGCCAATGATTCCGGCGTGGAGAGTTTGCCCAGCGTCAGCAGCCTGTCGCTGTCACTGCCGGCCTTTGCGCCGGTGGATATTGGTTCGCTGCCCACCAATCCCGCCGTTGGTTCGCCGCGCGAAAGTGATGTTTCCACCTCCGATAGCGGGCATTCGATTGCTTACCGGCAGAACCCCGCGCCGATTTATCCGTCACTGGCGCGTCGCGAGAAGCAGCAAGGCCTCGTGCTCTTGCGCGTGGAGGTGAGCGAGGAGGGCGTGGCGCTGCGCGTGGAGGTGGAGCAGAGCTCCGGCCATCGCCTGCTCGATGCCGCGGCGCTCAAGGCGGTTCACGCTTGGCGTTTCGAGCCGGCGCGCGCGGCCGGTCGTCCCGTGAAGGCCAATGCGCAGGTGCCGATTCACTTCAAGCTCGAGGGCTGAGCCGCCACGCTGTTTCAGAAGGGGAGCAGTTTCCAGTCGAAGAGCCGCTGAAGGGTCCACGCCGCGGCGATCAACGCCACGCAGGCGGAGCCGGCCCGAAAGGTGAGCCGTTGGTAAAACCAGGTGTGCCGGAGCGCGAAGGCGAGCGGCAGGAAGAGGAGCACGATGGCGAGTTGGCCCAACTCGACGCCGAGGTTGAAGCCGGCCAGCGCCCACGCTAACGCGCCGCGGCCCAACTCCAAATCACCGAGCACAGAGGCGAAACCGAACCCGTGTACGAGGCCGAAGCCGAACGCGACCAGCCAACCGCGCTTCCCGAAGAACGGCCGCAGGTTGTTCAGCGCAGCGAGCGCGACGGAGGCGGCGATGGTCGCCTCCACCCAGCGCGACGGCAGGCGCACGATTTCGAGCGCGGCCAGCGCGAGGGTGATCGAGTGGGCGACGGTGAAGGCGGTCACGATTTTCAGCACTTCCCAAAACGCCGGCCTGAATTCGCCCACGCTGCGCCACTGGCCTCCTTCGCGCCGCAGCACGGCTGGCAGCAGTAAGGCGATGAGAAAGAGCACGTGGTCGAAGCCGATCCAGATGTGCCAGACGCCTTCGCGACCGAAATTAGTGAACTGCCGCCACGTGCTGGGTTCGCGGACGGTGAATTCCTGCGCCGGGCTGAGTGGGCTGAAGATGGCGGTCTGGATGCGCGGCTCGGTCTGGCCCGGATCGCTTGCGGCGAGACGGAAGAGGCCGCGGTGAAGCGGATCGTGCTTGAAGAAAAGCTGGTAGCTGAGGGTGAGTTGCTCCGGTTGAGTGACGCCTTCCAGATCGAAGCGGAGGATGACGTAAGCGCCGTCTTCGTGCGCCTCGTAACCGAGCGATTTCTGGCGCAGGGCGGCGGTGGCACTGCCTGCGCGCACGGTGAGGTTCGAGAAGGCATACGGCGCGATGAGGTATTCGCGGGTCTTCAGCTCATCCCACGTCACGGTGCCGTCGCCGTTGTCATCGAAACCAATGGCCTCCTGCAAGTCGCGCAGCGCGATGTCCCAGCGGCCGGTGACCTTGCCGTTTTCGATGGTCAGGCCGAGGTAGCTGTCGCTGGTCTTGTGGGCGAGGGCAGTGCTGATGAACGCCAGCAAGCAGAGCAGCCCCAACACAAGCGGGGCGACGGGGCGACGGAGGCCGTTCCGAGGCATAGTTTGGGAAGCGTAACACGTGTCGGATGGCGGCTGAAACCTTTTCTCCACGGTGTGGATGTCTTCTGAACAAATAGTTCTAGCCACACGCCGCCGACTCCCGCAACATCGCCGCGTTTTTGTGGCCTTGAGCCCGTCTCGAATGAAAGCGAAAATCATCATCACGCCCAAGAAAGCGGTGCTCGATCCGCAGGGCAAGACCGTCCAGAACGCCCTTGAACACATGGGCTACAAAGACGTCGGCGCGGTCCACGTCGGCAAATACATCGAGGTGGAGCTGAGTGGTTCGGACAAGGAGGCGGCTCGCAAACAGATTGACGACGCCTGCCACAAGATTCTCAGCAACCCGGTGATCGAGGATTACAGGTTCGAGATCGAATGAATTTCGCCGTCCTCCAGTTTCCCGCCTCGAACTGCGATCAGGACGCCGTCCACGTCCTGCAAAACGTGCTCGGCCACTCCGCCAGCCTGCGCTGGCACAAAGAGACGACGCTCGGCGCGGTGGATGCCGTGCTCGTGCCCGGCGGCTTCAGCTACGGCGATTATCTCCGCACCGGCGCCATCGCCCGCTTCAGCCCGGTGATGCAGGCGGTGCGGCAGTTCGCCGAGAACGGCGGACCGGTGCTTGGCATCTGCAACGGTTTTCAGATTCTCTGCGAGGCGCATTTGCTGCCCGGTGCGCTCGTGCGCAATCGATCGCTCCAGTTTCGTTGCGAGACGGTGTATCTGAAATCGGCCACGGCCGAGTCGCCGTTCACGAACAAGATTCCCGCTGACAAGTTACTGCGCGTGCCGATCGCGCACGGTGAGGGTTGCTATTTTGCCGACACCGACACGCTGGCGAAACTGCAGGCCAACCGGCAAATCCTCTGGCAATACTGCGATGCCCGCGGTGCATTGACCGATGCTGCGAATCCGAACGGCTCGCTGCTGAACATCGCTGGTGTCTGCAACGAGCGCCGCAACGTGGCCGGACTGATGCCCCACCCTGAGCGTGCCAGCGAAGGGATCCTCGGCTGCGAGGACGGCCGACTCATCTTCGAGAGCCTCGTCCACTGGATCGAGAAACGCCCTGCGGCGAGCGCGGCGTGAACGCATGGCGAGTGAACTGAATTTGGCCACTTGAATCTGACCATGTCCGAACCCGCCATCACGCCCGAGCTGGTCGCCAAACACAACCTCACGCCGGAGGAGTACCAGAAGATCCTCGAGATACTCGGCCGCGCGCCGAACTACACCGAGCTGGGCATCTTTTCCGTGATGTGGAGCGAGCACTGTTCCTACAAGAACACGCGCCCGTTGCTGAAGACTTTCCCGACCCAGTCGCCGAAGATCCTCGTCGGTGCGGGCGAGGAGAACGCCGGCATCATCGACGTGGGCGATGGCGTGGCCATCGCTTTCAAAATCGAGAGTCACAACCACCCGAGCGCGGTCGAGCCCTTCCAAGGCGCGGCTACCGGCGTCGGCGTGATCATCCGCGATATCTTCACGATGGGCGCGCGCCCAGTCGCGGCGCTCAACTCGCTGCGGTTCGGCGAGCTGTCGAACCCCGAGGTGCGCCGACTTTTCTCGGGCGTCGTCTCCGGCATCGCGCATTACGGCAACTGCTTCGGCATCCCGACCATCGCGGGCGAGGTTTATTTCGACAAGTCGTACGAGGGCAATCCGCTCGTGAACGCCTTCGCGCTCGGCGTGCTGCGCCACGAACAGATCACGCGCGGTGCGGCCAAGGGAATTGGCAACCCGGTTTTCTACGTCGGCCCCGCCACGGGTCGCGACGGCCTCGCGGGCGCGGCCTTTGCGTCGCAGGATTTGACCGAGGAATCGGCCGAGCACCAGCGCGGCGCGGTGCAGGTGCGCCAGCGGCAGCGACCGCCACAGCAGTCCCGCTGCGTCCCCGGCTTCCAGGGCGCGCAGGTACGCTCCGGCTAGCTGTTCGGGCAGGTCCGGCGTG
>SXGT01131346.1_pt1 | contig 29177 bp, 25 predicted proteins | sample 3176221 | NCBI WGS metagenome assembly SXGT01 (sample SAMN11356862, study PRJNA531348) | freshwater metagenome | isolation source: freshwater sample F1-120 | place: China: Fuxian Lake, Yuxi | collected 2017-12-25 | reverse complement strand
TCACCATCGACGACGTGCGTGGCGCAGAAGTCTCGTTGCGAGTCTGCGGCGAGGAGGGGTTCGAGTTGAACGGCATCAGCTCGATGGAGCGGATCAGTCGCGACCCGGCGGCTCTCGCGCTCGCGGCTGCCGGATCGCTGCACCAGTATCCGGATGGATTCTGCCTCTATCTCGGAACGATGTTCGCGCCGACCAAGGACCGCGACGGTCGTGGCAAGGGCTTTACGCACCGCGCCGGCGACGTGGTCGAGGTTGCGTCGCCGAAGCTCGGCGCCTTGGTGAATGTCGTGCAGCCGACTTCGGGTTGTGCGCCGTGGACCTTTGGCGCTGGCGCGCTCATGCGCAACCTCGCGGCTCGAGACCTGTTCGATCGTTGATTCGATTCGCCCTCGGGCACAAGCAGCCATGCGGTGCATGCAAGACCACTTGCATGGCAAAGGGAGTGCTGACCTGCGCGGTGGACGCAGCCCCTTCTGTGCGCGGGCGTTCCTGCTTAGCCTGCGTCGGACCCGCATGGACGCGACGCCCTTCGACCGCGAGGCCAGCTACTGGCTGCAGAAGCAAGGATTGCCAGAGCGACTTGCGGTCGCGGTCGCGCCGTGGCTCGATCGCGGGCTGGCGGCGCTCGACCTCGGCTGCGGCGGCGGGCGGATCGCGGTTGCGTTGCAGCCGCATATGGCGCGCGTCGTCGGCGTCGATGCGGCCGAGGAACTCATCCAGCAGGCGATCGTCGCGCATCCCTTGGTGCGTTTTGTGCGTGGCGATTGCGTTGTCGACGCGACCTGGCGCGCGCTAGGCGGGCCCTTCGACCTCGTGGTCTCCAACTGCTCCATCCGCCGCGATTACACCAGAGACCTCGAGCGCCTCGCTGCGTTGTGTCGCAGCCATCTCGTCGCCGGCGGCGGCATCGCCTTGCGCATCCAGGCCGAGGACGACCTCGCTTCCTTGCTGCCGCTGTCGACGCGAAAGGCGCTGCTGTATTCCGAGCAGGAAGTCACAAATGCGTTCGCTGCGTTCGCCGACCTTCGCATCGAGAAGGAGACGTATCGGCAGCGATTCTCCGATGCCGATTACTTGCGCACCTTGCTGTCGCGCATCGGCATCCCCGCGGCGAAGTTGACGGTGCGGGGTCGCGGCGCGGTAGTCGGCGTTCGCGCCTACTATGTGGTCACCGGTCGCGCGGGGTGACGGGACAATCTGAAGTAGAGGCGGAAGAACTTCCGGCAAGCGACGGTCCGAGTCAGCAGTTGGAGCCTGCCAGCATGAACATGAACCGAAACGCACTTCTCTCTGGTCCGTTCCTCCTCTTCGTTGCTTGCAACTCGGTCTCGGCCGGCACTTCGCAGCACGATCCACAACAGCCCGTCGCCGCGCCTGTTAGCCAAGCGCCTGCCAACGGCAAGCGCCGTCTCGAAGCAGGGGAGCACTCGGTGCGCAGCCTCGTCGACATCGCCGCGCAGCTGACGGGTCGCAACTGGATCGTGCATCCAGGCGAGCTAGAAGGCGCCCCGGCGATCTTGTTGCAGAACGCAGTCGAGATCGCCGACAAGAACGCCGAAGCCTTCGTCGCGGAGTTGCTGTGGTTGCGCGGCTTCGTCGTCGTCAGCCGCGAGGCTGCGGGGGACGCGCGCGAAGTCATCAGCCTGCAAGGTCCACGTCGCTCCGCGGTCTTCGCGGAGGCGCCGGTGCGCACGCTGGAAGAGGTGATGGCGAAACCGGGCGCCAGGCTGCCGATCCGGGTCAGCATGCACCTTGCCCACATCAACGGGACCGTCGCCAATAACTCACTGCGTCCGTTCTTCGCGAGCGCCGGAGCCAGTCCCACTTCGCTGACCTTCGGTTCTGCGGGCAACCACTCCATGCTGGTGATCTGTGGGATCCAGAGCGAAGTGGCCCAGGCCATCTCGCTCATTCGCTCGGTCGACGTGGCGGACGAGAGTCAGACCAAGCAACAAGTGGACCTGCAACAAGAGGTCGAAACGCTGCGCGCCCGTGTGCAGCAGCTCGAGCAACAGCTGGCGGCCAAGAAGGGCTGAGGCACGCGTTCGCGGCGCGACCGCGGCGACTGCACGACTCAGTCGCCGCGAAATGCGCGGGCCTCGAGCATCGCGGCTTGCTCGCTGCGATCCAGTTGCTCGGCCAAGAACGGATACAGCGCGTTGCGTTCTCGCAGGTCGTGGTGGAGCACGAGGTTCTTGTGCATCGCCTCGCGATCGAGCAACTCGAGCAGCATCCGGTCGTCCGGCCGCTCGAGCAGAGCTGCGACGCGCGTCAGGAACTCGTCGACGAACCCGCGCATCTTGTCGTGCTCCCCAAGGAATAAGCGGGTCGGCGCGTCGCTCGAGTCGCCGCCAAGCTCGCGGTAACGCGGGAGCACGAGTCGTTCTTCGTCTTGTGCGTGCGCGAACAGTCGTTCGCGGTAGCGAGCCAGTTCGATCTCAGCGCGCGCGTAGTCGCGGTCGAGCAGCGCCGTCTGGTGCGCGAAGAAGATCCGCGACAACCCATCGTGCAGGCCCATCATCGCATCGCGCAGGTCTTGGTCGCGCATGCTGACAACGATGACGCGCCGCGGCGATTGCGCAACAAGCACCAGGGCCCGTGTCGCCGCCGCCGAAGCGGGTCTCAGCCTTTGAGGAACAGCATGTAGTCCTCGGCCCCGCGTTCGATCAGCAAGCGTTCGCGCGTGATGGCCTCGACCTCGCCGTCGAATCCAATGTGCGCAAGGCGTGGGAAGCGGGCTTCGATCTGGCCGAGCAGGCGTTCCGCGCCTTGGCGTTTGGCGTTCCATTCCATCACGACGATGGCGTGCGGGTTCTTGTCGAGCAGGCCCTGCATTCCGCGCCAGACCAGTTCTTCTGCTCCTTCGACGTCGATCTTGATGAAGTCGACGCGGGGCAAGTTGGCGCACGCGCTGTCGAGGCGCACCGTGCGCACCTGCGTGGCGCCGGGCTTCGCCGAGGCGACGATCGTGCCGTTCATCGGGGAGCTGAAGTCGAAGGTCAGCGGCACGATGGCGCCATCGACGTCGCTCGCGGCGAGTCCGCTGATGCACGTGCGGTCGCGGAAGCCGCTCGAACTGATCGAAGACGAGCACAGTTCGCGCAGGCGCGGGTTGGGTTCGAAGGCGATCACGCCGCCGGTGGGGCCAACGAGGTCGGCCATCAGCATCGTGAAGTAGCCGAGGTTGGCGCCGACGTCGACGCAGACCATTCCGGGTTGCAGGCGCTGCGCGATCGCCATGGTGATCCACGGCTCCCAGAAGCCGTTCATCATCAGGTGCGGTGCGAGGTGTCGATCGCGCGTGTCCACGTAGCACAAGTATTTGCCGAGCACGCGGCACAGCGACGTGTGGTCGCCAAGGTAGGTCGACTGGCATGCAGCGCGAGCCCGTTGCTCGAGGTCGGCACGCATGCGCAATGAAGGGCGTTGAGAAACAGGCGGCGGCGGCAGGATGTCGGGCATCGAAAACCTCGGTGGATCGCCCCTTGCTATCGGCGGTTTCGGGTGCGCGGCTGGAACCTGGGCCCTTGGTTTCAGGTGCGGTGCGCCTTCAGCCAAGGGTCCCACTGTCTGCCGTGTGCCGAGGAGCAATGGCGAAAGTCCCCGTCGGCGGCTTGCTGCTAGAGGCAGCGGCATGCCGCCGTCGCCGAGCAGGCCGCCAGCCGGCGCGATGGGCTGTGCCTCAATGGCGATGCTCGGCAAGACGCCGCCCGGCGCGACGCAAGAGCTGCGCGTCGCTGTCCGGGCGGAGTGATTGGCAGGCGAGCGGTCCTGCTTGCCTCTGCGTGTCAGTTCCGAGGCTGGGCCAACTTGACCCCTTGGCCCTTCACGTGGGCCGTCGAGCAGCTGTAGATGCCGAGGATATCGAGGGTCGTGACCTTCGACTTTGGCGCAATGAGCAAGTCGACATCGTCGCGCTCAAAGATCGCGCTGCCGACGGCTGCTTCCTTTGCGAGGTCTTCGCTGGTCGGCACCTTGAAGAGCCCAAGGGAAAAGAACGAGCGGATGCCAGGACTGATGGTGGTGGCAGTCGCTTCTCCGCTCACGGGTCCGACGATGCTGTAGTTGGCATCAGGAAGTCCCATGAACTTGGGGCCGCCGAGGATCGCGTCGGTGGACGTTGAAGTGCAGGCGCCAAGAAAGACGAGGCCTGCAACCAAGGAGAGTCGTGTGGTCATGGTTTGTGACGAGTTTGGACTTACGGCTGTTCAGAATCGCCAAGCTGCTGCAGGAGTCGCGCCGTGAAGACTCTGCAGTTGTTCAGCAGGCTGTATGCATGTGTGCTTTCGATGACGAAGGTGGGAGGGGCGCCTTGGTGCTCCTCGACCCGTCCGTCGCGCCGAACCCATCCCCAGAGTTCGTCCGACAGACGCGCGAAGTCTTCGCGTCGAGCCAGGATCTTTCGGGGCATGCGTTCTCGTGTGGCGTCGTCGATGCACTCGTGAACGCGCAGGACAATCACGCCTTCGTTCTGCCCGACGATCAGCTCCCAAATCCGACCTGCGCTCAAGGTGCCTTCGCGCATCCAGCGTCGGTCGCTGAATCCATACTCCACGAAGGACCCCGCGGCGGTTCCAGCGGGCTTGAAGGGGGCGTCCTCGGCGGGCATCACGATGCCGTTGTGGTTGCCGTCGTCCACGACCCAGATTGGCACTGGCGAAGTGGGCCTTGCCGCTGGGGCCACGCATGCCGACGCGAGCCAGGAGGCCCAAAGGAGCCATGCAAGGCGGTTGACGAGGGCGGTCTTGGGCCGATCCATCACGGGTTGCGTCATTGCGCGAGCCACCGAATGCGCAGCTCGCCGACTTGTGACGGATGAATCCGGAATTCGACCCGACTCCCGCCGATGCCCTGCAGCCAAGCTCGACCTCTGCTACCTTGCGCTGCCCTTCCAGGAGTTCGTCGCTTGCGCACCGCAACTTTCGTCGCCCTTCTTGCCCTCGTCGCTGCCGTCCCTGCCCAGGGTCCGGCCATCGGCGACAAAGTCGCGGACGTCACCTTCCCGACGCTGCGCAACGGCGATGGGCGGCAGCGACTCGCCGAGTTCTATGGCCAGCCTATCGTGCTCGACCAATGGGGCATCCATTGAGGCCCGTGCATCGGCGGCTCCGTGCCGAGCGCCATTCGAACTGACCGCGAGCTGAGCAGCCTGGGACTCGTCACGATCCTCGTCGAGTCGCAGGGCAACGACGATTCCAAGCTCGACGCATTCTTGTGGAAGACGTTTCCTGACAACGGCTGGTTTGTCTGCACGGGCACGGGCCTGCCGATTCCGCCGTCGCGCGGCATTCCGCACGGCGCGCTGATCGGAGTCGATGGCACGATCCTCTGGGCTGGCAACCCAAATGCTGGCAAGAAGCAGATCGAGACGCTCGTCGAGCAAGAACTCGAGAAGCTCAAGACGGGTTGGGGTGCGACGCCGGACGCGCGCAAGGTCCGCGCGCTGCTGTTTGGCAAGGGCGACTACGCTGGCGCGATGGCGATCGCTGTTGCCATCAACGACGAGGCAGAGCGAAAGCTGCTGACGAAGGAGATCGAGGACCGTCGCGCCGGCGCGACTGGTGCGATCGCCGAACTGAAGCGCCAAGGTCGCTACATCGACGCGCAAGAGCGGGCGCGACAGCTCGCGCGCGCGGTCGGCGATCGAGCCGAGTGGGTCGAAGCCGCGAAGTTGGAGGTCGATGCGTTTGCGACGCCGCAAGCCAAGGAACTGCTCGCACTCGACAAGAAGCTCGAAAAAGTCGAGAGCCAACTTCGCGAGCGCAAGGACGAGACGGCGCAGAAGACGCTGGTGTCGATGCTGAAGAACGCGCCCGAGTCGCCCGTCTCTGCGCGGGCCAAGACCTTGCTCGCAGCGCTGCAGGCAAAGGTCGAGTGAGGCAGACTCTGCGCGCCGACCGTGGGCGCGCATCAAAGCTCGTGCCTGACGTGGACTGACCGGGCCCGGCTGCAGCCTTCTCCGACTCGCCAGTGGCTCGCAAGTCCCTGGGCATCGCTCGGTCCCACCCATGCGTTGGTGGACTTGTGCGCGGGTTCGCTGCCTGTGCTCTCCCAGCGCTGCATCGGAAGCGCCCATCGCATGGGCGCTGTTGGTTGATGTGACGCTCGCGACTCTCGACAGCGCTCGGCGTTGTGACCCTGCGGCCGCGCGGACCACCGCTCGGGGTATCATTCTGGGACGTTGTCCTCGTGCGCTCTTCGGCAGGTATCGCGAAGGGCAAGCGCGGGTGGCTGGTCCGTCGTCAGCCAAAGAACCTCCTATGCGATCCGCAAACCGAGTTATGGCCAGTTGTCATGCCCGCCTCAGAAGGCCGTGCTCGCGCCCAACGCGAAACGGAGGCCCGGCGTGAGCCTTACTCCTGAACAAGGACGCGCGTGGACACTGGGGATCGTGCTGATCGCGGGTCTCTGGGTGAGCGTCGGGATGGGCGATCGCACGGATGACGTGCTGGCTCCAGACGGCCTTGCCGACACCGATCTGCAGGTCGAGACGGTCCGTGTCGAGCGAACTGAGTTCGTTGCAGTGGAACAGTCCACTCGCGTAGTGCAGCCAGCGGGCGAACTCACGCACGCCGATGTGCGAGCGTTCTGGGGCCGTGACGCAGCGAATCCGCGTGCCCGCGAGGCCGCAGATCCCCGCAAGCGGGGTTCCTCGCAGAAGCCTGCGATGCGGGGCGAGGACGATCGTTGGGTCAGGGGCGATTCACTGCGCCGGCGGCGGTCCTGAACCACGCTGCCTTGGCCTGGTCCGTTGCTTGCGCAGGACCGGGCTGGTTTTCACCTCGACTGCGCACCGTGCCGCATCTTTGATCTGAAGACACTCTAGGAGTCGGTTCACAGTGCCAATGGCTGTGGTCGGCCAAGCTGTCCGATGGACGCGTCGCGGGATCGAAGTGGAATCTACGGATTCTGCCGGGAACTCGATTCGTGCCATCGGCCTTCGATGGTCGCCTGCAGGTGAAGGCAACTGCGGAAGCAGGTCCCTGGGTGCCGGTTCCTTTCATTGCGCCCACGATCCCGGAGATGATTCCGATGCGAAGCCAATTGCTAGCGTTGTCCTTGCTGCTGTCCTCCGCCGTCGCGCAGACGACGGTCTTCACGTCCAACTTCGACAGCGTGGTGCCAATCGAGATCACGCCCGGCACTGCGGCGATTGCTGCGGTGGAGGGTTTCGCCGGACTAGGTCCCGCAAGCGCCCCCTTCGGTGGATCGTTCTTGCGCAGCGAGACCGGCAATGTCGTCACGTTGCAACTGGCCGGTCTGCCTGCGCACAACTCGATCCGGCTCGATTTCTTGTTCGCTGCAATCGACTCGCTGGACGGCCAGGGTTCATTCCCATCCGGCGATTTCTTCCGTATCGGGATCGACGGAGGAACGGTGTTTCGCGAGTCGTTTGCAAATGCGATGGCGTCGCAGATCCAGACCTATGTGCCTCCCGTTGGCGTCGAACTCGCGCGCTTCTTGGACCTTGGCTTCGGCGGCCCAGGATCTTTCTACACCGACAGCGCCTACTGGTTTGGTGGCGACCCTCAGTTCGCAAACATCGGCCACACGGCATCGACGCTGACGATCGAGTTCGTGATCGAAGGTCCAGGAATCCAGCCGTTGTCCGACGAGTCGTGGGCCATGGACAACCTGAAGGTCACAGTCGACACGACGACGTTTCCGGGTAGCGCGGTCCCGTATGGACAGGGCTGCGGTCCCGTGCTGACGGCGACGGCGCCGCCGCGCATCGGCTTGCCGCTCCCGTTGCTCACCACGCAGCTCGACGGCGGAACGGTGTTGGCCGCCTGTGTCGTCGGCGCTTCAGATGCTGTCTACCAGGGCATCTTCCTGCCGCGCGCGCTCGATCCCTTCGGCATGCCGGGCTGCTTTCAGTTGCATGACATCGCGCTTGGCACGATCTCGATGCAGTTGTTCGGAACGGCTTCCTCGGCGACGCCGATCGTGCCGCAGGACAACGTGCTGCTCGGCGCAGTGATGTACATGCAGGTGTGGGACGCGGCTCTTGGCGTCAACCCGCTCGGATTCCTCGCGTCAAACGGGCTGCGCGTCACGTTCGGCAACTGAGTCTGTTCATCCCTTGCTTGTGCACGGGTGCGGCGCAAACGCTGGCAGTCAGGACGCCGTGACCGCGATCGTTGCCCAGCGCTGGTCTTGGATCGATGATGGTCGCGTCATGATCGAAAGCACAGCGCTCGCTTGCGTCGTGGTTGCGTTTGCCAACTGCCTGATGGGCCTGCGACACATGGCGGCGGCCGACCGGCTGGAACAGAAGTTCCTCCATCTGCGGCGGATGTTGATCGGGCAGGCAATCCTGCTGGCGGGCTACGTCGTGACCGCGTTCTTGTGGTTGCGCAGCGAGCAGATGACATCGCTCCGGCTTCGCGCGCTGGAGGCATCTACGTCCCCATTCCAGTCCGACTTGGTCCGGGCCCTTGGTGGCGCCGTCATGCTGTCCGCCGGACTGGCAGCGATGGTCGGGATCCTGATCCTGCCTTGCCTTCATGTCGCGCGCGCGATGCATGGGTTCGTGTTGGAGTCCACGCAACGGCGCATTGCCGAAGAGCAAGTGGCAGCTCTCGGCGGCGGTCGCAAGCTGTGACGCCGCGCGTCAATCCTTGCCGCTGCTCGATTCGCCATCGGCAGGCTTCGCTTTGGTTCGTCCGCCGGCTTCTTTCTTCGGTTCGTCCGCCGTCGCCTTCTCGCCAGCGTCATCGAAGAAGTCGAATACGCGCCCGACCATCTCCTCGTTCTGCGTGATGACGCGGACGTGGTCGCCGCCGGCGATCTCTTCGTAGGTGAGTGGCACTTCGAGTCGCTTCATCTCTTCCACCCATTTGCGCACCGTGGCGACCGGCACCAGGCGGTCCTTGTCGCCCATGACGACGTAGACCGGCGTCTTGCCGAGTTGCTGCAACAGGTCCATCGGGCCGCCAAGCGCCGGCGCGAGTGGGGCGAGTCCGGCCCACATGCCCTTGCGAGTCGCTCCCAGATACACCGCGCCGGCGCCGCCCATCGAGTGGCCCATCAAGAACCGTCGCTTTGCGTCGATGCGCAGCTCCTTCTCGACGATGGCAAGAACGTGGAAGACGTCCCTCTCGCTCAAGTCGCCGAGGTTGTCGGGGTCCTTGGCGTTGCCGAAGAAGGCGCCTTCCTTCCCTTTGCCGCGGCTTCCGTACCAGCCGCGCTCGTTGTAGCCATAAGGCGCCACGACGACGTAGCCGCGCTGCTCGGCCTGCTCGACGATGCCGTCGTAGCCGATCACCTGCTTCGGATTGCTGCCGAGTCCGTGCAGCAGGACGACGAGCGGAGCCGGCGTCTTTGCATCGTTGCCGGTTGGCACATAGAGCGCGAAGTCGATGTCGCGCTTCGCTTCTTCCATGTGGTAGCTGCGGATGACGACTTCGCCCTGCGCGATGTCCTTGGTTGCGGCAGCTTCTGGTGCGACGAGGTCCTTTGCCTTCGCCTGCGCGCAGAGCGGCACCGCGGTCGCGACGAACAGAAGAGCGAGCAGGAGCGCGTAAGACGTCGAGGAAGTGCGATGCAGCTGCATGGGCTGCGATGCTCCCAGAGTTTGACCCGGCTTGCACGGGCCCTGGTGACAAGCGACGCTGCGACGGGGATGTTTGGCCCGCTATCGTGCGCCTTCCATGCGTTCCACCCGGCGTTCCTTCCTTTGCGCCTGCTCGATTGCCTCTGCGGCAGCAGCGCTTCCCCGCTTTGGTACCGTCGGCAACGCCGCCGACTTGAAGTGGGTCGACGTCGCCGACTTCCCGGTCGCCGGCCGGGCCTTCGCAGACCGCAAGGCGCCGTTCGACCGTTTGCCGCTTCGTGCCGAAGGGATCGTGCGCAAGGAAGTGTGGGACCTTTCACGTGACAGCGCGGGAATGTGCGTGCGCTTCATGACCGCGAGTCCCGCCATCCATGTCCGCTACCGCCTCTCGTCGAAGTCGCTGGCGCTGCCGCACATGCCGGCGACGGGCGTGAGCGGCGTCGATCTCTACGGACTCGATGGCGCGGTCTGGCGTTGGTTGATGGTGACTCGGCCGACGTCGCAGGACGTCGAGGCCAAGTTGATCGACGCAGCGCCGGTGGTGGGACAACCCTTGCCCTACCAGTTGTGGCTGCCGCTCTACAACGGTGTCGACTCGATGCAACTCGGTGTGCTCGAAGGCAGCGACGTCGTGTCGTTGCCAGGGCCCGGCAAGGACAGCAAACCCATCGTCTGCTACGGCACTTCGATCATGCACGGCGCCTGCGCTTCGCGCCCGGGCATGGCGTGGCCTGCAATCGTGTCGCGGGCGCTCGATCGCGAAGTGTTCAACTTCGGATTCTCCGGCAACGGTCGCATGGAACAGGAAGTCGCGCAGTATCTGTGCGAGGTCGACGCCGCAGCCTTCGTCGTCGATTGTCTGCCCAACATGACCGCAGAACTCGTCGCAGAACGAACCGAACTGCTCGTGCAACAACTTCGCGCCGCTCGCAAGGACGCGCCGATCCTGCTCATCGAGGACCGCACGTTTGCGAGCGCGTGGTTTTCGGCGGAACGCCGCGAGCAGCACGAGCGCCGCCGGCGGGCGTTGCGCGACGCCTTCGCTCGGCTGCAACGGGACGGGGTCACAGGAGTTCACTTGCTCGCGGGCCATGGATTGCTCGGCGACGACGACGAAGGCACCACGGATGGCTCGCACCCCAATGACCTCGGGATGATGCGGCAGGCCGACAAGGTCCTTGGTGCGTTGCGCCCGCTGTTGGCGCCTCGGTGACGTCGCAGAGCCTTGAGCAGACGTCGATCCCGACTATCGTCGCGACGACAGCATGACCTCCGCCAACGCTCGCATCGACCTGCACGGCTACGACAGCAATCGCGCCAAGATCGCGATCCTCGCGCTGATCGACACGGCGCAGGCGACCGGCACGATGCGCATCGAGATCGTGCACGGCCGCGGCACAGGCGTGCTCGCGCAACTCGTGCGCGACGTGCTGCGGCAGAGTCCGAAGGTCTCCGACATTGGCGCGCTGGAGCAGGGCGCTGGCATCTGGGCCCGCCTGCGCAAACTCAGCGAGATGCCGGCGTCGCCGCGCCCGCAGGCCGCTGGCAGCGATGCGGGACCGACGCGCGCACAACTCGCGCGCGACTTGCTGAAGCAGTCGAAGCGACTTGATGTGCCGGGGTCGTGACCGTCGCTTCGGTCCGAGGAGATGGCGGTCGTCGCGCCGAGTTCTTGCAGCGTGACGCCTGGTTTCGTCCCTTGCTGTGCATCCTCACGCTGCCGCCTGTGGCATACGCAGCCTGGACCGGGAGGTGCGTGCTCGGGCTCGGCGGCTATGCAGTGGGCGAAGCGGGGTTGCTGATCGCGCTTTACGCGTTACTGAGCATGGCGGCATTTCCCGTCGGCTTCGTGCTCGTGCTGTTCTTCAAGACGCACGTCGATGGCATGCGCGTGGTGATCTTGGGCTGCTGGTCGATGCTCGCGTGCGTGCTCGCGGTTGCTGGCGGCGACTTGTTGCGGATGCAGGCATTCGCAAGCGCAGCCGAATGCGCGGTCCCGCTGGTGCGCGCAATCGAGCGCCACGAACGCGAACGCGGCTCGCCACCAGAATCCCTGGCGGCCTTGGTCCCCGGCTTCCTCGACGCGATTCCAACTCGCTTCCACTCGCTCACGATCGAGACGGATTCCGAGGCCACGCTCGGCCGCCGCTGGATGCTGGTGCTCTCTTGCGCGTCGGGTCGGTTCAACCGGGACTCGTTCCGCTACCTGAGTGACCAGCAGTATCCCGAGCGCGCGTGGGGCGGTCGGCTGCAGCGCATCGGCGCGTGGGTCTACGTCCACGATTGAGCTGCATGACCGGGCCATGAGGGTGTGCGCCGCAGGCTGCGCATGCAGGAACGCGCCGATGAGAATGGAGACCACGATCCGGGAATGGCGGCAAGGCGCGCATCGCTGCATCATGCCGCGCCGCAACGTCGCCCTGATGGAACCCAACGAGCAAGCACGAGCAGGTGAGCCCGTTCCTGAGTCCACGGCCGGCCAGGGCGAGGGAACGCCGAGCAACGCGCCGCCTGCCGGTGAATCCCACCTCGAAGACATCACGGCGCACGTCGAACGCTGCTTTGGCCCCGTGCGTCGCGTGATGCACGAGATCGTGTCGGATCGCGTGCACGTCGACGTGCTGATCGCCGACGTGGCGATCGGCCACCCTTACGTGACGATCGTCACGTCGGGGATGAGCGACCTGCCGATGCAGTCGAAGGACGGTTCGCCGACGCGATGCGAAGTGATGATGCGGCTGATGGCGAACCACCCGCTGTCGGAGGAGTCCTTCGCGGACGAAGCGAGCTACTGGCCGATCCGCAGGCTCAAGATGATCGCGCGGATGCCGCATCTGCTGGGGTCGAGCTTTGCCGCCGGACATACTCTCGCGACGGATCCGCCCGAGCCGGTCTCCCCTGGCTCGGAGTTCTGCGCCTTGGGCCTGCTCGAGCCACTCGATCCCGCCGCGCGCACGTTACGCACGAAGGATGGCCTGGAGATCGCCTTGCTGCAGGTCGTGCCGATGTATCGCGAGGAGTTGGAGTGGAAGCTGAAGCAGCCGACTCTTGGCGCGTTGTCGGAGTTGTTCGACTCTGAGTCCTTTCGCGTTGCCTACGAAGGCCGACCCAAACTGCGTGGCGCCGACTGGGACGAAATGGTGCAAGGCGCCGGCGAGTCGATGGCACGCGGCCGCCGTGCATTGCTTTTCGTCGGGATCTCGCTCGGTGTCGTCACCTGCGCCGACTTTGTCGTGACGTGTTGCTTTGCCGAGCGACCGGCATGGGCTCGCTTCGGCTTCGGCGTCTGGCTCGCGAGCAGCGTTGCGCAGAGTTCACGTCTGGCACGCTGGCTCGCGATTGCGTTGTGCGTTGCTGCTGTCGCGATGGGCGCGGTCTTGCTCCACAAGGGCGGATTCGAGGACCCTAGGTCACTGACTCTGCTGGCCCTGCTTCCGGTCTATTCCCTGTGTGCCGCGGTGCTCGCGTTCCATCCGGGAGTCCGGCTCTGGATGCGGCACAAGCCAAAGCGTGCGAAGAAGGGCGGGAGAGCATGAGCATCTCGATTCTCGACGCGGCCCAGTGTCGTTCGTTCGCCGAGGCTGGTTATCTCGTGTTGCCGGGATTCGTGGACGAGGCCGACTGCCTTGCCTTGCGCGCACGCGCCGTCGAGTTGGCGCGGCAGGTCACTGCGGACGCTTCGCGCGCGACCGTGTTCCGCGCCGACGGCGCGCCGGCGCATCAGGGCGACGCGTGGTTCTTGTCCAGCGGCGAGGCGATCCGCGGCTTCTACGAGCATGACGCATTTGGCCCCGACGGCGCCTTGCGCCTTGCGCCGCACGAGTGCCTCAACAAACTCGGCCACGCGATGCACGACCTGGACGCGACGTTTCGCGCATTCAGCCGCAACGCGAAGCTCGCGGCGGTCGCGGCTGAGATCGGCATGCGCCAGCCGTTGCTGCTGCAGTCGATGTACATCTTCAAGCATCCGCGGATCGGCGGCGAGGTGCAGTGCCACGTCGACCACACCTATCTGTGGACAGAACCGCGCAGCGTGGTCGGGTTCTGGTTTGCGATCGACGACGCGACGACCGAGAACGGCTGCATGTGGGCGCTGCCCGGTGGTCATCGCCTTCCCGTCAAGGCGCGTTCTCGTCTCGACGCCAGCCGCTCGAAGGCCGTGATCGACGTGCTGGACCCGACGCCCTATCCGACCGATGGTCTCGTTCCGCTCGAAGCGAAACGGGGCACTCTGATCCTGCTCGATGGCGCGCTGCCGCACCTGTCCGGCCAGAACCGCAGCGAACGGTCACGCCACGCCTACACGTTGCACGCGATCGACGGGACGGCCCGCTATCTCGACGACAACTGGCTGCGGCGTGAGCGCCTCCCGTTGTCCGGGTTCTGAGGGTAGATCTCCTTCACTGGGTGCGACTGGCTCGCATTCGCGGCGCGAACCCTCCATCCTGTCCGCTTCATGTCGCGACTCGACTACAAGCAGGCAGGCGTCGATTACAGCAAGATTGACCCGCTGAAGATCCAGGCGCAGCAGGCCGCCGCGTCCACGGCGCGCAATCTTGCTGTGCACGGCCTGACGGAACTCGCGGCCTCGCGTGGCGAGTCGGCCTACGTCGTCGACTGCGGCGACTTCTATCTCGCGTCGATCACCGAGTGCCTTGGCACCAAGGCGCTGGTCGCGGACGCGACGCGGCAGCTCACCGGCAAGACCTACTACGACCAGATCGCGCAGGACACGCTGGCGATGGCGATCAACGACATCATCACGGTGGGCGCGACGCCGGTGTCAGTGCACGCCTACTGGGCCGCGGGTGGCAGCGAGTGGTTTCACGATGCGCAGCGCGCGACGGATCTCGTCGCCGGATGGAAGCGCGCGTGCGATCTGTGCAGTGTGTCGTGGGGTGGCGGCGAGACGCCGGCGTTGTCGGGCGTCGTCGAAGGCGGCCGTATCGACCTCGCGGCATCTTGCATCGGCCTCGTGCGTCCGAAGTCCCGGCTGACGCTCGGCGACAGACTTGCGCATGGCGATGCGATCGTGCTTCTCGCTTCGAGCGGCATCCACGCAAACGGCGTCTCGCTGGCGCGCAAGCTCGCAGAGCGGCTGCCAGAGGGCTTCGGCGCGCGACTGCCGAGCGGCGCAATGTTTGGCGAGGCCTTGCTCGTGCCGACGACGCTGTATTCACCGCTCACCGAGGCGCTCGCACGGCACGGCGTCGTGCCGCACTACTGCGCCAACATCACGGGCCACGGTTGGCGCAAGGTGATGCGTCACTCCGCGGACTGGACCTATCGCATCCACACCTTGCCCGAGGTGCCCGAGGTGCTGCAGTTCCTCGTCAAGCAGACGCAGAGCGACGCGCGCGAGGCCTATGGCAACCTCAACATGGGCGCCGGCTTTGCGTTGTTCGTAGATGCCCACGATGCCGCCCGCACGGTCGAGGTCGCTGCGCAGCAAGGCATCAAGGCGTGGATCGCCGGCGTCGTCGAGAAGGGCAAGAAGCAGGTCGTCATCGAGCCCCTGTCGCTGACGTTTGCGGGCGACGATCTGCACGTGCGGGCGTAGCGGCGGTTTCACACCACCTCGGCAGCTGCTTTCGGCTGCGAAGCCCGATGGCCGCGGCGCGGGATCGAAGCGGAATCCGTCGACCCGCTACGAAGTCGCTTCTTCCACTCGCTCTTCGTTGCTCGGCCTCGCTTGCCGCTTGTCGTGAGGCCCACTTCAAGGGCATGGCCTAGGCCGCTGTTGGCGTCGAGGCTGTCGGCTCAGACGGACTTGCTCCGAGTCGTCGGTGGTCAAATCGAGGGCAATGCGAAAGCGGCAGTCGCGCACGGCGATGCCCCGTTTCCCATGCTGACTCCTTCTGCGCGTGAGGTGGCCAGTGGCCCAGCGCGCGTCGACTGAGCACGACAGAATGGCGTCCATGTCGTGGCCGGGCCGCGTGCTATCGTGTTTTGCGCGTGAACACTCCCGCCGCGCTGCTGCTCTGCGTCACGATCGCTGTCGCGTGCGCCTCAGCATTGCGCGTGAGCACGAAGCCTCGCGCCACCGAGCCATCGATCGACTTTGCGCGCGATGTGCGGCCCATCCTGGCGGACCGCTGCTTTGCCTGCCACGGGCCCGACGAGCGTGCGCGCAAGGCAGGGCTGCGCCTTGATCTCGCAGAAGGCGCGACGGCGGCGACCGAGTCGGGTTCGCGCGCGATCGTTCCATTCGACATCGAGGCGAGCGAACTCGTCCGTCGGGTGTTCGCGCATGACGACGACGAGGTGATGCCGCCGCCAGAACACAAGCGTCCGCTCTCTGCCGGCGAGAAGGCGACCTTGCGCGGCTGGGTGGCGGGCGGCGGCCACTACGCGCCGCACTGGGCCTTCGTGGCGCCTTCACCGTCGCCGGCACAGGAGGTTCGCGCCTCGTCATGGGTCGTCGATCCGCTCGATGCGCTGGTGCTCGCCGCGTTGGAACGACGCGGACTATCGCCGGCGCCGCGCGCCGAGCCTGCGGAGTTGCTGCGCCGTGCATCGCTCGCGATCACCGGGTTGCCGCCGACGCCCGAGGACGCGGACGCGTTTGCCGCCAGTCCCTCACAACAGGACTACGAGCGTCGCGTTGCCGTGATGCTCGATAGCGACGCCGCCGCGGAACATATGGCAACCGCGTGGCTCGATCTGGCTCGCTACGCAGACACGCATGGCTACCAGACTGACGGCGAACTGCGAGCGTGGCCGTGGCGCGACTGGTTGCTCTCCGCACTGCGTGCCGACATGCCGTTCGACCAGTTCGTGACGCGCATCGTCGCTGGCGATCTGCTGCCGGACGCGACGATCGACGACCGCGTCGCCACTGCGTTCCATCGGTTGCATCGCATGACCGAGGAGGGCGGTTCGATCGCGGAGGAGTTTCGGCAAGAGGGCATCGCCGATCGCGTCGCGACCTTTGGCGCCGCATTCCTCGGGCTCACGCTCGAGTGCGCGCGTTGTCACGACCACAAATACGATCCCATCACGCAGCGCGAGTTCTATGGCCTCGCGGCGATGTTCGGCGGCATCGACGAGAACGGGCTCAAGAGTTACTCGCTGCACGTCGACGCGCAGCCGCCGTTCGTCAGGTTGCAAGGCAAGGAGCAGCTCGCGCGTACTCGCGAACTCGAGGCGGCGGTCGTGTCACGGCAACGCGAACACGAAGCTGCGCGGCAAGCGGCGTTGTCGCGGCACGCGTCGATGAGTGCCTCAGTCAGGGGCTTCATGCCGCCGCTGCCCGACGCGCATTATCCCTTCGACTCGCTCGAGAACGGCTCGACCTCGAATGCGACGACGCATGGCAAGCCAGCGACGATCGACCGGAGGCGGCCCGAGCAACTCGGTGAGGTCGCCATCGGCGAAGGCAAGCTGGGCAACGCGATGCAGTTCGACGGCGACGGCGGCGTGCTACTCGACGGCGTGGGTGAGTTTGGGCGCCACGACGAGATCACTCTCGCGATGTGGATCCGACCCGGCGAGCGCAATGCGCGCGCCGCGATCGTGCACGCGAGCGGCTTCTACACCCAGGAGGCAGACGCCACTGGGATCGAGTTGCTGCTCGAGGATGGAAGGTTGCGATGGAGCGCGATTCGCATGTGGCCTGGGTCGGCTGCCAGCGTGCGCATGAGGGAGCCATTGGCCGTCGGCAAGTGGACCCACTTGGTCGTGACCTACGACGGATCCTCCGTTGCGCATGGGCTGAGGGTCTTTGTCGATGGCGTCGCGAGTGATCTCGAAGTGATCCGTGACGCTCTCGACGGCCCGCTTGCGACGCCCGCGCTGGAGATCGGATCCCGCTCGCGGGACAGCGGGTTCCGTTCGGGGTCGATCGACGAACTGCGGGTGTGGCGGCGCGCCTTGACGGCGATGCAGGCTCGCGAAGTGGCGCACGCGGACGGCGTTGCTGCTATCGAACCCGTGCAGCTAGGCGCCATCGAGGCGCACTTCGTCGATGCGATGGACGACGAGGTCCGCAGTTCGCGCGCGGCATGGCGCGACGAGCAACGCAAGCTCGCGGCGCACCTCGACTCGATCCCGACGCTCTCGTGCATGGCGGACTCGAAGTTCGCGAGCCCGACTCATGTGCTGCGTCGCGGCGCCTACGACCAGCCCGACTTGGCAGCCCCGTGCGAGCCAGGCGCTGTCGCGTGTGCGTTGCCCTTCGATCCGTCCCTGCCAAAGAACCGCCTCGGCCTTGCGCGCTGGCTTGTCGATTCTCGAAATCCGCTCGTCGCGCGCGTCGCGGTCAATCGGCTCTGGGCGCAACTATTTGGTCGTGGTCTCGTCGAGACGCAGGAGAACTTCGGGCTGCAAGGAGCGCTGCCGTCGAACCCGGTTCTGCTCGACCTGCTAGCGCGCGATTTCGTGCACGGCGACGGCACGCCTAGTTCGGCCTTCAGCATGCGGCGTCTGTTGTTTCGCGTCGCGACGAGTGCGACCTTTGCGCAGTCGTCGGCGGTCTCACAAGGCGCGCGCGCGGCGGATCCTCACAACGAGCAGTTCGCTCGCGGGCCGTCCTTCCGTTCGTCGGCGGAGGCCTTGCGCGATCAGGCCCTAGCCGCGTCCGGTTTGCTCGCACCGCGTTTTCGCGGACCTAGCGTCAAGCCCTTGCAGCCTGAAGGGCTTTGGGCCGAAGCGGGTCAGTCTGGCAGCTACGCGACTTCGAGAGGCGACGATGCCTATCGGCGCAGCCTCTACACCTTTCGCAAGCGCACGGTGCCGGCGCCATCGCTCGCCGCCTTCGATGCGCCGTCGCGAGAGGCAAGCGTTTGCCGCCGATTGTCGACCAACACGCCGATGCAGTTTCTGGCGTTGGCAAACGACCCCGCCTTCGTGGAATGCGCGCTGGCGCTCGCGCGACGGGTCGAGCGTGAACGCGCAACCCGCAGCGAACGACTCGTTCGCGCATTCCGGCTCGTCTGCACGCGGTCTCCGACCGACGGGGAGTTGCGCGCGCTTCAGGACCTGGTTGCCGCCGTCGCCGCGCGTCGAGGCGGCGATCCGGTGGCGGCCGAAGGCGCCGCGCTCGAACTCGCATGCCAGACCATCTTGTGCAGCGATGCTGCGGTGACGGTGCGATGAACGGACCCGACGCAGGCCTGCCGTTGCACGAACTGCGCGATGCCATGTCGCGCCGCGCGTGGCTTTCCACCAGCGGCCTCGCGCTCGCCGCGCTCGCGCTCGATCGCGGCGAACTGCGAGCACAGGATCCGGCGAAGGCAATCGCGCAAGATCCCGCCCGCGGCCTGCACCACCAGCCGCGGTGCAAGCGCGTCATCTGGCTGTTCCAGGCTGGTGGGCCTTCGCAGTTCGAGACGTTGGATGACAAGCCGAAGCTGCGCGAACTGCACGGACAGCCGCTGCCAGACAGCGTCCGCGGCGGTCAGCGGCTCACAGGCATGAGCGGCAATCAGGCCGTGCTCAAGGTCGCCGGCTCGTTTGCGTCCTTTGCCCGTCATGGTGACAGCGGCATCGCGATCAGCTCGCTGCTTCCGCACACCGCCAAGATCGCCGATCGCATCTGTGTGCTGCGTGCGGTGCACACCGAGGCGATCAACCATGATCCCGCGATCACGTTCTTGTGCAGCGGCAGCCAGATCGCGGGTCGTCCCTCGCTCGGCAGTTGGCTGAGCTACGGCCTCGGCGCCGAGAACCGTGACTTGCCGGCCTTCGTGGTGCTGGTGTCAAAGGACAGCTCGCGTGATCAGCCGCTCTACTCGCGTTTGTGGAGCGCTGGCTTCTTGCCGAGCGAGCATCAAGGCGTGCCCTTCCGTGCTGGCAAGGACGCGGTGCTGTTCCTCGGCGATCCAGTGGGCGTCGCGCGCGCGGATCGGCGAACGATGCTCGATGCGCTTGCCCGGATGGGGGACGACAGCGTGCGACGCTATGGCGATCCAGAGATCGTCGCGCGCGTGCAGCAAGCCGAACTCGCCTTCCGCATGCAGACGAGCGTGCCCGAGGCGACGGACCTGCGCGGCGAGAGTGATGCGACCTTTGCGCGCTATGGCGAAGGCGCTCGAGATCCAGGCACCTATGCCGCCAACTGCCTGCTCGCCCGCCGTCTCGTCGAGCGCGGCTTGCGCTTCGTGCAGTTGTTCCATCAGGGTTGGGACCAGCACAGCGGCATGCGCGGCGGCATCGCCAGGCAATGCGCACAGACCGATCAAGCGAGTGCGGGGCTCGTGATGGACTTGGCGGAACGTGGCCTGCTCGACGACACCCTCGTCGTCTTTGGTGGCGAGTTTGGGCGGACCTCCTACTGCCAGGGTCGCATGACCAACGATGACTACGGGCGCGACCATCATCCGCGCTGCTTCTCGATGTGGATGGCCGGCGGCGGGGTGCGGCAGGGCCATGTGCACGGCGAGACCGACGAGTTTGGCTACAACGTGAACAGCGGCGGCGTTCACGTTCACGACGTGCATGCCACGATCCTGCACCTGCTCGGCGTCGACCACGAGCGACAGACTTTCTTGCATCAAGGCCGGCGCTACCGACTCACGGACGTTTTCGGCAAGGTGGAGCGCGGCATCCTCGCGTGATGGCGGGCATCAAAGTTCATTGATGCCTTCTGGGCGGGGTTGCAGCAGATTGTCCCTTGCCGCGTGGTGCAGCCGGTTCGGACTTGAGAAACAACGCGGCCCCTCAGTTCGCATCCCTGATCGGCGCCCTCGCTCCAACAGCGCCGCGTTCCCATGATCCTGCTCACCCTCTCTCTTGGTGTCGGCGCTGCGCTGTCGACCTTTGGTTCGCTACTTCCTTTTGCCCCGCAAGAAAAGTCCCCGCAGCAGGTTGCGAGCGTGGATCTTGCGCTGCCGCCGCTCGCGGTGGGTCTCCCCCTCGATGGCCGGATGCGCGCGCAGCAAGCCGGCATGAAGGCGCAGGCGACCGCCGCTAGCTCCGCGAGGCTCGGCGGCGAGTTCTTGGGCGGTTCGAGCCGTGGGACGGACGGCAAGGACTTGTCCGGCGCTCGCTCGTGGCAGGAGCCGCAGGCGCAGGGCAAGGGCTCCTACATCCACCTGTCGAGCACCGACGTCGCGGATCCGGCGAGCTTCTGGTGGACCGACCGCGAGAACATGGTCGGCGAGCACATCGAGCCAGAATGGGACCCGCTCAAGTTGATCAACACGGACCGCCCGGACTTCACCGACGTCGCGACGGTGGTTGGCGACGGCGTCGTGCAGATCGAGAGTGGCTACCTGCGGTGGCGGCGTACTGACGACGAGATCCGCCGCGTCACGGAGACGCTGCCCAATGTGCTGCTGCGCGTGGGCCATGGTCACCGGTTTGAATACCGCGTGAAGTGGCGCGGCTACCTCCGCAACGACATCGAGGATCGCCCGAGCGGCATCAGTGCCGTTGAAGACGGCGCAGCGGACCTGGAGCTTGGCTTCAAGTATGTGGTCGCCGAGCAAGACGACCTGTTCCCGATGCAGACCATCGTGACCCGCGTCAACGTGCCCGTCGGTTCCTCTGACGTGAGCGCGGACCGTGCGGAGCCGGGCGCCTCTTACATCATCAACTGGCAGGCGCGCCGTTGGTGGTTCTTCCGCATCAACACCGGCGTCGACTTCTTCAATCAGCCGTCCTACTCGTTTGTTCGTGGCCTCGGCGGCGCCCCCGTGGTGCCGGTCCAGGTCGAAGTCAATCACGACGACTGGGTGGAGTTCAGCCAGAGCTTTTCTTCCTACATGCAGATCAGCAAGCGGATCGGCATGTTCGCCGAGTGGTTCGCGTTCATGCGCCACGGCTCCGAGGACGATCACGTCGACCACTTCCACAACTACGGGCTCTACGTCTACGCGACGCCCAACTCGCAGTTTGACTTGCGCGTCGGTTGGCGCCTTGGCGATCACGTCGACGAGGCTTTCTCGGGCGGCGGTTACTCGATCCGTTTCTGACCGGAAGTAGCGTCGCTCGCGACGCGCGTCGCGCCAGCCCCTTGCCCGGGGCTGGATCGCCTGGGGTCGGGCTCGACGCAGGGAACTGAGACTCGCGCAGATTTCTTGGCGAGCGTTCGGTCCTTCGCATTGAGGGTTGGCGCTCTACGAACTGTGGAGGATGACGTTGTCGGTTGACGACTTGCGGCATCGCCTCCATGTTCAAGCTCGCGCACGCAGAAGTGCTTGCACGACACTTCGGCAGGTGCGGCCGGGCCCGAAGCCCGATGGCTGAGCGGCGGGATCGAAGCGGGATTCATGGATTCTGCTGCGAACTCGCTGTTTGCCCTCGATCTTCGCAGCTCGACCTCGCACGCCGCCTTGTCGTGAATCCACTTCTACGGACTCACGTGCGCAAGGAGCTATCTCTCGTGACTCGGACTCACCTCATCGGCGCCGTGTTTGTCATGGCGATCTCTGCGGCTGCGGCCGCGCAGGCTATCTCGATTCCGCCCGGACTCGTCGGTCCAGGCAATGCGTCGCAGGCCTCCAACTTCGCCGGCGCGCGTCGGCATCAAATCGTGCTCGATCGGCAGGTCGTGGGGCCTGGATCGCGCATCTGGAACAGCCTCGTGCTCAAAGGCGACGAGGCGGCTGATTCGGCTGGCAACCCGATCGACGTCTCCATCTCGCTCGCGTGCCTTGCTGTGCCGTCGCCCGCCCTAGTCGACACTTCTTCGTTCGCTGCAAACGTCGGTCTCGGCCTCTCGCCGGTGGTCACGAATCGTCGGATGACGATTCCGGCAGGCCTCGGCGCCGTGATCACGCTGCCGTTCGATGTGCCATTCGTCTACTCATCCGGCGCCTCGTTGCTGATCCAACTCGACTTCGTGCCGGCCAACGTGAATCCGACGGACAACTTCTTCGCGACTCTCGATGCGCACCTGCTGCCCACAGCCTTCTGGGCTTCGACCGGGCGAACGATCGGCACCTCGTGCCATGGGCCGGGGGCTTGGCAGGTTGCGACCCAGGCCGCGTCGGACACCTTCACCTTCCGCTACGAGTCGAATGGGCTGCGGCCGCGCAATCTCGCCGCGCTTTGCTTTGGCGCCAGCGATCGGTTCTACGGCGGCATGGCGTTGCCGCAGGACTTCTCGTTCCTCGGCATGCCAGGATGCGTGATGCGCGCGTCCATGGACACGGTGCACATCGCGCTGATCGCACCGGGCCTGATCCCCGCGGTCACCGTCACGGCGCCGCTCGTTCGCGACCCGAACTTGCTCGGCGTGACCGTGCATTCGCAGGTGATGATGTTCGATCAACAGGCCAACGCTGCCGGTTTGACCTTCTCGGAGTTGCGCAGCGAGCAGTTGCTCGGCGCCCCGGACCCGATCTTGGCGATGCATCTGTGGGGTCCGATCTCGGCGGCCAACCCAAGCGGGGTGGTGACCAACGCGGAGCGGAATCAGACTCTCGTGTTCACGCTGCAGTGACGCGGCGCGACGGGCGCGGCATGCTGTCTCGATGCTGCGCCCGTTGATCGCGCCGTTCCTGTTCGCTGCTGCGCTCGTCGCCCAGGACCAAGACCGCGTCGTGCGGCTGTCAGACGCGGCGCGCGCGAGCTGCGGGTGGGGAACGGCGAAGGACGATCGCAGCGTCGACGGATTGTCGCTCGCCGTCGGCGACATCGAGGCCGACCGAGGCATCGGCACGCATGCTCCGGCCGAACTCGTGTTTGCCGTGCCGAAGGGACAACGCTGGTTCTGTTGCTGGGTCGGTGTCGCATCGGAGCGCGGTCGCAATGGCTCGATCGAGTTGATCGCGTTCGTGGACGGCGTCGAGCTTGGCCGGGCCAAGGTCCAGAAGGGGGGCGACGCGCCGGAATGGTTCTGCTGCGAGCTGTCTGGCCGCTCGGAGTTGCGGCTCGTTGTCGGCGACGCCGGCGATGGCAACGGCGCGGATCACTGCAACATCCTGTGGCCAACCTTCGTCGCCGCTGCGGCGCGACCCATGCCGCGCCTCCCACTTGCCATTGCATTTGAGGGGACCGCGCAGCCGCCAATAGGCCTCGCCTTGTGGAGCGACCGTCCTGCATCGCAGTTCGTGCAGGCTTACCCAGTCGGCGACGGGCGACTTGGCGCTACGTGGTTTGGCGGCGTTGCCAAGGATCGCGTCGTGCTCAACGAGATCTCGATGTGGAGCGGCAGTGTCGACGACAGTGCGGATCGGCGGACTGCCTCGGCGCATCTGCCAAAGATCCGCGAGTTGCTCGCGCGCGGCGAACACCAGGCGGCGGAACAGCTCGTCAATGCGACCTTCACGTGCGCTGGCAAGGGCAGCGGCCACGGCAGCGGCAAGGATGTGCCGTTCGGCTGCTACCAGACGGTTGGAGACCTGTTGCTGACCTGGCGAGGCAAGGATGTGGCGCCGTGGTCTCTGACCGTGCGCGAGTATTCGAGATCGTTGGCGATTGCTGACGACCCCTTCGAGGGCGGCATCGCGACGGTCCGGTTTGCGGACGAGTCAGGCAGTAGGCACGTGCGCCACGTCAGGATCGACGGCGCGACGATCCGCGTCGAGTGGTCGATCGACGTTGGCACGCTCGACGTCGACGTGGCCATGGCGCGCGGGGAACGCGCGGCGGTCCAGAGCAAAGCGGACAAGGCGGCGATCACGATGACCGGCAAGTTATCGGACGGGCGCGGTGGCGACGGCGTGGCCTTTGTCGCGGAGTGCGTCGCGTCGAGCGACGACGAAAGCGCGCGCATCCAGTCGAAGGACGGTGTGCTCGCGATCCGCGGCGCGAAGTCCTTCGTGCTGCGCGTCGCGATCGGAACGGACCTCGACTCGCCGTTGACTGCGCGCATTGCCGAAGCGACGCGAGCGCGGATGATCATGAGTCCTCTCGAGCCGCCGCGCGGCGGCAGGGTGCGGCTCGATCTTGGTGAGCACGAGCGGCGCGCGCTGCCGACCTCTCTCCGGCTCGCGGCGATGGCGCGCGGCGAGCAGGACCCGGATCTGTTCGCGCTCTACTTCGCCTACGGCCGCTACCTGTTGGCTTCGTCGTCGCGACAGGGCTCGCTTCCTGCCAACCTCCAGGGGCTCTGGGCCGCCGAGTTGCAGACGCCGTGGAACGGGGACTACCACCTCGACGTCAACGTGCAGATGAACTACTGGCCCGCGCTCTCGACCAATCTCGTCGAGTGCCACGAGCCACTGATTGCGTTGGTGGAATCGCTCGTCGAACCGGGTCGCCGCACGGCAAGGGCCTACTACGACGCCGATGGCTGGGTCGCGCACGTGATCACCAACGTGTGGGGCTTCACTTCCCCTGGTGAGCACGCGAGCTGGGGCGCCACCAACTCGGGCAGTGGCTGGTTGTGCCGCCATCTGCACGACCACCATGCCTACACGCAGGACCTCGAGTTTCTTCGTCGCGTCTATCCGACGCTGCGCGACTCGGCGCGGTTCTACCTCGCGACGCTCGTCGAGGCGCCAGACGGCGGTGGCCTGGTGACCGGCGTCTCGAACTCGCCGGAGAATGCGTTCCGCACCAAGTCAGGTGGCGCCGCGCATGTCTGCATGGGTCCGACCGTCGATCAACAAATCATCCGCGATCTGTTCGCCGCGGTGATCGAGTCGTCGACCTTGCTTGGCGAGGACGCGGAGTTGCGCACCCAGATCACTGCGGCGCGCGCGCGACTGCTGCCGCATCGCATCGGCGCGCGCGGGCAGTTGCAGGAGTGGATGGAGGATCACGAAGAAGTCGAGCCGCACCATCGCCACATCTCGCACTTGTGGGGGCTGTATCCAGGGGAGCAGATCACCGTCGAAGGAACGCCGGAACTCGCGGCCGCGGCGCGACGGACCCTGGAGTTGCGCGGCGACGACGGCACCGGCTGGTCGCTCGCCTACAAAGCGATGCTGTGGGCGCGACTCCACGACGGGGATCGCGCGTTGCGACTGTTGACCAATCTGGTGCGGCCGATCGGACAGGTCGGCTTCGACATGCATCACGGCGGCACCTATCCCAATCTGTTTTGCGCGCATCCTCCGTTCCAGATCGACGGCAACTTCGGCGGCACGGCCGCGATCGCGGAGATGCTGCTGCAGAGCCATCGCGAGCGCGAAGGCGAAGCGTTCACCATCCACCTGCTGCCGGCATTGCCCAAGGCCTGGCGAGATGGCCGCGTCGTCGCGCTGCGCGCGCGCGGCGGAGTCGAGGTCGACATCGAATGGAAGAACGGCGCGTTGCATCGGGCGGAGTTGCGTCGCGTCGCGGGCAGCGCCGGAATCGTGCGCGTTCGCAGCGCGGTCCCGGTCGCGATCGCCTGGGTGGATGTGGGACCGGGGCACAGCCCGCACTTCTTGCATCCCGATCACGCCGGGCCTGGCGCGTTCGAACTGCCGCTCGGCCGCGGCGAGGTCGTGGCGTTGACCTGCAAGTGATGCGGACGTCGGCGGCGAGGAGCAGCCGGATAGGCATCGGGGCGCGAGGACGGGGAATGGCACAAGGTGACGCCGTGCCCAGTCGCTTGGCTGTCAGCAAGCAAAGGTCCGCGCCGCAGGCTCCAAGCCGGAGGCTGCAAGAGCCTGAGTTTCAGCGTGGCGCCTTATCCCCAGCCCAGGCTCGAGCCGTAGTCAGTCAGCCGAATCGCGCTGCACGATCTTGTTGAGCGCGGTCAGCCACGCGAGCGCCTCGGTGCGGGTCGGGCGCGAGCGGCGAATCGGTTGCAGCAACTCGGAGAACGCAGTCGCCTCGCGTTTGGCGTTGCTCCACGACGAGGTCTGCAGGGCGTGCGCCAACTTCTGCTCGAACAGGCGCAGGAGGTTGTCGTCGGCCCAGTCGGTCTCGGACTCCAATCGGAGAGCCTCGGCCGCGCGTGCTCCGCTGGCTTCGTGCTGCGTGGCGAAGAGTTCGTGGGCAAACAGCAGCACCGCTTGCGCGAGGTTGAGCGATGACTGCTCCGGTGCTGTCGGGATCGTCGCGACGTCGTGGCAACGCAGGAGCTCCAGGTTGCCGAGCCCGCTGTTCTCGTCGCCGAACAGGATCGTCGGCGCGCCTTTGCGCAGAGCCTCGTTTGCGAGTTCGCGCGGCGTGAGGATTCGTTGCCCTGCTCGCTCGCGATTCGTCGTCCCCACGATCCACGTCGCATCCCCCAGGGCATCGTCGAGCGTCGCGACTTGCTTGCACTCGTGCAGAACGTCTTCGGCCTTGTGCGCCATGCGCCATGCATCGGCCCACGATCCGATCTCGGAGGCGACGAGAGTGAGCCGCGACAGCCCGAAGTTCTTCATCGCCCGCGCCACGCCGCCAAGGTTGAGCGCGCGGCGCGGACGATGCAGCACAATGTGGACTTCGGTGACGTTCACGGAGCGGTTGGCATCCTAGAAGTGGTTGCACAAAGCGCCAGCGGCTGCGGCCGGCCTCGAGCGCAGGTCCTTCGTGCGACCGCTGCTATCGCCGCGAAGTGAGGTCAGCAGTCAGCATCCGACTCACGGCAGCTCGCGGATCCGCAGATTGCGATACTCGACCAGCGCGCCTTCGGATTCGAGCGCGAGGTAGCCCTCGGCTGGCTTGCACTCCGTGCCGCCGTTCAGTTCTTCGCCATTGACCCACAACCGCACTTCGCCATTCACGGCGCGAATGTAGTAGTGGTTCCACTCGCCGTGCGCCTTCGTCACGCGCTTCGTCGGAAAGCTGCGCGCACTCTGCGGGTTGCCGGTGGTCCACGTGTCGCCGGCCTCGACGTATTCGATCTGTGGCGTGAACGCGCGCATCGTCGACGAACCAACGGGGAACACGTCGCCGTGACTCGTGAACCAGTCTGAGCGAGCGGCGTGCTGCTTCTTCCAGTTCTCCTCGTAGCCGAGGTCCAGCACTTGCACTTCGATGCCGTGGCGCGGCAGCGTTCCCTTTGGCAGATCGGTGAATGCGGACTCTGGGCACCAGACAAAGATGCCGGCGTTGCCGCCGTGCGTCTGGTGCCGCCACTCCGTGACCAACTCGAAGTTGCGCAACACGGCCTTGCTGCGCGCGCCGCCGAGCGGTTTGCCGGTGCAGCGGATCACGCCTTCGCTTTCGGACCAAGTGTCAGGCTCGCCATTCACGTTCTCGAAGTCCGCGAGCGTCCATGCGCGCCAGCCAGGGCCGTGGCCATCGACGAATGCTCGTGGCAGTTCCAGGGGGCGGGACATCAACGCGGCGCCGATGCCGGTGACGCAGAGAAGGGATGCAGCGAGGATCGGGTGCATGGCAGGTGCGTCGGTCGAAAGCGCACCATACGCGAAGATCCCGCTGGCGCGGACTGCGAGTTAGCGCAACGCGGCGGCCAAGCGCTCCATCTCGGCGCCTTCGCGCTCCCACTCTCTGGTCAACTGCACGAGTTGCGCAGCTGTGGCCGCAAACTCCGACTGCAGGTCCTTCGCGCGACGGCTGTCGCCATAGGTCGCCGGAGCCTCGAGCGTTTGCGTGAGTTCCTGCTGCCTGGTCTCGAGGCGCTCGATCTGCTGCTCCAGCTTTTGCAGCGACTGCTGCGCTTTCTTGTGCTGAGTCTGCAGCGCGCGAAGTCGGTCGCGCTCGGTTCCGGGGGACGCCTGCGGTGGCGTCGGCGCCTTCTGCGGCGGCGCCTTTCCTGGCTTCTCGACGGCACCAGGCGCAGCGGACGTGAGCGCCGCGCGCGCGGACAGCGACTTCGTCTTGTGCAGATAGAACTCGTAGTTGCCTTGGTAGGGCGTGAGCTTGCCTGCCGCGACGTGAATCACCTTGTTGGCGAGCGCCTTGATGAAGTGCACGTCGTGGCTGATGAAGACGAGGGTGCCTTCGAACTGCGTCAACGCCAGGACCAGCGCGTCGATGCTCGACATGTCGAGGTGCGTCGTCGGCTCGTCCATCAGCAGGAGGTTTGGCGGGTCGAGCAGCAGCTTCACGAGCGCGAGCCGGCTCTTCTCGCCACCGCTCAACACCTCGACCTTCTTGAAGGCCGAGTTGCCGGAGAAGAGGAAGGAGCCCAGCAGCGTCCGCACAAACTGTTCCGTGACCTTCGCCGGCGTGTCCATCGCTTCTTCGAGCACGGTGCGCTGCGGCTGCAGCATCTCGACGCGATACTGCGAGTAGTAGCCAGCCGTCACGTTGTGCCCGAGCTTGCGGGTTCCCTGCTGTGGCACGAGCTTGTCGGCGAGCAACTTGAGCAGCGTCGACTTGCCAGCGCCATTGGGGCCAACGAGCACGATGCGCTCGCCGCGTTCGACTTCGATTGAGACGCCGCGATAGACCGGCTGGGCGCCATAGGCGAAGTGCACTTCATCGAGTGACACCACGCGCTGACCGCTGCGAAGCGGTTGCGGGAAGCGGAAGCCGACTCTCTTCTCGTCGCCCTCGGGCGCTTCCAGCTTCACCATGCGCTCGATGGCCTTCAGCTTGCTTTGCGCCTGCGAGGCTTTGCTTGCCTTGGCCTTGAAGCGGTCGGCGAACGCCTGGAGATGCGCGATCTCTTTCTGCTGGCTCTTGAACGCCGACAGTTGCTGCGCTTCGTTGGCTTCGCGCTGCGCGAGGAAGCTGTCGAAGTTGCCGGTGTAATGGTGCAGCTTCTGGCTGCGGATCTCGACGATGCCGGAAACCAGCTCGTTCAAGAACTCACGATCGTGCGAGATCACGAGGATCGCGCCTGGATAGCTGCCGAGGTAGCCCTGAAACCACAGCAGCGACTCGAGATCGAGGTGGTTGG
>SXGT01908583.1_pt1 | contig 29179 bp, 25 predicted proteins | sample 3176221 | NCBI WGS metagenome assembly SXGT01 (sample SAMN11356862, study PRJNA531348) | freshwater metagenome | isolation source: freshwater sample F1-120 | place: China: Fuxian Lake, Yuxi | collected 2017-12-25 | reverse complement strand
GGTGATCGTCGCCGCGCTGCGCGCCAGGTTCCCGCTGATCCGCGGCCCCAAGCAGGACGACATCTGCTCCGCCACGCAGAACCGGCAGGACGCGGTGAAGTTCATGGCGCCGCAGTGCGACGTCGTGATCGTCGTCGGCTCGCCGAACAGCTCGAATTCGAACCGCCTGCGCGAGGTCGCGCAGACCATCGGCGTCGCGGCGTACATGGTCGACAACGCGGCCGACCTGAGGCCGGAATGGATCGCCGGCAAGCGCAGGGTCGGCATCACGGCCGGCGCCTCGGCGCCGGAGGTGCTGGTGAACGAGCTGATCGAGCGCTTGATGGCGCTGGGCGCGCGCAAGGTCCGGCCGCTGGAGGGCATCACCGAGCACGTGGTGTTCACGCTGCCGCGCGAACTGGCGAAGGCGCCGCGCCCTGGCGCCGAGTCAGGCTAGGAGGGAAGACATGGCCCCTCCCCCGTCTAGCCGGGCGGTCCGGTCGGCCGCATCGGCGGCAGGGCGCCCGGCGAGGGCGGCGCGTCCTCGCGGAGGAAGCGGATCTCGAACGTGATCTGGCTCTTCACCCGCACGTTGCTCTTCAGCGCGGGCTGGTAGCGCGCACTACCGAACGCGTCCATCGTGGCTTGCTCGAAGAGGCCCGGCGGGTCCGCCGAGACGATCTCGATCTTGTCGATGCCGCCGTCCTCGTTGATCAGCAGGCGCACCACCACGCGTCCTTCGGCCTGTCCCGCCTCGGGCGGGTAGACCGGCTCGATGCGCGTGATCGGCGCCGGCCGCCGGTCGACCTCCTTCAGCTGCAGGTAGCTGGGGCCGAAGAGCGGGCCTTTCGCACCGGGCGCCGCCAGTTCGCTGCCGCGACGGGGAGCGGGGTCGGGCACGGGTACCTTCGCGGGCGGCCCCGCAGACGCAACGGGAGCGACGACCGGCCCGGCGACCGGCGCAGCCGCGGGAACAGGGGCCGGAACAGGGGAAGGGATCGGGCCTTGCGCGACTGGAGCTGGCGTTGCCATGACCCTGGGAGCGGCGGGGGCCGCAACGGGCGGCGCGGTTGCGGGACTTGGGCCTGCAACCGGCACTGAAGGAGAAGGGGGAGGCGCCTCCGTGGCAACTGCCCCGGGGGTGGCGGCCAGCGTGACCGCGACCGGCCGGAGCGACGCCTTGAGGGCCCTGGACTGGAGCGTCGCGGCGCCGGGCGCGACGCCCGACATCCACTTTGGCAGGGAGCCTAGCGCGACCGCGTGGGCGGCGACCGACGCGGCGAGCAGCAGGCCCAGCCGGGCGGCGGTCTGCGGCCAGGGCAGCAGGCCCGAGGCGAACGCCCCTTGCAAGGCCTGCATCGCCCGCCCGCGGCCATCACTCGCCGAGTTCGCGCCAGCTCACGCGGCGTCCGGAGAGGGCGTCGCCGGCAGTCGGCACGTTCACCGTCTGCTGCTGCGCATCCGAGGTCGTCGCGATCGCCACCGTCTTGCCAGAGGGCAGCCGGACGATGTTGATGCCGACCGCCAGCGAGTCCGAGAGCTTGTAGCCGACCGCGGCGTTCGTCGACGTCGGCACCGCGAGGCCATCGGCGTAGTTGAAGAAGTTGATGTAGCTGTAGCCGCCGATGTTGCACGCGTTGTTCTGCGGCACGTTGGATGCCACCGTCAGCGTCCCCAGCTGCAGCTTCATGTCGACGTTCACCCGCTCTCCCGTGTCCGGCAGGTCGACGAACCAGCCGCTGGTGCTGGAACAGTTGGTCGTGCAGGTCGAGGTGCGGATGGTCTGCGTGGAAGTCGTGCCGTCCGCCGCCGTCACTGTTCCCGTGGTTGTGCCGATGGTGTTCTTCTTCAGCGTGGTGCGCGGGGTGGCGTACGCCGTCGAGGTCAACGTGTCCTTGATCGCGTAGATCGACTGCACCGGGTTGTTGCCGATGTCCGTGGTGCCGAGGTAGCGGCCGGTGGCGACGTAAACGTAGGGCTCGGCGTTGATCTCCGCGAGCACCGGCTTGGTCGAGATCGACTGCGCGGTTCCCGCCGGCTGCTCGAACGTGGTGATGCGCACGGCCGTGCTGCCGGAGGCGGCGGCGCCATTGACGTCGAAGCGCCAGAGGTTGCCGGCGAGGTCGCCGCCGTAGACGCGCACCGCGGTGTTGTTCGCCGAGGCGTTGTCGACCCACGTGTTGATCTTGCCCAGGCCCGAAGGCGCCGCGGTCGAGCCGGTGCCGGTGCCGATCTTCTTGATGATCTGGCCGGTTATGGCGTTGACCACGTAGAGGAAGCCCTGGCCGTCGCCGGTAGCGGCGCTGTTGTCGTTGTTGTATCCCGAGGTCAGGAAGACGACCCACGTGCCGTTGGAGAGCTTCGCGATCGACGGGTTGCCGTACGAATACCCCATGTTGCAGTCCGCGCCGGCGGTGGCGGCGGTGCCGTCGTAGCAGGTCGCGCTGTAGCCGAATTCCCACAGGCCCTTCGGCGAACCGGGGTCCGTGATGTCGAGCGCGTAGAAGCCCTTGCCGCCCTTGTTCAGGCCCGCGACCAGGATCGTCTTCCAGCTCGACGTGGCGGTGTCGTAGACGTCGGCCACCGTCGGCGTGCCGTCGACCGAGAACTGGTGCAGGTTCTTGTAGTTGTTGTCGGACAGCTTCCACAGGTTCGGCGCGACCATGCGCGGGATGTAGGCCCAGCGTTCCTCGCCACCCTGCGTGTCCGAGGTCGACGTGCCGGCGTAGAAGGCATGCAGCATGCCCGCGTTGCTCGCCACGTAGACCATCGGCGCGCGCGTCGTCGTGATGCCGCTGGTGCGGAACGTGTCGTAGCCGGTGTCGGTGTACTTGCCGACCGCCGACTTCACGAACACCGGCTGCGCATTGATGATGTCCCCCATCACGTTGGTGCGCGTGCGGTAGAGCGCGTTGACGTCGTTCGCGGTGTAGCCCTCGTAGCCGCGCTGGCCGCGGATGAAGTTCACCATGTTGGCGCCCGCAGCGGCGGTCTTCTGCGCCGCGGTCATGCCGGAGGTCGCCGTGTCGAACTGGCTGAGCGTGGTGAGGTTCGCCTGCGCGTACCAGCCCGACTCGGTCCCGTCCAGCGCGGTCGCCGTGGTGCCGCTGGCGGTCTGCGTGCCGGCATTGCAGGTATCGGTGGCCAGCGTGAAGTTCACCAGGTTGTCCGTCGCCCCGGAGCGGAACAGCTTGATGCTGCGCGTGTCGCAGTACAGGCCGGTGCGCAGGTTCAGCTTCGTCGACGTGGACCAGACCGGCGTTGTCGAGACGATGCCGGTGGCGAGGTCGATCTCGCGGGACTGCACGTCGCCGACCCAGGTCTGCGTCTCGTAGCTGGCGGTGTAGGCGAAGTTGTCGCCGGCCACCGGCTCGAGGTTCGACGTCGCCGCAGCGGCTGCGGAACCGACCCGGGCGTTGACGCCGGCAAGCGCCGTCGTGAGGCCGCTCACCACCGCGTCCGGGTTGGCCGCGGAGAACGCCAGCCCGCGCCCGTTGACCGCCGTGTGCCACAGGTCGTCGGCCCTCTGATTGACACCGCCCGCCGGGTCTGGCCAATTGAGGGTACCGGCACGAATCTGGTTGAACGTCGTGCCCGGCGTGGTGTCGGTCTTGTAGTCGGAGGCAAATTGCAGCGTCCCGAACAGCCCCAGGCCAAGCGTGAAGGTGGTCATGTGCTGCCAGTTCGCTTTGTCGTCCTCGGTGCCGCTGCCGCTCTTGGGCACGTTGTTCTCGGAGACGTCGATCGGCGTCGCCGCATGGTTCATGTTGGTGCCCAGCGTCGTCGTGCGCAGGTCGGTGCGGTAGTAGTACTCCGCCACGTCGGCCAGCGTATTGGTCGCGCCGCCGGTCGCCGCGGTGAAGGTGGTCGTCGTCGACGTGAAGGTGTCTGGCGGGTCCGCCGGCGCGGGTGTCGTGCAGTTGATGACGGTCGTCGGCCCGACGGCATTCGAGGTCACGGTGCCGGGCGGGGTGACGGTGGTCACGGTCGTCACCGTCTTGCGCAACCGGGAGCCACCGCCCTTGCAGGTGGATACCGCGTAGGTCGTGGTGACGTCGTCCTTCTGCGTATAGGTGGTGGTCGACGCGCCGTCGTGCATCGGCTTTGGCGTCAGTGAAACGTCGCTGTCGGTGCTGACGCCGCTGAAGCTGGCGCCCGCTAGGTCCTTACCACTGGCGCCGTTCCAGTAGCCGTCGGTGGTCAGGATGGTGAAGTTCTGCTGGCACGAGTACTGGACAGGGTCGTCCGCCGTCGGGATGCCAGAGGTAAGGCCGGTGTTCAGCTTGCCCGCGTAGATCCATCCCGCACGCGACAATGCCTCGCGCAGCGGCGTCGAGTTGTCGGTCACCGTGTCGTAGAGCTTGGTGTACCAGAGGGCGCGTTGCGCGGTGTCGAAGTCGGAGATCTTCAGGTACTTGTTGGGCTGCACCGAGCTCTGGTAGGTGCCGCTGGCATCGTAGGTCGGGTTGATGGTGATGAAGCCGACGCGATAGTTGCTGCTGATGCTCTGGAACGCGAGGCCGGCCGCGGTCTTCATCATCAGCATGCGCGTGCGGTAGTAGCTGTACCAGTTGGCGAAGTTCTGCTGCTGCGCGCCGGAGACCTGGACTTTGGTCCACGTATAGCTGGTGGTGCCGTGCGTCTTGCTCACGGTGTGCGTCGAGGCAGAGCTGCTGGTCGGCGCGCTCAGGCAAGCGTCAGAGTTCGTCGCCGGTGTCGGGCTGACCGTGTAGTAGTACGCGGCCTGCGAGGTGTCGCTGCCGTGCGCCTTGAAGCTGGTGCTGAGGTTCGTGTTCGAGCCGGCGGTGTTGAAACCGTTGGTCTCGGCGCTGGTGAACGTGGAGTTGGCGTAGTCGACGCCGGTGGAGCTCTTGGGCACCTTGTAGGTGATGGACGGGTTGAAGTACACCGTGTTGCAGGCGCTCGACTTGAACGCGGTCCCGTACTCCTCGCTGCCCATCTCGTCGGGCATGTAGTCCCAGTCCATCGAGCCGGAGTCGTCGAGTACGAAGAGGATGTTCGGCTTCACCGCGGTGGTGGCCTGGCTGGCGAGCGGCACGTCGGCGAGGTCGGTCGCGTACGAGAGGACCGGGAACACCGTGAGCGAGGCCGACACCGTCAGCACGCCCGCTTGCTGCAGCGCGCGGCTGACGCCGCGCAGGATCATCTTCTTGTCTGCGTTCATGTGTCTGTCTCCGGGCGCGGGGCCCAAGTCCTGCTCAGTCGATGACTGCCTGCACGAATGCCAAGGTCGCCAGCGGCCCCTCGGCCCTGGCGGTGATGCGGTAGTAGGGCGTCAGCTTTCCTTCGAGGTTCGCGCCCCCCGCCAGAAGGTCGCCCTTCGACTGGCCGCTGCCGCCCGCGGCGCTGCCGGACTTGGCCACGCACTGCTGGCCCGTGGCGTCCACCGCGGCGTTCGCCGTGGCGCACAGCCGGTGGATGACGTAGCGGACGGTGTTGCCGGCCGCGTCCGCGCCGATGGAGATCGACGCGTTGCTGGCGGTCCAGTCGTAGGTCAGCGGGTCGAAGGTCGTGACCCAGGAGGAGTAGTAGCCGTTCGATGTGCTGTCGTTGAACAGCGTGGTCCCGCTCTTGTTCGCGATCAGCCACGCGCGCGCCGCCTCGACGCCGCGGTCGGCGCCGGCGGTGGCGCCCTGCTTGAACACCAGGTTGCGCGTGATCGCGACGGCGGAGCCGACGCCCCGCATCACCGCCAGGCCCGCCATCGTGAGCGCGACCAGCATGATGAGGGACACGAACAGCACCACGCCCTGTTGCCGGCGGCCCGGCGCCCGACTGCGGATGGTGGTCATGTCGCCCTTCCCCCCCAGAGCACGTTCTTCAGCGGCACCACCGCCTCGAACACGTTGTAGCGGTAGTTGCGCCAGTTGTTCGGGCCGACGAGCGAGGCGCCGCTGTCCGCGGTGCCGTCGACGTTGGTCATGGTGAACGCGCCCTCGGACCACACCGGCGCCGTGGTGGTGACCTGCGAGACCTCGTACTGGCCGCGCGCCAGGATCGCGACGCGCACCGCGAGGACCCGTGTCCAGTCGGTCGGCGTGGTGGTCTGCCACTCGGTGCTGGCGATGATGCCGTCGCTGTTTGCGTCGTAGCCGTACTGTGCCTGCAGGTTGACGATGCCGTCGGCCGCCTCGGCGTTCCCCGTGGCGGTGATGCCGTTGGAGACGATCAGCTTGCCGCCGGACACCGACCAGGCGTTCAGGTAGGGCGTCGCGCCGAGGTTGATGAGCTTGCCCTCGCCGGTCATGGTGAATGCCGGCGTCGAACTCCCGGAGTTGTACCGGGCCGTCTTCGACTGTCCCGCGGCCGTGGTGTACGTGCCGGTGGCATGGTCGAGCGTCAGCTGGTCGCCGTTGGAGTCGCCCGTGATCTCGTACATGGCGCAGCCGAGGGACGGCGTGCTGGCGATCGCGATGACCACGTCGCCGCGCTGGGCGCCGGTGCGGCCGCCGGTGTTGGTCTTGATGCGCTTGGTGGTGTTGGTGGTCAGGTCGATCGTCTTCAGGCCGACCATCAGGTTCGAGCTGCCCTCGAGGATCGTGATCGTGTCCGCGGCGCCCGAGGCGCCCTGGGTGATGTTCAGCGGCGCGAACGTGAAGCTGAACGCGGTCGGGCTGCGCAGCGCGTCGTGCGCGTTGACCGTGCAGCCGAACGGCGAGCCGCTGCTGGTCGCGGTGCTGGCGGCGGCCTGCCCGAAGCCATAGCCGGCGAGCTGGATGTCGCGGACCAGCGCCATCAGGCCGAGGCGCCCGGAGACGTCCATGTCGCTACCGGCCGAGATGGTGCGCTTGCGCGACTCGGCCACCGAGAACACCTGGAACACGACGATGCAGCCGATCATGCCGATCACCATGGCGACCATGACCTCGACCAGGCTCATGCCGCGCTGGCTGCGGCGGGGCGGGAAGTTTGTCTCGCGCATGGAGGTCGCCGATGCCCTAGTTGATGTACGAGTTCAGGATGTACTTGCGGGGCACCGCGTCCTCCGGGCCCTTCCAGCACACGGTGATGGTCACGCGGTTGTAGTTGCCCGAGCTGGGATCGGAGGACACGATCACCTGCTGCATCGCCGTGGTCGAGCCGGGCAGCGGCTTGCGCGCGCCGACCGTGCTGCCGGTGACGTTCGCCACCCATCCGGTGACGGTGGTGCTGGCCGACGCGGTTCCGGAGAAGGCGCAGTTCGAGCCGGCCGGCTGGTGCTGGAACGCGGCCAGCGAGGTGACCAGCGCGGTGTCGGAACTGCGGTCCACGCCGACCACGATCCGGTTCAGCAGGTCGGTGGCGAACTGGCCGCCGTCGGTGCGGAAGCGCGCGTCCTGGGCGCCGCGCAGCGCCTGCGACTGCATGCCGACCACGGCAAGCACGCCGATGGCGAAGATCAGGATGCCGATCAGCGCCTCGATCAGCATGACGCCGGACTGCTTGCGGAGCGGGCTCATTGCGGTCCTAGCTGCAGTACCGGGTGTCGGTGGAGGCGACGGCGGGGTCGCACATGCGGATCTGCCCCGACACGGTCACCTGTACGCGCAGGCAGCGGATCGGGCTCGGCGTGCCGCTGGTGGTGCAGGCGCCGGCCGAGGCATTGGTGACATCGAAGTTCGCGGTGCCGCCAAGCAGCGTGCCGCCGAGGCCCTTGAACGTGATGATGTTCGCCGTGCCGCCGAGCGCCATGGTCGGATAGGTTGCGGCGATGGTGGTCGTGGGCGGCGCAGTGTTTGCCTGGCCCGAACCCTCGTAGCCGTTGCGCCAGTCGATCTGGGTGAAGACCAGCGTGACGGGATCCTGCACCCGGATGACGTAGTTCGGGCCCGAGGCGTTGGCGGTAACGGTGCCGACCTCGCCGGCGTCGTAGTCGGTGTCGTCGAAAAGCAGGAACTGCACGGTCCTGTTGCGGTTGATCGCCTCGGAGCGCGCCAGCTGCAGCCCGGCCTGGAGGGTCTCCGCCGTGCTGCGGATCTTGGAGTTGGCGAGGAAATCCCGGAATGCCGGCAGCCCGAGCGCCATCAGCAAGCCGGCGATGCCCAGCGCGATCATGATCTCGATGATCGTGAAGCCGCGGCCCCGGCGTCCCGCGATCAGCACGCCCCGTCTTTCTTCAGCGTCCAGCAGTTGGTGGTGATGTTCCAGCCCGTCGCGACCGACGTGGTGCCGCGGTTGTTCGCCTGGTCGATCGTGTAGGTGAAGCCGGTCATGCCCTGCGTAGTGACGCCGGTAGCGGTCACGGTGTACGTGGTGGCGGTCAGCGTCGGGCAGGTATAGGTGAAGTACTTGACCTGCGGAGCCGCCGGGAGCGGGGCCACGGTGCCGGCGGCGCACGCGCCGACATAGGTGCGGTTGTCGAGGAAGTACTGCTCCATCTTCACCCGCATGTCCGACAACTGGCCCACCATCTCCGCGATCTTTGACCGCGTGATGTAGTCCGTGTACGCGGGGTAGGCGACCGTGGCCAGGATGGCGACGATGGCGACCGCGACCATCACTTCGATCAGCGTGAATCCTTGGGCTCGTTTCATGGGCGTCTCTGGCGGGGAGGGAAGTCGATGGAATGCCTCGCCGCCGGCGCGCGTGCGCCGGCTTCCCTCCGGGAGGGAGGCCTTGCTTGAACTCGCGAGGACGGATGCAGGCATGTCGCGGCAGATGCTGCGCGCCGCGGGTGCCGGGGTCTGCCAGAAATATCCCGACAGACCGGTGTTGATTCCTTACGGTGTGTAAGGCGTATTTGTCAGTCCGTGCTCGATGGCGAAGCGCACGAGCTGCGGGATGTCGTAGATGCCGAGTTTCTGCATCAGCCGCCGACGGTAGGTCTCGACCGATTTCGGCGACAGCGAGAGCCGCTCGCCGATCGCCCGGCTGGTGTGGCCTTCGACGAGGAACTGCAGCACCTGGCGCTCCCGCGCGGACAGGCGTTCGACAGGGCTGAGGGTGTTCTGGTCGAGCATGTGGTCGATCAGCGTTTCGCGCAGCGCGGGGCTGAGGTAGCGGGTCTTCGCCACCGCCGCGCGCACCGCTTCGATGAGTTCTCCCGCGGCGGACTCCTTGAGCACGTAGCCGAGCGCCCCGGCGCGCAGCGCGCGGTGGACGAACTCCGCCGAGCCGTGCATGGAGAGGACCACCACCTGGGTCTCCGGCCACCTGGTGCGGATCTGCTGCGTCACTTCGATGCCGTTCATCTCGGGCATGGACAGGTCGACGATGGCGATGTCCACCGGCGATGCGGCAAGCAGCGCGAGCGCCTCGGCGCCGCTGGAGGCCTCGCCCGCCACGCGCAGGTCCGGCGTGCCGTCGAACAGGAGCTTGAGGCCCTGCCGTAGCACGGTATGGTCGTCGACGATCATGAGTTGGACGGGCATGTCACGCTATCCAGTGGGGATGTTCAGGATGTAGGGAGGGGGATTTGATTGTCGGGAAGGCTGTCAGGCGAGGCGCGCCGTGGTGCCGACGTCCGGTGCTGCTTCCCCGACCAGCGGAAGGATTGTGCCTGCGCAATATCCATCAGCAAGCGATGATGGCAGGTCGATGTCAGTGAGTATGTAGGATTCTATAGTACGGATTCGTATTTGTTCGTTCGATGGCGATCGCCACTTCCCTACATGCCGTGAAATACGTCACGGAGTGGCTGCGCCGGCTCGCTACCGCCTGGGAACCACGATGCGGATGTCCGTTCCGGCACCCGGGACCGAGCGGACCTCGAAGCGTCCGCCGAGATTGCGGATGCGCTCCCGCATGCTGGCGATGCCCCACGAATCGCTCGTCGGCGCAGCGGGGTCGAACCCGCGACCCTCGTCGTGCACCAGGAACTCCACTTCGCTTTCCGAACTTCGCACGGTCGCGTGCGCGCGCTCGGTCATGGCGTGTTTCTCGACGTTGTGCAGCGCCTCGGCGAGGACTTCGAAGACCACCCCCTCGGTCGTGGCTTCGAGCCGGAACCCCGGGCCTTCCGACGCCACGCTGACGACCAGGCTCGAGCCGCGCTCCGCCATCTGCCTCGCGTGCGACTCGAGCGCGGCGGCAACGCCGAACTCGTCGAGCAGCGGCGGGCGCAGCCGGGTCAGCACGTTCCGCGTGCGCTCGTTGGCGGCCTGCAGGATCTTCTCCACCTCCCCCAGGTGGGCGGAGGCCTTCACGCCCTGCTCGCCCAGCGGCTCGATCGCGCCGCGCACTGCGCGCACGGTGATCTGCGCCGCGGCGAGGTTCTGGCCGACGCGGTCGTGCAGCTCCGTGGCGATGGCGCGGCGCTCCATGTCGCGCAGCGCAAGCGCGTGCCGCGAGACGCGATTCATGTACATCGCGAGCGCTGCGTTCTCCTCGGTGGCGTGCTCGAGTGCGTCGAGCAGTTCGTTCAGCGCCCCTGCCAGCTCCGCGGACTCGCGCAGGAGGCCGGGCTCGGCGCGGCCCTTCCAGTCGCCTGCCGCCACCCGGCGGGCGATCCCGGTCATGTCGCGCAGGGGCCGCGTGAGCAGACTCGCGACGTGCGCGCCAGCGAAGCCGCCCGCGGCGACGACCAGCGCGGCGATGGCGAACGCCGGCACGAGAGAGGGACCGAAGCGGAGCGCGGCGAAGGCGAATGCGCCGACTGCCAGCAAGGCTAAGCCGATCGTCAAAGCGAGCACCAGCGCGGCGGCCGGGTACGACGGGCGCGGCGTTTGCGGCGGGGCGTGGGGCGGCATGGCGTGTTGCTCCTACGCGAAACCCGGCTGGACGCGTTCGAGGTAGTCGGCGATGCGGTCGCACAGGCGCCGGGCCGAGTCGGGATCCCGGTTGCGCGCGGCGTGCTCAAGCATCCCGCCGAGCCGCGTCACCTCGTCGAAGCCGAACGAGATGCCGCTGCCCTTCAGCGCATGGCCGACGACGCGCACGTACTCGAACTCGCGCTGCTCGATCGCGCGCCCCGCCTGCGCGATGTCGCGCCGCGCGCCGGAGAGGAATGTCGTGACGAGGTCCGCGATGCGCGGGTCCGCCGGCACAGGGATCGCGCCAGCGGGCCCGCTTGCCGCGACGGGCGCGGGACTCGAGGGCAGGTGCGCGGCGAGCGCGTCGCGCAACCGCCCGATCGAGACCGGCTTCGACAGGACGCCGCTGCAGCCGTCGGCCAGCGCGCGCGCCGTTTCCGCCGGCTGGTCGTGCGCGGTCAGCGCGATGATCGGTCCGCCGAAGCCGCGCTCGCGCAGCACGTGCGCCGCTTCGTAGCCATCCATGCGGGGCATCTCGAGGTCGAGCAGCACGACGTCGAAGTCCTGCGCGGCTGCGGCCTCGGTGGCGGCGAACCCGTCGCCGACCGCAGTGCATTGCACCCCGATCTCGCCGAGTTGGAATGCCAGCAGGTCCCGCAGGTCGCGATGGTCTTCCGCCACCAGCACGCGGCCCCGGAGCAGCGACGCCGGCGCCGTCGCATGCGCTTCCGTCGGCGCCACGCGCAGCGCCGCCTTCGGCGCCGGCAGGCGCACGCTGAACCGCGTGCCGCGCCCGGGCACCGATTCGACGTCGATTCGGCCATGCATGGCGAGCACGAGGTGGCGCGTGATGGCGAGGCCCAGGCCGGTGCTGCCCTCGTCCCGGGCGCCGCGGGCGAACGGTTCGAAGATCCGCGCCCGTGCCTCGGCGGGAAGTCCCGGCCCCTCGTCCGTCACCGAGAACTCCAGCATCCCGTCGCGCCACCCGGCCGCGACGCCGACCCGTCCCGCGCCGCCGTGCTTGATGGCGTTGCCGACCAGGTTGAGCAGCACCTGCCGCACGCGCATGGCGTCGATCGACACGGCGGCGGGGAGCGGCTGCGCCACTTCGAGGACCAGGGCGACGCCGCGCGGCCCGGCGAGGGTGCGCAGTGTCTCGACGACTTCCTCGAACACCAGCGCGGGATCGACGGACGCGGCCTCGACGTCGAGCTGGCCGGCCTCGATGCGCGCGAGGTCGAGGTTCTCGTTGACCAGCGACAGCAGGTGCTCGCAGTTGCGCGCGATGACCTCGCTGTTGGCGATGCGCTGCTCGCGGCCGAGCTCGTCGCTGAACTGGTTCAGCTTGTTGAATCCCATGACCGCGGTGAGCGGGATGCGCAGCTCGTGCGTCATCCGGTTGAGGAACGCGGTCTTCATCCGGTTCGCGTTCTCGGCGGCGAGCTTCTCGTAGTGCAGGCGCTGCCGCTCGCGGTACAGCTCGAGGAGCCACGCCAGCAGCGCGAGCGCCTGCGCGATGCAGCCGGCGAGCAGCGCGAACAGCCAGCGCGACTGCTGGCCCGCCCAGAGCAGCGCCATTCCCGCGGTCCACGCGGCGGCCGCGATGCCGGCGAAGCCGCCGGCGAACAGCCATGGCCCGGGAACGCCGCGGCGCAGCAGCAGGACGGCCGGCAGCGCTAGCGCCATGGCGAGCAGCGCGATGTCGATCGCGGCGCGCGCGGGCCGGTCGATCGCGCCTTCGATGAGCAGTTCCGTGGCGAGCGCGCTCAACTGCACGCCGGGGACCTGGCCGACGGGCGTCAGCGCGATGTCGCCGAGCACGGCGCTGGAGCTGCCGATGAACACGATCTTGCCGCGCACGAGGTCTCCGATGTGCGCGGTGCCTGCCGCGCCGCGCGCGGCCCATGCGAGCTGGTAGAACGGCACGCGCGGCAGGGTCGCGGCATTGGACGGGAACCGCAGGCGCAGGCTGCCGTCCTGCGCCACCGGCCATGCGCGGGGCCCGTGGCGCAATTCGCCTTCGCGGAACGCGAGCGTGTGCGAGGGATCGGCGGCGAGCAGGGCCGCCAGCGGCATCCCGGGCAGCGCACGGCCATAGGTTTCGTGCACGGGATGGATGCGGCGCAGGATACCGTCCGCGTCGGGGATCGCGGAGATCACGCCCACGCGCGCCCCGGACCCGGTGGTCAGCGTCGCGAGCGGCAGCGTGATGTCCGGCCAGCGCCGCGCAGGCATCGGTGCCGTCGCGTCGCGGCTGCCGATCTCGAGGCGCAGGTCGTCCAGCCTAGCGACATATCCGGGCGCGCGGCGCGCCGCGTACGGCAGCGCGGCCGCGGCGAGCACGCTGCGCCGGTCGAGCGAGGCGCCGAAGCCCTCGTCTCCGGGACGCGCTTCGGCGAACAGGATGTCGTAGGCGACCGACGCGGCGCCGTTCACCGCGAGGTATCGCGCCACGCTGGCATAGACGTCGCGGCCATAGGGCCATGCGCCGAGTTCGGGTTCCAGTCGCTCCAGCGACTCCTCGTCGACGTCGAAGACGACGACGTGCTCCATCGACAGCGACGGACCGAGCCAGCGCTGCTGGGCATCCTCGAACCACCACTGTATGCGCGGGAACAGTCCACCCTGGGACAGCGGAACGGCCAGCGCCAGCGCAAGCAGGAGAACGACGGCTGCGCGCGCGGGATGTCGGACGATGCTCAAGGTCGGGCCGGTGGGCGCAGGGATTCGAGGCATTCTATTGGAAATGACTCACCTGTACGGATTGCCCTGACGCCGCGCGCGGCATGGCAAAATCGTTCGCCAGCCATGTCGAACCGCAACACGTCCTGATGCGTGACCTCAGAGCATGGCTCCTCGGCCTCTGCGTTGCGACTATCGGCGGGGCCGCCGGCCTGGCAAGCGCCCAGGATGCCGCCGAAGCCAGGGCACTCGATTCGCTGTTGTCTCGCGCCGGCGAACTCGGCGCGTCCGGGCGCCATGCGGAGGCCTACCGCGTGCTCGAGGCGGGTGAGGACGCCCATATCGGCGTGGTTGCCTACGACTACGCACTGGGGCGCGCGGCGCTGCAGGCGGGAATGCCGGATCGCGCGACGCTCGCGTTCGCGCGCGTGCTGGCGCTTCGTCCCGACCACGCGGGGGCGGCGATCGACCTTGCGCGGTCCTACCTCGCGCTCGGCAACCGCGAACAGGCGCGTGCGGTGCTCGACGGATTGCTCGACCTCGGTCCGCCGCCGCAGGTCCGCCTGCAGCTCGAGGCGATGCGGGCGCAGGCATCGGCGCCGGCGGGGCTGCCCGCATTCGTGCGCGGCTACGTGGCGGCGGGGATCGGACGCGACACCAACGTGAATTTCGCGCTCTCCCAGTCGCGCGTGTTCGTGCCGCTGTTCGGCGTCGAAGTCGACCTCGCGGCCGCCAACCGCGCGCGGCCGGACCGCTACGCGAGCATCGGCGGCGGCGTCGAGTTCCAGCGTCCGCTCGGCGGCTCGCTCGCGCTGGTGGGCGGTGCGGACGTGCTGGAGCGCCGCAACGCCCACGAGTCGGCATACGACCTGGGCAGCCTCTCGGGCCGCCTCGGGCTGGCGTTCAGGCTCGGCGGCCTCGCGGCGCGCGCTCAGGTTCAGCACGCGCGCACGTTCATGGATCATCGCAACATCCGCGAGGTGGATGCCGCCACGTTCGACCTCCGGCCTGAGCCGTCGGATGCGCTGCAGTGGATGGCGTATGCCCAGTCCGGCCGGTACCGCCATCCGCCGGAGACGCTTCGCGCTTTCGATGCCGACTTCGGCGGCGCCGGTGCCCTGCTGGCCTATCCGGTCGCCGACGGGCTGTCGCTCGTCGGGGGCGCGAGCGCGGGCGGGGAAACCGACCGGGGCGGAAACCCGGGGGGCGACCGCCGGTTGCGCGGGGTGCGCGCCGGTTTCGAGGCACGGCTGGCGCCGAGGCTGTCGCTTCTCGTACTCGGCACGCGCCAGACCACGGCTTACGAGCGTGTCGATGGCGCCTTCCGGGCAGTGCGCCGGGACCGGCGCAGCGACGCGGAGGTCGCCCTGCAGTACCAGTTGGACCGCCAGTGGCTTCTGCGCGCCGCACTGGTGTCCACGACCCAGGATTCCACTGTTCCCATTTATGCTTTTCGTCGCCACGACCTCGGGCTGACAGCCCGCTGGAGCTTCGAGTAGGGCTTCATAAGTCATGGACGTAGAATGAAAAACTTGGTCAGGCAATGCCAACTAGTACCTTGTGAGGTGGCGTACGGGAGCGCATCATTCCCCTGTCAGTAAAAAGGCGAGTCCTGCCGTAATCCAGAAATTAAGGCAATGTCGATCAGGAATCTGCTTCTGCCGGGGCTGTTGTCGGGATTTGTCGCGTTGTCCAGCGTACTCCCCGGTGTCGCGTGCGCGACTGTCGCCGGCGTGTTCCAGTTCGTTGCGGGCGAGGTCAGCGTCGTGTCGCAGGGAGGGGCGGCGAAACCCGCACGCAAAGGCACGCCGCTTTCCGTCGGCGAGACGGTGATGAGCGCGAAGTCCGGCCTGGCGCAGATCAAGATGGCGGACGGCGCCACCGTGGTGGTGCAGCCGGAAACGCGAGTCAGCGTCGCCGAGTTCCGCTACGAGGGCGTGGAGGACGGCAACGAGAAGGTGCGCTACCGCCTCGAGCGCGGCGGCATCCGGTCGATCACCGGCGCGATCGGGCGCAGCCACAAGGACAACTACGTCATCGAGACGCCGATTGCGCACATGGGCGTGCGCGGCACCGACCACGAGTCGTACTTCATCCCCGGCGATGCCGCGGGCGGCGATTCCCGGCCCCCTGGCGCCTACAGCAAGGTGAACGTCGGGCAAACCTACATCCGCACCCCGCAGGGAGAAGTCGTCGTGGGGCCGAATCAGGTCGGCTTCGTCGCCGCGCCCTCGGACCGCCCGGCGCTGCTGCCGGGCATCCCGTCGTTCTTCAATCGTTCGCTCGGGCCGCAGGTGTCGCCGCGTCCTGGCCAGGCGGGCGGCGTGGTGGCGCAGGAAACGCCGGCCGTGCCGGACGTCGCCAGTCCGCAGGCCGCCAGGTCCGGCGTCGTCCAGCCGGTCGCGATCGCCAATGGCCTGAGCGTGAGCAATATTGCGTCCACCGACGCAGGGTCTGCCGGGGTCGGCGGTTCCGGTGCCGCGGGAGGGTCCTCGGGCGGCGTGGGCAGTTCCACATCCGCCACCGCGGTGGGCTATGTCCTCGCCGCCGGCTCGAACAACGTGCGCACCGGCATCAACCTCGCCCTCGTGCAGAACGGTGCGGCGGTCGCCAATGCGGGCGGCGATGCCGCCTGGGGCGTGAACTGGGGCTCATGGCAGGGTGGCGTCGCCACGGTGGGCGCAGTGGCGACGCAGGGCAGCACGCATTTCATCGGCAGCTCGCAGATCACCACCTCCGCGCAGCTCGCGGCGATGCCCGCCAGCGTGATCTCGGCCACGTATTCGCTCGTCGGCGGCCCGGCGCCGTCCAACCAGGCCGGCACGCAGGGCACGCTCTCCAGCCTGAACATCGGGGTGAACTTCAGCACCATGCAGATCACCAGCTACGCCGCGAGCGCCACCGTCGGCGCTGCCGCGTGGTCCGTGAACGGCAGCGGTACCGTGGCGCAGTTCACCGGCTCGTCCGGAATCGCGCTGGGCGGCAGTTGCACAGGCTGCACCGGTGGCGCCGGCGCGGTCACCGCGAACGGCACTGCGCATGGCGCGTTCGTCGGCAGCGCCGCCGAGCGCATGATCACATCCTTCGGCGCACGCGCGGCCGCCCAGGCCGTCTCGGGCGTCGGCCTGCTCGCCCGGTAAGGCAATGACCGACGCGCGCAAATCACCCTGGGCCGTGCTCGTCGTCGACGACAACGAGCCCACGCGCCTGCTCATCGGTCGCATCCTCAGCCAGGAACTCGGCGTCGACGTGTCGCTTGCCTGCGATGCGGCCGACGCGGAGCGGATCACGGGGGAACGGCGCTTCGATGTCATCCTGCTGGACCTGCTGATGCCCGGCGTCAGCGGCTTCGACGTGCTGCAGCGGATCCGCACGGAATCCCGCTTCAACCGTGACACGCCGGTGATCGTGGTGTCGGTGCTGGGAGACGAGCAGTCCGTGCTGCGCTGCCGGGCGCTTGGCGCCACGTTCCACGTGGTGAAGCCGATCATGCGCGAGTCGCTGGCCCGGGTCGTCGCGGAGCACCTGCCGCAGGCTCCCGCCGTGGGCGGAGCGGCCGGCGTCACGGCGAACCTGCCGACTCCGCCCCCAACCTGATCGTCGCCCCTGCCTTCCCGGCGACTGGGGGATCCGACGACGTCGTAGGGTATTTGCCTACTTTTCGGGTGTCTGGGTGCTATGATTTACCGATGAGAAAGCCCCTCGCGCTTGCGATCGCGCTGGCATTCGCCGCTTTCGCCGCGCATGCGCAGCAGTACCGCTGGATCGACGACAAAGGCCGTGTCCAGTACACGGATACGCCGCCGCCGCCGTCGGCCAAGGACACTCGCCGGATCGCCACGGGGACTCCCGCGCCGGCGGTGACTGCGACCAAACCTGCCGCCGTCGAGCCGGCGGATCGCCTGCAGGAGCGGGCGCCGGTGTCGCTATACACGCACCCCGGCTGCACGGATTCATGCCAACTCGCGCGCAGCGTGCTGAACCGGCGTGGCGTGGCGTTCAAGGAGATCCAGGTGGTCGCCCTCGTCGACATCGAGGCGCTGAAGAATCTCTCCGGTTCGACCAACGTGCCCGTGCTGGTGGTCGGCGACCGCGTCGAGCGGACGGTCACCGCGGCGGCGTTCAACGCCGCGCTGGACGCCGCCGGCTATCCGAAGGCCGGCATCCTGCCGGCGCGTACCCAGGCCGCGCCACCCGCGCCGAAGCAGGAAGACATCCAGACCGCGACCGGCGGCGAAAAACCGCCTGCCGCGCCGCCCGCCGCGGACTCCGCTACGCGCGGTCCCTATGCGCCGGGTGCCGGCGCGCAGAAGCCGCCGGCGAAGACGCAGTAGCGTCAGTTCGCCTTGCCGGCGACCTGGCCGGGATCCTCCGGGTCGAAGCTCACCTCGATCACCTTGCGGCTGCGCACCTTCTGCCCGTCCTTGATCGCGGGTGAATAGCGCATCAGGCGCATGGCTTCCAGCGCGGCGGCCTCGAAATGCTGCCCCGGCGGATCCACCGACACCACCTCGAGTTGCTCCACCGAGCCATCCGCGCCGATGAAAACGCGCAGCCGCACGGTGCCGCGCACGCGGTGGTGGTATGCGCCCTGTGGATAGATCAGCGGCGCGCGGCCGAGCGCCTGCGCCGGCGTATCGAGGTCGCGGGACACGAAGTAACGCTCCGGCAGCGTGATGGGCGGCCCGCCGTCCGCGCGAGGGGATTCCGGCGCGGATGGACTTGCCGGAGAGGCGACGGCAGGCTCGCGCGATTCGGCGGCGGCCGCGGGCGGCGGGGGCAGGTCGGGCAGCGCCGGTTCGGCAGGCATCGATACCGGGATGGATTCCGCAGGTGCGGCACGCAGGCTGGCCCGCAGGGGCAGCCGCAGGTCCGCGCCGTACTGCCGTGGAAGCAACGCGAGTGTCGAGAGCAGCGCGAGGTGTGCCGCCGCGGAAACCAGCAGCGCCAGCGCCAGCCACGCGATGGAGCGTTCGCGGTAGCCGTGGCGATCGGGATCCGCGAGGATCGCGCACCACGTGCGGAAGAAACCTGCGGCCGCCCGGATCCGGCGAACCGGATCCGGGCGGCCGGGAATCACTCGACTTCCTTGTACCAGTAGGTGCGCACCCGCGTGTTGAGGGTGGTGCCCGAGGGCGGCACGCAGTGGATGCCGAAACATACGATCTGGTACGGGGTGCCCGCCTGCGCCGTCCCCGAGTACGGGTCTACCACGGCCGGCACCGGTGTCGGCAGGTAGCCGCCGCCGGCGACGATCGTCGAGCGGTTGGCCACCGACAGCGTGCCGAGAGAGTTCAGGTCCTTGGTCGCGCCCGCGGTCTCGAAATCGACCAGGTAGGTCCGGGCGATGCCGAGGTTGGAGCCGCAGGTGCCGCCACCTGCCGTGGCGCTGGGCTGGTTGGTGGCGAAGAACGTCGTGCCGCCGATGGTGACGGAGCCGCCGACGTTCTTCTCGCCGGCCAGCAGGTCGATGTACCAGCCGTAGTCGTTGGCGCCGTTCGCGCTGGTGGCATTGAACAGCGTCGCCTTGGTGGCGGCCGTGCCGGTGGCGCCGGTAATGGTCCCTGCGGCATTGCGCGTGGTGGTGTTCGCCGCGCCCATCGCCGGCGTGGACGGATCGCTGCTGTCGCGGTCCTTGATCATGAAGAACGCGTTCTGCACCGTGGTGTCGAACGGGTGCTCGCGGTCGCCGCTGCCGAGCAGCACGGCCGTGAAGTTGCCCACGCCGTCCTTGGAGAGCACCAGGTCGGGCGGGAACAGGAACTTGACCTTGTCCGTGATCACCGTGTTGTCGGTGCCGGACAGCGCCGCGATCTTGGTCACGCGCCAGTCGGCGAAACTGGTCGACGACATGTCGACCCGCCAGACATTCCCGCAGACGTCGCCCACGTAGGCCCGGTCGCCGATGCCGTCGCGGTTCTTGTCGAGGATCGACACGTCGGAGGCGATCGCGCAGGTCATCCCCGGCACGGTAAGGTTGTGCGTCGCACCTGCCGGTGCGGCGCCGGCCTGCCAAACAACGTTGCCGTTGAAGGCGTCGACGACCATGATGCCGCGGCCCTTGGTGCGGTTGATCGTCGTCGCTGCACCGGATGCCCCCGTCACCGTGCACGAACCCGCCGCCGTGTAGGTGATCGAGCCGCCGGCAGTGGGGACCTGCCGCACGTACGCCGGGTCGAAGCGGTCGAGCAGGCAGGGGTTGACGTCGTCCACCGCCTGGTCGTAGCCCGCGCCGATCACCAGGATGACGTTGTCCGGGTTCCCGGCGTTGCCGAGGCTCGCCAGGCTGCGCGTGACCTTCGGCTCGGACCACTGCTGGCCCATCTCCGTCCATCCCGTGTCGGGCTGGTCCTTGTGCCACAGCAGCTTCGGCGCGTGCGGCGTGGTGACGTCGAGCGCATAGAGGAAGCTGCCGCCGCGCCGGATCGCCGGGTACAGGTAGACCTTGTCCACGCTGGTGTCCGAGTACCTGCCGTCGGCGTTGCCGTCCTTGGCGTAGACGCCGGTCGAGCCGTCCCAGAAGTAGTCCTTCTGGTTGGCGTTGCTGATGGCCGGCGACTGCGTCCGCAGGCGCGACAGCTTGGAGAAGAACTCCTTCGGCACGAAGCCCCAGCGTTCGTCGCCCGCGGACACGCCGCTCTCGCTGGAGGCGAAGCCGCCCTTCACCGCGCGGAACACGCCGTCGTTGCCGCCATAGAACACGTAGACGTCGTTGTCGTCGCCGTAGCGGTTGTAGTTGATGGTCGCCGGCCGCGAGTGCAGCACGTCGCCGTGGATCCCGGCCCGCACGTTCGCCAGGTCCGCGTCGTCGCTGCTGTCGGCGATGTTGTCGGCGCCGCGCGTCCAGTTGACGACGTTGTCGCGCAGCGTGGTGTCGCCGTCCGTCGGCCGGCCGGCGGTGATCGTGCCGGAGGCGTTGGTGAGCGACTGCAGCTGGGTGGTGGCCGGGGTGGGCGTGAAGGCCTTGAAGAAGTTGATCTCGCCGGTGGCGACGATCATCGGCTTGATGCTGGTGACGGTGTAGCCCGCGACCATGCCGGCCGTGGAGACGGGGGTCGGCACGCCGTCGATGCTGGCGTTGAAGATGGTGAACGACAGCCGGTCGGAGGCGATGCTCTGGATGGTCCACGTGCCGTCGTAGCCGACGGTCGGGAAGGTCCCCGAGCCGAGGATGTTGATCTGGTTGGTCGGGCTGCTGGTGGTGAAGCCCGACGGCAGCGCGGTGGACAAGGTCACCGTGGCGGTGTCGCGGCCCGCGGCGGCGCCGGTGGTCGGGTGCGTGATGGACGTGATCGAGAATCCGGCGCGGATGCCGGCGTTGTTCGCCGTCGTCGAGGTGGTCGAATCGATGGTGAAGTTGTTCGCGTCGAGTTTCGTGATCGAGAACGCGCCGTTGAACCCGGCCACCGAGGAGCCGGAGATGGTGATCGTCTGCCCGGTCGAGAAGGTGTGGTTCGGCGCATTGACGTAGGCCTTGGTGGCGGTCCCGGAGATCGCGCCGCTGGTCGGGAAGCTGATTGAGTCGGCGTCGATGATGGTCGACGTGCCGCCGCTGAAACTGGCCCAGGCCTCGTTCGCCGTCAGCAGCCAGGTCGGGCTGAGCGTGCCCGACGACCCGTAGCCGTGCGACGGCAGCGAGATGTAGCCAGTTGTCTCGCCGGCGAAGCCGTACACCGAGTTGACGAGGCGGGCGCGGTACACGATGCCGACCCAGGTCGGGTTGCCGGCCGTCGGCGTGGCGGGATAGTCGAACGTGTTGGCATCGATGCGCGTGATGTACGGGTAGGGCCACGAGCAGTTGCCGAACCCCTGGTCCGCGGAAATGCAGGTCTTGTCGCCCGCGACCATGCCGTGGTTGGTGATGGTGACGCGCGCCTTGTTCGAGGCGGGCGCCGAGGGCAGCGTGTAGGTGAAGGTGACCGGCGACAGCGACGTGACGTTGACCGTGAACGTGCCGTTGTACTCTGATGGCGAGGCGCCCTCGATCTTCACGGTCTGGCCGCCGAGAGACCACGCCGGCGACGGGATCGAACCGAGGATCGCGGTGGCCGTGGTGCCTGAGCTGGTGATCGAGGATACCCCGTAGGTCGTGTATGCGCCGAGGTCGGCCGGCGTGATGGTGGTGGTGTTGAACGGGCTCGCGCTGAGCAGGTCGCCGCTCGCGCAGTGCCCGCCTGCTCCGGAGCCGAGGCAGGTATAGAGGCTGCGGGTGGCATGGCTGGTGGCGTAGACCTCGCGCAGCCGCTGCGCCGCGCCGCCCTTCTCGACCAGGTCGCCGTCGGGGGAGTCCGAGCTGCCGCCGGTCCCGTTGTCGGCCGCCGTGCGGTAGGACCAGAACGTGGACGTGCTGGTCCAGAAGCTCTTCGCGCTGTTGGAGACGAAGCCGGTGGACGCGTTCTCGGACGCGACGCCGTTGGCGTCGGCGAGGAAGAGCTCGTTGGTGGCGGTGTTGAGCGCGAACTTGTACAGCTTCAGGTTGCCGAACCAGCGCGGCGCCTTGTTCGGGTCCGGGCGGAACACGCCGACGTACACCTGGTTCAGGTTCGTGCCGCGCACGTTCACGCTCACCGGCAGCGTGGTCGACGCGAACACGCTGTTCACCGACTGCACCTCCTGGAAGATGGCGGTGAACGCCGCCTCGATCTGGGAGGTGTTGCTGATGTCGGTGATGGCGTAGTACTTGCCCTTGCCGTTGGCCGCCATGCTCTGCAGCAGCGCGGTGTGCGAGGGGCCCTGGCCGGTGGATTTCGGCAGCACGTCGATGACGTAGGTGTAGACGTTCTGCACGCCGGCGATGCTGGCGTTGCAGTCGCTGGTGGCCATGAACTTGGCGTATTCGTCCGCCCACAGGCCCTGTTCCCCGTTCGGGCTGATGGAGATGGTGGTCGGCGCGGCGCCTATCGCTGCGGTGAGGTGCGACTCCGCGGTCGACAGCGAACTCGCGTTGTCCGAGGCTTCGCCGTTCGACACGACGATGACGAAGTTCTTCTGGCATCCATCGACGATCGGGCTGGTGTACGAGGACGCGGTGCCGGTGCCGACCGGCGTCGGCGATGCGCCCGACGGCAGCGCGCTCTGCGGCAGCGGGCTGCCAGCGAGCGCCGCCCGCGAGCCGCCGCTGTACACGTAGCCGCCCGCGTCGGCCTTGTTCTTGCCGTGGCCGGCGTAGGAGCTGATGCCGGCGAAGTAGCGATACATCTCGCCCATCGCCAGCGAGTAGGTGGCGTTGTTGCCCTTGTCGCCGTTCTCGTCCAGCGCCGACACCAGCGACGTGAACACCGCCTTGTTGGTGGCCGTCATCTGCCGGATGCCGTAGCGCAGGTACGCGCCGTCGGTATTGTTGTTCGGGCTGCCGGTCTCGACGAACAGCGACAGGCCGACATTGAAGTTGTCGGTGACCACGCCGTTCATCACCGCGTTCAGCGCGGAGCGCACCGCGATGTACTTGGTCGTGCCGCCGGAAGCCTGGCTCCAGTTCGCCGTGTTGTCGAGGAAAACGAGGACGTTCGGCCGCGTCGCGGTGAAGCTGGGGTTGGCGAGGAAGATGTCGGTGTCGTCGTTCACCGGGTCGAACACGGCGAGCGTGTTGCCGCAGAACAGCGCAAGCGAGACGGACGCGGCGCCGACGAACCTGCGAATGCGATTGGCTGGCATGTGGTGTTGCTCCTGACGGGTGCTCACGGGCAGTTGCCGGCGAGCATCCTGATCTTCGCGCCCTGGCGCATGACGGACTTCGCGCCGGTGGTGGTGTCGGTGACGGTGATGGAGAAGTCCCAGTGGGTGTCTTCCGGCGCCAGCGCCGCGACCGCGCTGTAGCCGGTGGCCGCCGCCGCGTAGAGGCACGTGCGGGCGCCGACGGCGATGGTGTAGCCGGTGGCCGTGAACGGCACGCTGGAGCTCGGCGAGCTGAAGTAGTTGATGCTGCCCATCACGGTCTCGACGCCCTGCAGCGCGACCGCCTCGTTGGACTGCCGCGCCTGCATGTTGCCGACCACCTTGAGGTTCGACGTCGACAGGTTGATCCCCGACAGCGCGAACAGCGTCAGCACGACCAGCATCACCAGGACGACGAGCAGGCTGATGCCCTGCTGGCGCTTCATGGCGTCTCCCTCCGCGAGCTCGGGTTCACCAGGCGCACGGTGGTCTGGTAGACGTGGCGCTTGAAGTTGCCGGCGGGGGTGACGTTGCCCGCGGCGCCGAGGTTGTAGGTCTTCGGGTCGGTGTAGCCCGGCGTCGACTCGACGTTGCGCACCAGCATCGAGACGCGCACGGCCACCACGTTGCCCCAGTCGGCCACCGCCGCAGGGATCGTCAGCCAGTTCTCCTGCGTGCCGTCGGCGTCGGCGTCGACGCCATAGTCGACCTGCATGTTCTCGACGCCCTCGACCAGCGGCACGGTGTCGATCACCCGGGCGCCGCCGCTGTCGACCACGAGTTCCAGGCGCTTCAGCGTCGGGATCGGCTTGCCGCCGTCGGAGGTCGCGGTGCAGGTGCCGCCGCTGCCGTCGGGCACGCTGCAGGGGGAGATGAAGTACGTGTGCACGTGCATCTTGCGGATCGGCGCCGCGGTCAGGTTGTCCTTCAGCAGCAGCGTGAAGTTCGCCGCCGTGCCGGTGGCGATGATCGGATTGGCGCCGTTGGACGGGTCGCTGCTGGCCTGCAGGTACACGTCGTTCGCTGCCAGCGAGCCGGTGGCGGTGACCTTGCTGTCGGCGCGGCGGATGACCAGCACGTCGGTGCCGGTGACGTGGTTCGCCGCCGGGATGCACGACAGCGGCGTCGACGACGGCGCGTCGTACCCCTGCACCGGCAGCGACAGCCCGCTGCGGATCGTCGCCATGGTGCTCGATTCGCAGGGGTCGACCAGCGCGGTCGGCGCGGCGGGGGAGTAGAAGTAGCCGTAGTACCCGGCGAGCGAGAGGTCGTCGGAGATCAGCGAGATGGCGAAGCGGCCGTCCTCGATCTGCCGCGCCGTTTTGGTGAGGTCGTTCTGCGTGCGGCTGGAGTTGGCGAAGATCCCGGCGAGGCCCACCATCAGGAACAGGCTGATGGTCATCGCGATCATCATCTCCAGCAGGGAGAGTCCCGACTGGCGGCGGAGGGGGGGCGGACGCATGGTCATGTCAGCGAGGCGATGCGCACGACCTCGCCGACTTCGCGGCGCAGCGCATCGCTGGTCCCGTAGAGGTTCTGCCCGCAGGTGGCGGTGCTGTCCACCGCCGCGGGGGAGATGGTGGTCGCCATGCCCTGCCAGGCGACCGCGACCCGGTAGTTGCCGGTCGTCGCGTTGTAGGTGATGCAGCCGCGCGCGCCGATGATCGAGCCGACGGCGGTGCCGCTCGCGCCGCCGGTCTTTTCGGACGTGCCGAGCAGCGCGTTGTTCCACGACACGAGGTCCGCGTCCGCGATCGTGCGGGTGGCCGCGGTCCCGGCGCCCGCGGTGCAGGCCGGCGTGCCCGAGTAGCTGGTCCCGAGCGGCGTCGTCGTCACGTAGCAGGCGGCGGTCTTGCGGTTCGCGTTGATCCTCGACACCATGTCCTGCACGAGGATCAGCGCCTGGCCGCGCTGGTAGGACTCGAGTTCCGCGACCTGCGCGCGAGCCTGCAGGCCCGCGAGGCCGAGCAGCCCGAGCACCATCAGCAGCAGCGAGACGAGCACCTCGAGCATCGAGAAGCCGGCCTGGGTCCGCGGGGGGCGCATCAGTTGCATCCGTTCGCTCCGTTGCCGTCGGTGTCCGTCTTGATGTTGGGGCGGCCGCTCGGCGAGATGCTGATGCAGCGCATCGGCACCGCGGCATACTCGGCGGAGCTGACGCGGAATTCGACCGCGGAGGATCCCGTGGTGCGCCCGCTTGCGCCGAAGGCCAGCGACGCGGGTGCGCTCCAGGTCACGCTGGCCGGGGCGTCTTTCGCCTCGAGGGTGAGGGTCGATCCGCCCGACACCGTGGTCACCGTCCAGCCCAGCGCCCAGTCGCTGCTCACCGGGGCGACCGTCACCGTGCTGGCGCGCTTGATGGCCTCGGCGCGCGCCAGGATGATGCTCGCGTACACGTCCGAGGACACGGTGCGGACGCGCTGCTTGATGACCATTTCGCGCATGCTCGGCGCGGCGATCGTCGCCAGCACCGCGATCACCACCACCACCATCATCAGTTCGATGATGGTGAAGCCCTTGTGGGCGCCTCTGCGCGGCAGGGATCGCATGCGGGGCGCTACCAGCCGAGGTTCGGGCCGCCGGAGACCGAACGCGTCTTCTGGCCGCTCTGGTTGTAGGTCATGGTGCCGTCGGACGCCTGCACGGCGGTCGGCGTGGCGGTGACGGTGAACGTCGGGGGGGTGGCCGCGTTGTCCACCACAACGGTCACCGCGTAGCGGGCGTTGGTGCAGGAGGCGGCGGTGCAGGTCCAGCCGTCCGCGGACATGTTGAGACCGGTGCTGTCGAGGGCCGCCGTGTAGGTCTTCGCGTCCAGCAGGTACTGCTGTTCCTTGTTGGCGATGTCGGCCATCAACTGCTGCGCCGACGAGCGCTGGCCCCGCTGCACGTAGCTGGTATACGAGGGATAGGCGATCGCGCTGAGGATCGCGATCACCACCACCGTGATCATGAGTTCGATCAGGGTGAAACCCCCTACATGTCGTGTAAGTGTTTTCATGTCTCGTTAGGTTACCTATAACGTACGGTTGTAAAAATAATCCCTGACAAACGGAGGCAATATACCGCTGGACGGCGGCGGGCAGTCCGGATTGCCGGTACTTCTTCACGAAACGGGGGCTGCGACAGGTCTCAGGGGGCCGTAAAGGCGATTTCCGGGGGGGGAGGTATAATGGTGTTCTTTGCCGCACTGCGTCATTGCTGCTGTAGCTCAGTTGGTAGAGCGCTTGATTCGTAATCATGAGGTCGCGTGTTCGATTCACGCCAGCAGCACCAACCCCACTAGATGGCCGCGACAATCCTCGTAGTCGAAGACGACCAGAGCCTGCGGGAACTGATCCGCCTGCATCTGTCGAATGCGGGCTACGAGGTCCGCGTCGCCGAGGACGGCATCGCGGCGGGCTACATGGTCCTGCGCGACCCGCCGGACCTGATCATCAGCGACGTCCACATGCCGCACATGGATGGCTTCACGTTCGTCGCGGCGCTGCGCGCCGACCCGTCGCTGCCGCGCTTCCCGGTGATCTTCCTCACCTCGCACGCCGAGGGCGACGACATCGGCAAGGAACTGGGCGCGGTCGCCTACCTCAGCAAGCCGGTGCGTTCGGACAAGCTGCTGGAACTCGTCGCCCAGCATGTCCCCGACGGCAAGTACGCCATCGGCTGATCGAGGTCAGGTCAGGGCGGGCAGGTGCGGAATTCGGCGACGGGGAAGGTGGACTGCGCGATCTCGCGCCACCGCGCCACCTGCCCGGGGTCGGCGTTCCTCACCTGCAGCCAGACCTTCGGCACCTGCAGTTCGCGTTCGCCGAACTGGGCGGTGCGCACGCCCCTGGCCTTCAGCGCCTCGAGCTGGGCCTTGGCCGCCTCTTCGGTGCGGAACACGCCCAGCGAGACGGCCCAGCGCCAGCGGCCCTCGTCGGCGACGATGAACCAGTCTTCCACGCCCAGGCCCTTCAGTTCGCCGGCCTTCTTCTGCGCGTTCTGACGGCTGCCCTGCGGCGGCATGAAGACCCACCAGCTGGCGGTTTCCTCGACCTTGCGCTGGCTGAGCCGCGCGCCGAAGGCCAGTGGTTCCAGCGCCTTCTCCGCGGCCGGCGCGTCGGCCACCGTGAAGCTGCCCCATTCCGTGCAGATGCCGCCGGCCGCCGGCGCGACGACGACGGGGACCTCGGGCGCCGGCTTCGGCTTCGGCGCGGGCGGCGGCGCCAGCGGCGCGGGCTCCGGCGGCAGGATGCGGATTTTCTCCGGCTCGATCTGCGCGCCCAGCGGACGCGGGTCCGAGGACGATTCCCGCGGCACGATGAACGCCGACCACGCGAAGAAGGCGAGGTTGGCGAGCAGCAGCAGCAGGAAAAGCGCGCGCATGCCCGTCCCTCATGCCGACGCGATGCGCGCCAGCCCCTCCAGCACCAGGTTCTCGACGTAGCGGCACGGGATTTCGAGGCGCTCCATCAGCGCCGGCCCCGCGCCGCCGGAAACGATGCACTCCGTGCCAGCCCCCGCGTTGCGCACCATGCGTTCCACCGCCCCGGCCTGCGCGTGCCGGCAGCCGGTCTCGATCGCGTCGAGCGTGTTGCGCGGCGTGCGCGCGAAATGGCCCTCCTGGATCGGCAGCTTGCCGGTGTGCTCGTGCAGCACGAAGCGCATCAGCTCGACGCCGGGCAGTATCAGCCCGCCCTGGAACTCGCCCTCGGCGGTCAGCAGGTCCACCGTGGTGGCGGTCCCGGCGTTCACCACCACGCAGTCGCCCTTGTACAGAGCGCGCGCCGCGATCAGCGCGGCCCAGCGGTCGGGCCCGAGCTGGTCGGGGACCTCGTAGCCGTTGCGCACGCCGCACTGCTCGGGCAAGCCGCGCACCCAGCGCGGCTCGAGGTCGAAGATGCTGGTCCAGTTGACGATCAGCTGGTGCGCGCCGTCTCCCGCGACGTTCGAGATGACGATGCTCGAGGGATTCTCGTGCGTGGTCGCGAACGGGTTGATGTCGTGCCCGCCGGCGGCGAATTCGATGAGCGACACGGTGGACAGGCTCTTCCACGAGCCGCCGTCGTGCCAGCCCCACTTGACGCGCGAATTGCCGGCGTCGATGGCGAGGTTCATGCGGCCCTCGCGGACACGACCGTGCCGGAGAGCACCTCGCGCAGCCCGCCGCGCGTGCGCAGCCGCAGGCTGCCGTCGGTGCCGATGCCGTCGGCAGTGCCGCTCACCATGCGGCCGTCGCCGAGCCGGATGCGCATGCGGAAGCCCGCGTGCGCGTGCGCCGCCTCCCATTCGCCGCGGAAGGCCTCGAGGCCGCGGGCGTCGAACTCCGCGAGCGCGGCAAGCAGCTCGCGCGCGATCGCGATCGCTCCAGCCGTGCGCGCCGGCACGGGGGCCGCCATGCGCGACACGCACACCGCCTTGCGGCGCAGCGACGGCGCGTCCGGAGCGTCATGCCAGTTGATGCCGATGCCTGCGACGATCGCCACCGCGTCCCCCTGGATCCGCGTCTCGACGAGGATGCCGCCGAGCTTCGCGCCGTCGACCAGCAGGTCGTTCGGCCATTTCAACGCCACCCGGTCCAGCCCCAGCGTGCGCAGCGCGCGCACGGCGGCCACGCCTGCGGCGAGCGACAGCCCCGGCAGGTCGCGCAGCGGCCGGCGGGACACGCGGCGCAGGGACATCAGCAGGCCCGTCCCGGGCGCGCTGTGCCAGCGGCGGCCGCGGCGGCCGCGGCCGCGCGTCTGGTGGTCGGCGATCATCAGCACCGGGCCCGGCGCATCGACGCCGAGCAGCGCCGCGTTGGTCGACGCGCAGGCATCGACGACGCGGACCTCGACCGCGCCGTCCGGTCCGGCGAGGGCGGCGGCGATGGCCTGTGGATCCAAGCGGTCCGTCATAGGGCGGCAAGTATAGGCGAGCGCGAGATGCCGCGCTCCATGCGACGCGATGCGTCCCTCAGGCGGCGCCGAAGGCGAAATCCCGGCCCGGCGCGGCCGCGAAGAGGGCGCGCGTGTACTCGTGCTGCGGGTCGCCGAAGACGTCCCGCGCGGCCCCGTACTCCACCACCCGGCCCTGGGACATGACCGCGACGTGGTCGCAGACCTGCGACGCGACGCGCAGGTCGAGGGTGATGAACAGCATGGCGAGGTTGAGGCGCTCGCGGATCTCCTCGAGCAGCGCGAGCACCTGCGCCT
>SXGT01474169.1_pt1 | contig 29179 bp, 24 predicted proteins | sample 3176221 | NCBI WGS metagenome assembly SXGT01 (sample SAMN11356862, study PRJNA531348) | freshwater metagenome | isolation source: freshwater sample F1-120 | place: China: Fuxian Lake, Yuxi | collected 2017-12-25 | reverse complement strand
GGTGAGGTCTGGGCGACGTGGCGGAGGAAGCGGGATCGCCAATGCTCGCCGTCGCTGACGCTGGCACTCTCGGAAAGTAGATCTGTCGAGAGCGGTATTTCGGCAGAGGCCGCGGATGTTGCGTCGCCCAAGGGATCCGAGCCGACATCGGTCGCAGCGCTCGAGGGTTCGGTCTGGCCCACAAGCGGACGATTCGCGCCGAAGAGTTCAAGCGATGCATTCGCCGCGGCGTTCGAGAGCTCGCTCTGGCCCGTGAGCAGGAGCGAGGCGAGCGGATGGTGCCCGCTGCCGCGCCACGCGGCCGGCGGATCCTGCATCGCACCGGGGCGGCAGATGCGCTGGGCGCCGGCGGCTCTGGCCCGTGCCGCGAGCCGGGAGCGCTCGGGCTCGGCGGCGTCGAGGCCGACGCATTCGAGATGGCCGCCGAGCGAGCGCAGGCAGGCCTCGAGCTCGTCCTCGTCGGCCACCGCGACGACGCGGAGGAAGCGCCCGAGGGCTGTAGGCCGCAGTTCGGCACGGGTTTCGAGGGCGACCGCCCAGGGCCGGGAGCCGGCACCGTGCAGGGCGCGAAGTCGGCCGGAGAGCAGCTCGGCTTCGGCGGTGTTGACGGTCTCTCGCCAGCGCGCGGCCGCGTCGGGCTCGAGTCGCCGCCGCGGCCAGCACTCCTCGCGCTCGGCCAGTGCTTTTGCGAGCGCGGCCGCGAGGCCTGCGGCATCGGTCGGCGCCAGCACCAGCACCCACTGCGGCGAGAGGCAGCCCTCCTGATCGAGCAGGGCAGTGTCGGTGGCGATCGCGTGGGCGAGATCGCCGGCTGAGCGTCCGCCGGCGGCGACGACCACGGCACTGGCGCGCGGACCGTGGCCGCGCACGCGCGAACCAAAGCGTGCTTCGAGGGCCGCGAGCGTAGCTGCTGTGCCGTAGGCGACGATGCGATCGACCGAGCCGAGCACGAGCGCCTCGACCTCGCCCGAGCCGCCCTGCCACGGCAGCACGGCGATCGCGGCACCGAGACGGGGCTCGACCACAGCGGCGCTCGCGGCGAGGCGCCGCGCGAAATCGCTCCGGTCACGCGCCGGTTTGAGAATGGCGGTCGCGCCGAGCGCCAGCGCCGAAAACAGCGCACCGACCGCCAGCGCGGGGGTATTGACGGCCAGCACGAGTGCCACGCTGCGCGGGGCGAGCGCCCCGGGCTGCAAATGCTCGGCCTCGGCGAGGAGCGCCCGCAACGCCGGCCCGGACCAGGCCGTGAAGGTGCGCCGCAGGTGGAGGTCGAGCATCTCCGGGGCGAGCCCCGACTCGCTGGTGAGTCCCGCCACCGCAGCCGTGCGCAGGGCCTCGTCCTCGAGCCAGCACGCGCGGAGGCTCGCGAGTGCGTCGAGGCGGGCCTCGCGGTCGAGTTGGCGCAGCTCGGCGCCGGCCGTGGCGAGGGTGCGGAGCGTGGCCCGCACGGCCTCGGCGTCGCCTTGGATCTGGTCTGGCCTCATGGTCGAGCCCGATTTCCCGCGCGCTGCTGCGCGGCCTGAGTCGCCATCAGGGTTGCGCCGCACGGATCAAATCCGCCATGGCGAGGGCGCAGCCGCGCGGCTCGGCGCCGGGCGTGCGCCCGCGCAGCACGAGCCGGCGGCCCGTCAGCACGCCTTGGTCCTCGGTCAGGACGGCCATCGTCGAGCCCAGATTCGCGAGGTCGAAATGGGCGAGGATTCCGGGCGTGCCGTCCGGCACGGGTTCGAGGCTCCGGGGATCGAGGGCTACCGTCGCGAGCCAGGCCGGAGGGGCTTTGCGGCGGGCCGTGTTGTGGCCCTCGTGACGTTCCCGCATCACGTCGTCGTAGTACTGCGAGCAGAGTTCGGTCATGCCATATTCGTTGATGCACTGGTAGCCGGCGATGCCCAACCGATGCCAGCAGGCCGAGAGGAAGCCCGCGTCGGAGAGCGTGCGCCCCCCCTTGGGCCCGCCGGTATCGACGAGGCGTGTATCGGCGGGCAGGGTGAGGCTGCGCCCGTGCTGCGCGAGGTGATCGAGCAAGGCGGTGAAGGTGGCCCGCACGCCGAAGAGGAGCAGGGGTCGGCCGTCGCGCCCGGCCGCCGCGATGGCCGTGGCCGCCGCCTCGGGATCGAAGCCGGCTGCCTCGATCAGCCATGTGCCGTCGCCGTCGCAGAGGTCGGTGCGGATCCATTCGACCATCTGCACGAGCGAGGAGTCGGGCAGCAGGGCAGGGCCGCCAAGCAGGGCGAGCAGCCGGGGCCGGATTCCATCGGCCAGCACCATGCGCTCGAAGTGGGCGATCGCCCCGCTGCGGTAGAGCGCGAGCCGGGGCACCAGATGTCGGCCACGCCGCTCCTGCCCGCGCGTCGTGCCGCTGGTGACGAAGATCCGCTCGGGCGGCGCGCAGGCGAGATCGAGTTCCTTGAAGGCTGCGGTCGGCACCGCCGGTATCCGCCGCCAGTCGTCGATCGTGTCCGGGCTCGTACCTCGTCGATCACAAAAATATCGATACGCCGCGAGCGACCGGTACTGGAAATCGAAGATCTCGAGCGCGAGCGCGCCGAAGCCGCTGTCCTCGGGTGGGGTGTCGAGGGGGATCGAGCGATGGTCACGCTGGAAGGCGAGCACGCGCTCGACGAGATCTTCGAAGGGTCGCGACACGGCGGTGGGCCCCGGGGCGGGTGCTCGCCCGGATAGCGCGACCGTCCCGACGGCGAAAGCCGCCGCACGTCGCGACGCAGGCGGCCGCTTCGCTCCGGTGGTAGACGCGGGCCCGGTGCGGCTCTCGTCAGAGGATGGGTGCTCAGCCGGCGGCGTCCGGCATCGCTGGCTGGAACTCGAACTCGACGGTCACGAACGGGTCGAGCTCCGCGTCGACCCGCGCTTTCTCGATCCGGGACCGATCTTCGCCGGCCCGCTGATCGATCCCGAGGCTACGGCCCGGCGCTTCGGCGGCACGCCCGGGCGCCGTGCCGCGGACTGGCTCGGGGATCCACCGGTCGCCCCGGGGGCGATTGTGTTCTGCCCCACCAATTTTGGCTGGCAGCGCCAGGCCTGGCTGCGCTGGCGGGGGGCCTTCTTGACCGTGCCGGGCGACACCGCGGGGACCGGGCCGCGGGCGTGGCTGGTGCGGCATCGTCAGGGCTGGAGTGCTCTCGATGTATCGGGGGAGGTCCGCGATCCGGAGGTCGCGTGGACACAGGCCGCTCGGGAGGCTGGCATCGATCCCGACGGGATCGAGCTTGGTCTCGAAATGCCGGCCCTGGTGAGGGCGGGTTCTGCGGTAGCCCTCGAATCCCTGGCGGGACATCCGCGTCTGCTTGGCGATCCCCGTAATGTCATTGATTTCAGTGGTGCCGAGATCCGTGGCTTCGAGCGCCCGCCGGCCTACTGGGGCGCTCTGCGACGCCTCCTGCCGCGCGACGCCTCGACTCTGGGAGCGCTGATCCGGGGCGAACCCAGTGATTGGCGGGTGGGCGATCTGCCGCTTGACACTCTCGCGGCCGCGGTCGCGCACGTGCACGCCCACGCGCCCGAGATCCTGCGCGCCGAGATCGTCGACGGCGCGGCGCGTCTCACGCCGCGCGGGTCCTTGCCGCCGGCACGTCTGCCGCTGATCGGGTTTGGTTTGCGCCCCGATCGAGGGCTCGTCGTCGTCGCCGTCTCGGGCCGGCGACCGGAGGTTCCCGGGATGACGCTGGGGGAGCTGGCGGACCTGCTGGTCCGGCGCGGCGCCGATACCGGCTGGCTCGGCAGTGCGGGCGGCGACGTGGCGGTGGTGCGGCGCACGGTGGCGGGCGTCGAGTTCCCCGGCCGGACCGCGTGCCAGACCGCCGCGGGAAACGAGCCGGCCACGAGCCGCGAAGTTCCGGCCGTGCTCGTGGTGAGTCCGCGGCGATAGGGCTCACGCCGCGCAGTCCGCACTCTTGCCGTCCCGGGCACGTCGCGCGGCACGGCAGGGCCGTCGCAGTCAGGGCGTATCGCCTGCAGCAGCGCGTCCCGGATCGTGCCGCGATCGAGGGAGAGCCCGCGTCGCGCGGCCGGCAGCAGCGCGTCCCGGATCGTGCCGCGATCGAGGGAGAGCCCGCGTTGCGCGGCCGGCAGCAGCGGGTCGCGGATCGTGCCGCGATCGAGGGAGAGCCCGCGTCGCGCGGCCGGCAGCAGCGGGTCGCGGATCGTGTCGTGGTCGAGGGAGAGCCCGCGTCGCGCGGTCTGCAGGCGTGGGTCGCAGATCGTGTCGGGGGACGAGAGCGTCCCTAGAGATAGGGCACGAAGCGGCGGACGGTCTGCAGCAGCGCGTCGGCGTCGGGATGGTCCTCGAGCAGACGCGCGAGTTGGCCGTACTGGATGCGGGCCCGCGTGCGGTCGTGCTCCTCCAGCGGCAGGACGAGATGGCGCGCCAGTTCCTTCAGGATGGCCTGCGTGTCGAGTTTGATCTCGACGGGGATTTCGTCATCGGTCCCGATGACGAGCTTGAGCTGGCCGAGCAGACGACCGACGTACCAGGAGTCGGGCTGCTCGCTCACGTCTCCTCCGGCTCTCCGGCGAGCTGACGTTTCCAGTCGAGCATGCGTGCCTTGGCGCCCGCTGCTTCGGCCTCGGGAATCAGGCCCTTGCGCTGGTAGAACGTCGAGAGGCTGGTGTGGGCCAGCACATCACCCGGGCTGAGTTCGCAGAGCCGCTTGCCCCATTCGATCGCCTCGTCAAGGCGATCACAATCCGCCAACACCATCGCCAGTGCATGAACCGCATCGCTGTAGTCAGGGTCGATCGCCAGCGCTTCGTGGTAGCGGCCGATCGCTTCCTCGAACCGGCCTTCGAAGGCAAGGTCGAGGCCCTCGTCGTAGAGCGCTTCCTTGTCCGCCACGTTTGCCGCCTAACCGAGGCCCCCGGCGCGAAGCAAGGGGCCCCTGCCTTGTCGCCGCTCGGCCTGCGGTGTTCCCACGCCGGGTGTCACGGCCTCATCCCGCCGGTCCCGGTCGCCGACGCAGATGGCGCCAGAGCAGGGCCGGAGCCTCGCGCAGCAGGCGGTTGCGCCCGGAGTAGCACTTCTCGGCGACCCACTCGCCCCCTTCCCAGGCATCAAACGAAGATTCTTCTCCGAGGCAGAACTCGACCACCCGCTCGCCGATCGGGTCGCCCGTCGCCACCGCGCGCACGCTCGTTCCCGAATCGACCAGAACGCCGCGGGCGAAGCGCGGCAGCCGCAGAGCCTTGCGCAGCTTGTCGATTTTCGTCGCGGGCGAGGCCGGTTCGACCAGTGCGACGTAGGCCCACTCGCCGGGATTGGGGTTGGCCGCCGCGAGGAAAGCGAGATTGGTTCCGGTGAGCGCCGTGCGGGCCCGGTCCTCATCGATTCCACGGCCGACGGCGAAAATACTCTGGCCGAGCACGCACTCGCTGCCTTCGCTCGGCCGCGGGCCCTGCTTGCGGCCGCCGATCGCACCGCTGTCGACCCACCAGTTGCGGTCTTCGCCGGAATCCGGCGCGGGCGCCGCTTCCGAGTCCACCGTCGTCCCGGTTGTGTTCGTCTCCTCGGTCGTCAAGCGGGCCTCCCCGGGATGCGTTGCCGCAGCCCTGGCGCGAGCCTCGCTCAAGGCGGGCGTGGCTTCAAGCCGGCCCGTCCAGCGGCGGAGGTTCCGTCGAAGCGGGAGGTGTGGCCTGACGTCGGGGAGGTGGTTCCGGGCCGGAGCGCAGCACGGCCCACGGGCCGAACTCGGCCAAGACGCGCTGGGGTTCTGCCCCCACTTCGACCGTGCGTGGCAGCGGTCGGCGCAGGGCTTCGGGGTCCTGGGTCAGCGAGCGACGTGGGAGCACGGCGTAGATGGTCTTGTCTGCCACGGCTACCGGAGACCCGGTGGCCCCGAGGGCCGGGAGCGGGCGCCGGGCGTACCAGTGGACCCGGTCGCGGGCGCCGGGGGCGACGCGCAGCTCGCTCGTCGAGAGTAGATTCCTTCGCACGAAGCGCGCGGCCTCGCGTACCGCCCAGCGGTCGAGGTCGGCCCGTCGTCCGAGGTCGAGACGAGGTGCCAAGTTGAGCAGCACGATGCCGAGCGCGGTGACTACGGTGATGGGTCGCAGCGAACTCCGTCGCGCGCGCATGAGCGACCAGGACAGAATCACACCCGCCACCAGGCAGAGCGCCAGCACCAGCGGCACGATCGAGCCGCCGAGCAGGGTGACGGGAACAGCGAGAGCGAGCCACGCGCCGAGGAAACGGGGCGAGCCGCGCGAGAGCCAGTCCGGGGGCCGGACGCGCACGCCCAGGGCCAGGGCCGGGAGCAGGACGACCAGCACGAGTGCCGTCGCCACGATTTGGTCGGGGAGGAGGCCGCTCGGCGTGGTGTGCATGAGCCAGGCGAGTTCGAGGGGAGTGCCGGGTGCGACGATCAGCACGGCCAGCACTTCGAGCCCGAGCCAGAGACCGACGGACCAGGCGACCAGTGGGAGAAAACTGCGCGCGTTGAAGCCGCGCAGCTTCCAGAGCCAAGCGCCGGCCATGGCGACCAGCCAGAGGCCCGAGGGCCCGGCCAGCGCGGCCGTGACGCCGGTCGCGACGGCGGCGTGCCAGCGCGAGCGTTTGGTCGTGCCGAAGCTGCGGATCGCGGCGAGTGCGGCGAGGGTGGCCAGAGCTTCGAGCGGAGCGACCCCGAGATCGCCGCCCAGGATCGAGCGCCCCGCCGCGGTCGCCGGCAGCACGAGTGCGGCGAAAACACCGGCGCGGTTCGAGAAGAGGCGATTGCCGAGCCGGATCAGGGCCGCGAGGGCCAGAGCTCCGGCAAGGATGCCGACGATGCGGAGCGAGAACTCATCCTGGCGGCCCGCGGCAACCAGTGCTGCGCCGTACGCAGCCGCGACCGGAGAAGCGTGCTCGACCGCGGGCCCGAGCGCGATCGCGGCCTCGCGTTCGTTGAGGGGACTTCGCACTGGTGCCAGTGCGAGCACCATCGCCGTGCCGACGAGGGGAACCAGCGCGCTCGAGAGCGTGAGCCGCAGCGGCGGCGGCCGCCCTACGTGTGTCGGTTCGAGTTGGTGGGCCACGACGCGCCTCTTCGTAGTCGATTTCCGGCGGTAGTTCGATCCACTCGGGCCGCCACGGATCGCCTCGGCCAGGGCACGCGGCCGTGCCGTTCGCGTGAGATGAACAGGCTGTCGTTGGACGTGTCGCGGGTCGTCTGGGCTGTGGGGCACGCGGCCGTGCCGCTCGCGTGAGATGAACAGGCTGTCGTTGGGAGTGTCGCCGGTCGCCTCGGCTAGGGCACGAGGCCGTGCAGCCGGGCGAATGGATCCCAGCCGGGATCCCGGTGCCAGTCATATTCTGTGTTTACGCGCAGGGCCTCGGCTCGCTCCTCGCCGAAGAACTCCGCGACGATGGCGAGCGCCATGTCGATCCCGGCCGAGACTCCCGACGAGGTGGCGAAGCTCCGGTCGCGCACCCAGCGCGCCTCGCGGACCCATTCGACCTGCTCGCCTTGCTGCGCGACCCAGTTGAACGCCCGCTTGTTGGTGGTGGCGCGATGGCCGTCGAGGAGACCGGTGCGAGCGACCAGCGCCGTGCCGGTGCAGACGGTCATCACCAGCTCGGCCGCCGCAGCGCGCTCGCTGAGCCAGCCGATGAGCCGTGGATCGTCGATGGCCTGACGTGTCCCGAAGCCGCCGGGGACGAGCAGCCAGGCCGCCTGGCCGGCGCTCTCCAGAATTGTGTCGACAGCGACGCGCGGCCCCTGAAAACTGGCAATGACTGGAGCGTTGGCGGCGACGAGTTCGAGCCGGAGTTCCGGGCCGAGAGAGCCCAGGATCTCGAGCGGCCCGAAGACGTCGAGCAACTCGAAGCCCTCGAAGAGGACGACCTGAAGCGTTCGCGTGGTGGTGGGCACGGGCTTTTCCCTCCTTGGCCTCCGGCGGGCGTCGGGTGTCTCGGCGCCGGACCCGGAGACGTCGTGCGTACCGGACAGGAGAGGGCGGCGCTCCGCTACCGGCCGCTCGCGTCCCCTCCGGTGCGCACGCGGCTGCCGCAGCGACCTGCGCGCGGGCAGTGGCCGCTCGCGTCCCCTCCGGTGTGGACGCGGCTGCCGCAGCGACCTGCGCGCGGGCAGTGGCCGCTCGCGTCCCCTCCGGTGCGGACGCGGCTGCCGTAGCCACACCTGCGCGCGGGCAGCGGCGGGTCGCCTCCCCGGCCCGGATTAAGGCCGCAGCCCCGATCCGCCGATGATGCAGGCGTCGCCGAGCGCGCCGAGCCCCGCCGGAGTGGGTCGCGCCGGCGGGGAGAAGGGCGGCGCGATGCACAGGCAGACGGCCGAGGGGTGGGCCGGCCACCGGGCGCTCGCTGGAGCGGACCCGGACGCCGGTTTGCGTCCGCTGGCCGCCGTTCTGGGCGAGGATGGCCCCTGCGCCCCAGCTCTCGCCGTGCGCTTTGCGCTGAACGTGGCAGCACTCGTCCGCGCGGCCCGAGCCGAACGCGGCGAGGACGTCAGCGTCGATCCCCGCGACGTGCTGCTCGGTGCCGACGGCCGAGTCTTGGTGCGTGAGTTCGAGCCCGCGGCAGCCGAGCGTGAGTCTTCCTCGTTGACGCGGCTCGGCGGCGTCGAGCGGGTGTTCTTCTCGCTCGTCTGCGGCCGGCTGGTGACGAGCCGGAGCGATGCGCGCGACCTTCGCCACCGGCTGCCCGCCGACGCACCGGCGGCGTTGCGGCAACTCCTCGATGCTTGCCTCGGGATCGGTGCCGAACCTGCTCCGGGCACGCTGGACGAACTCATCGTGGGGCTTTCGACAGTCGAGGCGGCGGTCAGTCCCGGCGCGCATCCCGATCGTCGCGCGGTCGACGAATTGCGTCTCCGGGTCGAGCACACCGCGTCCGCCCTGCGCCGTGCACTCGATCTGGCGACGCGCTTCGGTGTCGATGCGGCGGCACTACCCGACCGCGACACGCTGGCCGCGACCCTGTTTCCCGCCGGGATCGTCGATGCCGGCCGCGAACCGGCCATAGCAAGGCGTGCTCTCGAGGCGGTGGCGGGTCGGCTCGATGACACCATGGGCACGCTTGACCGTGTGCTGCGCGAGAATCTGGGCCGGCAATTCAGCGCAGTCGTCGACCTGGCCCGGCGACTGCGGGCGTCGCCCGACGGCCTGCTCGAGCGGCACGAGGCGGCCGCACTCGACGATGGCGAGCGGGCGACGCGACAAGGGGTCGCGACGGCGCCGCCGGCCGATGCTGCAGAAACCGTGCGCGACTTCGAGCTCGCGTTGGAGTCCCTTCGCGCCGTTCTCGAGGGCCGTATGCGCGAGCGACTCGCCGCGTCGCTGGCCCGCGTCGCGACGTTGATCGACGCGATCGAGCAAACACCGGATGGGGGCGAGATCGCGGCAGAGCTGGAGCCGGCCCGGCTGCGTGCGGCCTGCGAGGAGCAGATCGCCGCCGCGGACTTCGCCGCCGCCAGCGCGGTCCTCGCGCACGCGCTGGCTCGGCTCGAGGACCGCGCCGGCATGGTGGGGAGGGGCCCTGCGGGCTCTCGCGTCGGCCTTGCCCGCAATCGGAGCACGTCGGAACGGCACGAGGCCGGGAGTGCCGCGTCGGTCACCGATCCCGCGTTGCCTGCGGGGCAGCAGAGTGAACTGCGGGAGTTGCTTGAACGTCTACCGCCGCGCCCCGGAGCGCCGAGTCCTGAGGCGGTGCTGCGCGAGGAGGGCGAGCGCCTGCTCGCCGGCATTGATGTCGCCCGCGCCCGCCGGATGGCGCCGGAGGTGGTCGAGCAGCTCGTCGCTGCAGGTCGCGCGGCCCAGGCGGCCCGTGCCGCCGGTGACGAGCCGGCCCTGCTGGCCGAACTGGTGCGCACGGTCGATATTTTGGGTTGCCTCGCGCGGGCTCTCGGGCAGGGCGCGACCCCTGGGCCGGATGCTCTCGCCGCACGATCGAGCGAAGCCGCCGCTGCGACCGATGCGCCGAGCTTGCTTGGACCTGACGTGAATCTCGCGCGGTCCGGCGCCGCACGGGCCGTGCTCGTCGGCGAGGCCAGCGCCGCAGCCGCGGAATCGGCTCCGCTTGCGGGAGCGGTCCGTGTCTCGTCTGCCGCCGCCCGAGGTGCGTATTCGCCCGCACGGTCGGACGCGCAGACGGGAGGGGGCAGTGGGGGGCTGTTGGATCTTTGGATAGACGACGCACGGGCGGCCGCCGGCACGGCACCCCCTTTCGATGATCCGCGGGATCAGATGCAAGGGCGACCCCGTGGCCGCGAGCCGGGGATCGCCGTGATGGTATTCGTGGCCGCCGTGGCGACACTGGTTCTGGGTGGCGTGTTGCCGCTGCGCCGGACGGTCATGCTCCACGCCGGCCGTACCGCGCCGCTCCTCGTGCCCTCGCCCCGGATTTTGGCGGCGTGGCCGCCCGCGGAGCGACTGCTCGGACCGGGCGATCGGTCGTGGATCTTCACGCTCGTACTCGATGGTCCGCCCGACCCGGTCCTCGGTCCGCACTGGTCGATCGACGGCCGGTCGCTCGCGACGCACGGGGCCTCGCTGGTCATGCCACCACACGACCCGCGCCGGCCGCGTCAGCCCTTCGTGCTCGCGGCGCGGATCGGCAGCGGCTTCGAACCGGGACGCCTGCGGATCTGGCGGGTCGAGCCGACTCTCGCGCGGACCGCGGCCCCCGCCGCTCAGAGTCGGTGAAGGAATCGCGTCAGCGCCGAGATCCGCATCATCCCCGACCGCGCTCGAGCCGGGGGGCAAGAGCAAAATTAAAGCGCGCTCAGGCGACGATGCCGTCTTCCAGCGTGAAGCCCGCGTCCTCGACCATGCGACGTGCGCTGGCCACCGCCTGACCCGAGGTGGTCAGGTAGCCGTCGACGAAGATCGAGTTGGCCGGCAGCAGAGCGCGCGCCTGCGCGTCGCCGAGCGTGTGCTCGCGGCCGCCGGCGGCCCGGATGTCGGCGTCGGGGTTCAGGAAGCGCATCAGGCAGAGCGCCCGCAGCGCACGGCCGGCATCGACCCGCTCCCGCTCGGCAAAGGGTGTGCCCTCGATCGGGATCAGGAAATTGACGGGCAGGGAATCGACGCCGAGCGCGGCCAGCGCGAAGCCCAGATCGACCACGTCGTCGTCGGTCTCGCCCATGCCGACGATGCCGCCACAGCAAACGGCGAGCCCTGCCGCCTGTGCCGCGTGCACCGTCGCCACCCGATCGGCCCAGGTGTGGGTGGAACAAATCTCCGGGTGGAAGCGCTCGCTCGTGTTCAGATTGTGATTTACCCAGCCGACACCCGCCTCGTGAAGGCGTTCGGCCCTGGGCCGATCGAGCAGGCCGAGCGAGACGCAGATCTCGAGTTCGGGATATTTTTCCTTGATCGCGCGCGTGGCGGCGCAGATCCGGTCGATGTCGCGGTCGGCGGCACCGCGGCCGCTGGTGACCATGCAGTAGCGCCGGGCGCCGCGCTCGACGGCGGCGTCGGCTGCGGCGCGCAACACCCCCTCTTCGAGCAGGGTGTAGGTGTCGATCGGAGCGGTGGAGACCCTGGACTGCGAGCAGTAGCCGCAGTCCTCGGGGCAGAGGCCCGAGCGCGCGTTCTTCAGGACACAGAGCTTGACCCGCCGGCCCCAGCGGCGCTCGCGGATGCGGAGAGCCTCCTCGAGCAGGGCGTCGAGTTCGTCGTCGGGGCAGGCGAGGATCGCCTGGGCCTCGGCGCGCGCGAGCACCTCCCCCCCGAGAACGCGCTCCGCCAGCTCGTGCCAGCGTGTGGTCGGGAGCGAGTCGGCGTGTGCCATCGAGCCGGCCGGTACCAGAGGGGGGGGCATTCTGGAAGCCGTGGCTGGCCGCGTCATCGCGTGTCCGTGCCCGCCGGTCCAGGTTCATTCCCCGCAGACTGCGGTCGTCTTGACCGAACCCGAGCGCGGGGGCTGGTCGCGTCGCGGACCCACGGCATCGGTGTGGGGCGCCGCGAGTGGCGTCAATCGTCCGCGCTTGGCGTTGCGAGCGTTGTGCGGGCGGCGCGGCGCAGGCTTGGGTCGGCGGCGTTCATGGCGCGCCGCAGGGCCGCTCGGGCTGCCTGCGAGGGGGGCCCGAGGCGCCCGAGAGTGGCCGCGGTCGCGCGCCGCACGCCCTCATCCGGATCGTTGTCGAGGAGGGGGAGCACGATCGGGGCGTCGCCCGGATCGGCCGCTCGTCCGAGGATCGCCAGCGCCGCGAGACGGACCCCGGCATCGGCGTCGGCGATCGCGGCGCGGGCCAGCGGCCGGGCCCGCGCCGCGTCGAGGTCGCGCAGACAGTACAAGGCCATGCGTCTCAGGACGGTCGTGCCCGTGCCCGCCGCTTCACCGAGCGCCACCGCGACCTCGGCGTGGTGGCGTGCCAGCGTGCAGGCGAGGCGTGCCGCCGCCCAACGCTGATCGCCATCGGGGAGTGACATGGCTTCCCGCACCGCGGGCCAGAGCAGCGCCGGCGGCTCGTCAAGTTGCCCAAGGGTCCAGGCCGCGCCCCAACGCAGGCGCCCGTCGTCGGACCGTGTCGCGTCGGTGAGACGCGACGCGAGTGCGGGGGAACTGCGAGCCAGCCCGACGACGGCGCCCGCAGCGCGACGCTGCCAGGTGCGATGCGGATGCGCGAGGCGCGCCACGACCGCTTCGCGCAGAGGCCCGGATTGTTCCAGGATTTGCCGGACCGTCAAGGTGGGGAGATGACCGAGCCGATCGAGTGCGTTCTGGGCGACGTGATCGTCGTCGCGCAGGGCGGTGACGAGATCGTCGACGGCTGGGATCGGCGACTCCACCGCTCATCCGCGAGGCGTGCCGCGCCGACAGGGGGAGCCCCGAGCACGGGGTCCTGCCGGTCGTCGGCGCTGGTCAGGCCAGTACCTTCGGATCGTAGTAGAAGCGCTCGCGGTTGATCTTGCCCGCACGGATCTCGTGCAGGGCCAGTTCGCGCAGCACGACCTTGCGGCCCTTGGAGCGCAGGCTGATCTCCCAGTCAATCACGATCGTCTGGCCATCGCACCAGAGACCGGCCGGGTGGTAGATCGCCTCGGGATGAGCCTTCATCCAGGCCCGGAGCTTGTCCTCGACGTTGGCGATGCCCCGGTAGATCTGGCCTGAGCCGACCTCTTCCGATTCGACCCCCTCCGCATAGAGATCGAGCAGTCGATCGATGTCACTCATGCAGGTTGCCGCCACGATGGCGCGCGCGATCTTGCGCAAATCGGCGTGCGTGGGCGGCACCTGAGGGGTGACCTTGCGAGTCGCGATCTTCTTTTCGGCTACCTTCTTTGTTGCCATTATTAATTCCTTTCGTGAGCGATTGTGCCTGTCAATATTATGTCGTGGCAGGCTCTGCTCGAAGCTCCTATCGGCAACCCGGTGGAAGCGCAAGCCGGGTTGCGCGCCGCGCCGTCGATTGATTGCATCCCCGCGGCCGACCCGCTCCCGGATCGGTTGGATGCGCTTCAGCAAAACTTTCGGGGAGAGCGACCATGGGCGAACGAGTAGGGACGGCAAGCGAGGGCTGGCCCGTCCTGCATCTGTTCTACAGAATTGACCGGGACCGCTGGCGTGCCCGGACCGCCGACGAACGGACGCAGGGGGTAACGGAGTTCGCCGGCCTGCTGGCCGAGTCCGCTGCCGAAGAGGGTTTGCAGCTCGTTCCCGTCGCGGTGCTCGGCAAGGCCGATATCGGGCTCGTCGCCGTTCACGCGGATCTGGCTCGTCTGCAGCGGCTCGAGAAGCAGTTCGCCGCCACTGCCCTCGGGGCTTGTCTCGAAACGGTGTATTCCTACCTCTCGATCAGCGAGGTCAGCGAATACATGTCGACCACGGGCGACCACGCCCGCCGCCTGATCGACGAAGAGGGACTCGCCCCCGATTCGCCCGAGTTTCAGCAAAAGACGCTGGCCGCGGCGCGGCAGATGGCTGCGTATGCCGAGGCGCGCGTTCATCCGCGTCTGCCTGGTGCGGACTACCCTGTATTTTGCTTTTACCCAATGAGCAAGGCGCGCGAGGGCGCGGCGAACTGGTATCGACTGCCTTTCGTCGAGCGCAAACGCCTCATGGGTTCTCACGCGGAGGCGGGCCGTCGCTTTGCGGGCCGGGTGGCGCAGCTCATCACCAGCTCGACCGGGATCGACGACTGGGAGTGGGGCGTGACGCTCTTCTGCCGGGATCTGAAGGCGGTGCGCGATGTCGTCTATGAGATGCGCTTCGACGAGGGGAGTGCTGTGTTTGGCCTCTTCGGTGGCTTCTGGGTCGGGTTGCGCTTTGCCCCCGACGGGTTGCGTGACGCTCTGGCGCTCTGACCGTGGGGGTGAAGCATCCAACCCTGGCGGATCGGGAGGCCGATCCAGAGACCGGGCCGAAATCGGTGAAGCTTTACGCTGACGGATCGTGCCACGGCAATCCCGGTCCCGGTGGATGGGGAGTGATTCTCGAGTGGGAGGGACCGGCACGCGAATTGAGCGGTGCCGATCCCGCGACCACCAACAATCGCATGGAACTCCGGGCGGTGATCGAGGGTCTCCGCGCGCTGCGCGAGGCCTGTCGAGTCGAGGTAGTGACGGACTCGCGCTACGTCGTCGATGGGATGCGCTCGTGGCTTGCGGGCTGGAAGCGCAACGGTTGGCGGACGGCGGACCGCCAGCCGGTGCGCAACGTCGAACTCTGGCAGGAACTCGACGCCGAGGCGTCTCGTCACGAAGTGCGCTGGACCTGGGTCCGCGGCCATTCCGGCCACCTGCAGAACGAGCGTGCTGACCAGCTCGCGAACGCCGCAATCCAACGTTTCGAGCGAGATTGACGTCGCCGGCCCGACCCGGCTCAGAGGCGGAGCAGGCGCAGGCCGAAGAATACCTGCAGCGCGGCAAGCAGGAGGGCCAGTAGGCCGAGCGCCGGGTGCAGCCTGCGGGCGAGGGGTTCGACCGCCACCCGCCGCGACAGCAGCGCGCCGGCCCCGAGCACGCAGACCAGCGCCAAGCCGATCCGGAAATGGATGCTGTCCGCGACCGCGAGATCAGGCCGGAGCCAGAGGGTCGAGGCGAGGCCCGAGACGAAAACCGCCAGTATCAGCCCGGCGGCCAGGGGGGCGCGTCGCGTGTGAACGGCACGCAGCGGGGCGCCGCCGCGTTCGCGCGAGCGCAGACCGAGCGTTGCCGCGTGGGCGAGAAATGCCGTGGCGAGCAAGGCCAGGAATGGATGAAGCCAGGAGAGCGGGCTCGGCGCTCCGGGGGGGGTCATCGGCAGACCCCGGCTCGAGGCGGATCATCGTGCGGCAGCAGGGGCTCTCTCCCCGACCCGCGTGGCATCATCGGTGGCCCCCGGTTGGATGCGGGTGTTGCAGCTCTGGCCGGTCCGCGGCCGGAGGGGTCTTCACCGCGCTCCCGAGAGGATGCGAAGCATGGTGCGGCTGTCGCGGCGAAATTGGTAATCGACGGGCATGATCTCGGCTCGGTGACCGCGGGCACCCAACGCGGCGACCACCGGTTCGACATGCGGCGAGGGAACTCCGCTCAGCGCCTGCAGCGGATAGATCCGCACTTCGCCGGCCACGCGGCACATCTCCTCCAGGTCGGTCAGGTGCTCGTCGGCGGAGAGCTGTTCGCTGTAGAGGAAGAGGTAGTGCGAACAGAGGATCAGATCGAAGCTCCGGTCGGGGAACGGCAGCTCCGGCAGGGCCGCCGGCACATAGCGGCCGGCATGGAGACCCTCGGGAAAGTCCGCGAGGAAGGTCTGCATGGCGGCGCGGCGGATCTCGCCGAGGTGTTCGATCGAGCGGATGTTCTGCCAGACAAAGGTATCGCGGTTGCGGTGGGCCTGCGTCATCACCTTGTCGAAAGTGGTGTCGATCCGGGCGGCGAGTTCGTCGGGCGAGGCATCGTAGAGCGGGTCGAGGGACACCACGCGATGGCCGCGCCCGTGCATTTCGGCGTTGAAGCTGGCCGGGCCGTCGGCGCAGCCGAGGATGCGTCGCTCGAGGTCGGCCGGGGCCAGCGCGAACATCGCGACGTACTCCTCGAAGTTGCGACCCCAGGGGACGACCTCGTCAAGCACGAAGGCCATGGCTAGTCCACCTCGTCGCCGAACCGCGTCGCGGGCGACCCGGGAACGACCTCAGCGAGCACGAAGGCCATCACCGGGGCGTAGCCCCGTGCGGGCGTCTCGCCCACCGCCACGTGCCTTGTCGTCGGGCACCAAGGCCATCACCGGGACTCCGGCCCGTGCGGGCGTCTCGTCCCCCGCCACGTGCTGCGTTCGTCCGTAATCAAAATCATCGCCACGGCTCCACTCTCACGCCGGGGCGACGGGCCGGCCGCGGCCCCACGCGCCCGCGTCCGGGTCGCGCAGCAACTCGCCGAGGCCACCGGGATGGTAGATCTCGAGTTCGACAGGGAGTTCAGCTCCGGCGAGCGCGCTTTCGGGTCGCTCCATCCGGCCGAGCACCGCGAGGGCTGTGGCGGCGTCGAACTCGAAACGTTCGCGGGTGTGATGGCCCGCGCCCGAACGGGGATGCAGCGCCCGGTCCAGCGCCAGCACGCGGCGGGCCCGGGGCAGGAGGTCCTGGGCGTCGTGCTCGGCGAGCCAGCTCTCGAGCACGCGCTCGATTTGCTGGTAACTGCGGTCGGGCTGGCGCAGGAACCCGAGATAGAGCTCGGAGCGGCGTTCGTAGATCGCGATACGATCTCGCCGGTGGTCGAGGCCGAGTTCGTCAGCGAACTCCTCGATGAGCGCGCGCAACATGCGCCGCAACAAGGGCCCCACTGCGACGCGGCCCTCCAGCGCCAGGAATTGCGCCAGCAGTGGCGCGAGCTGGCCGCGTGCGAGCACGATGTAGGCGGTGATCAGCAGGTAGCCTTCTTCACCCTCGTCGCGACCGAAGGTGTGGCAGCCCACGACGTATTCGCCGCGCGCCTTTCCGTAGCCCGCGACCGGCACGGTCTCGAGACGAAGTTCGTCCCGTCGCTCGTGAAATTCGGTGCCCGGCAGGAGGGTGTATCCGAAAATATTGATGTTGGGGAAGATGCGCAGGAGGTGGTCGAGGTTCGCCTCGAACTCGCCGAGCGTGTCGCCCGGCAGGCCCCAGATCAGCTCCGCGGCAACCGGGATTCCTTCTGCGGCGAGCCGCCGCACCACCGGTTCGTAATCGTTGGCGCGCATGTTGCGGCGGTGGGCCAGATCCAGGGCGAGCGGTGTCAGTGTCTGGAGCGCAAGATGGTAGTGCGAGAGCAGGCCCGCCGCGTGCAGTTCGCGCACGACTTCGTGCACGCGGGCGTTATGGTTCTTCGACCACGAGGTTGCAAACGAGCGCGGCAGACCGGTCGAGCGGTGTAGATCGATCACGATTCTAGCCTTGTCCAGGTCTTCGCGCAGCGCGCCGAAGTTCGAATCGCACAACCAGAAATCCTGAATGCCGCCGGCGGCCAGTTGCTCGAAATCGCGGCGGATACGCTCGAGCGGAAACTGCAGCATCCGGGTGCCGATCGCTCCCGTCCCCCACTCGCAGAAGGCACAGCGATAGGGGCAGCCGCGGCTGGTCTCGTAAGCCACCTGAGCGTAGAGCGGCTGCCCGGAGGGATCGCGTAGCGGCACCACCTCGAGCGCCGAGGGCAGGGTGCCGAGGTCGGTGATGCGCGCGCGCGGTGCGGTCCGGATCAAGTTGCCCCGAGCGTCGAGGAAAACGAGGCCCGGCACCGTGGCCCAGGCGCTCGCGTCGCGGTCGAGGAGTTCGGTCAGCGTTTCCTCGCCCTCGCCGAGAACGACCACGTCCACCGGCTCGACGCCGACGTAATCCTCGGGGCGTTGCACGTGCGGGCCACCGGCGACGATCAGGATGCCCGGAGCATCCGTGCGCACTCGCGCCGCGACCTGGAGAAATTCGGCAACATTCCAGGTGTAACAACTGAGCCCGAGCACCGGCCGCTGACCCTGCGCCAGCGCTTCCAGGGCACGTGGCCGCAGCTCGTGCGCCCAGCGTTCCTCCAGCCAGGCCGAGGCCCCCTCGCGTTCGAGGAAATGGACCAGCTCGACCTCGGTCGTGGCGGCCGTCCGCCCGCGGGCAAGAAAATGCGCCTTGAGCGCTCCGGTGGTGAGCGGTGGGGCACGGAACTGTTCCGTGTCCATGCTCAAGAGCCACACCGGACGCCGAATCATGCCCGACCCGTGCCAGACCCCCGGCGGAGCCGCAACGCGAGCGGTCAGGGGTGAGCCCGCGGTCCGACGTGGAGTGGCGCCGCAGAAGCGAACGACCGACGACCCAGCGGGTAACAGGACCTACGATCCCTTCGGCGACGACGCCGAGTGCCCCGGAAGCGAATGCTCGGCGACCCGGCGGGCGACGAGGCGTGCCATCCGCTCCGCGCGGACACGGAGTGCTGCGGAGGCAAACGCTCGGCGATCCGGCAGGCGAGGCGGCGTGCGATCCGCCCAACGCGGACGCGGAGTGGCGCGCAGAGGCGAACGCTCGGCGGTCCGAGGGGCGACGGCAAGACGGGGTTCGACGCGGGGTGGCGCGACAGCGGCCGGACGGGCTTGCGGGCCCGCGGGCGTCCCTGCCAAGCATCCCGGCGGGAGGACGGCATGGCCGCGAGTTCGGATGCAGCACAGCCCGGGGTGAACGTGGGGACAATTTGGCACGAACTGGTGCGCCGGCTCGCCGGTCTCGAGGAACTGGTGGTGGGCCCCGGCGCGCCCGCGCTGGCGCAGGAGCGTGTCGAGGGCTGGCGCTACCTGCTGCGCTTTCTCGAGGCCGGGCTGCGCCTGACCCAGGCCGGCGGTGACCCCGATCATCCCGAGCTCGTCCGCATGATCGAGAACTCGATGAGCTGGGGTCTCGACAACCCCGACTGCAACTACTCGTTTGCGCGCGTGCGCGGCGGCGCGAGCTACCGCATCGGCGGGCGCATCGGCTCGGCGCGCCATCTTGAAATTCAGGTCAACACCGGACATTTCGGCGACGGCAATATCGGCGGCTGGCGGACGGTGGCTTCGCTGATCCGCGACGAGATCGAACATGATGCCGAGGGCAACTTTGAAATCTTGCTTGGACCTGATCCCGCAGCAGGGGTGCCCAACCGCATGGTACTTGACGACGAGGCGTCGTTCGTCCTGATCCGGCAGTACTTCGCCGACTGGGAGAACGAGCGGCCGGCCGACCTCTACATCGAGCGCCTGGACGGCGAGCTGCCGCGACCCGTGCTGACCGAGGCGGCATTCGAGGCTCGCGCCGCCGATCTCCTGCAGTGGATCGAGACGGGGGCGCGAAGCTGGGCTGCGATGAGTCGTCTCGTGCACGCAGCTCCGGTGCATCGGGTCGAGATGACGCCGCCCTTGACCGGCAACGCCGGGTTGCGCGGCCAGGCTTACGGCATGGGCCACTATCAATGCGCGCCCGATCAGGCGCTCGTTCTCGAGTTCACCCCGCCGCAATGCCGGATGTGGGGGGTGCAGCTCTGCAACGTGTGGTGGGAAAGCATGGAGTTCGCGCGCCGGCAGAGCTCGCTCAACAGCCACCAGGCCGTGCTCGATCCCGACGGAGTGTTCCGCGGTGTGGTCGCGCATCGCGACCCCGGCTGCGCCAACTGGATCGACTGCGAAGGGCATACCGACGGCACGATCGCCGTGCGCTATCTCTTCCCGGACGTGGTGAACCCGCCAGCGCTCCGCGTCGTGCCCCTTGCCGATCTGGCGCAGGTGTTGCCGGCATCGAGTCCGCGCGTGACACCGGCCGAGCGCCGCCAGATCCTGGCACGACGCTCGCGCGCGGTGCAGTTGCGCTACCGCTATTGACGCGGCGCGCGTCGCGGTCCGGCTCTACGACGACCAGGCGTGGTGGCGGGCGACGTGGTCCGACGGCGTGGGGCCGACGCTGCCGGTCCGGGGCCCGTCCCGCGCGTTTTCCTCAGCGGGCGGCGGCGCACTCGCCCGGCGTCACGCCACCGCAGACCGGCGGCGCGCCGCAGTTGCTCGGCACGGGCGCACCGGCGAGCCGGTCGTGCGCCCAGGCGTTCATGAGCGGAAACGCAGCCGTCGGGATGCTGGTGTGCGTGGCGCCGGGGACGAGCTGGAACTCGATTTGCGTTCCGGCGGGGCAGGCGACGTCGCCGAAGTATTCGAGATTGCTCGAGATCGGGATCGTCTTGTCGGCACAGCCCTGGACCATCAACGTCGGGATGTGAATGGCGGGGCTCCCGAGATCATTGTTGGCGAGGGCTTGCTGCCAGGGCGGCGCGAGCTGACCTGCGGTGGTCTGGAAGTAGGTCGAGAACTTCTTGCCAAGGGCCCCGATCTCGATGCCGAAGGGCTGGCCTTCGGTGACAAGACATGTTTCATAGACGATCGGCTGGGCCTGCTGTCCTGTGGCGGTGAGGAGCAGCGTCGGGTCGAGGCCGTAGGCGGCCTGGTACGACGGCGCGGCCAGCATCCCGAAGACGACCGCCGCGGTCGCGGGTGGGACGGGCTCTTCATTCACGGCGCACGTAAGTGCCGCACTCAGTCGAGCGATCGGTGCGATCAGGATCGTGCCGAGGATGTCGAGTTCTGGTGCGTACGCGGGCGCGATCTGCGCCGCGAAGCCCGCGGATTGGCCGCCTTGCGAGTGGCCCGCCAGCACGATCTGCGTCGAGAGCTGGTTCCCTGCAACCGCGCGGGCGGCGCGCACCGAGTCGAGAACGTTGGCGCCCTCGACCGCACCCACCAGGTACGAGCCGAATCCGGGTGCGCCCAGACCTTGGTAGTCCGTGGCGGCCACCGCCCAGCCGGCGTTGACCCAGTCCTGGACCCAGGCCCAGGTCGTGGAGTTGCCGAGCCACGCTTGCTCGGTGTTCGGGATCTGCGAGATGCCGCACGGGCGCGCGATGCCCGAGGTGCCGTGGCCAAAGGCGATCACCGGGAAGCCGCCGGCCGGGGCTCTCCCCCGTGGCAGCGCGACGAGACCGCTCACGGCGATGTCGCCACCTGCGGCCGTGCGCGAGTGATAGAGAACGCGCCACGCCGCCTGCGCACCGGGCGGCGTCGAGATCCTCTCCGAGCGGATCAGTGTCCCGGCGGCCGCTCCGGGCAGCGGTTCAGGGGGATTGTAGAACGGGCCGACGATGCGGAAGGTGTCCTGGCCGCAGGCCCCGATCAGTAGGGCCAGCGCAGCACCGAGTGCGAGCGAACTCGTGCGATGAGTGGACATCGTTCTACTCCCCGAGCCCGAAGGGCAGCCCGTCCCAGAGCGTCGTCAATTGCAGGGCAAACACGTTGGCGCCACCCGACACCGAACCGGCGAGCTGACTCGCATCGACGGTGGTGTTGGTGTCGCTGAGCGTTCCGCTGCCGACGAAGTAGTGCGTGTAGGCGAAATCTAGAGAGACATTGTCCCAGACCGTCCAGCCGAGGCCCAGCGCGAGCAGGACCCGGTCGGCGTCGGGGAGCCGGATGGTCCGGTTGGCGTTGTAGACGGGCGAGCCGTCGAAGCCGCTGCCGAAGCGCAAGCGCAGGTCGTCGCTCGCGTGGATCTGGGCACCGAGAGTCGCGCGCCACGTATCGCGGAAATTTTCGTACACCGTGTCGCTCGCAGGCAGCAGCGCGCCGAGCGGCGAGTTCGGTGGCAGGTTGGTGTAATCGAAGCCCAGCTCGAGTTCCTGGAAGGCCGACCAGTGCGTCCACTGCACGTCGCTCATCAGATCCAGCCAGGAGAAGGCGTGCCAGAAGCCGCTCAACGTGAGGCTCTCGGGCACGGTCATGCCGGTGCGGGCGTCGGCCAGCGTCGGGTTATGGACGCCGAGGATCGGCAGGAGGGGATCGAGCACGCGGGGCAGGTGGAACTGGGCCTCGCCTTCGAGCGTGTGGTGGATGGCCGAGCGGTAGCCGAGACCGAAGCGCAGCGTGTCGTCGGCCTCCCACAGCACGCCGGCATTCCAGCCGAAGGCCCAATCGTCGGCCAGGATCAGTGTATTCACGTCGAAGGCCGGGTTGATCGGGATGGTCGGGATAGCAAACTTCTGATTGATATGGGCGCGCATGTACTGGACGTTGAGCCCGGCGCCGACCGAGAGGCCCGGGATCGGTTCCCACGCCACGGCTGGGTTGCCGTTGATGGTCCGGATCTCGGAGAGCGTGCCGACATAGCGGGTGACGCTGGTGTCGGCGTAGTTCGTCTGGTCGCCGAAGGGCCCGGTCACGCCGAGGTAGACGACCCAGAGAGGCGCCACGCGCTGGGCGAGATGGAAGGAGGGTACGGGCACGGAGCTCTTGCTCGAGGCCCCGAGGGAGCCGTGCGCGCCGCTGATCGGCTGGCCCCAGGTGGTCGCCTTGTTTGCGACGAAGTCCACGTCGAGATCGATCAGCGAGAGCCCCATGGTGAGGCCACCGCCGGCGAGACGGGTCAGGCCGGCCGGGTTGTAATAGGCCATAGACGGATCGTCGGCCCACGCCGCCGTGCCCGAGAGGGCCGTGCCGTCGAGGCGCGGGCTCGCCTCGTTGACCGCGAGTCCACCGGCGCGTGCGGGTCCGGTCGCCGGCCAGAGGAGGGCCAGCGCGATGAGCAGGGCCCTTGGCTGGGGGATGGTTGCGTGCATCGCTTGTCTCCTCTCGGCCTTGGGTGGCCGCCGCATTGCGAGCCTGTATCCGCTCTTCACGGCGCGGTGGCAAACACTCCGGGGCTCGAGAGCATCTGCGGAACGTAGAAGGCGGGCAGGTGGTCGGCGGCCGCGATCGCCAGCGCGAGGTCGCCCGCCGCGAGATTGACGTTGTAGGAGAGAGCGAAACCCCCGGCCGGGGCGAGTTCGGGGTGGGACTTGACCGCGTAGGCGACGAACACGGGACGCAGGCAGTCGGTGGCCCGCTCGGTCGCGCCTGCCTTGGGCCCGCATCCGACCCGTGCCGTCGTGCTCCACGGGGCCGGCAGACGGTAGACTACGCCGCGGTCGTGCCACGGCCCGAGCAAGTCGGTCGCGCTGTAGAGCCGGATTTCGTAGGTGAGCGGTGGGATGCGAAAACTGACCCAGCCGAGCCCCGCGTGGCCCTCGAAGGTCGCCTCCGAGGTGCCGGGCAGGCCGGGCAGCGGGCAGAGCCGGGCCGGATCGAAGTCGGCACTCCAGAGGGGATGGCCGTCCCCCCCGCACACTAAAAATTTAAGATCGAGCGCTTCGGCTTCCGCCCCGAGGTGCGTGCGCCGGACTCGCGCCAGAACGGTCTCGGCCGCGGGTCCTACTCCGCGCGCCCCGACCAGATGCACCCACTCGCCGGCCGGCACGACGCCGCTGGTCCACGACACCGGTGGAGTACTGCTGGTGTCGCCGGCAACGAAGCCGGGTATCACCCAGGTCGAAGCAACCCAGGCGGCGGGCGGCGCGTCGGGATTGGGGATCCGGACGAGGACGTTGCCCACCGGCGCGAGGCCGCTCTCGGGCGTGTGGCGGTTGGCCGCGATCACCAGAGCCGCGTCGACTCTGGCCCCGGAGAGGGGCCAGAGAAACGAGCCGGCATCGGGCGAGAGCAGGGCGGCTTGGGCCGTGCCGGCCGCGGCCTCGCGTCGCCACCAGGTTTGCAGAGGGCGCATGCGGCCGAACCAACCCCGCTCGGCGAGACCGAGCGAATTGCGCAGCAGGTCGGCCTCTTCCGTCTCGGTGATTGCCCGCCCGCAGTAGCGCTCGCCGTCGGGGCAGGGTTTCGTGATTCGGCCGAGCAGGGTGTCCCCGAAGAGCCAGACCCAGCGTTCCGGGCTGATTTCGATCGACGACGCCACATCGGCTCCGGCCCACGCCGGCAGAGTCTCGCCGGGGCGCGGATCGACCAGCGCCTGGAGGTCGGCATCGGGCGCGAAGGGTAGATTCGACGTCTCCCCTTCTGCCAGCGCGATCGCGTCGGGGGGCCAGAGGACGGACGCGGGCGGCGACGCGGGAGTGCGCGCGCTGCACGCGAACAGGAGCAGGGCCGCGCCGAAAACGACGCGGCGCCGTGGGGCTTGGGCGGGTACGACGGCGCGGCACCTGTCGTGCTGCCGTCGTCCGAGCGCGAAGGTTTCGGGCCGTGCGGCTTGCGCGGGTACGACGGCGCGGCACCTGTCGTGCTGCCGTCGTCCGAGCGCGAGCGTTTCGGGCCGGGTGGCTTGCGCGGGCGCGGCGGCGCGGTTCCGCTCCGGGCGTTGCGCCGCCCGCGCGCCCGGGCAAGCCCCGTCTGCCCCGCGGCTGCGCCCGTGTCCCGCCCGCGAGTTCAGGTGAAGATCCCGGTACGCCGCTCGAGTCCGGCGGCGAGCATCTCCGAGATTTTCTCCTTGACCTCCTCGACCTTCTCCTCGATGACCCGATCCTCGTCGTCGGGGTCGCCCTCGAACCACATCGGTGCGCCGAACTCGAGGTGGTAGCGCACGGGCAGCGGGATCGGGGTCAGGACGAGAGGGAAGGCCGGCATACCGAGCAGTCTGGCGAGCGGAGCGAAGCTGCCGAGCGAGGGGGCCTGTTCTTCCGAGCCGACTGTCGCCACCGGCACGATCGGGGTCCGCGTGCGCAGCGCGAGCCGCATGAAGCCGAGCCCGAACTCCTGGAGCTGGTAGCGCTCCGTCCAGCTCTTGTTCATGCCGCGGACGCCCTCCGGGAACGCGATCACGGCCTCGCCGTGCTCCAGCAGGTCGATGCAATTTTTGGGCGTGCCGACGACACTGCCACTGCGCACCATGAGCAGGCCGATCCAGGGCAGGCGCGGCAGCCAGTACTCGCCCATGCCGCGAATCAGGCGCGGCGGATTCGCTTCGAGCAGACCGGCGGCTCCGATCATCGCCGCGTCGAGGGCGACCTGGCCGGCATGGTTGCCGATCAACAGCACTCGACCGGCCGGCAGGTGCTCGAGTCCGCGCGTTTCGACCCGGAACCACCAGCGGTACATGAGTGCCATGATCAAATAACAGCGGCGCGCGACGTCGCGCTGGAAGCCCCAGGGGTCGTAACCCAGCGCGTTGAGCTCAAGCGGTGCACGGCTGATCGCCTCGTCGATCTCGCGGGCGAGATCGCGCAGGTACGATGGCCCGAGCGCGTCGAAGGCGAGTCCCGCGAGACGATCGATCGGCCCCGAGATCTCCTCGGGGCGGAGGGGCAGCGCGCGCGGCGGCCGCGCCGTCGCCACGGGCCGGCGCGGCAACGTGATCGTCCGACCCGCGCGCCCGCGCGGACGCCCGCCATCGGCCGGGGCAGCGGCGGGTGGCGGGGGTTTTTCCTCGTTCTCGTTCAAAGGTGGCGTCGTGCCTCGCGCGGCTGGCGGGATCCCCCGCGGCGTATCGCTCCGTTCATGCCTGCTCTACTGCCGCGCGGCCCATCTACTTGCCCGAGCGAAGGATGCGCGCGGTCTGGAAGATCTCGTCGGGAAGATCGACCCACCAGTCCGTCGGCGACACCGGCATCCCGGTCACCGTGGCTCGGTCTTGTTTGAAATTATTCATGACTGCAACGCTGCCGCCGCCGCCGATGCGCACGTGTCCCGGCTCGCCATCGACTGGATAGATCAGTGATTCCGGGAGCTGCCAGTTCGCGAGCGCCTCGCCCTTCCAGTCGAATTTCTGCTTCCAGAAGCCACGGAAACTTTCCTTGTCCAGGTACATGACCTGCTTGCCGAAGATGTAGTACGGGTTCTTCGGCTTCGCCTCGACGATCCACACCGGCCGGAGCACCAGCGCCATCTGGATCGGTGCCCAGGCGACCATGCCCTCGCCCGATTTCCAGCCGCCTTCCTGTGACGCGATCAGCGGCATCTCGGGATAGGTGAAGTGCCATCCGTGCTCGGAGTCGGGGATCAGGTCCGAGATCTCCTGGCCGGGCTTGATCTGCTCGGGGAATTTCGGCTTGTCCAGGCCGGGGCCGTCGTAGCTGCCCAGGATGAAACCCTCGCCGATCAGCTTGAACTCGAAGTCCTCGGGCTTGCCGTCGAAGTAGGGGCCGTCGTCCTGTGAGATGTCCGAGCCCATGAAACCATCGGCGCGGTTGGCGGGGTTGATCGGCCGGACCCGACGCAAGGCCGGTACGTAGGCCCAGGATTGGTCGGTCTTGTCGCCTTCGCGATACCGCCAGTTGAGCGAGATCACGCCGTTCAGGTCGCTGGGCTCGCGCACGAGAGCGAGTGTGCGCGAGAGAATATTGTCCGGGTTGTCGATCTCCTTCTGGAACTCCGGCGGCTGCCCATCGTAGTACTTGAAGTTGACTTCGGTGACAATGCGCCGCAGCAGCCCCTGATCACGATCCACCCAGTTGATCGGCGTGTTGGTGTGGAACGAGCCGGCCCAGTAGAGCGTGTACATGGAGTTCCACATGGCCTTGACCCCGGCCTGGGGATCCTTCGGGTCGATCGTCGGGAAGGGCCATCCGGTGATGACCTCGGGGCGCTTGCCGGTCTTGACGTCGACCACGGTGCCATTCTCGTTGATCTTGTAGCGGCCCTCGTTTTTCTTCGAGAGTTCGCGCAGGCGTGGATCGTAGGGCGTGCCCTTCATGTGCTCGATCTTGCGCACTGGATTTTTGTAGTCACCCTTCTTGTAGAGGCCCAGGACCTCGGGCGGCAGCAGGCCTTCGGCGATCTGCCAGTTGCTCTGATCGAGCATGGCGCCGTCGGGCAACTCCCGGATCTCATCGACCCCGGCGGCCGCGAGCTGCGGCGAGGCGAGGGCGAGGCTGACAAGACTGGCGAGGGCGGCGCGGACGGCGAGGCCGGAACGACCCCTGGCGATGAGGTGGCGCCGTCCACGGGCGACGTCTGCCCGGGCGGCGCCGTTGCCCTGGAGCGCGTCTTGGTCAGAGATCGAAACGTTGCGCTTGATCGGTTCCACGCGATGAGCCTCCTATTCGATTTATGATTGCCGAGGGGCGAGACGGTCTGGGTCTTCCCCGGCCGCGCACGACGCTATATGGAGTCCGGGTCGCGGGCTAGCGCCGCCGCTACAGATTGCGCCGTAGCCGGTCCCGGCCGCTCCGAGCCGCGCACCGGACGCAGGCTCTGCAGCAGGGAACGATCGATTGTCGCGACCTTTTGACGTCGACGGTCGGCGCCTCGCACGGGATGCAGGTTCTGCAACCCAGGGCGATCCCGTGGTCGCGGAGTTCCCCGGCCGGCGCACCTCAGCCGCGCACCGAGCGCAGGCTTTGCAGCAGGTCGTGTTCGGCCACGAAACCCGTGGCCTCGCGGAAAGCCCGCCCGTCGATGGTGCACGGGTACTTCAGGAAGTCGACGGCATCGCTGGGCGCGGGGGCGAATCCGAGGCGGAACATCATGCCGATCAGGGCGCGACAGAGGGGTTCGGGCAGGGGCAGGGCCCTGCCGCCGGCGATCCGGATCGCGCTGTGGAGCGGCAGGGCGGCGCCGCCGGTCACGTTGAAGACCCCGCGCGCTTTCTGCTCGACGCAGCGGACGATCGCCCGGGCGAGGTCCTCCTCGTCGATGAACTGCATCATCGGGTCAAAGCCCATCACGGTCGGGCTCACCTCGAGCTGGAGGTAGCCGCTCATCGTCGAGGGCGAGCGCTTCCCGAGCACGCTGGCGGGACGCAGGATCGCTGTCGCGACCTCGGGGTAGTGCCAGAGAAAGCCGCTCGCCAGCGTGTCGAGCTCGGCGAGATCGCGGATCTCGGGATAGTGCCGGCTCACGCTCAGCCCGGTGTCCTCCGCCATGTAGAAGGGGTTCTCGGGGAGCGCGCCATAGACGTAGGAACTCGAGAGCACGACCAGCCGCCGCACGCCGTGCTTCGCGCACAGGTCGAGCAGCTTGCGTGTGCCGCCGACGTTGACGTCGTGGCGGAGGCGCTCGTCGAAGACGTGGCGCAACGACGCGAGATGAACCACCGCCTCGGGCTGCTCGCGGCGCAGCACGTCGTCGGTGCTCTTCTTGCGGAGATCGGCGCGGTGGAGCGTGATCTCGCGCGGGCGCCCCGGCCAGGCACTGGTATCGAGGCCGACGACCTCGTGGTCTTCGAGCAGGCGGCGGGCGACCAGCCGGCCGAGCCTGCCAGCGGCGCCTGTGATCAGGACCTTCATGCGGCCTCTTAAGTCGATGACCCCGCCGTCCGGGTCAAGCGCGACGCTTGCGTGAGCGGCCGCTCCCGGCTCGAATCGCGCGTGGCCATGCGGAGCACGGTAGAGGGAATCGGCGGGTGTTTGCTGGTTGGCGCCTGCGTTTCCCGGATGCGGGCCGGAGGCTCGCGCACCCAGGGCCGAGTCGGCGGGTGTTGGGACCGGAGCGGGAGATGGCGGGACCGACGGGCGCGCGGCGTTGGGGTCAGGGCGCTGGCCGGGCGGGAGAGGACGTGAACACGGCGCCGGCTGCTTCGAGTGGGCCGCCGGCGGCCCGCGGCGCGTGGCTGCGGCGCGTCCTCGTCGTGCTCTTGATCGGGGCGCTGGTGGTGGCACTCCGCTGGTTGCCGCTGGCCGCTGGGCTCGAGGCCTTCCGTGCCTGGGCGCAGGTGCAGGGCGCGCTGGGGCAGCTTGCGTTCGCGCTGGTTTACGCCGTCTGCGTCGTGCTCTTCGTGCCGGCCTCGGTGCTGACGCTCGGTGCGGGCGCGGTCTACGGACTCGGCCGCGGCGTCGTGGTGGTCGTGGCCGGGGCGAGCTTGGGCGCGATCGCGAGCTTCCTGCTGGCGCGGGGCGCCATGCGGTCCAGGGTCGAACGCTGGGTGGCGGGCAGCCCGCGCCTGCGGGCGCTTGACGGCGCGGTGGCACGTTCGGGAGCGCGCATCGTGTTTCTCGTGCGCCTCTCGCCCGCCTTCCCATTCACTCTCAGCAACTACGTTTTTGGCCTGACCGGCGTGAGCCCGGTCGGCTATGCGGCCGCGACCATCATCGGCATGATCCCGGGCTCCGTCGCCTGGGTGTACCTCGGGGTCGCCGGGGCCGACGCGGCGACGGGTGGGGCGCGGAGCGGGATCGAGTTCGCGTTGCGTCTCGGCGGCGCGATTTCGGCGCTGGCCGTGACGGTGCTGATCGCTCGCCTGGCGATGCGTGCGATCCGCGAGGCGGGGATCGATGACGGTGCCTGAGGTGGTGGCACGCCGGCGCGCGCATCGCGTTTGGCGATGACGGCGCCTGAGGTGGTGGCACGCCGGCGCGCGCGTTGCGTTTGGCGATGACTGTGGCTGATGTGGTGGCGTGCCGGCTTGGGCGTTGGGGTTTCGCGATGGCCGATGACGTGGTGCGGCACGCACTCGCGCGGCGTGCTCTGTGACCCCAGTTTTCGCGGCGGTGCGTCGGCTCGGTGGTCTCCGTGTCGGTCCGTGTC
>SXGT01763767.1_pt1 | contig 29184 bp, 33 predicted proteins | sample 3176221 | NCBI WGS metagenome assembly SXGT01 (sample SAMN11356862, study PRJNA531348) | freshwater metagenome | isolation source: freshwater sample F1-120 | place: China: Fuxian Lake, Yuxi | collected 2017-12-25 | reverse complement strand
TTTAAATCTCCAATAGAATAGTAAGATAGGATTTCTTCAATATTTTTTTTGTTAAATTTTGTATATACAGCCATTTTAATTTAGTTCTTTTGGAATTTTAAAAACTACTTTTTCTTCTGCAATTATAATTTCTTCAATAGACACATTACAGTTTTCTTTGATTTCACTTATTAGATTTTGAACTAGCTGTTCTGGAGCCGATGCTCCAGAAGAAATTCCAATTTTTTTGCATTTTTTAATTTGCTCTATAGGTAGTTTTTTTTGAGAGTGTATTAATTCTGAATTTTTACATCCAGCTTTTTTAGCAACTTCTACTAATCTAGCTGAATTAGATGAATTTCTACTTCCAATAATAAAAAACATTTCACAATCAGCTGCTATTTTTTTAACAGCATTTTGTCTATTTGTGGTTGCATAGCATATATCTTCTTTTATAGGCCCTTTAATCTCTGGAAATTTACTTTTTAATGAGTCAATCATTTCTGCCGTGTCATCTACCGATAAAGTTGTTTGAGTAATATAAGCTAATGGTTTTTTAAAATTTTTAGTATCAAGTGATTTTATGTCATTAATTGTTTCTATAAGTTTTATACTTCCATTAGGTAATTGACCCATAGTTCCTATAACTTCAGGATGATTTTTATGACCTATTAAAATAATATCAAAACCATTTTTAAATAACTGCTCTGATTCCCTATGAACTTTTGAGACCAAGGGACAAGTAGCATCAATATAAGAGATATTTTTTAGTTTAGCTTCTTCAGGAACTTTTTTTGGAACACCATGTGCAGAAAAAATAACTGGTCTTGTTAGATCTTCAATATCACTAATTTCATTAACAAATATTGCTCCCTTTTTTTTAAGATCTTCAACTACTTGTTTATTGTGTACTATCTCGTGTCTAACATAGACCGGTTTGCCATATTTATCTAAAGCTTTATTAACTATTTCAATAGCTCTATCGACACCTGCACAAAAACCTCTTGGAGAAGCCAGTAATATTTTAAGATCGTTTTTCATTTTTTTCCAATAGATACTCAAGCAATATATGAGGAAAGGTTAAAGACGCCAAACCAATAAATACAACTTTTAAAATAGCATAATCAAGCGAAGAATATTTATTGAGTAAAGATATAGCAATTAAAAAAGTAAGAGCAGTAACGATAGTAAGGGGCAGAGCTTTTTTTAAAAAACTTACTAAACCTTTTTTAAAATTTTTACTATTTATACTTTCGATTAAAGATAGCGAGTGTCTTATAGAATGTAAAAAGCAAAAGTATATTGTAAAAGCAAGTAAAGGTTCAAAGTTTACATTAAGAAATATTACCGTTAAAGAATCTAATAAAGATAAAAAAATATACTTATTTATAAAAAAATTACTGACCAAGCACAAACCTATTAAGATCATGATTAAGTTATCATTATATTGATTAAATTTAACATCTAAAATTTCAAAAATTTTAATAGTTTCATCAGTGTGAAAATATAATGGCGCCAAAATAATCAATGAGCCTTTTAAAAATAAAAATAAATTTGATAATTTAAATTTTCTTATTTTTCCAAAGACAGAGTCTTCCTTACCAAAATGATAGGCTGCAATAATTAGAAATACAGATAGTGTAAATAAAGGAAATATTAACCAGGAACATATAACTATTAAGGAAATTAAAATATAAATAAAATAAAATGATAATTTATTTTGAATATTAAATATTTTTAATAATTTAATACCTTTTAGATGATCTAAAGAACCATGTGATACGCCAATCGTAGCAATTAGAAAAAAACATATTAGCGCAATACTATTTATTTGAAAATCTATTTTTAAAATTAAAAAAAAAAGACTTAATACAAATAATAAAATTGTATGGTATTTATTTATTAGATTATAATCAGTCATTTTTAAAAATAGCTTTTATAAAAATCCATTTAGGTATTTTAAAAATTATTAATATATCTTCTAAAATATTACTTTTATTGGATAAAAATTTTATAATAGTATTTGCTTTGCTCTTAAACATTTTTAAAAATATATCTGGCATTTTTTCTGGGTAATTTTTTATTACTTTTAAAAAAATATTATCGAGAATTTTATATTTTTTTTTAATAGTATAAACTTTCGCATTTATAATATTATCAATATTTTCTCTAATATATTTACTATGCTCTTGGATATTTAAAAAAGTATATCCAGTACTTAACCGCGTCATATAACCAGCTGAACCGATATTTATTTTGTTATTTTCTTTAGTAAGATTTGAATAAAAAAGAGGAATTGCTCCTTTTTCTTTAAAATTAATTTTATATTGCTTAATGCCCAATGTATCTTTTATGTAATTTTCAATTTGAGAATCGTAGTCTTTTAATGATTCATTATCCAACCTCGACAACCATGTTGTTTCGATAAGAGCCTTATTTTTAGAAAATGGTAATATATAAAAAAAATGAACATTATTTCTTTGGTCACAATTAAAATCCATTAAATTAATTATTTCATCATCAAAAATATTTTTTTCAACTTCAATTTCTGTACCCTGGAAGTGCTGCCAGAGCTTTGATTTTTCTAATCTAGATGATGGAACGCTATTAAAAATGAAAGAATTATTTGTGTTTATTTCATTTATATTTTTAAAAAATTGAATATTTTTATTTTTTGATAAAGCAGTATTGATTTTTTTATAAAAAAGGCCGCTATCAATACTTTGATAGGGAAAATTTTCAGTTTTAAGTTTATGTGATCCAGATGGGGAATTTATAGAAAAGTTATTCCAGTTTTTTATGACACAATCATCAAAGTTATGTTTAATAACTTTCCAAAAAGACCACGTTTTATCTTTATTATATTCTGCCCTAGGCTCAATAATAGCTAAAGTTTTATTATCTAGTTTGTTATAAATTTCCAACTCATAGGCTAAAGATAAACCCGCACATCCACCGCCAATAATTATATAATCAAAATTTTTCATCTAAATTAATTTCTTTATAAAGCATTATATGTTCATTATGTTTTTCATATTTATTTGAATTTATAAAAAAAAGCCTGAGAAAATCGAAAAAGGATAAAAATGTTTCCATTATCTTATAAAAAATTGAAATATATATTTTTCCTGCATTATTGTAGGTTTCTATATTTTTTTGATTCAAAATTTCATTTCCTATTTTTTTATATAATCTTCTTGCTACTAAAATTGCAAACCTTGAAAAGAATGGAATATTTTTTATAGCAGGAAAAGAACTTTGATAAAAAATATCTGCCAGAATAATTGTTTCTTTAATTGAGCTAAAATCTTGCTTTGTATAAGATCTATTTTTTTTTTTGTCTTCAACCACATCTCTTGCGATATTGGTAAGCTGCATAGCAACTCCTAAGTCAACCGCACATTCAAGGGATTGCCGATCTTTAATTTTAAGTATTTTTGCCACCATTATTCCTACAGTTCCCGCAACTTGGTAGGAATAAATAAGCAAATCTTTTTTAGTTTTTAAATTAACTTCATAAGCAAGATCGGATTCAATACCTCTAAATAGATCATTAATTATTTCATGCGAAATATTTTCTTCTTCTAAAAGAAGATGAATATTTTTTATAATCTTATTTGAAAAAATTTTATTTTCAAATTCTTTTTTAAAAGTTAAAAATTTTTTTTTCTTCAAATCTAATTCTTCTACTCCATCAGCTATATCATCCAGTGTTCTGCAAAAATCATATAAGTTTGAACATTTTAAGAAAGTTTCTTTAGATAAAAAAAAACCAGCCCAATTAAAAGACTTGGCGTGTTTTGAAATTAGACTTTGATCTTTATTCATTACAATAATTCATCTAATACTTTAGCTGAAGATAATACACCTGGCATCCCAGCGCCAGGATGAGTTCCTGCTCCAACAAAATAAAGATTGTCAAAGATTTCTGATTTATTATGAAATCTAAAGTAAGCGGATTGAGTAAATTTTGGTTGAATAGAAAAGCCCGACCCATGAAGTGTAGCAAGTTCATTTTCAAAATAATCCGGAGTTAAATAAAAATCGCTAACAACGTTATTTTTTATTCCAGGCAGTACAGTCTCGTTCATTTTTGAAAGAACTAATTCTTTGAATTTTTTTCCTTCATTAGACCAATTAATACCAGAAAGATTATTAGGCACTGGCACTAAAACATAAAAAACGTCATGGTTTTTTGGAGCCATACTTAGATCTGTAGCAGAAGGCCTATGAAGATAATAACTGATATCGCTGGATAATTCTTTCTTATCAAAGATTTTATTTAGGTGTTCTTTATAGGATTTACCAAAATAAATAGTATGGTGAGCCACATTTTTATATTGTTTTTTTGAACCAAAATAATAAACAAACAAGCCCATAGAATAATTCATTCTTTTTATTTTCTGCTTAAATAAAAAACCATATTTTCTTTTAGATTTAATTAAATTTTTATAGACGTTAGGAGGATCAGAATTACAAATTATATAACTTCCATTTATTTCTTTATTATTATTAATTTTAACACCTGTAACCTGATTACCAAAATCAAATATTTCTGTTACTTCAGCATTTTTAATAATTTCAATATTTTCTTCTATCATTAATTTTTCTAATGCATTTACTAAGCTGCCAGTTCCCCCCATCGAGTAATGTATTCCCCATTTTTTTTCTAAAAATAAAATAAGCGTATAGATAGAAGATGTTGTAAAAGGATTTCCACCAACTAATAAAGGGTGCATACTAAATACTCTTTTTAATTTCTCATTAGAAATATAACTAGAAACTAATTTGTAGACTGACTGGTAGCTTTTAAGTTTTAATAATGCTGGAATTTGTTTTAACATAAACATAAAACTATTAAAAGGTTTTGCTGAAAGTTCCGTAAAACCTTTATCAAATATTTTTTCTGTAAAGTTAACTAGCTTTTTATATCCTTCTAAATCATCTCTAGAAAATTTTTGTATTTCTTTCTCCATATCTTTTTCATTTCCTGAATAGTCAAATGAAGAATTATCTTCAAAAACAAATCTGTACCAAAGATCTAATGGAACTATTTTCGTATAGTCTGAAATTTTTTTATTGAATAATGAAAAAAGTTCCTCCAATAAATAAGGAGCTGTTATAACCGTAGGTCCTCCATCATAAGTAAAACCATCTTTTTTAAAAACACGTGCTCGGCCTCCCAAATCTGGATGTTTTTCTAACAGGGTTACACCATAACCTTTCGCACGCATTCGTAACGCTGAAGCCATGCCTCCAAATCCAGACCCTATTACAATAATTTTTTTATCTTCTTTCATAAAACTTAATTTATTTGATAATCTTTATTGACTAATGTAGAACACTAATAAATTATGACGAAAATATCTACAACGCAAAAATCCCCAATTAAAATTTCAGTAGTAAAAAGTAAATCTTATTTTTGGTGCAGTTGCGGTTTTTCTAAAACACAGCCTTTTTGTGACGGCTCTCACAAGGATACAGGTAAATCTCCTCTTAAGTTTGTTGCTATAGAGAGTAAAGACCTCTTTTTTTGCGCTTGTAAGAAGACTAAAGATCAACCGTTATGTGACGGTTCACATTCTACTTAGCTTTAAATTTGTAGTTGAATCAATTGTATCTAAACTTGAGATTTTTATAAACCTTCTAAGAGCTATCCTCATAAATTGTAAAAAAGTCAATAAAATCAACATTTTTTAATAAAATTAAAGCTTCAAATGAATGGATTTTTTTTATAAGTTTAATGTAGCTTGTTTGAAAAAATTTTTTTCAAACAGTTTATATATAAACTAAGTAGAAAACTAAAAATCAGGGAGGTTTTCATGAGTAAATTAAGTAAAATCGTATTGCTAGCGGTAGCCATGATTGGAATTACTAGCTCAGCTAATGCAGCAACTGCTTTGTTAAAAACCAATGATTTCGTTGGAATATCATTTTGGTTAGTATCAATGGGTTGTTTAGCAGCTACAGCGTTCTTCTTTTTAGAAAGAGGTTCAGTTGCACCTGCTTGGAGAGTTTCAATAACTGTTGCGGGACTTGTTACTGGTATTGCATTCATACACTACATGTACATGAGAGAAGTATGGATTGGAACTGGAGAGTCTCCAACTGTCTACAGATATATTGATTGGTTAATTACTGTACCATTATTAATGCTAGAGTTTTATTTCGTGTTAGCAGCAGTAAAAAAAGTTCCAAGTTCAGTATTCTGGAAACTTTTAATAGGTTCGACAGTTATGCTAGTCGGTGGTTATGCCGGAGAAGCTGGCTACGTATCACCAATGATTGGTTTCATTGTAGGAATGGCAGGATGGATATACATTCTATTTGAAATCTTCTCAGGTGAAGCTGGAGAGCTAGCAGCTAAGAGCGGTAACAAATCTTTAACTACTGCTTTCAGCGCAATGAGAATAATCGTTACTGTTGGTTGGGCTGTATACCCGCTAGGTTATATGTTTGGATATTTAACTTCAGGCGGAGCAGACGTTAATACATTAAACGTTGTTTACAATGCCGCAGACTTCTTAAACAAGATCGCTTTCGGTCTTATTATTTGGGCTGCAGCAATGCAAAATACTAGCTCAAGAGCAGTAAGATAATATATTTAAAAAGTCATAATAGGGCGAGTTTAATAACTCGCCCTATTTTTTTTTGTTCTAAAATTATTATTTAAGTAGATTTTCTTTTAAGAGCTGATTTCGTATCTTCTACACTTGAAATAAAAATTTTATTTAATTTATTCTTATCTAAAAAATTTTTAAGTAATACCTCTACTGCCTGAATAGAGATTTTAACAGAAGCATCTCTAATATCTTTCAAAGCTTGATTTCTTATTTGTTTTATTCGATCTTCAGTATTTTTCTTTCTATTTTCCATTTGTATATAGAATTCCTCATTCGTCTTTAAAACATTTCTTTCCGCTTCTTCTGTGGCAGTATCAATCATTTGTTTAATCTCTTTCTTAGCGTTACCAATCTTTTTTTCATATTCGCTTAAAATATTTTTAGATTCAGATTTAAGATTTTCAGCATTATCAATTTCATTTTTGATAGAATAAATGCTTTCATTTAAAGTATTAATTATTTTTTGTGGTATTTTAAAATAGATTAAAATGCCTAAAAATATAAAGAAAGAAATAGCAACCCAAAAAGTTGCATCAATAATCATAAATATTTAAATAAGTTTTTCTTCGTTGCCTCTATTGTAGCTGCTTTAACACTACTTTGATTCATTGGCTCGCCAGCTATTTGCTCAATTACTTTTGAAGCCATTTCTTCAGATATGACTGAGATACTTTTTAGAGAATCTTTTTTTAAGTTCTCTATTTCTGTTTCAACAGCCTTAATTTCATTTTCAATTTCTTTTTCAAATTGTTTTCTTTTGCTCTTAATTTGTGAATTCAGTTCATTTTTATTTTTTAAAATAATTTTTTGAACTTCTTTTTTGGCATTTTCAATAGATTGTTCATATTCTTTTAGCTTTTGCTCTGCTAAATTTTTTAATTTTTGAGCTTCATCCAAATCATCTTTGATTTTATTCTCTCGGTTATCGATATTATCTCTAATTTTTGGAATAAATAAATTTGATATTGCTAAGTATAGTCCCGCAAAAATTAGAATTAACCAGACAGCTTGTGAGGCCCAATAAGTCGGATCTAGCTGAGGCATACCAGCCTCAGCTGTTAACAAGTAAGACTCACTTGTTAAAAAGATTCCGATGATTAAAGAAAATAGTCTCATTCAAATTTAAAGACTATAACTTAAAATGCAAATAATATAATTAGGGCGATAACTAATCCAAATAGACCAGTTGCTTCAGCTAAAGCAAATCCTAAAAGTAAATTAGGAAATTGTTTTTGAGCTGCTGAAGGGTTTCTCATAGCACCTGATAAATAATTACCAAATATTATTCCAATACCAACTCCTGCTCCTGCTAGTGCGATTGCAGCGAGACCCGCTCCAATCATTTTTGCTGCTTCTAACTCCATTGTTCCTCCTTTTTTTTGTTAATGGTGTAAATTTAATGCATCATTTAAGTAAATGCAGGTTAAGATTGCAAAAACATAAGCTTGCAAAAACGCAACTAATATTTCCAAGCCTGTTAATGCTACTGAAAAACTAAGTGGTAACCAGCCCCCTAGCATTCCTAAACTAATAACAAATCCCCCAAAAACTTTTAACATAGTATGCCCCGCCATCATATTCGCAAATAAACGAACAGAAAGACTGACCGGTCTGCTTAAATAAGAAATTATTTCGATTATTGTAATAAGGGGAAGCAAAACCATTGGCACTCCACTTGGTACAAAAAGCTTTAAATATCCAAAACCATGTTTTAAAAAACCTATAATTGTTATAGCAATAAAAATAAATATTGCCATGATTAAAGTAATTATAATATGACTTGTTACCGTAAAGGAGTAAGGCAACATGCCTAGCATGTTACAAAAAAGCACAAACATGAATAAACTAAAAATAAAAGGAAAGTAAGGTTTTGCTTTAGTTCCCGCAGTGTCACTAATCATTTTAGCTATAAAATTATAAATAATTTCAGAAATCAATTGTAGCTTATCAGGGACAAGTTTTCTCTCCCTTGTGCCTAAAAAAAGTACTCCACAAATACCAAGAGCGCTTAAAAGCATAAATAAACTTGCATTTGTAAAAGACAGGTCTAAACCTTCTATTTTGATTTCTGGACCAATTCTATAAACTTCGAATTGTTGCATTGGATTTGTTGCCATAAAATTTTAAATTAATCTTTTTGCTGCATTCTTTTTGCAGCTTTTATGACGTTTAAAATGCCAGCTGCAGAACCTAGAAAAAAGAAAAAAATTATTAACCAAGGTTTAGTACCAAACCAAGTATCTAAAATAAACCCAATAATTGTCCCAACCAGTACAGCCGCTACAAGCTCTGTGCCTAATTTAAAAGCACTCCCTACAAATGAGCTGTTTTGGTTATTATTTCTAATTTTTGAATAATTTTTTAGCTTATCTTTTGCAATTTTTAGGCGAGTTTTAAAGTCTTCATGGTCTGACATTATTAGGCGACTAGCTCTTCTGCTTTCTCTAAATCTACGGCCACAAGTTGACTAACCCCTTTCTCCGGCATCGTTACTCCGTAAAGTCTGTGCATTCTGGACATTGTTAACGCGTGATGGGTAATAATAATAAATCTAGTTTGAGTTATTTTTGTTAATTCATCTAACAAAGTACAAAATCTTGTTACATTTGAATCATCTAAAGGAGCATCAACCTCATCTAAAACGCAAATCGGAGAAGGATTGACTAAGAATACAGCAAAAATAAGAGACAATGCTGTAAGAGCCTGTTCACCACCAGAAAGTAAAGTTATTGATTGCAATCTTTTTCCTGGAGGAGAAACTAGCATTTCTAAACCTGCTTCAAGAGGATCATCAGAATCTACAAGTTCTAGTTTAGCAGTACCTCCATTAAATAATTTAGTGTAAACCTCATTAAATTTTCTATTAACTTTTTCGTAAGCTTCTAAAAGTTTCTCTCTTCCTTTTTGGTTGAGTTCATTTATGGAAGCTTTTAGTTTGACTATAGCTGAGTAGAGATCAGTACGATCATCTTCCATTTTTTTAATTTCGTCTTGGTATTTTTTTGTTTCTTCATCAGCTCTTAAATTAACTGAACCCAAAGCCTCTCTTTGTTTTTTAATTTTTTCAAGCAGCGACTCTTGTTTTTCTAAGCTTGGATAATTTTCTGGAGTTAAACCATTTAAATTTGAAATTGATAAAAGATTAGTTTCGTTATCTATTTGAAGATCATTTTTTATAGAATAAACTAAATCTTTTTTTCTTTTATCAATGCCTTCTATTGTTGCTTCACTCCTTGCTTTATTTTCTCTGAGTATACTAAATTTTTCCTGGATTTCTTTTGAATTTTGATTGATTAAATTATATTTTTCTTCAGCTCTATTTAGTTCTTCATTAAGTTCTTCACTTCTTTTTTTAGTATTTTCTATATTCTGAATATTCTGACCTTTATTATTTGCAATTTTTTCAGGGTTTTTTTGATTTTCGTTAATTTCAAGTATTATTTTATTTTTTCTTTCATTTAATTCATCGATCATTCTGTCAGAATTAGTTTTTAAATTTTTCCAGTTCTCAAGTTCTACATCTATATTTTTAATTCTTTCTCTTCTTTTTATAGAATCGCTTTTAATTGACTCGTTTTTTCCATAAACCAAGGCATACTGTTCTTGCGAAGAAGTAATTTGATTTACAATACTTTTTAATCTTTGAAAAAGATCTTTAGTAAGTTTTTTATCAGAATCAATATAACTTTCAATTTCATCAATAATTTTATCTAATTGATCTCGAAGCTGTTGCAGACTTGATTTAGATAGGTTTAATTCTGATTGAGACTTTACTTCAGTTTGAGATAGTTCTTTTTCAGTTTTTAATAACTCATTTTTTTCTCCAAAAATTCTTTTTTCATTTAATGATGAGTCTAAAGATATACTTTTTTCTCTTTGTAAATCTAAATCTAGAGTTTCTAATGATTTTTGAAGTTTAATTTGTAAATCTTTAATTCTAGACGCTTCCTCTTCTAAATTGGTCATTTCAAGATTAAGTTTTTGTAATCTGGCAAGATTCTCCATTCTTCTGTCTCTTAAAGGAGCTAGTCTTTTATTTTCCTCTGCAAGCATTTGATTATTGTGACTTAAATCTATTTTAACCGCACTAAGCTCATCATCTTGTTCGTTTAATTTTTCAATTATTTGTGATTTGTCTTTTTCTATTTCTGTTAATTTTAAATAATAAAGACCAGCTTCAATACTCTTAATTTCCCTTGAGATATCTTTGTATCTAGTAGCTTCTTCAGCTTGTTTTCTTAAACTATCTAATTGTTTTTCTTGTTGTCTTTTAAGTTCGTCAGCTCTTTTTAAATTATTTTGTGTTGCCTCCAATCTAGCTTCCGCTTCTTCTCGTCTTGCGTGGATACCAGAAATACCCGCAGCCTCTTCTAACACCGCTCTTCGCTCAGCTGGTTTTGAAGTAACAAGTGAACCAATTCTTCCTTGACTAATTAAAGAAGGGGAGTGTGCTCCAGTAGACAGATCAGCAAAAAAAGTTTGTGCATCTCTTGCTCTTACTTCTTTTTGATTAATAAAATATTTTGAACCTTTATCTATTTCAATTCTTCTTGTAACTATAATCTCATCTAAATCATTATACTGCATAGGCCCGTCTTTATTATTGTTTTCAATTTGTATAGAGACCTCTGCAATATTTTTAGAAGGTCGATTTGATGTTCCCGCAAAAATAACGTCTTCCATACCAGATCCTCTCATGCTTTTGGCAGACGTTTCACCCATGCACCATTTTAAAGATTCTACTATATTAGATTTTCCGCACCCATTAGGTCCAACGATTCCAGTTAAACCATCTTCAATATAAAAATGAGTTTTATCAAAAAAAGATTTAAATCCAGTAATTTCTATTTTTTTAAATTTCATTATAAAAGTTTATCAATTATTTTTTTGAAAGATTTATAATCTCTTCCTCCTTCATATTTTTTTTCGTTTATATAGATTGTAGGAGTTGAACTAATTTTATAATTTTTTTGAGCTTCAATTCTCTCATTTAAGATTTTTTCTTCCAGATCTTTATTGGCTAAACATTTATTCATTACCTCTTCTGTCAAATTAAATTCCTTACCAATAGCCTTAATAGCATTATTAATAATATTAATGTCTGATCCTGCTGTCCATTTATCTTGTTTTTTATAAATTTCAGTTAAAAATTTAAAATTTGTTTGAGAATTTCCCTCACATTGTAAAATTTTCTCTGCATTTAGAGCAGCCAGGTCAAGTGGAAAACTGATATGCTCAAATTTTACTTTTCCTTTACTAATATATTCTTTATCCAATTCTTGATAAATTTTCCCGTGAAAATCAGCACAATGCGGGCAAGTAAGTGAAGAAAAAACTTTTACTGTTACCATGCCATTAGAGTTGCTCTTACTTTGCGAAGATGAATCACAACTTACAAATAGAAAAATAAAAGAGAATAAAAAAATATTTTTAATTATTTTTTGCATTATAGGCTTCAATCAATTTATTTAATGTTTTTTTAAGTCCTTCGTTTTTAATATTCTCTAACTTATTACTATAATTCAATTTAATTTCATTTAATGGCAAATTATTTTTAAGTGATTTTTTTTCCTGAACAACTTTCAGTTTAACTTCTTTAATACAATTGAAACCAAAAAAACTGTTAATTTTATCCATAATTTCTTGCTTACTATATTCTACAGTAACTTCATTCCCATGAATGACGTTTAAAACTAAAGTTCCATTATTCATTTCTTTACCCATTTTTACCGTACTTGGGTAACACGCATCTGACAGGTTTTTACCTACCATTTTAGTCCAGTTATCGACTATATTAGAAAAATTGTAACTCCCTTTTTTCAATAGTTTTTTTAGGCCTTGCGGTAATGACTTAGAAAAAGGCCTTAAACCTTGTATGAAGGTATTGGTTTTATTATTATTTTTTTTATCATGCATCTTCCTCGCAATTTATCAAAAAAAATTCTAGCTTGGTACGATAATAACAAGAGAAAACTGCCTTGGCGTGTTGGTAAAAAATCATCAAAAAAGCTTTATTATAGACTTTTAAGTGAGTTTATGTTGCAACAAACGCAAGTCAAAACAGTTGTTCCCTATTTCAAAAAATTTTTGATTCATTTTCCAACCTTAGAGTCGCTATCAAAGTCTAATGAAAAAAAAATTTTAAAACTATGGGAAGGTCTTGGCTACTACAGAAGAGCCAGAAATCTTTTATTAACAGCTAAAATACTAGTCAATGAGTATAACTCAAAGTTACCAAATAAAATTTTTGATATAAAAAAATTACCCGGAGTAGGTGATTATACTACTAATGCTTTACTAGCTTTTGTTTATAATCAACCAACAATTGCTATAGATGGAAATGTCAAGAGAGTGTTTTCAAGAATACTTAATAAAAATCAAGCTTTAATCGATTTAAATAAAGTTATAGAAAATAATAAAAAATCTTTATTTGAAACAAAAAGAAATTCTGATTTGGTTGAAGCTTTGATGGAGTTTGGAGCATTAATTTGTAAGCCAAAAGATCCAGAATGTTTTAAATGCAATATAAGAAATACATGTAAATATTTTAAGTCTGACAAAAAGTTTAAACAATTTAAAAAGGTTCAACCTTTAGAGAAGAGCTACGATATATTTTGTTACATTAATAAGACAAAAAATAAAATTGCATTATCGAAAAATCACAATCTAGGATTTCTAGATAAATTTTATTTGCCACCTATTAAAGAAAAAAATATTAAAAATAAAATTCAAAATTGGAATTTTCATTCTAATTTTAAAAAATCTATTTCCAATAAAAAATTAAATATAGATTTATATTATAAATATTCATCAAAACTTCCACTTCCGTTGCGCTGGTTTTCTTTAAAAGATAATAATGAGTTTATTCCTTCTTTTACAAAAAAAATATTTAAACAATTTTCAAAAATAAAATAATGAAAAAAAAAATTGCAATCATAGGTGCTGGTATCGCCGGTCTAACTTTAGGAAATTTTTTACAAAAAAATTCAAATTATGAATTTACGATCTATGAAAAAAGGGAAGCATTAAACTTAGATGAGGGTTTTGGTATTCAGCTTGCGGTCAATAGTATTTCTATTTTAAATCAAATTGGATTTTCTGAATTAAATAAATCAGATTTTTTTAATCCTAAAGCTATAGATTTTTATTCTAATCAAAATAAAATATGTGATTTAGATTTAACTCAATTTAATACAGAATTAGCTAAATACACTACCCTTAAAAGATCTTCTCTAATCAAGTTTCTAAAAGATAAATTATTTTCCAATGTATTTATGTTTAATAAAATAATCAAAACTGTTGAATATAAAAATAGTAAAATAAGGATTTCATTTGCAGATGGACATATAGATGAAATTGACTATCTTGTGGTTTCAGACGGAGTTTTTTCAATCACAAAAACAGTTATAGAAAATAAAAAATTTAAAATAAATTTTCATAAAACTTTTGCTACAAGAATAACGATCAATAAAGATAAGTTAAAAATTTTGAATAAAGAAAATATTTCATTATTTATGTGTGAGCGCGCACACTTAGTTTTTTATCCAGTAAATAATGATCAGTTTAATTTTGTTACCATTGTAAGAAGCAGGAATATTAATTCTGATGATACAAAAAAAGCTCTACTAAGCAAAATATTAAAGCAAAATAATTTAAATATTCTATCTGAAAAAGATTTATCTTTTTGGCCTATTTATACTTCTCCCAAACCAACTATTTCTAAATATAATAATATTTTCTATCTAGGAGATGCGTTTTGTACCTTACTACCAACCATGGCACAAGGTGCCTCTCAATCAATAGAAGGAGCTAAAGAACTGTTTACAATATTTGAAAAAAATAACAAAGATAAACAAGATCTTTTTTTTTCAAATAGATTAGAAAGAATAGAAATGATTAGAAAAAGATCTAGTTTTAATTTTTTTGTTTTTCATTTATCTAATTTTTTTTTAATTAGAATTAGAAATTTTTTTTTAAGAAAATTAATTTATAATAAAAAATTTATAAACATTTTTTTAGAAAGAGTTTTTAGCAAACAATTTTTGTCTTAGATTATCAATGGGCTGTATTGATCCTTCTATGTTGTAGTGCCAATAAGTCCAACCATTACAACTTTCCGCACCTAATATTTTAGCTGCTACTTTATGAATCGATCCTTCTTTATCTTTATATTTGATACTTCCGTCAGCCATAATTTTAGCGTTATATTTTTTTTTATGATCAAATAGAATCATGCCAGGCTCTAGAATGCCCATCTCAATTAAACAACCAAATGGTATTCTTGGTTTAGATTTATTGTTTTGAATGGTATCTAAATAATTATCTTCAATTTCTTTTACTTCTTCTATTCTTTTTTTTGCCGCTAAAAAGTATTTTTTGTCTTTTTCAATACCATAATATTTTCTACCTAGTTTTTTAGCTACAACTGCAGTCGTTCCAGTACCTAAAAAGGGATCAAACACCGAGTCACCTTTATTCGTAGTAGATAAAATTATTCTATATAATAGAGATTCTGGTTTTTGCGTAGAGTGAACTTTTTGACCATCTTTTTTTAGTCTTTCTTTTCCGCTGCAAATTGGCAACATCCAGTCGGATCTCATCTGGAGGTCATCATTAAAGCATTTAAGAGATTGATAATTAAACTTATATTTAGATTTCTTACTTTTTGATGCCCATATCAAAGTTTCATGCGCATTTGTAAATCTTGTGCCTTTAAAATTCGGCATGGGATTATTTTTTCGCCATATAACATCATTTAAAATCCAAAAATCTAAATTTTGAATATGGTAACCTAAACGAAAAATATTGTGGTAAGATCCAATAACCCAAATACTCCCATTATCTTTTAATATTCTTTTGCACTCTGTTAACCATGCTTTGCAAAAATCATCGTAATGTTTAAAGCTTTTAAATTGATCCCATTTGTCATCAACCCCATTAACTTTGCTATCGTTTGGTCTTCTCAATGTCTCACCAATTTGCATGTTGTATGGAGGATCTGCAAAAATTAAATCAAAAGTTCTGTCAGGAATTTTTTTTAAAATTTCTAAGGAGTTGTCGTTAATAATTTTGTTATCAAAGTCTGACATTTTTTTAGATTCAACTCGAAATTGAATCTGAGGTCAAACAGTTTTACGTGAAATAGGGTGTCTTTTGTGTTTAAAATTTTTATCTTAACAAGATGTTGTGTATTGGTTTAAATCCTTTTCGATGCTCCGAGGTAACTCCAAACTTTTTTAAACTCTCAAGATGTTCTTTAGTTCCGTAGCCAAAATTGCTTTCCCAAGCATAATTAGTAAATTTTTTAGATAATTTGATCATTAGCAAATCTCTATAAGTTTTTGCTATGATTGATGCAGCGCTTATACATTTAATTTTTTCATCTCCCTTTATTAAAGTTTTATAATTTTTCAGGCCTTTAGGTGCAAAAAGACCATCAATTAAAATTAGCTCAGGTTTTTGGTTTAGTTTATCAATAGCTCTTTTCATTGAAAGAAGTGTTGCTTGGAGAATATTGACTTTAAAAATTTCTTTAACAGATGCCAACCCAATTGCATAGCAAGAATTTTCTTTTATATATTCTGCAATCTTTAATCTGTTTTTAAAATTAATTTTTTTTGAATCTTTTATTGATTTCAAATCAATCTTATCATTTAGAATAACAGCTGCAGAAACAACAGGGCCTGCTAAACAGCCTCTACCAACTTCATCAACGCCCGCTATGACAATATTATTTTTCAATTTTTATTTTTAAATCTGAAACTTTTTTTTTAATCATTTTTAAGTCAATCCAGGACATTGCTTTTTGATCGGGCTGCCTCATTAAAAAAGCTGGATGAAATGATACAATCACAGATGAATTGCACTTTCCTATTTTTTGATCAAACCACTTTCCTCTAATTGCTGATATTGGTTGATGATCCCCAATAATAGCATTTAAAGCAGTGCTTCCTAATAAAATTAATATTTTAGGGTCTATAATTTCTATATGTCTCGTTAGGTATGGTAGATAGCGAGCTATTTCATCTTTTGTCGGGCTTCTATTTTCAGGAGTTCTATAATTAATTACATTAGTTATATAAACATTATTTCTATTTAAATTAATTGATAGGAGCATTTTATCTAATAGCTCGCCCGTTTTACCTATAAATGGTACTCCCTCTAAATCTTCGTTCGCTCCAGGACCTTCTCCAATAATCATAATTTTTGAATTGGGATCACCATCAGAAAAAACAATAGTTGTAGAATTTTTTTTTAATTCACAATTTTTAATATTTTCAATAGATTGTTTAAGTTCTTGAAGCTCTTTACCCTTTAATCCTTTGATCGCTAAATTGCCATTAATTTTGTATCGATTTATAGCTTCATTCTCATATATTAGGTTATAATTAATTAGATTATAATATTTAATTAATTTTACGAATTTGGTATTAATTTTTTTTACCATTTGAATAATTATGAAAAACTTAATAACTCAATTCAAGTTTATTATATTATTTACAATATTTTTAAATTTTTTTAACTTTCTTTTAGCTAAGAGTATAGATAAATTTTCTAATTCAAAAGAGATATCTAATTATTTTTCAGGCATAATTGCTATTAATGACAATCAATATCAAGCTTCTTATGATTATTTTAAATCACTAAATAACCTTGAAGAGAGCCATTACGCTTACTCTCAATATTATTTATATTCATTAGTAACGCTTAAAAAATTTAAAGATGCAGCTAATTACGCTCGGGATTTAGAAAAAAAAAAACTTGATAATTTTGAGAGTAATTTAGTAAGCGGTATATACCATTTAGAAAATAAAGATCTTTCAAAAGCTAAATTTTACTTTGAAAAATTAAAGAATCAAAACCAGCCCGATACAATTCAAAATCTTCTTTCTGCTTCGCTTAATATTTGGTCTAATATTAATGATATTAATTCGGCTCTTGTTAGCCTTAAATCTTTACCAAGCAGGTTTGAGAATATAAAAAATATTCAAGAATTGTTCATATATTGTTATTTTGACTCTGATCGAACGGATGCAGCATTTGAAAAACTAACTAAAAATCCTAATGTTAATTATTCAAGATATTATTTTTTTCATACAAAATACTTAATATCTATTGGAAACGAAAAAAAAGCGAAAAATGTTTTACAATCTTCTCTTAATTCAGATCCAACAAATGTAATTTTAAATCAATTACAAATAGATTTAAATGAAAAAAAGAAAAAAAGTGATGAATTTGATTGTAAAAAAGTTAATCATGTAATTGCAGAAATTCTTTATATCATTGCTAATGGACTATCTTCACAAGCTAATTATACCGCTTCAAATTTTTATTTAAATTTAGCAAAATATTTAAACTTAAATTTTTTATCTTTCGAGATACTTTATGCTGAAAATTTTGAAGCGATTCAACAATATCCAGCAGCTATAAATATTTATGAAAACATAAATAAAAAAGGTTCTAATTATAATTGGCATTCATCTAAGAGAATTGCATCTATTTTAACAAAACAAGAAAAAAAAAAGATGAATCAATTAAATATTTAAAAGATTCTTTTTTAAAAATTAAAAACCCCTCAGTTTACGAGATATTTGATTTTGCTGAATTTTTAAGAAACAATGAGCTCTATCAAGACTCAATTAAATATTATTCTAAGTTAATTCTATTAATTGATAAAAAACATAATCTTTACGGACAAGTATTAGATGGAAGAGGAGTAGCTTATGAGAGAACAGTCCAGTGGGATAAAGCTGAAATTGATTTACTTAATTCACTAAGGGTATCCCCTGATGATGCTTATGTGATTAATTATCTAGCTTATTCGTGGATTGAAAAAGGAATTAATATTGAGAAGTCGCTAGAGATGTTGAAAAAAGCTACCAAGTTGAAACCAAATGATGGTTACATTACTGATTCTTTGGGATGGGCTTTATTTAAATTAAAAAAATACGAAGAGGCCAAAGAATATATGCAACTGGCAGTTAGATTAATGGCATCAGATCCGGTCGTAAATGATCATTTTGCTGATGTATTATGGATGAATAATAACACACTTCAAGCAAGATATTATTGGAATTATGTTTTAAAATTAGAAAAAACAGAAGAGAAATTAAAAAAAGAAATCGAACATAAATTATTATTTGGACTCAAAAGTTAGAATAGATAATGATAAAATCTTATTCTAAATTAAATTTATTTCTTAGGGTTCTTAAAAAAACTAGTCGTGGGTTACACAATATACAATCTAGTGTAATGCTTTTAAATCTCTGTGATCATATTAGTATAAAAAAAATAAATAAAAAACATGATAAAATAAAGTTTATAGGTCAATTTAAAAAAAAAATAATCAGTAAAAGCAACTCAATAACTAAATCTATATATCTTTTAAGAAAACATGGTTTTATAAGTAAAAGAAATAAATATGAAATTATTATAGATAAGAAAATACCAGTATTTGCAGGGCTTGGAGGAGGAACTAGTAATGCGGTATTTTTAATTAAATATTTTTTAAAAAATAAAATTAATGAGAGAATATTGCAAATATTCGAAAAAGAAATAGGTTCAGATTTTAGATTATTCTTTTTTAAACATTCTTTTCAAAAAAGACTTAAAAAAATTTTAGAATTTAAGAAAAGATATACTTTTTATTTTGTTTTAATTTATCCAAATATAAATTGTTCCACAAAACAGATATATTCTAAAGTTAAGAAATTTAATTTACCATTAGAAAATAATTTATCAAATATTCAAACTAAAATTAAATATTTAAAATTTTTACAGAATGAAACTAATAACTTACAAAGTATAGTTGAAAAGAAATATCCTAAGATAAAAAAAATTTTAGATGTAATAAAAACACAGAAAAATTGTCTTTTTTCTCGAATGACCGGTTCTGGATCGGTTTGTTTTGGAGTGTTTATTGATAAAAAATCAGCAAAGCTTAGTATGAGAATAATTCATAAAAAATTTCCTAATTATTGGTGCATAACCGCAAATTCTATTTAATTATTTGTTTTTATGATATATCGAAAAGATAATAATGGGGCATAGCCAAGCGGTAAGGCAGCGGTTTTTGATACCGCCATCCTAGGTTCGAATCCTAGTGCCCCAACCAATTTAATGGACAAATTATCAAAAAATATAACTTTTTATCAAAAAATAAAAAAAATATTTTTTCCTTTTTACAAATCTAAAAATATTAAAAAATTATTTCAAATACTTGAAAAAGATAAGCCAAATGACACCCAGGTAGCAATGTTTGTTGGAGGCTGTGTTAGAAAATTTTTAAAAGATGAAATCATAGATGATATAGATATAGCAACTATTTTTTCTCCAGAGGAAATAAAAAAAAAATTTAAAGAATCAAATTTTAAAATTGTAGATACCGGCATTGAGCATGGATCGATAACAGTTATTGTTGATTCTAATAAATATGAAATTACAACTTTGCGACAAGATGTCAAAACCGACGGTAGACACGCTGAAATATTATTTACAGATAATTGGAAACAAGATTCAGAAAGGAGAGATTTTACTATAAATGCAATTTATATGGATTGTAGAGGTAAGATTTATGATCCACAAAATGGAATTAATGATTTAAAAAATAGTAAAATTAATTTTATAGGAAATCCTTCTACACGAATTGAGGAAGATTATTTAAGGATTGTTCGTTATCTTAGATTTTGCATTCAATATAACATTAAGTATTCTGATTCTAAAATAATAGAAGCAATTAAACTTAATTTGAATGGAATGAAAAATCTTTCTAAAGAACGTATTCTAAGTGAGCTTTATAAAATTTTTGAATTAAAAAATATTAATATTCTTTTAGAAAACAAAGATATTAATGATATTTTTTTATTAATTTTCCCAGAATTTAAATATTTAGAAAGACTTAAGAAATATAATTTCTCTCAAAATCCTGAATTAATTTTTTCTATACTGTTAATTGATGAAAAAGATAATCACGAGTATTTTTGTCATAAATATAAGATTTCAAATAAATTAAAAAAAGACCTAAGCTTTATTGCTAGTAATTATATTAAGTTTAAAGAAGAAAAAAATTTTTTAAAAAAAGATTTAAAAAAACATATTTACAGTCATGGAAAAGAAAATATTAAACTAATAATAAAATTCATTTATTGCACAGAGCTAAAATTTTCGTCAAAATCACTAAATAATTTACTTAATGAAATTGAAAAAATTGTCATCCCAAGCTTTCCATTTAACGGTCAGTACTTAAAAAAAAATGGTTTGAGCGAAGGAAAGGAAATTGGTTTTGCTTTGAAAGAATTAGAAAAAGAGTGGCTTGAGAAAGATTTTAATTTAAAAGCTAGAGAGGCTATTTCTATTGTTAATAAGATGAAAAAATCAAGTGTATTGAACATCTAAGATCTCAATTTTTTTTTCTCCAGATGGCGTTTCTACAACTACCATGTCACCCATACTTTTACCAATCAATGCTTTTCCAATTGGTGATTTAAAATAGATTAAGTTTTTAGAAATATCTGCTTCATCTTTTCCAACTATTTTATAAGTTTTTTTTTTATTAATGCCTAAATCTTGAACGGTAACAGTTGCTCCAAAAATTACATTTCCATTATTTTCAATCTTGGTAACATCAATTACATTGGCTCTAGCTATGATATTGTTTATTTCAATAACTCGACTCTCCATTTGTGCCTGTTGTTCTTTAGCCGCGTGATATTCAGCATTTTCTTTTAGATCTCCATGAGATCTTGCTTCAGCAATAGCGGCAACTATTTGTGGACGCTTTATATTTTTTAGTTCATTAAGCTCTAACTTAAGTTTTTCCAGCCCTTGAACTGTTATTGGTTCCTTATCCATTTATTTCCATTTTGCTAAAGGTGGTAAAGACATCAAAATTGAATCAATGTTGCCACCTGTGTTTAATCCAAACTTTGTACCCCTATCATATAAAAGATTAAATTCAACATACCTTCCTCTTTTATATAATTGTTGTTCTTTATCTTTTTCACTCCATTTCAATTTACTTTTATTTAAAATTATTTGTTTGGTTATATTAATAAATTCAATACCTAGATCTTGTACAAATTTAAAATTTTTTTCCCAATTTTTAGTTTCGTAATCAAAAAATATACCACCAATACCTCTTGGTTCATGTCTGTGAGGTAAATAAAAATACTTATCACACCAATTTTTATATTTATTATAATTTTTATTATTAAGTATACATATTTTTTTTAATTTTTTATGAATAAAATTTTTTTCTTTTTTGTCACTAAAAGAAGGTGTCGCATCCATTCCACCCCCGAACCAAGTTTTTGAAGTTACAATAAATCTTGTATTAAAATGAAATGCAGGAATTTTAGGGTTTTTCATATGTGCAACTACTGAAATACCAGAAGCCCAGTATTTACCGTTTTTTTCAGCTCCTAAAATTTTAGATCTAAATATCTTTTCAAATTGACCGGATACTGTTGATTGATTTATGCCAACTTTATCAAAAATTTCACCTCCACTTAAAAGGCAGGAAATTCCACCACCTTCGTTTTTATTATTTTTTTTCCATTCTCGTCTAACAAAGAATGAAGTTTTCTTTTTATTTTTTTTACTTATTTCATCTTCTAATAATTGAAACTGAATAATCATTTTTTCTTGTAAGGATTTAAACCATTCGTTGGCTAATTTTTTTTTATTTCAACTAATTTTTTCATTTAAAAAAGTTATTTTGTTTAAGAGCTTCTGAAGCCACTATAGCAACCGTCATAGCCACATTAAGCGATCTTGCTTTTTCACTCAAGGGTACTTTTAATTTATTTTTTATTTTTTTATGAATTTCACTTGGTACACCAGCGCTCTCTCTTCCAAAAAGAAGAAAATCATTTTTTTTAAATTTAAAATAGTGATAAAATTTTTTTGACTTAGTAGTCATTAAAATTATTCTAGAATGTATATTTTTTTGTAAAAAAGTTTCAAAATCAGGATATCTAATGATTTCACTAAGATTAATATAATCCATAGCAACTCTTTTAAATCTTGAGTCGTCTAGGTTAAATCCACAAGGCTCAATGATATGTATTTTAAGATTTAAACAAGCAGATAACCTAACAATAGCAGCAGTATTTTGAGGTATATCTGGTTTATAAAGCGCTATATTAATCATTGTGAGTTTATTTATGTGTCATTCTGACCGTAGAAAAGCTTTAGAATAAGTTTTAATTAAACATTTTTAATAATAAATAGTTAATTATGAGCAAACAAGAAGATAAAAAAGAAAGAAGAGATTTTCTTTTCACAGCAACTTACACTATTGGTGCCGTGGGTTTAGGCGCTACTATTTGGCCTTTTATTCATCAAATGAATCCTGATGAATCAGTTAAAGCTTTGGCAACAACCGAAGTTGATATTAGTCAAATTGCTCCAGGCAAGTCCATCACAGTGTTGTGGAGAGGTAAACCAATTTTTGTAAAAAGAAGAACACCACAAGAAATTCAAGAAGCTAAAGCTGTAGATTTAAAAGAGCTACCTGACCCACAAAGGGATGAAGAAAGAGTTAAGGAAGGAAAAGACGAGTGGCTGGTTATGATTGGAGTTTGTACACATTTAGGATGTGTACCGTTAAAAGACAAAGGAGATTTTAAAGGTTGGTTTTGTCCATGTCACGGCTCTCACTATGATGTTTCAGGAAGAGTTAGAAAAGGACCTGCTCCAGCTAATATGGAGATACCAAAGTATGAATTCGTAAATAACAATACAATTAAGATAGGATAAAAAAAATGAGCGACCATGAATACGTACCAAAGTCTAAAGCTGGAAAATGGTTTAATGATAGACTACCACTTTTATCATTAGGTGCACATTTATCAGATTACCCAACACCTAAAAATTTAAATTATTGGTGGACATTTGGCGGAATACTTAGCTTTTGTTTAATCACTCAGATAGTAACAGGAATTGTTTTAGCCATGCATTACGTTGCTCATGCTGATCTTGCCTTTGAGAGTGTCGAAAAAATAATGAGAGATGTAAATTATGGATGGCTTATAAGATACATTCATAGCAATGGAGCTTCAATGTTTTTTCTTGCAGTTTATATACATATTTTTAGATCTTTATTCTATGGGTCGTTTAAATCTCCAAGAGAATTAATTTGGATTATTGGAATGTTAATTTACATTCTAATGATGGCTACAGCTTTTATGGGCTATGTTTTACCGTGGGGTCAGATGAGTTTTTGGGGCGCAACCGTTATTACAAATTTATTTAGCGCTATACCTTTAGTAGGTGAGAGTATTGTTACATGGTTGTGGGGGGGTTATTCAGTAGACAACCCAACATTAAATCGTTTCTTTAGTCTTCATTATTTAGTCCCATTTTTAATTTTGGGTTTAGTTGTTTTGCATATTTGGGCCTTGCATATTCCTGGCAATAATAATCCAATTGGAATAGATATAAAAAAACCTTCAAAAGATACTGTACCTTTTCATCCTTATATAACAATCAAAGATATTTTTTCTCTATTAATGTTTATGATTATTTTTTCTGGATTTGTATTTTTTACACCAAACGTTTTAGGACACCCAGATAATTATATTCCGGCTAATCCTCTCGTTACTCCGGCTCACATTGTTCCAGAGTGGTACTTACTTCCTTTTTATGCAATTTTAAGATCAGTGCCAGATAAATTAGGGGGTGTTATATTAATGTTTGGAGCTTTGTTTGTTTTAATCATTTTACCCTGGTTAGATATGAGCAAAGTAAGATCTGCAATATTTAGACCAATGTATAGACAATTTTTTTGGATACTTGTTATTGATGTTTTGGCCCTTGGTTATCTAGGAGCTATGCCTGCAGAGGGTATTTATTTATTTTTAGCAAGAATAGCCACAACCTACTATTTCATTCATTTTATTGTTATTTTACCAGTTTTAAGCATCTTTGAAAAAACTGATCCGCTGCCAGCAAGTATTTCTGAGCCAGTCTTAACTGGTGGATTTAGTGGTGCAATGGCTAGGACAGATAAAATAATTAATGAACAAAAAAAAAATTCTTAAATTATTAATAATTACTTTTTTATTTATTTGTTTTTTTGAAAAAGCATATTCAGCTAATAAAGAATTGTTAAAAGTCGATTGGAGTTTTGCTGGACTTACAGGAAAGTTTGACAGATCTTCTTTACAAAGAGGCTATCAAGTTTACAAAGAAGTATGTTCTTCATGTCACTCCATGAAATATTTAAGTTATAGAAATTTGGGTGAAAAAGGTGGTCCTGAATTTTCTTTAGAAGAAGTTAAAGCTATCGCAGCTAGCTATGAAGTTGAAGACGGGCCAAACAGCGAAGGCGAAAAGTTTACAAGACCAGGAAGGCCTTCAGATCACTTTAAAAATCCCTACCCAAATGATAATGCTGCAATAGCTGCTAATGGAGGAGCATACCCGCCCGATATGTCTGTATTAGCAAAAGCAAGGCCAGGTGGAGCTAATTATATTTACTCTATATTGATGGGTTACGATAAAAAACCTGCAGACTTTGTTTTAGAGGAGGGTGTCCACTACAACAAATATATGGATGGAAATAAAATCAAAATGACGAACCCATTATCAGATAATTTAGTTCAATATTCAGATGGCACAAGTGCTACCGTTGACCAAATGGCAAAAGATGTGACGACTTTTCTTACCTGGGCAGCGGAACCTCATTTAGAAGCAAGACATAAAACAGGAATTAAAGTGATGATTTATTTAATCTTGCTGGCGATACTTGTATATTTGAGCATGAAGAAGTTGTGGTTAAGGATTAACGCGGAAAAATAATACATCTCCATCTTTTACAATATAATCTTTTCCTTCAATTCTTAACTTTCCATTTTCCCTACATTTTTCTGAACTTCCGTATTTTATAAAATCTTCACAAGAAACAGCTTCAGCTCTTATGAAATTTTTTTCAAAATCAGAGTGAATTACGGCTGCTGCTTTAGGTGCAACAGTATTTTTTCTTACTGTCCATGCTCTACTTTCCTCTGGCCCCGAAGTGAAATAAGTATCAAGATTTAATAAATCATATCCCTCTCTTATCAATTTATTTAATCCTGTTTTATTTAATCCAATATCTTTCATAAAAGTTTCTCTTTCTTCTGGATCTAACTCCATAATTTGGTCCTCTATATCTGCACAAATAATAACTAATTTTTCATTTGGGAATTTATTTTTTACTATTTCAGTATATTTATTACCCGAAGAAAGATTTTGTTCATCAACATTACAAACTATGATTTTAGGCTTAATACTCAGTAAGCCTATTTGGTTTAAAATTTTTAACTCCTCTTCGTCTAAAGAGTTTATGTCTTCTTCCCCCCTGTTTAATGACTCTAATTTTTTTTCTAAAACTTGAATTTCTTTAGGACTTAATAATTTTTTTTTACTTTTTTCTAATTTTTTCTGGACCAGATCAATATCCGATAAAAGTATCTCTGTTTTTATAGTCTCCAAGTCATTGAGTGGATTAATTTCTGAATTTACATGGATAATTTCTGAAGAATCAAAACATCTAACGAGATGAATTATGGCATCAACTTCTCTTATATGTGAAAGAAATTTATTACCTAAACCTTCTCCTTTAGAGGCTCCTTTTACTAAACCTGCAATATCAACGAAAGTTATGTTGGTAAATATTTTTTTTTTAGAATTGGAAAGCTTAGAAAGCTGGTCCAGTCTTTCATCTGGCACATCAACAATACCTATATTTGGATCAATAGTACAAAAAGGAAAATTTGCTGCTTGTGCATTTTTAGAGGCAGTTAAGGCATTAAATAGAGTTGATTTACCTACGTTAGGCAAACCTACAATTCCGCATTTAAATCCCATTCAAGCTATGATTAACTTTGCTTGAGAACAAATCTATCTTTCTTTCTAAAAGCGTAGGAAGCAATTTAACTATATTATCGGCAATATCTTTAATTTGGTCTTCTTCATCTTCTTTAAAGTCTTCAAGAACATGATTATTGACTTTTTTCTTATCTTTAGGATGGCCAATACCAATTCTAACGCGAGAATAATCTTTACCAATAAATTTATCAATCGATTCAATACCGTGATGACCTGCACTACTACCGCCAAATTTTGCTTTTATTTTTCCAAAATCGATATCTAAATCATCATGAAAAACAATTACGTTTCTTGCATCAATTTTAAAATAATCAATAAGTTCTTTAATTGCAGTTCCTGAATTATTCATAAAGGTTAAAGGTTTAATCGCATAAACTTTATGATCACCTATAATTCCTGTTGTTAAAAGTCCTTTAAATTTTGGTTTTTGTTTTGATAATTTAAAAAAAGAATTTACAGCATCGATAATTTTAAATCCGATGTTATGGCGATTATTTATATCTTTAGGACCTGGATTTCCTAAACCAACGAGTAGCAGCATATTTAATTATTTTTTTTCAGACGGTTTTTTTTCAGAAGGTTTTTTTTCTAAAGCCTGTTCTTTACCTTTTGCTTTATCATCTTTTTTAGGAGCTTCACCTTCTTTGCTAGCTCCCGTCGTAGTAGGCGCTGCACCTTCAGCTCCTGCCACTGCAGTCCCTTCAACACCGTCAGCACCAACAACCGCTTCGCCTTCAGCTGGTTTTTCAGGTTCTTTCAAGACCGTAGGAGCAGCTACTGTAGCAATAACGAAGTCTCTACCAGTAATAGTTGGGGTAACATTTTGTGAAAGTTTAACAGAAGATATTTTTATACTAGTTCCAATCTCTAAACCTTTTAAATCAATAATAATTTCTTCTGGAATATTATCTGCAGGACATTTTAATTCTACTTTTCTTCTAACAATATTCAATACACCGCCAACTTTTAAACCCGGACAATCATCGGCATTAATAAACTTAACTGGAATTTCTAAAATAATTTTAGTTCCTGAAACCACTCTAATAAAATCGATATGAATAGGTTCGTCGGAAATTACATTATAAGCAACATCTCTTGGAATAACTTTTAATTTTTTGCCATCAAAATCTAATTCAAGAACCGTAGATAGAAATGATTCTGAATTTAGGATATTTTTAATAAATTTTTTTTCAACAGAAATCTTAGCATTAGGATCTTTTCCTCCATAAAGTATGCCTGGGATAAATCCGTTTGCTCTTAATTTGTTTAGCTGTCCAGTAGTAACGGTATCTCTTTTTGTAGCTTTTAAATTATGCATTTTTATAATTGGATGAGCTATTTAACTTAAGTTAGTTAATAAAACAAGCACTAATTGAATAAATCAGATACTGACGTAGAATTTGAAATTCTATTAATTGCCTCAGCCATGAGAGGCGCTATAGAAACAACCTCAATTTTATTATTATTTTTAATCTTAAAACTATTATCTATTGTATCTGTAATAATTAACTTTTTTATTTTAGATTTTTGAATTTTTTCTGCAGAATCTCCACTTAACACAGCATGAGTAATAAAAACATAGACATCGATCGCTCCAGCTTTTTTTAGTGCGTCAACAGCATTAATTATTGTTCCCCCACTATCGATTATATCGTCTACAATTATACAATTTTTTCCTTTAACTTCTCCGATAATATTCATTACTTCAGATTTGCCAGACTCGGGTCTTCTTTTATCTATAATTGCTAAATCAGCTTTTATTTTTGTCGCTAAACCTCTGGTTCTTTGTACGCCACCTACATCAGGAGATACACAAACTAAATTTTTAGTTTTAAATTTTTTTTTAATATATCTAGCAAACAAAGGAGTTGTAAATAAATTATCTACAGGTATGTCAAAGAATCCTTGAATTTGTCCTGTATGCAAATCTACGGTTACAACTCTATTTGCCCCAGCATTTGTAATCAAATTTGAAACAACTTTTGCCGATATGGAAGTTCTTGGGGCTACTTTTCTATCTTGTCTTGCATAGCCAAAATAAGGAATCACAGCAGTAATATTTTTTGCTGAAGATCTTCTAAGAGCATCAATGCACAAGAGTAGCTCCATGATATTATCATTAGCAGGGTTTGAAGTTGATTGAATTACAAAAACACTATTACCTCTAATATTTTCATTTATTTCTATGAAGATTTCTCCGTCAGCAAATTTTTTTATATTTGAATTGATGGGTTTAAGTTTGAGTTGTTTTGCAATCTCCTTACTTAATTTAGGATTACTAGTGCCGGATAAAATTTTCATGAAGATGACACGTTATACAATTAATTATTTATCTTTTCAAATGAATTAGTTTTCTATCAATCTTATAGTAGAAATACATCTACCATAGTCCTTTTTACCTTGTTTTAATGATCTACGAAAGCTAAAAAAAATTTCTTCTTTATCATAAGTATCTAGATTAATATTTTCAATAAAATTTACATCGAATTGCGCTACTTTGGAGTTAACGTATTTTCTTAAATCGAAAAAAATTTTGTTATTCTTTGAAGAAAAAAATTTTTTATTTATTTTATTTTTGCTTATAAATTTATCATAAAATTCATTACCAATTTCGTAATTTTTTGATGCTATACAAGGACCAATTGCTACATAAATCTGATTATTTTTATTCATTTTGATGATTTTATTGATAGTATTTTCTATAATACCG
>SXGT01227433.1_pt1 | contig 29193 bp, 20 predicted proteins | sample 3176221 | NCBI WGS metagenome assembly SXGT01 (sample SAMN11356862, study PRJNA531348) | freshwater metagenome | isolation source: freshwater sample F1-120 | place: China: Fuxian Lake, Yuxi | collected 2017-12-25 | reverse complement strand
TGAGTTGTTCGACGGCCCGCACGTGCCTGCGTTGCTCACCGTGCCCGTCGCCGACCGGCGGCTCCTGCTGCGCGCCCTCGTGCGCACCACGATCTTCGCGGGCCTGTTCGTGGCGCCGGTCGCGGCCGTCGTCGGACTGGGACTGGCCGCCCGCGGTGTCGTCGAGTGGTGGTTCGCCGCGTGGCTGTCGCTTGGCGCCATCGCGTGGGTGTTGCCGCTCACGGGCGCGCTGCTCGTGGTGCAGATTGTGCTCACGCGCTATGCGACCGGAAGGCGCCTGCGTGCGTTGCTCCAGTGGCTGCAAGTCGGCGCCGGCACGCTGGCGATTCTCGGCCTGATCACCGGCTTCGTCGAAGGGCGCGACATCGCACGGTGGTTCGCCAGCCAAGCGGTGCCAACGGCACCCACCACGTGGCTCGAAGCGATTGCCGCCGTGCCCATGCTGCTGTCGGGACGCGCCAGCGGGGCAGCTTGGTTGGCGCCGATGGTCGCGGTCGCCTTCGCCGGTTTGTGCGCTGCGTTGGCGACGTTCGGCTATCGCGCTTCCTACGAAACCTGGATGGTTGGCGATGCCGCGCGCCGACTCGCGGCTGCTTCTCCAGCGGCCAAGCTCCCTCGTGTGCCCTGGCCCGCGACGCCGGTGCGGTCGTTGCTGCGCAAGGCGCGGCTCGAATCGACTCGGGTGCGCGGCAACCTGGTGTTCGTGGTGCTGCTCGCCGTGGCGCAGGTCTTCGCCATCGCCGTGCTGCAGGCACCGGCCGATTCGGCGGCGAGCGGAGCCGCCGTCGCGGGCCAACGCCTGCTCGGATCGTGGCAAGTGTTGGCGCTGCTGTTGTCCTCGCTGCTGGTGATCGCGGTGGTCGGTGACGACCACAAACAGATGGCACTGTTGGGCACGGCGCCGGTCGACCGCTCCGCGTTCGTGCGGGCGAAGGTGGTGTCGCTCGGTTGGCCGTTCCTGCTGACGCTCGGGTTGGCAGCAACCACGGGCGTCACCGTCGGCGGCGCTTCGATCCATGCCGCGCTCGTGTGCTTCGGCGCTGGCATGCCGATCCTTGCCGCGACCCTCGGCGCGATTCTCGCCATCGGCTCGTGGCCGGGCATGGTTGCGGTGCATGCAGACGTGCCGCTGGGCAACAGCGTGCGCACGATCGTGCCGGTGACCATCGTCGCCGTACTGGGCGGCGGAGCGATCGCACTGCGCCGTGTGGCATTCCGCTGGCACACCGAGGCAGTGGCCGGAACCGGTCCGTTCGCAGGCCTCGCGCCCGAGTTCGCCGGCGCCGCGCTGCTGGTCGGTGGCTGGATCGTCGGTGGTTGCCTGTTGTGGGCTGGGGCACGGGTGATGCACCGCAACCTGGAACGCGTCTACGGCGCGCAACCGGACTAGCTGCGGGACTGCGGCGTCACCACGCCCTGCTGGCGAGCTGCGGCGACAGGCGCTCCACTTGCCGCCATGAAGCTGGTGCTCGTCGTGCTGTCCGCCTCCGTCGTCGCTGGTCTCGTGGTCTACGCGGGGTTCTCCTTCGCCGGCTGGTTTGGCCTGATGGGCGAAAACGTCGTCATGCACGTCGATGTGTTCGTCGCGTTCATCGTCTGCCTGTCGATGACCAGCGCGATACTGAGCCTGCTGCTGCGAACGCTGCTGCAACGCGCCGACCGCGCCGGACTGGGCGCTCTGGAGCAGCGCGTCGCGCAGCTGGAAGCCAGGTCCCGCCACACCGCGTAAGCCCCGACCGCATCCTTGCCCGCATGCCCATCGGTGGAAAAGCCCTCGATCGCCTGCTGTCGCGCGCCGGCTTGTGCTCGCGCGAAGCAGCCAGGGCCGCGATCGCGGCGGGCCGGGTCCACGTGAACGATCGCCTGGTCGTCGACCCCGACCAGTGGGCCGACATCGCGCACGATCGCGTTCTGTTCGACGGCCAAGCGCTGCTGCCGCGGCCGCGCGAAGTGTGGGCGCTGCACAAACCGATCGGCTACGTGACCACCACCGACGATGAACACGGCCGCGCCACCGTCTGCTCGCTGCTGCCCGCCGACCGGCCGTGGCTGGCGCCGATCGGGCGGCTCGATCTCGACTCGTCGGGACTGTTGCTGTTCACCAACGACACCCACTTCGCGGCCCTGCTGATGGACCCGGCCAGCAAATTGCCGAAGGTCTACGAGGCGCGCTGCAAAGGCCACCTGCCATCCGACGCACTCGACCGGCTGCGCAACGGCGTGTGGTTGCACGAGCACTTCACGTTGCCCGCTGCGGTGGAGCCGATCGACGCCGACGCGCGCACGACACGGCTCCGCATCACGCTCGTCGAGGGCCGCAATCGCCAGATCCGGCGCATGCTGAAGGTGGTCGGCTCACGCGTGAACACCCTGCACCGGTTGCGCATCGGGCCGCTGGCGCTGGGCGACCTGCCGGTCGGCGCCTGCCGCCGGCTCGACGACGCCGAGGTCGCATCGCTGGGCGCCGCTGCCGACGCCCTGCGCCCGACTGACATGCGCTCGCACTGAGGGCGCCGGCAGGGCCAGGCGCGCGGGACCGCCCCGCTCACCAGAACAGGCGCTTGCTGGTCACTTCGACCTTCTTCACTTCGGTGCCGCGCGCGATCCAGCACTGCCACTGCAGGCCTTCGTAGTTGCCGAGCGTGCGGTCGTTCCACAGGTCGCGCAACGCGGCGACGTCGGCGATGCGCACGAGGACCGGGTCCTTGCCTTCGCGCACCAGCTCGCACGCGAGCAGCAAGTCGCCGTCGGCGACGCCATCGACCGCCAGCTGTTCGCCGCCATGGACCTTCTCGACCAGCACCACGCGCTCGGGGATCACGTTCGGCTCGCCGGTCGGATCGCCGGTGAACGCGCGGTGCAGTCCGATCGCGGCGGCGCGCACGCGGGCCTCGTCCTCGGCAAAGCCGTAGTCGCGGGTCAGCAACCCCGACTGCCGCACGACCGCCCACACCGCCGCCGGCAACGGCGTGCACTGCACCGTCTGCAGCTTGCCCTGCCGCTCGAACACGATCGCCAGGGGCTGCCCCGCCGGCTGCCGCAGCAGCGTCAACGCGAACCCCGGCGTCCAGGTGACATTGGTGTCGCCGAGCTTCTGCAGGCGATCGCCGGCCTGCAGCCCCGCCTTGTGCGCGGGACCGCGTGGATCGACGTCGAACACGGTGACCTTGCCGTCGGCATCGAGCAGGCGCATGCCGAGGTCGGCGCTGCGCAGCTTGTAGGCGGCGAACAGGAGCCCCAGCGTCTGGTTGCGCACGTGGTCGACCGCGATCGCGTAGCCCTTGTTGTTGAAGGTGCCGCCGCCCGCGCTGTTGATGCCGACGAGGCGCCCGTTCATGTCGAGCAAGGCACCGCCACTGTTGCCGCCGTTGATCGCCGCATCGGTTTCGATCAGGTGCTTCAGCGCGGCCCAGCGGCCGCGAATGCGCAGTTCCTGGTCTTTGCAGGTGACGACGCCGAAGGTGATCGTGTTGGCCTGGCCGAGCGGATTGCCGATCGCGGCGACCGCTTCGCCGATCGCGAGCGCTTCCGAGCTGCCGAGTTCCACCGCGGGCAGCGTCTTGCCGGGCGGCAACTCCAGCTGCAGCAGCGACAGGTCGTCTTCGCGCGAGATGCTCAGCACGGTCACCGGATACTCGGTGCCGTCGAACGTGCGCACGGTGACGCGGTGGTCCTTGACCATCGAACCGTCGGCATTGGTCGCGTCGTCGACGACGTGCCAGTTGCTGATCGCGAGCCCGCTCGGATCGATCACGACGCCGGAGCCGAGGCTCGTCGGCTGCCACCGCGGCTCGGGCGGGAACGGGTCGTCTTCCTTCTGCACCGCCAGGTTCCTGGCGATGTAGACGTTGAGCATCGCCCCCGCTGCGTTCTCAACCATGCGCACCAGCGGCGACTGCCGTTGCGTGCGCTCGGCTTCGCTGGCGACGACGGGCGTGCGGATCGGATCGGTCGCGGCGGCGTCTTCGAGTTCGCCGGCGAACGCCTTGCGCACGCGAGCGATGGCGACGAACGTCGACAGGTTGGTCTCGGTCGAGATGCGATCGCCGCGCATCGAGTACGCCTCGTCGATCGGGTCGCGCTCGCCGGCATCGCCGATGCCGAGCAGGCGACCGTGCACATCGATGAAAGCACCGCCGCCGTTCTGGTTGCCGAGATTGCCGTCGGCCTGGATGCGAGCCCCGTCGCGGCCACGCTTCGCCGACACCACGCCGCCGGTGACGACGACCTGCGTGCCGATCGGGTTGCCGACCGCGAGCACCGTCTCGCCGAGAATCGCATCGCCGTCCTGGTTGCACGGCGCTGCCGGCAAGACCGTGCCGGCGGGCAAGGTCACCCGCAGCAGCGCGAGGTTGTTGCCGCCGCTGCGCTTCTCCACCGTCGCCGGGAACGTGCGGCCGTCGCTGAGTTTGATCCGGCAGTTGTCGCCCGCGAGGACGTGCGCGTTGCAGACGACGAGTCCGTTCGCGGCGAGCACGACGCCGGAACCAAGTCCGCGATGGCGCACCACACCCCCCGGATCCATGCGACCGAGTGCAGGCCAATCGCCCGCACCCGACCACACCGACACCACCGAACCGGCGACCTTGTGCACCGCCAACGCCTGCGGCGATGCGGCCCTCTGGCCCGCCGGGGCCTTGGGCAGATGCGCCGCGAACGCCTTCTGCGCGCGACCGGTCGGCACCACCACGCCAAAGCTCGGCAACTTCAGTTCGTCGAGCGTCGGCTCGCTCTTGTTGCGCTGCACGTTCTCGCTCGCGTAGAGGCCGACCAGGCTGCCGTGGCTGTCGAACACCGGCGCGCCGTCGCACCGTTCGTCGTTGCGGGTGTCGGTCAGCAGCAGGTCGGCGGCGGCGTGCTCCTTGCCCTGCAACATCACGGACGACAACGCCGCGCTCGCCACGCCCGCGAACGCGAGCATCTCCTTGCCTTCGGGGCGGGCCACGACGACGACCGGTTCGCCCGGCATCGCGCGATCCGGCCACAGCGTCACTGCAGTGAGCCCGCCAGCCGGCGGCGTCACCTTCAGCAACGCGAGCCCAGCCGCCTCGTCGCGCTGCGCCACGGTCGCCGGCAGTTGCGTGTTGGCCGCGTCGTCGAGCTGCACGAACAGGCGCTTGTCGGTGGCCCCCTCGGCATCGCGCACGAGGTGCAGGAACGTCAGCACGAGCCCGTTCGCATCGACCACGACGCCGCTGCTGGCGCGCTCGAGCACGAACTTGCCGCGCGGGCCGTCGACTTCGGTCCCGACCCACACGACTGCCGACCGCACCTTGGCGACAACACCCGCGGTGCCGGCCCGGCGCGCTGGCGACGCCGGCTCTTCGGCGCGAGCCTGCAGCAGGGTCGGATTGACCACGCCCTGGGCCGGCAGGGCGAACGCGGCCGGCACGGCCGCGATCAGGAACACACACGCACGCACACTCGAACGCATACGGCGAGACTACTGCCCGCGGCGGGCGTCCGGCAGCGTCACTTGCCCTTCTGTTCGCCGCCGACTTTGGCGTTCGCTTCGGCGCGCTTCTGGATCAGGTCGAGCATGCGCTTCTGGTGCTTCAGGTAGTACTCGACGTTGGCCTTCTGGCGTTCGATCGTCGCCGCCTCGTTCTCCTCGCTGCCCTGGAACTGGCTGCCCGCGTAGATCTTCCCCATGAAGTCCTCGAACGGCTTGCCGAGGCGCTTGAGCGGCGGGAACGTGCCGCCGGACGTATCGAGGACCTTCACCAGCGCCTTCACGTACTTGCGCGACGTCTCGCCGGTAGTCGGAACGGCGGCGAGGTCCTTGAGCCCGGCGTCGACGGCGGCGACCGCCTTGGCCAGGTCCTTGGCGTTGGCATCGCGCAGGCTCGGCTTGCACGCCGCGGGCTCGACGAGGCGGGCGCCGTTGCAGCACCCACACTTGAAGCCGCCTTCGCCACGGCACGCGGGGCACGCACTCCAGTTCTTGGCGCCGCCGATGCGCAATTGACCACCGCCGCCGCACACGGTGCACAACAGGAACGCCGCGCCGAGGCAGCCGGGACAGGCGACCTTGTCCAACGGGTCGGCGAGTTCCCCGGTGCCAGCACAGATGCGGCAGACGGCGAGCCGCTCCTTGGTCCGCTTGCAGTCGGGGCAGTTCTTGGTTTCGTCCGAGAACTTCTCGCAGACATCGCAAGTCACCTTGCCTTTGGCGTTGCAGCCCACGCACTTCACCGCCTTCCACGGCGCCCATTGCTCGAGGCCCTTGTCGTCGGTCACGGTGGGCCGCTCGATCCGCTCGGGGTTGAGCACCTTCTGCTGCGCCGGCACAGTCGCGCCGACCCACAGGAAGACGAACAGGAGAAGACAGTGGATTGGGCTTCGCATGAGGATCTCCAGCGGCCGGCACGATACCGGCCGGCGCATCCGCAGGAAACGCCCGAAGCCGGCGGCGGCCACCCGGGTCACCCGGGTCATTCGTCGCTGCCCGCATCGTCGTCGGGCAGCCCCGCGCGCTGCAGCTTCAACCGCACGCGCCGATTCTGCCGCCGCAGCCGGTCGTTGCTCTGCATCAGGCGGCCGAGTTCGTCGAGCACGAGCCGCAGCGAGTCCGCCGCGATCGCCACGTCGCCGGTGGCATCGCGCACGCTGTTGCGCAACTTCTTGCGCAGCAGTTCGAGTTCCTTGTCGGTGGTCATGGCGACGTAAGTACGAAGCCGCAGCGAATGCGCAAGCGTCGCTTCCGCGGCATCCCCCGCATCCTCATGATCGCCGCCATGACCACCTCTTCGCTGCACCCGGTCGCACCCGGCGAGCTGTTGGCTCGCGCGATCGGGGCCCGCGCCCCGTTGTTGGCGCGCTTGCACGGCGAAGGCACCGACTGCTACCGCTTGCTGCACGGCACCGCCGAAGGCGCGCCCGGGCTCACCATCGATCGCTACGGCCCGCTGCTGCTGGTGCAGACGTTCCGCACGCCGCTCGAAGGCACCGACGTGGACGCCGTGCAGCGCACGGTCGAACGCGAACTCGGCCTGGCGCTGCCGATCGTCGCCAACCATCGCGGCGAGGACGCGCCCGCGGGCCACGTTGCGCACGTGCCGACCGACGAAGCGCTGCAGGACCACTTCTGCCGCGAACGCGGCGTGCGCTTCCTCGTGCGCGCGCGCCACCGCGGCCAGGACCCGTGGTTGTTCCTCGACCTGCGCGCCGGCCGGGCCCTCGTGCAAGCAACGGCGCGCGGCAAACGCGTGCTCAACCTGTTCGCCTACACCTGCGGCGTCGGCATCGTGGCCGCGGTCGGCGGTGCCACCGGCGTGCGCAACGTCGACTTCGCCCAAAGCGCCCTCGAGATCGGCACCCGCAACGCGGGCGCCAACCAACTCGCCGACGGCAAGTGCACGATGCTGCACTCCGACGTACTGCCGGTGCTGCGCCAGCTCGCCGGCCTGCCGGTGCAGCGCCGCGGCAAGCACGTGCCGTTCACGAAGATCGAGCGCCAGCAGTACGACCTGATCGTGCTCGACCCGCCGCGCTTCGCGAAGACGTCGTTCGGCACGATCGACGTCGTCAACGACTACCAGTCGTTGTGGAAGCCGGCCCTGCTCGCGCTGGCCGAAGGCGGCTCGATCATCGCCACCAACCACGTGCCGGCCGTCGACGAAGCGGCGTGGCACGACGCGCTGCGCCGTTGTGCGGTGAAGGCCGGCCGGCCGCTGCGCACGCTCGAACCGGTCGCCATCGATGCCGACTTCCCGTCGTTCGACGGCAAGCCGCCGCTCAAGGTCGTGCACGCCCAGGTCTGAGTTCGCGGCCGCGCGTCAGGGGCCAGCTCAGCGCGCGTCCTTCGCGCGATGCACGAGGAAGCGCGCATGCATCGCCGCCAGCACGTCCGGATGCTGCTGGCTCACGTCGGTGGTCTCGCGCGGATCGCGGCCGAGATGGAACAACTGCCACTCCGCGGCCGCCGTCGCCGGCCCCTTGCGGTTGCGCACGATCTTCCAATCGCCGTGGCGCAGCGCCCAACGCGTGGCGGCCCTGCTCCAGACCCAGTAGAGGTCGCGGTCGGGCAACGCGCGCTGTTCGGCGAGAAGCCCGACGAGATCGACGCCATCGCTCGGCGGCGTTGTCGCCGCAGTGCCGCCGCACAGGCCCGCCAGCGTCGGCAACCAATCGACCACGTGCACCGGCGTCGCTTCGTCACGTGGAGTGAACCGCGCTGGCCAATGCGCAAAACCCGGCACGTGCACGCCACCTTCCCACACGTCGGTCTTGCTGCCGCGCATCGGCAGCGGCTGGTTGAAGTTCTCCAGCTTCAGGTCGTCGGGATACGCCCCGCCCGGCCACTTCACCTGCGGCCCGTTGTCGGAAGTGAACAGGATCAGCGTGTTGTCGCGCTGCCCGGTGCGATCGAGGGCGTCGACCACCGAACCGACTGCGTGGTCGAGGTGATGCACCGCCGCCAGCAGCAATCGCTTCTGCGGATCGGGTTGTGCCTGGATCTTGCCCGCCGGGTCGTGGAACCACTCGATCTCGTCCTCGTCGAGCCAACGTCCTGGCCGCTTCGGATCGAGCTGGGTCGGGCGCCCGACGAAGCGGCCACGTTCGTCGAGCGGCGTGTGCACGGCGTGGAACGCGAGCATCAGGAAGAACGGCCGCTCCGGTTTCGACTCGACGATGCGCACCGCTTCGCGCGCCACCAGATCGGTGGCGTGTTCGCCGTTCTCGCTGCCGGCGATCAGCTTGCCGTCGCGATGCCAGGTCTCTGCATGCTCCCCCGGGCGATAGCGATGGTCGTACATGCCACACGCCCCCGCCAACGAACCGTAGCTGTGATCGAAGCCGAACGCCGCGGGACCGTTCGCAGCCTCGCTGCCGAGGTGCCACTTGCCGCACAGGAACGTCGCGTAGCCCGCTGCCTGCAGCAGCGTCGCCAGCGTGCGCGTGCCCGCAGGCAGGGCCGGCGCATTGCTCGCTTCGAGCGCGTTCGGCCCAAACCGGCTCGGGTAGCGCCCGGTGAGCAACGCCACGCGCGTCGGCGTGCACTGCGGCATCACGTAGTGTTGCGTGAAGCGCACGCTCTTCGCCGCCAGCGCATCGAGGCGCGGCGAGTAGACCTTCGGGTTGTGGTAGCCGATGTCGGCCCAACCCTGGTCGTCGGTGACGATCATCACGACGTTCGGGCGGGCGGCAGCCTGGGCCACGGCGGGCGTGCCGGCCACCAGCAGGAAGCCGGCGACGAGGCGCCACCGGGTGAGGATCGCTGCGGCGGTCATCCGGGCAGTGTCGCACACCGGGGCCATGGAACAATCGGCCACAGCGGGCACAGTGTCGGCATGCGCCCCTTCGCGAACGTCGCCGTCGCCGCACTCCTGAGTGGATCGCTTTCGGCCCAGGCCACCGCCGCCGCCGCACTGCCGCGCCCACACATCGTGGTGCTGCTCAGCGACGACGCCGGCTACGCCGACTTCTCGATGCACGGCGCCACCGACCTGCAGACGCCGCGCATCGACTCGATCGCTGCGAACGGCATCCGCTGCAGCAACGGCTACGTGTCCGCCTGCGTGTGCAGCCCGACGCGGGCCGGGCTGTTGACCGGGCGCTACCAGCAGCGCTTCGGCCACGAGTTCAACTTCCCGGCGGCGAAGAGCGAGACGATCGGCCTGCCGGTCGAGGAACGCACGCTCGCCGACCACCTGCACGCGGCCGGCTACAAGACGATGGCGTTCGGCAAATGGCACCTCGGCTACGCCGAGCACTTCCATCCGTGCGCGCGCGGCTTCGACGACTTCTGGGGCTTCCTGCAGGGCTCGCGTTCGTACCTGCCGCTGGCGAAGTCCAACCCGCTCAATCGCCTGATGGTCGATCGCGACGCCCCGGCCGAGTCCTTCGACTACATGACGGACGAACTCGGCCGCCAGGCGGCGAAGGCGATCGCCGCGCGCGGCAAGGAACCACTGTTCCTCTACGTCGCGTTCAACGCGGTGCACACGCCGATGCAGGCGACCGCGGCTGACCTGGAAGGCACCGTCGGTCCGGCGCCGCGGCGCAAGCTGATCGCGATGACGAAGGCCCTCGACCGCGCGGTCGGCATGGTGCTCGACGCGCTCGGCGAAGCCGGCATCGCCGACGACACGCTGGTGTTCTTCCTCAACGACAACGGCGGCGCCACCAACAACGCCTCGCGCAACGGTTCGCTGCGCGGCCGCAAGGGCCAGCACTTCGAAGGCGGCATCCGGGTGCCGTTCGTCGCGCAGTGGCCGAAGGGGCTGCCGAAGGGCGTCGTCTGCGAGGCGCCGGTCATCGCGCTCGACATCGCGGCGACGTCACTGGCTGCCGCCGGCGCACCGGCGCCCACCGACCGCCCGCTCGACGGCGCGAACCTGCTGCCGGTGTGGCGCGGCGAGACCAAGGCGCCGCCGCACGCAACGCTCTACTGGCGGGCCGGCGACAACTTCGCCCTGCGCGCGGGGTCGTCCAAGGTCGTGCGCCACGGCGCCAACACGATGCTGTTCGACCTCGCCAAGGACCCCGGCGAACGCGATGACCTCGCCGCCCAAGAGCCGCAGCGCCTGCAGGAACTGCTGGCGCAACATGCGGCGTGGTCCAAGCAGATGGCCGCACCACGCTGGGGCAACGCTGCGGCGAACGTGCCCGACGAAGGCGCCGGCAAGGAAGGCCAGGCCGACAAGGGCGGCAAGGACGACTAGGCCTGCCCTCGCTCAGTAGACCTTGCCGCCAGCGCGCGACAGCACTTCGTCGATGCCCGCACCGACCACGGCGAGCACCGAGCCGTAGGTGAACGTGCCGTGGCTCTCGACCGTGATGCCGCTGTCGTCGACACGGTAGAACCAGGAGCTCGTGCCGAGTGCCTTCGCCATCGTCTCGCTGTCCGGCAACGCCTCGCTGCCGAAGCCGACTTCATCCTTGTGCGCGTCGAGCTGCGGATACGCCATCGTCTCGACGGTGCGCCAGCCGATCTCGGCGACGCGCGACAACCGCAGGAACATGAGCCCGCTGGCGCCCTTGCCCTGCTTCGCCATCGCCTGGAAGTCCGGCTGCGCGGCGAGGCACTCGCCTTCTTCCTGCCGCAGCGAACGCACCAGCGCCGCCGCGTCCGAGCCAAACCACAGGGCATCCTTGGTCAGCACGTAGCACGGGCTCAACTGCAGGTTCATGTCCGGCAGCGGCAGGTTGCAGAAGCGAACCTCGTGGCCGTCAGCCTTGCGCGTCTTCCACTCGAGGCCGGTCTCCTGCACGACCATGGCTTCGATCTGCTGCATCAGGCTGAGCACGGTGTCGGCGTCGCGCACCGCGATGCGCACCAGCAACTCGGGCTTGGGCACCGCACCCTTTTCGAGCGCCAGCGCGATGCCGATCTGCGTGCCGAACGCGCCGAGCATGCGGTGCAGCTCTTGCGGCGAGCTGCCGATGCCGCGCAGTTCGCGGCCCATCTCCTGCTCCATCTCGCGCAGCATCTCCTTGCGCATCGGCGCCGGCAGCAAGGCGGTGAAGCGATGGAAGGCATCGACCACGGCGCTGACATCGAAGCTGCCCGCGGCGAACGCCACGGTGTTGGCCGAGCACGACCGCGCGAACTCAAGGTCGGCGGGCGCGGCGACGAGCGCCTTCAGGAGGCCACGCTCACTGCCGCCCAGACCCAGGTGGAACACGTCGGCGCCGCCGGCGTCCGTCGACGTCATGCCGGCCCAGATTGCATCGACCGAACCGAGGCCCAGCGCCTGGGCCCAATCCTCGGCTTCGTACGGCATGTGCGGCGCGAACGCCGACAGCACGCGGTCGGTGTTGAGGAACCACGCCGCCAGCGCCGGGGCCGGCAACATGGCGTTGAGTTGCACGAGGCGCGTGGTGCCGTGCAGGCTCGCCTGCTTGCCCGCGGCAACGTCGATCATGTCGCGCAGGTAGCCGCGGCTGTTGGTCACGACGTAGTTGCCGCCGATCGCGCCGGCGTAGAGCGGCGGTGCTTCGGACAAAGCCAGCGAGTGGAACTTGTGGCCACCGACTTCGATGGAACCGGTTTCGCCGCCGTTCGCCTGCTTCGCCAGGAAACGCGAGGCCCACTGCACGACGCGGTTGACCGCCTCCTTCTGGTCGCCGACTTCGACCACCAGCGCCACCGACGGCCCCATGCCTTCGATCGACAACCGGCCAACCGCCAGCGTCATCGGGCGCTGCAGGAAGCCGCGCACATCGGCCGGGCGCAACCCGACCTGCTGCAGCTGGGCCTGGACTTCGGACGCGGCCTCGTCGAGCTTCGCCTCGAACATCTCCTGGCGCAGTTCGCCCGGAATCTTCTGCAAGAACATCTGCACGGCCGGCGCCATCGGCAGCGCCGCGGTGGCGTCGCGGCAGGCGGCGAGGCCGCCGAAGCGGGCCGCGGCGTAGGTCGAGGCGGGCAGCAGGGCCTCGGCAGTAGGTAACGGTGCCTTGGGGGCCTGCGCGAGGAGGGGGAGGCCGACGGTCACGGCGACGAACGAACGAAACAGCGTGGCTTGCATGAGTTCTCCGAGGAGACCCGAAACGAAGGAGCGTGACGAGTATTCGCCTGTGGCCGCCTGTCGGGCCAAGCTGTCGGTCGCACCGAGCTGGGACGGCGATTCCGGCATGCCCGCCGACGTGGCCCCCCGGCTAGAAGGTGCCGATCGTCACCGCCACCGTGTTGGTGCTGGAAACGGCAACAATCGCCGCCGCCACGTCGAGTTCGACCCCGAGCACCTGGTGCAGGAATGTCTGCCCGGCGATCGCCGGCGCCGTGACAACACCGGCAACGGGCAGCCACATCCCGAACGAAACGGGCACAACCGACAGGTCACAGCCCGGAACGCCTTCGGGAAGGATGCTCGCCAAGGGCACCGATGCGCCGGACCAACCGATGGCATCGATCGCAACACCGAGCCCTGGCATGCCGGTCGCTCGCGCCCGGTAGGTCGAGCCGGCCCACGCGGCCTGCTCGATTGCGAGTACCTCGCCGACCACGCAACTGCTGCCGGCAACCGCGTTCGCTGGACACGTCGCGGCAAGTCTGGCCAACCCCGCCATCACCGGCCCCAGGAGAGAGTACGGGTCTGGCTGCACGAACTCGCCAACGACGAGTGCTTCGGTGTCGTTCCAAGCCAATCCAGCCACAGCTCGATGCAAGCCCGTCCCGACGGGCGACCATGCCACCCCATTCCAACGAGCAACGTTGTACGGTCCGGAGCTGTAGCCGAAGCTCCCTCCCACAAGCAGGTCGCCGTTGGGCAACGGCAAGATCGCGTGCACACCGCGGGTGTAGGGGTCGGAGCCCCAGAGGCCTTGGCCCATCGCCGACCAGTTCGTGCCATCCCAGCGAGCGATCAAGTCGGCTGCGACAGTGCCGGCAGTAGTGAAGCGTCCTCCTGCAATCAAGTCGCCGGATGCCGTCTCGGCCAGCGCGAACACGCCGGGGGACGAGTTGAAGTAGACCGATCCGTACATCCCAGCACCGATGGAAGACCAGGCTGCACCGTCCCACCGGGCGATGTACCAAGCCGGGCTTCCTCCCGCGGTCGAGAACAACCCTCCGACAACCAGGCTGCCATTCGCGCGCACGAGCAGCGAATGCACGGCCAGCGGGTCGTAGAGGTTCGGTGAGTTCCCAACCCCGGATCCCAACGGCGACCACGCAGCTCCATCCCATCGCGCGATTCCGTTGGCGACGCCATTGCCCGCATGCGTGAACGCACCACCGGTTACCAGATCGCCGTTGGGCATGACGACCAAAGCGTTGACCCGACCGTCGACGCCCGCACCGAGCGGTGTCCACGCCGTGCCATTCCAGCAAGCGATTCGCCCAACCGGCGCACCACCCGCGCTATCGAAGTCGCCAGCGGCGACATAGTCCCCGTTTGGTAGACGAGCCAAGGCGCGAACGCTCGCAGCGCGAGTGGGAACGGAGCTCCCGAATCCAACTCCCAACGGACTCCAGACGCCGTTGCGGCATCGCGCGATCGACCTCGCTGGCACACCCGCCACTGCGGTGAAGTCACCGCCCACGACATAGTCGTCGGCAGCCAGCATCAACACACTGCGCATGGGCCCGTTGGTGCCAGCCAACATCCCCGACCAGTCCGAACCGTCCCAACGGGCAATGCTGTTGGCGGCATGCGAACCCGCGGTGCGGAAAAGACCACCCGCGAAGAGATCGCCGGTCGGCAACGTTGCGAACGTCCGCACGATCGGAGCGCCAGCATTCAATACACTCACTACCGGTGCTTGGCCGACGCCAATCCCGAGCGGAGTCCAAGCCACGCCATCCCAGCGGGCGACATTGTAGGACCCTGTGCTGGTGAAGCCGCCCGCCACCAGGTCGCCGTTCGCCATGCGATGGAAGGCGCCGACGGAGAGGGAGAATCCGGTTCCCACCGCCGACCAGGCAGAGCCGTTCCATCGAGCAATGCCAGGAGCTGGCACTCCACCTGCGGATGTGAAATTGCCGCCGACGACCAGATCGCCCCCTGGCTCAACCAGCAGGGCGTTCACCTGCGGATTCGGGCCAAACCACGATCCATCCACGCCCGAGCCCAGAGCAGTCCAACCCGAACCATCCCACCGCGCCACCGTTCTGATGGACGCCCAGCCAATGCTGGTGAACCAGCCAGCCGCGACCAAATCGCCGTTTGGCATCGCCACCAGGGACGTGACCGTGGGAACCCATCCGCTGGCCCACATCCGCCCGATCTCGTTCCAGCCGTTGCCCGCATGACGGAACACGGCGGATTCAGCCTGCAAACGGACAGCCGCCATGATGTCGCCGTTGGGCATGACCACGAGCGCGGTGACGGAGCCGAATCCGTTGCTCCCCAGGCTGCTCCACGTCGTCCCGTTCCAACTGGCGAGGTTGCCGACATACAGGGAACCTGCCCAGCCGAAGTACCCACCGACCACCAGCGCGCCGCCGGACGACACCGCAAGCGCCGACACAGATCCAACCAGACCACCACCGACCGGCGACCACGCCCCGCTCACCGGCTCCCACATGGCGAGATTGTGGACCGGCATCGAACCAACCATGGTGAACGAGCCGCCGATGACCAGACGAGTCGGCGTCGGACCCGCGCCATCCGGATCCCACCACGTCGATGCATTGACGACGCCATCGACGCCAGCGACCGCCGCCCCTGGTACCCAGGATGGCGTGCATTGCCCCGGCAACATGGGCGCCCCGAGAAAACAACCAAGCGCAACGATGGCTAGGGAGGTGTTCGGCATTGGCATGGCGCTGGCTCTCGAATGTGGAACGCATGCTATCGCGCGGAAAGCAGGCAGACCTTCTCAACCATCCACCCTGCATAGCTGCCCACAATGCGTAGCTGCGGGCGTCCGTCAGGCATCGTCCGCCGCCACGTCCCGTGCGAGTCCAGGCTCGTCCCCCGCCGGCGACAGGTCCTTCGCGTAGAGCACCGCCAGCAAGTAGAGGCCATGTGGCGGCGCCGTCGGCCCCGCGGCCCGGCGATCGCGCGCCGCGAGCACCTCGGCGAGCCACTCCGGCGGCCGGTTGCCAAAGCCCACTTCCAGCAGGCTGCCGACCAGGTTGCGCACCATGTTGTAGAGGAACCCACCACCCTGCACGACGAAGTCGAAACCGTCGGGACGCTGCCGCAGGTGCACGTGGTGCAGGGCGCGCACGGTGCCGCGCTTGCGGGGATACCCCGGGTTGCTGGCGAACGACGCGAAGTCGTGGCGACCGCGCAGGCACTGCGCCGCCTGCCGCATCGCCGCGAGATCGAACGGCCGACGCACCCAGTGGTAGAGGTCGCGACCGATCGCCGGCCGCACCGGCGCCGACAGGCACCGGTACGCGTACCGCTTGCCGCGCGCGTGGAAGCGGGCATGGAAGCCGTCGGGCGCGCGCACGACCCGCTGCACCGCGACGTCGTCGGGCAGGTGCGTGTTCAGCGCGAGCAGCAACCGGTCCGGCGCGAAGTCGCGCGGCAGCACGACGTGCGCGCATTGGCCGAACGCATGCACACCCGCATCGGTGCGCCCGGCCCCTTCGACGTGCACACCGGGGCAGTCGATCTTCGCCAGCGCCTCGACCATCTCCTGCTGCACGGTGCGAAACCCGGCCTGCTGCTGCCAGCCATGGAACGCAGTGCCGTGGTAGGCGATCGTCAGCAGGTACGTCGGCACGGTCGCCACCATAGGCAACCGTTCGCCGAGGCGCGAGCGATGCTCCGGCGCGCGCAGTGCCGGCGTCGATCAGCCGCGCAAGGACAACCACGCGAACGCGGCGCCGACCACCGACAGCAACGCGGTGATGCCAGCCATGACCGGGTTCTGCGCCATCAGGTGGAACCACGACGCCGCGGTGCCGCCGGCACCGAGCACGGCGAGCGGCACCAACAGGCCAGCCACCGTCGCGCGGCGCTGCTTGGGCATGACCGGCGGCGAACGGTGCCGCGGTGTCGTCGGCACGGCAGCGGCGCGGGCCGCCGCTTCGGTCGCCGCGATCGAGGCGCCGGCCGCGCGCGGCGTCGGGCGCGTCGGCGTGGACCGCGGCGTGCTCTCGACCGCGGCGGCTTTGTGCTTGGCCGGGGTTGCCTTCGGCTGCACCGGCGGCGGCAGCGGGGCCGCTTCGGGCGCGACTTCCCCGAGGATGTCGGCGCCGAACTCGACAGCCGCGGCCTGCGTGGCACTGGCACCCGGCAACAACCCATCGACGCTTTCTTCGAGCAGCGCCCAGCTGGTGTCGGTCGCGGGCGGTGCCTGCTTCATCGGGCCGGCCTCGGCGAACAGCATGTCGTCGGGCACCGACGACGGCGTCGCGGGCGCCTTCGCCTTGTCGCCGAGGTTGACCGTGCCGAACGAGAACGGGTCGTACTTGGTCATTCTGACTCTCCGAACTTCCGACGCCGGTAGCTCGACGGAATCCCGAGCTCCTTGCGGTACTTGGTGATCGTGCGCCGGGCGCATCCTTGCACGCCGCGCGCTGCCAGCCGCGCGACGAGATCGTCGTCCGACAGTGGCTTCTGTTTGTCTTCGTGCGCAACCAACTCGGCGATCTGGTCGGCGATCGCCATGCGCCCGCGGCCCGCGGCGGCCGGCCCATCGAGGCGGCTGCCATCGAAGAAGTCGCGCAGGCGGAACACGCCGCGGTCGGTCTGCACGTTCTTGCCGGCGATCGCGCGGCTCACCGTCGAGGTGTGCAATTCGAGGCGGGTGGCGATGTCACTCATGCGCAGCGGTCGGATCGCCGACCGGCCACGTTGCAAAAACGGCAACTGTTCGCGCATCACCGCATCGACGACGCGCAGCAGCGTCGCCTGGCGTTGCTGCACCGCGTCGATCAGGTCCTTGGCCGAACGCAGTTTGGGCTTCAGGTAGTCGCGCACTTCGCGCGGCGCCTTCTTGTCGCCGGCGAGCGCTTCGTATTCGGCGTTCACCTGCAGGTCGGGCAACGACGCATCGTCGAGCACCACGGCCACGACACCGTCGTGCAACCACGCGTAGGCATCGGGGCGCATCGGTTCGGCGGCGGTGCGGGTGAACTCGGTGGCGGGTGCCGGGCGCAGCGAACGCATGCGCTGCAGCAGTTCCTGCAGTTCGTCGACCGACAACTTCAGCGCCTTCGCCACGTCGGGCAGCTTGTGGCGTCCGAGGGCTTCCAGGTGTTCGCGCAGGATGCACTCGATCACCGGCAGATCCGGGTCGCCCGCGGCCTGCATCAGCATCGCATCGATCGGATCGCTCGCACCGATGCCGCAGGGTTCGAGCGTGCGCAACACGGTGCGCGCCTCGGCCAGCAGGTCCATCGGCACGTCGAGTTGTTCCGCCAGCTCATCGACGTCGAACGGCAGGATGCCACGTTCGTCGAGGTGGTCGACCAGCAACATCACCGCCTCCACCAGCAGCGACGGCACCGCGCGGAACGCCAGCTGCTCGCGCACGAAGTCGGCCAACGACTCGGCCCGCGCCGGCACGTTGTGCAGGAACGCCAGCTTGCTGTCTTCGCCACCATCGCTCGCCGGGCGGCGCCACTCGTCCCACCCGGTCTCTTCGCGCTGCGCCAGCGGCGGCGTCGGCTCGGCCCGCTCTTCGCGTTCGGCCGCCGGCTTGCACTCGAGCGTCTCGTTCTGTTGCAGTTCCTGGTCGAGGAACTGCAGCAGGTCGACGGTGGCAAGCTGCAACACCTCGATCGACTGCAGCATCTGCGGCAGCAGGGCGAGGCGCTGTTCCTGGCGCTGGCCTAGTCGAAGGTCGAGGCTCATGGGCGGCAACGTGGCTCCAGGACCGACTTTCGGCGTCCGGCGCCCAAATCTTGAGCGGTCCGCCGCCGGACCGTCCGACTTTGCGTCACTCGACGAGACCGATGCCGCCGGCACTTCGGGCCGCGACCGCCGCGGCAGCCGCCGTTACTGCGGTCGGCGCCGCGCCGGGCGCGCCTGCGGGGCAGCCACCAACGGGTCCTCGGGCCACGAATGGCGGGGATACCGCCGACTCAGTTCGCGCCGGACCTGGGGATACACGTTTGTCCAGAAACTCGGCAGGTCGGTCGTCACCTGCACCGGTTGGTGGTTCGGCGCCAGCAGTTCGAGCACCACGGGGACGCGTCCGCCCGCCAACGCACCCACCGCGCGCAGGCCGTAGAACTCCTGCAGGCGCGCCGCGATCGTCGGCCCGGCCGGCGCGTCGTAGTCGACGATCGCCGCCCGGCCCGACGGCAGTTCGATCCGGTCGGGAGCGCCTTGCTGCAGCGCGCGGCGATGCGCGGGCGCCAGGGTGGCCATCAGCAGTTCACCGACTTCGGCATCGCGCAACGCCCGCAGGTCGCTGCGCGAACCGAGCAACTGCAGCGCCGCCGCCGCCACTTCGCGATCGTCCCACTGCGGCAACCCGAGGTCGGGCGAACGCGCCGACAGCCAGCGCATGCGCGCCAGCAGGCGCCGCAACTCCTTCTGCTCACCAAGCCACCGCCACGGTTCCGCCGCGAGCAGCGGCAGCAACTTCGCCGCCGCCTCGCCTTCCGGCAGTTCACCGCCGCGCGACGACCGCAACGCCAGATCGCGGTAGCGCTGCTCGCGCACGGCGACGACGCGGCCTTCCTGTTCGTCGAGTTCGGCCACCACCACGGTCGCCAACGCGGTCGGCGCGATCGCCTGCAGATCGGCGAGGTCGAGGCCCGCCGTCAACGTCGCGCGCGAACGCTGCTGCCGCCCGGTCTCCAGCAAGCGCAGCGCCAACACCAGATCCTGGCCATCCGCCGCTGCAGGCAGCAGAAGGCCACGCCCACCCACCATCGTCGCCGTGCGCGGCTCACCGCCGACACTGCGCAACGCGACGCGGTCGGGAAAGCCCGCCAGCAGGCAGCGCGACAACAGGCTGGTGTCGTCGTCTGGCGCGCGCCGATCGCTCGCCGCCAACAGCCGATCGCGGGTCGCCTTCACCGTGCGCGCCTGCCACGCAGAGACACCCGCTTCGCGGCACAGGTGCTCGGGAAAGCCCCGTTGCTCCGCCAACAAGAACGAATCGACGGCGGCGTGCAGATCGACGCCATCGCCGCGGCCGAGTTGTTCGACGTCCGACAGCAGCACCGCCGCCGTCGCCGCCGCGCGCGCGCAGCCGAGTTCGCGCCCCGCATGCACCACGGCCGCCAGGCGCGGATGCAGCGGCATGCCGAGCAGCGCCTGGCCAAACCGAGTCAACGCACCACTGCGCGCATCGATCGCCGCCAGATCGACCAACAAGCGATCGCCCGCCGCGAGCGCTTCCGGCGCCGGCGCCTCGAACCAACCGAACTCGCGTGGATCGCGCCCGGCGAACGCGCGTACCAGCAGCACCGGCCCGCACAGGTCGATGCGGTGCACTTCCGGCATCGCGCGCAAAGGCATGCCGCGTTCGGCCGCCGCCGTCCACAGGCGATAGCAACGGCCCGGTCCCGTGCGACCGGCGCGGCCGGCTCGCTGCGTCGCCGACGCGCGGCTGATCGTCTCGAGCTGCAGCACGTCGACGGAACGGCCGCGATCGAAGCGCAGCTCGCGCGCGAGGCCCGAATCGACGACCGCGGTGACGCCGGCGATGGTCAGCGAACTCTCGGCGACGTTGGTCGACAGCACGACCTTGCGCCGTTCCTGCGGCCGGATCGCGCGATCCTGGTCGGCGAGTTCCAACCGGCCGTGCAGAGGCAGCACCAGCACACCGGTGCGGCGCGCCAGGTTGCCGAGCGCATCTTCGCAGCGCGCGATCTCGCCGGTGCCCGGCAGGAACACCAACACGTCGCCCGTGGTCTCGGCCAGCGCCCGTTCCACCGCGTTGCGCACCGTGACCTCGAACGGATCCTCGCTGCTGCGTTCCTGGTGCACGACTTCGACGGGAAACAGCCGCCCATCGGCTTCCACCGTCACCGCATCCGGCAGGAACGCGCGCAACGGGGCCGGATCCAACGTCGCCGACATCACGCACAGACGCAGATCCGGCCGCACGGTCGCGCGCGTCTCGGCCAGCATCGCCAGCGCCAGATCGCCTTCGAGATGGCGTTCGTGGAACTCGTCGAGGCACACCGCACCGACGCCTTCGAGGAACGGATCGGCCACCAGCTGCCGCACCAGGACCCCTTCGGTGACGAAGCGGATGCGGGTGCGCGCCGAAGTCCGGACGTCACCGCGCACCTGGTAGCCGACGAGCCCACCGAGTTCGCAGCCGAGTTCCTGCGCCACCCGCACCGCCGCCGCCCGCGCCGCCAATCGCCGCGGTTCGAGCACGACGATCTGGCCACCGTTCGGCCCGAGCAGGTCGAGCAACGCCGGCGGCACGCGCGTGGTCTTGCCCGAACCGGGCGGCGCCAGCAGCAGGCACGAAGTCGCCGTGCGCAGCGCCTGCTGCACCGCCGGCAACACGTCGTCGATCGGCAGGCTGTCGCGGCTCACGACAGGGTGCGCCGCCCTTCGATGGCATCGGCGAGGATCGAACGGCTGACCTGCGCGATCGACGCGCCCGCCGGCAGGCCGCGCGCCAGCCGCGTGACCTTCACGCCGAGCGGCGTGAGCCGTTCGGCGAGCACGCGCGCGGTGCCTTCGCCTTCGAGGTCCGGATTGGTGGCGAGGCACACCTCGGTGAAGGCGCCGCTGCGCACGCGCGCAAGCAGGTGGTCGGTGGTGAGGTCTTCGGGGCGCACGCCTTCGAGCTGCGACAGGCGGCCTTGCAGGACGTGGTAGAGGCCGCGGTAGCCGACGTCCTCGAAGCGCGCGACCTCGCGCGGGTCTTCGACGACGAGCAGCATGGCCGGCTCGCGCGCAGGATCGCTGCAGATGCTGCACGGGTCCTGGGCGTCGAGCTGGCAACAGCGCGAGCACGACTTGACGGCGGCGCGCACGTCCTCGATCGCCTTCGCCAGCTGCAGCGCTTCGTCGGCCTCGATGCGGAGCAGGTGGTACGCCAGGCGTTCCGCGGTCTTGGGCCCGATGCCCGGCAACCGGGTGAGCCGGGTGATCAGGTTCTCGATCGTGCGGTCGCGGTTGGCCATGCGCGAGTGCAGCTTGCACGACCGGCGATCCTGTGCAAGCGAACGCTGCCGGAGGCGAGGCAACCAGGGGCCGACCACGCCCTCCGCCCGAGGGCCCGAGGACGCAAAGTGCAGGCTGGCGGGGCGCCTCCGGTCAGGGACGGGCGCCGGTTCCGACGTGGCCCGTGGGCCACCCACTGCCCACGCACCAGGTCACAATCGCTGCCAGTGCCTGGCGATCTGCTCAACCACTCCGCTGCCGCCGCGGCCGAGCCCGCAGTCCTGCCCATTCGGAAACTGCAGGTGCCCACCGCGCGGCAGCACACAGACGCGCAACGTGCCCGCCGCCGCGTCCGAGACCCACGGCAGCGCCAGCTCCGGCGGCACGATCGGGTCGTTCTGCGCCAACACCAGCACGCTCTCCACCGCCAGCTTCGGCAGCGCCCATCGCGCCGAACACCGTTCGTAGTAATCCTCCGGCGACGCAAAGCCGAAGCGCTTCGCCACCGTCAACCGATCCCACTCGTGGAACGTGCCGCTGCGCCACACGTCGCGCGCCGGCACCGCCACCGCATGCCGCCGCGCCACCGCGTCGTAGATGCCCTTCAGCCCACGCAACACCCAGCGCCGGTAGAACGCCAACGTCGCCTGGTCGAGATGCTGTTGGCTCTGCCGCAGATCGAGCGGCGTGCACAACGCCGCGACGCCCGCGAGCCGCCGTTCAGCGCGGGTCGCCGCGAAGTGCAGCGCCACGTGCCCGCCCATGGAGAAGCCGAGCACGAACACCTTCTGGAACGGCTTGCACAACGCCGACGCGCACGCCGCCGTCAGGTCCTCGGTCAGCGCCATGTGGTAGAAGCCGCCGCCGCGCCGATCGGCGCCGCGCAGGTCGAGCGCCAGGGTCGCCAGGCCCAGGCGATGCAGTTCGACGGCGGCCCGCTGCACCGGTGCCGAATGCCGGCTGCTGCCGAGCCCGTGCACCAACACCACCACCGACGTCGCACCCTCCGGCACCGCCAGCGAACACGAGAGCGCCGTTGGCCCGAACTGGTCGTCGACGATCGGGATCGTGTGCTCGAAGAACGCTGCGTGGTGCGGCCGCAACACCAGGTCGCGCGCCGTCGGCCAGACCGTCCACGCGTGCCCCGAGACGCGTTCGGCGAACGAGAGATCGCTCACCCAGGCACCTCCGGCGGCGGGAACGGCCGCCCGGTCGGCGTGAATGCCCCGTTGCCCGTCGCCACGTGTTCGCCGGTTTCGCTCCACACGTCCATGCCGACGATGGTGAGCCGCCGCGAGAACTTCAGCAGCCGTCCGCGCGCGCGCAGGTTCTCGTCCTTCGTGCCCTGCAGCAGGCGCACCTGGAAGTCAGTGCTCATCACCCAACCACCGTGCGCCGCGGCAGCGGTGAACCAACCTGCGGTGTCGAGCATCGTCGCGATCAGCCCGCCGTGCACTTCGTGCAGCGCGTGGTCGAAATCGCGGTTGTGTTGCCAGTGCACGATGGCGCTGCCTTCGTCATCGAAGCCCAGCCGCATCCCGGTCGTCATGCCGATAGGCGAGCTCTGATGGACGCGGCACAAGCGCTCCAACGTTTCGCGGTCGAGGGGAGTGAGGTCGCGAACCAATTGGCGTTCTTCGGTGGTCATCGGTGCTCCTTGCAGCACGGGTTGCCGGCCATCGCTTGCGGCAATGGCGTCGGCCGACCACGAACGGGACCACGGATCCCCGGGGGGGACGCTCGGGAGCGACGAGCGCGGTAGCGTCTGCGGCAGGGCGAACAGGGCTACCGGGTGGCGGTTCATGGGCAGGCGACCGCTCACGGCAACATGCATGCCCTTCGCTGCGTCGGGCATGTCACCGCACCGACGCACACAAGCCCCGTTGCCATCGATCAGGGACGACGGCGCTGGCGGGCAGGCATCGGGAACCCGGCGCCCGCGTCGAAGTGCCGACGACGACGCAACGACGCCGCGTGGCTTGGCTAGAAGCCCATGCCGGGCAGGTTCATGCCGCCCGTCACCTTGCCCATTTCGCGCTCCTTCAGCTCCTTCGCCGCCTGCAGCGCCTGCTTCACCGCGGCGGTGACCAGATCTTCCAGGGTGTCGACGTCGGTGGGATCGACGACCGCCTTCTGGATCTTCACCGCCTGCAGTTCCTGGTTGCCGTTGACGTAGGCCTTCACCACGCCGCCGCCGGCCGAACCTTCGAGAATGCGCTCGCCGAGCGAACGCTGCGCGTCCGCCATGCGGCGCTGCATTTCCTGCGCCTGCTTGAGCAGGCTCTGCATGTCACCAAAACCACTCGCCATGTCGTGCTCCTTGGAGGGCCGCATCATGCCGGCCCCGGCGTCCGCTGGCCACGTTCACGGTCGGATGATCGCGACGAGGCCGCGGCTGCTGGCCCACCATTCGCTGCCACAGAGGTCGAGCCACAAGGCTTGCGCATACAGCGACAGACCGACGTAGGCCGCCCCGGACGGCATCGGGAACGCATGCCACGTGCCACCGAATGCATCGCTGGCGATGCCGATCGGCACCGCGGTGCCCGGATCGACCAACACCGTGATGCCCAGCACCGGCAGCGAAGCCGAACCGGTTGCGAGCGCGATCACACCGAACGATCCGGCCTGCGCGTTGCCGAGCACGAAGCCGAACTGGCTGTTGCCCACTCGCGGCTCCGAGTTGGCGACGAGCGTCGCCACGCCAGCGCAGCCCGCAGTGCCGTTGCCATACGGATCCGCATCCTCGTCACCGTTCTTGGTGCCGTCGCCGTCGCGGTCGACGCCGAGCCGGGCGCCGTGGCCGGGCAACACGGCCGTGAACACGAGTGCGGCATTGCCGGCGAGCGCCTTCGTCACCAGCGCCGCCTGGCTGAACGGACCTTCGCCGGTGCGATCGCTGGTGAACGTCGCCGACCCGACCTGCCAATGCAGACCGGCCAGCCGGCCATCGATCGTGCCGTGCGCGACCAGATCGAGATCGCCCGCCGCGGCGCGCGCCGTGATCAACGCCATGTCGGTGCCAAAACCCGGACCCGCCGCATTGCCCTGGTCGAGCTTGAACTGGTATCCGACCGCCGGTGCGGTGCCGGTGTCGAACGCCATCATGAACGTCACCAGGTCGTCCTTCGTGCCCGACGGCCAGCTGTTGAACTGTGGCAGCTGCAAGAACGACGTCAGCGTGTCGATGGCGCCGTCGTGCGTGAACCCGAAGCCGCTCTTCTGCTGGCCGGGCGTCTTCAGGAAGCCGACCTTGCGGTAGAGATTGCGCAGCGGCGCCGCCTTCATCTGCTGCGAGTTCTGGATCACCGCACCGGCGATGGTCAGGCCGTTGGTGCCAGCCGGCAGCGAGTGGCACGTCGAGCAGGCGGCGCCCCCGGGTATCGGGAACGTGGTGATGTTGGCCTGGAACTGCACAAGCCCGGCGGCCTCGTTGTTGCCCGACGGCGTCGTGCGGTAGGCGCGGTTCTTCTGCTGGTTTGGGTTCGGCGGATGCACCACCGCGAGCTGGGCGGCGGCGGCGTCGTTCATGTCCGTCGCCGACAACGTGCTGCCACCGAGCAACGACGCGAAGGCCCCGTTGAAGGCCTGGAAGTTGGCACGGTCGCCGCGCCAGTGCAGCAAGCCGGTGCCCTGCAGACCGCGCAGCGACTGCGTCGCCATCGGCCCCTTCATCGGATGGAACGCGGTCAAGCCGAGGTTGAACGGGAACGGCTGCACCGGCGCCGCATCCAACGTACCACTCGGATCGCCGAGGTCCCACGCCACGCCGTCGAGGTCGCCATCGATGTGGCACGACGCACACGACATCGTGCCGTTGCCGGACAGCTTCGCGTCGTAGAGGAACTTGCGGCCCTGCCGGATCGCCGCCGGCATCGCATCGACGGTCGCGATCGGTTGCTCGCCGAGCACCGCATGACTGCCGGTGTCGACGACGGTCAAGGTGTCGCTGAGTCGATTGAGCACGTAGAGACGGTTCGCCGTCGGATGCAGCGCCAGGGCCCGCGGGCCGCGCTTCTGCCGCGAATCGACGACGGTTCCCGGCGTGACGCCGATTTCGATGCGCGCCTGCACCACACCGGCCATGTCGACGACGCCGACACGGTCGCTGCCGTGCGCGGCGACGTAGATGCGGCCGGCGATCGCGTCGATCGCGACACCGAACGGTTCGGCGAGCGCCGAGGCGAGCCCGGCGGGGTTGGGCAACGCGGCGTAGTTCATGCCGACGTTGAGGTCGAACGGCGTCACGACCGGCGTCGCGCCGGTGGTGATGCGCGTGAGCCGGCTGTCGATCGCATGGCCGCGCAACACGGGTTCGAAGCGCACCAGGTTGCGCGCTTCGATGTTCGCCACCCACAAGTCACCGTTCTGCGGATGCACCGCAATGCCGGTGTTGGTGGTGCCGACCGCCCGGAAGTAGCGCGTCACCGTTTGCGACGCGACGTCGATCTGCGCGACGTCGTTGTCGGGCAGCGAGTACACGATCTGGCTCGCCCAGGCTGGATCGTCGGCCCGCACGATCAGGCCGACGTCGGGCGCGGCGGGAAGTGCACCGTTGGTCGGCGGTGGCTGCGGCGGCGCCACGTTCGCCGGCAGGATGGTCGTGCCGTTGCCCGAGCGCTGCACCACTGCGTAGACGCGACTGCCATCCGGGCTCACCGCCAACGCGCGCGGGTCCTTGCCGAAGATCGCGATGTTGCCGAGGGAGGCGCGCGTCACGGCGTTGAACACGGTGATCCGATCGAGGGTGGCTGTGCTGACGAACGCCTTGCCGCCGGCGAACACCACGTCGCTCGGTTCGTCGCCGACACTCAGGGTGTCGATGACCCGTCCCGCCGCGACACTGACGATCGACACGCTGTCCGACAGCAGGTTCACGACCCACACTTCGTCGCGCGTGCGCGGATGCACCGAGACGGGGTCGAGCCCAACCGGGATCTCGGCGATGAGGAACGGCGCCGACGGAATCGTCAGGTCGAACACCGACAACCTTCCACCCACGGTGTCGGCGACGAACAGGCGCGTGGCGTCGGACGACAGCCGCATGGGCTGCACCGGACCACTGTCGAAATGCGTGAAGCCCTGGGCGGACACGGCCGTGGCGAGAAGGGCAACGACGACGCCGTGCAGCGAACGGGAGAACAGCATGGCTTCACCTGGAACGCGGCGTGGGCCGCTTGATGGGTGCGCGCAGAAACGAGGTGCGGCAACGGAAGCGCCCGGCCCGTGGCAAGTCAATCAGGGCCCGTTCCGACACCCGCGAGCGCCGCACAATTGCGCTCCCCCGCAGGCAAGCGCGTCAACTTCGCGACAACTCACCTCGGCTGGTCTGGATACTGTCTCGCGGTCGCACCGCATCTCGCGGCTCGCACTCGATCTCCATGGTCCTCAACACGCCTCGCACCGTCCTGTCCCTCGTGTTGTTCGCCGGCGCAATCGCCGCCCAGAACGTCACGCTTCCTGACTTCCACTACCTCAGCGAGAACCCGGCCCAAACCGGCAATTCCGGTTCGACGCTGTGGTTCCGCGCCACCACCGGTGGCCGCTTCCAATTGCTGTACGAAGGCAGCCATTTCACGGGCAGCAATGGCGTGATCGGCCCGGTGTTGATCACCAAGATCAAGTTCCGCGGCGAAGACGGCGAGATCAACAACGGCGGGCAGGTGTTCAACAACGCCACCATCGAGATCGGCTCGACCAGCATCCCGCCGTCGGCACTCAGCGCGACGTTCGCGGACAACCGCACGCCGCTGGCGCCGAACACCACCACCATGGGCCTGCTCGGCACCACCAACGTCACGGTCGCGCCATCGGCCGGCACGGTGCCCAACAACTGGAACATCGAGTTCGACCTCGTGGCACTGGGCAACACGATCCTGTTCGATCCGACCAGCGCCGAGCCGAACCTGCTGATCGACATCAACCTGCCGACCGCCGCGACCAACAACTTGCCGCCGCTCGCGATGGTCGCCATGCAGAACACGACCGGGACGACCGCCGTGATCCGCGGCAACGGTTGCAACACGTCGACGCCAGGCGGCGCCGCCGGCGCGGTGAACCCGCTCCCCCTGGTGGTCGGCGTCGAGTTCGCGGGAAGCGGCGGCCACGCCACCGTGATCCCGGCCCGCAATGAGTTCTACGGCGCTGCCTGCGGCGGCTCGCCCGTGAGCTTCTACCAGGGCTTCCTCAACGGCCAGGCCTTCGACCTGCAAGGTGGCCTGACGATGACGCCGGACAGCGCCGCCTCGCCGAGCTTCTACATCGTGACGCCGGGCGCTCCCGCACCCGACACCACCAAGACCAACCCGGCCGCCAACGTGACCGCCGACGACGCCGTCGCTTCGGTGCCGCTCGGCTGGACCTTCAACTTCCCCAACGGTTCGACCTCGACGATCGTCGCCAGCAGCAACGGCTTCATCTGGCTCGACGCCGCGATGACCGACAGCGCGTTCGCTGCGGTGCCGGGGCGTCTGCTCGGTGACCCGGTGGCGACCACCTCGTTGCCGCCGTACAGCGGCGCCCGTCTGGCGATCCTGTGGAAGGACCTGAACATGGTGCGCAACGTCGGCCTCAACCCGGCCGCCGGTCTGCACGTGTTCACCGACACGTCGGGTGGCTCGGGCAACGCCGTCACCTACGTCACCTGGTGGGACGTCGGCGAGTTCAACGTCGTCAGCGGCGCCGGCATCCATGGCCACACGAACTGGACCTTCCAGATCGTGCTGCGCGAGTCGAACGGTGTCGTCGAGTACCGCTACGGCGCCGTGCCGGCGATCGCGACCGCCTCGACCACCACGGTCGGCTGCTTCGCGACGGTCGTCGGCTTCTCGCCGGGTCGCATCGGCGGCGCGGCGGGCGTCAACTCGGTCAACCCGCAGAACCGCGACATCTCGCTGGAGAGCCCGTTCTCGACCAAGCCCGAAGGCGCGTTCGGCAACATCGGCCAGCAGGCGATCGCCGCGCCGACGATCGGTGGCGTGCAGTACGGCGGCCGCATGTTCCCCGGCCAGACGATCACGTGGAACGCCGTCAACGTGCCCCCGGGCACGATCCTTGGCGCGCAGCTCCTCGACGTCGGCGCCAGCCGTCCCGGCCTGCAGTTGCCGACCATCACCGCACCGGGCTGCATGCTGAGCACGTCCCTGTCGGCGGTGGTCTGGGAAGTGTTCGTGCTGCCCGCCACGACGACGGTCGGCACGGCCCAGTTCGTGGTGCCGACCGGCTTCGCCGGCGTCGATCTCTACGCGCAGTGGGTCTCGCTCGACGGCCTGCTCGGCGGCCCGGACCTGTTCACGTCGGCGAGCAACGCGATCAAGCACACGATTGGGGTGAATTGATCGCCAGAAGCGCGACGAGTAGTCGAGGCAACTGAGCACCGACACCAGACACTCGCAGCCGCCCACGAGGGCGCGTATGGCAACCCATGCGCGCCCTCGTTGCGTTCACGCTCGCCCTCTCGCTGCCTGGCCAGACCCCGCAACCGGTCCAGCCGCCGCTGCAGGACCAACTGCAGCAGACCCTGCAGAAGCACCTGCAGTCGCTCGCCCCCGGCGCCCAAGCCGCCGTTGTGCTCCCCGACGACACGCTGCTGCCGATCGCCATCGGCCTCGCCGACCGCGAAGCGAAGACGCCGATGACGCACACCGGCAAGTTGCTTGCCGGCAGCGTCGGCAAGACCTTCTTCGCCGCGCTCGCCATCCAACTGGCGAACGAGAAGAAGCTCGACCTCGACGCGCCCCTCGCCACCTGGCTCGCG
>SXGT01733034.1_pt1 | contig 29208 bp, 16 predicted proteins | sample 3176221 | NCBI WGS metagenome assembly SXGT01 (sample SAMN11356862, study PRJNA531348) | freshwater metagenome | isolation source: freshwater sample F1-120 | place: China: Fuxian Lake, Yuxi | collected 2017-12-25 | reverse complement strand
GCCTGCGCCGGGCTATTTTTCCCTTGTGATGATCTAGCCTTGCGGAGGCAAGGCTTTGCACCCACAGGCCGCGGCTTCAGCCGCCGGCAGTATCTACCAGGACCGTGTGGGTACCATGCCAGCGATCGCCCCCATTTCAGGCACTGCACCCGTTTGCCGCTGTCCACCCGGACGGCGCGCGGCTTTTGCGCTAAACTTGCGCCTCGCTGGTTCGCTGAGAGTCGACTCCATGGGCAACGCGCTACCAATCGAAAGACTGCTACACGCGGGCGTCCGCCACGCGATCGGCTGGCGCTCAGGTGCCTTTGCCGAACTGCACGCGGGCGCGATGGCGCAATACGACCAGGCCTCGCCGGCCCAAGCCCGTGCCCGGTCGCTGCGCCTGCTGCGGCATGTCGTATTCCGCGCCTACCACCACGTGCCGCACTACCACCAGGTCTTGACCGAGCGGCGGTTGACGCCCCGCGACGTGCGAGACTTCGACGACTTGCGCTTGCTGCCCTTGCTCGGGCGCGACGACATCCGGCGCGCCGGCAGCGCGCTCCATGCCGGTGGCCGCAGCCGCATCGGGGCGCGCAAAGACGCCACTGGGGGCAGCACCGGCACGCCCGTGGAGTTCTTGCGCTCTGTGACCCAAGCCGCGGCGATCATCGCCAACGAAGACCGCACCTGGCGCTGGTACGGGGTCGCGCCGGGCGCGCGGCAAGCACTGATTTGGGGCGCAGACCGCGACGTGCCACCCACCGAGGACGCGCTGCGCTGGCCGAATCGCTTGCTGGGCATCCGCAGGCTGAACGCGTTTGCGCTGGACGACGACCGCTGCGCGATTTTCGCGGGGCAACTCAATGACTTTCAGCCAGAAATCATCTACGGCTACGCGACGGCCCTGCACCGGTTTGCCCAGTGGACACAGGCGAATCCGGGGCGGCTGCGGATCTCGCCGCTGGCGATTCGGTCCTCGGCTGAAGTGCTGCTGCCAGAAGCCCGGGCCAGTATCGAGGCGGCGTTTGGCGGCCCGGTTTTTGACTACTACGGCGCCCGCGATTGCGGCCCCATTGCTGGCGAGTGTCGGGCGCGCGACGGCATGCACGTCTACACCGATGTGACCTGGGTCGAAATCGTCCGCGACGACGGCAGCCCCTGCGCGCCGGGCGAAGTCGGCGAAGTGGTCATCACCAAGCTGCTGGAACACGCGATGCCGCTGATTCGCTACCGCACCGGCGACCGGGCCGCGTGGCACACGGGCGAGCAGCCTTGTTCCTGCGGACTGACGTTGCCGCGCATGACCCAGCTGGCAGGCCGGGTCGGCGACTTCGTGGTGACGCCAAAGGGCGCCTCCGTCCACGGCGAGTATTTTACGCACCTCTTTTACCACGCTGCCGGCGTTGCGCGGTTTCAGGTGCGCCAAGTGGCCGCGGACCGGCTGCGGATTCTGGTCGAACCGTCGCCAGGTCAGGTCCCTGCGGCCGAGTTGCTCGCCTACGTCCAGCAAGCCAGCGCGGACAAGTTTGGCGCGGGACCCGATGCCGTCACCGTCGAGTTGGTCCGCCAAATCGTCCCGGGAGCCACCGGCAAGCACCGCTTCGTGCTGCCACTGGGCGCCACTGCCGCCGAGCCCCTGGCGTGGATGCCGCAATGACCCGCGACTTGCAGCTGTGCGAAGCGCTCTGCGCCTGGTTTGTCGACGCCGGCCAGGTCGTTGTGCTGGTTTCTGGAGGTGTGGACAGCGCCGTGCTCGCCCATGCTGCGCGCCGTGCCCTCGGCGACCGTGCGATGGCGGCAACCGGCGTTTCGCACAGCTTGGCAGAGGCCGATCGCGCATCAGCGACGGCGATGTGCGCGGACCTGGGCATGGCTCACCTTGAGTTCGCGACCGACGAACTCGCGGATCCAAACTACGTCGCCAACCCGGTCGACCGCTGCTACCACTGCAAGGCAGAGCTGTTCTCGGCGGCGCGAGCGGCGCTGCTCGGTCCTTTCGCCAGCGCCGCGATCATTGAAGGCACCCATACCGACGACTTGTTGGGCCACCGCCCCGGCGCGCGCGCGGCCACGGAGGCCGGCGTTCGCAGTCCGTTTGTCGAGTTGGGCTGGTCCAAGGCACAGGTTCGCTGCGCGGCGGAGCAATTGGGCTTGCCGCCAGCGCTTGCCCAACGCCCGGCCAGTCCCTGTCTCGCTTCGCGGCTGCCGTACGGCACCCACGTCACGGCCGACCGCCTGCACGCCGTCGAGGCAGCAGAACTGATCCTGCGCCAGCGGGGTTACCGCCAGTGCCGCGTCCGCCACCATGGCACTATCGCGCGCATCGAGCTGCCCGCCGCGCAATTGGCGCAGTTTGTCGCGCACGATGGGCGCGAGGTTGCGGCGGCGCTGCGCCCGTTGGGCTTCGTCTACACCACTGTAGACGTTCTCGGTTTGCGCTCCGGCAGCATGCTTGAGGCGACTCGCTCGCTGTCGATCGGCGCACCATGACGACGACAGGGCGCGAGGGCGAGGCGTCGCTATTTTGCTGGGATGAGGAACGCGCACAGCGGACCGGCGTGCCAGAAGTCGTGTATGCCGAACACAAGCGGCCGGATCACTTGGTGGCGATCGTGGGCGCGATGGCGCGGCGCGGTGCCGCTGTGCTGCTGACCAGGCTCAAGCCAGAGCACATGGAGCCGCTGCGCTCGGCGTTTGCGTCCGTGCAGATCGATGAGGTCGCCCGCACGGCGGTGTTGCCGGCCAGCGATCCGGGCCGCGATCCGCCCGCGGTGACGGGTGACCTGTTGGTGGTTTGCGCCGGTACCAGCGATTTGCCGATTGCCCTGGAGGCCGTCAACACGGCCCGGTTCTTGGGGGCCAGGCCCGAGCACATCGCCGATGTCGGCGTCGCCGGACTGCACCGACTGCTGGCCCATCGCGAACGGCTTGCGCGAGCTGAATGCATCGTGTGCGTGGCCGGCATGGAGGGCGCGTTGCCTTCGGTGGTCGCCGGCTTGGTGCGCGCGCCGGTGGTGGCGGTGCCCACCAGTGTGGGCTACGGTGCCAGCTTGGGCGGCGTGACTGCGATGCTGGCGATGCTGTCCTCTTGTGCGCCCGGCGTGGTCGTGGTCAACATCGACAATGGCTTTGGCGCCGCGGTCGCTGCCGTTCGCATCTTGCGAGCCCGCCATGGCGGAGCCACGGATAGGGGCCCATGACCCGTTGCCTGTACCTCGACTGCCACAGTGGCATTGCCGGCGACATGGTGCTCGGCGCCTTGCTGGACGTGGGCGGCGATACCCAAGCGTTGGCAAGCGGCATCGCCGCGTTGGGCCTGGCGGGCGTTCGCGTGCAAATCGACCGCGTGTTCAAGTGCGGCATCGCCTGTACGCGCGCCGTGGTTGCCGACCCTGGCCCAGCAGTCGAGCGTCGCTTGCCCGACATCGCGGCGTTGATTCGATCTGCGGCGTTGCCCATGGCGGTGGTGCAAGGGGCCGTGGCGACGTTCGAGGCGCTTGCGGTGGCCGAAGCTCAAGTGCACGGCTGCGATCCCGGCGAAGTGCACTTTCATGAGGTCGGGGCGGTCGACGCCATCGGCGATATCGTCGGGGCGTGGCTGTTGCTGCACAGTCTTGCGCCAGAAGTGGTGCGCGCTTCACCGGTCCGCACCGGATTTGGTTATGTGCGCGCCGCGCATGGCCAGATGCCCGTCCCTGCGCCGGCGACGGCGCTGTTGCTGCGCGGACTGGTGTCGTACGCCGGCCCAACTGCGGGCGAATGGACGACCCCGACCGGCGCAGCGATTCTACAGACGTGGACCAAGGGCAGCGAACGGCAACCGCCGATGGTGGTCGAGCGCGTCGGTTGGGGCGCCGGAACCCGCGATGCGCCGCACCCCAACGCCCTGCGCGCGGTCCTGGGCACCCTGCCGTCGCGCGATGCTGCTGGCGAGCCGTGGCAATTTGAAGCGGTCAACGAGTTGACTTGCCACGTCGACGACATGTCAGGCGTCGAGGTCGGCTTCCTGCGCGAGCGTTTGGTCGTGGCCGGCGCAGTAGACGTCTGGGTGACCCCCACCCAGGGCAAGAAGGGGCGTCCTTCGGTCCAGGTGTCCGCGCTGACCGGTGTCGATGGGACCAACGAAGCGCTGCGAACGCTGTTTGCGCATGCGTCCACGCTGGGCGTGCGGGTCAGCCCGACGACGCGGGCCGTGTTGCCGCGCGACGTCGTGCGGGTCCAAACCCCTTGGGGGTCTGTGCGCGCCAAGCGGACGGTGGTCGACGGCCTGCTGCGCTTGCGGCCCGAATACGAAGACTGCGCGATGGTCGCCCGAGCAGCCCGTGTCACCCTGCGCGAGGTTTGGCAGGCGACAGAGCAAGCGGCCGGCGCCGACGTGCAAACAGAATCCGCAGCGCCGGACAATCTGGGGACTGGAGAACAATAGTTTGAACACTCTCGGTAACCGGCGGAGCCGCAAGTCGGCCTTCGAGGCCGCGCGCTGGCGACCCACGAAACAAGCCATCGGGCCAGAGAAATGATTGAGTAAATCAACTCCATGGCCTTAAAGCATCGCCCGACTCTCTCAGGGAGACCAGACTTTGAACCATCCCACCCCCTCCGACGGTCGCGTTGCCGTGGTTCGCGGAACAGCAGCCTACCCAGCAGACGCGCCGTACCACCCCGATACGCGGTTTCCGGAATTGGCTGCGCTTGGCGCCGCGGTCGGCCCTGCGGACAGTAACCCGGCCTACCGGATGGTGCGCGAGGCCCTGGTCCACTTGGGCGGCGGCATTGGCGCACCCGGCGACCCGGCTTGGAACCCACTGGCCGCGTGGATACGTCCGGGCGACCGCGTGCTGCTCAAGCCCAACTGGGTGATGGACTGGCATCCCAATGAGGCCATGCTGGGCGAACAGCTGGCCCTCGACAGCCTGGTGACCCATCCAGCGGTGTTGCGCGCAGTTTTGGACTACGCGCAGTTGGCGTTGGGCGGCCGCGGCCAGCTGACCATCGCCGATGCGCCGTTGCAAGCGTGCGACCTGCCACGCCTTCAACAACGAACGCACATTGCTGCGCTGACCGAGCATTTTGCCGCACTCGCGCGAGCAGGAATGCCGGTGGTGCCGGTCACCACGGAGGATCTGCGGCTGGAAATCGCAGCAGCGTCCAGCCTGCCAGGCGGCATCGGCCAGGTCTACCGCAAGGTCCGACGCGACGACGAGGGCCGCCACCTGTTCGTGCAGGTCGGCGAGGCCAGCCAGCTAGAACCCATCGCCGCGGACTGGCAGCGCTTTCGCGTCACTTGCTACGACCCCTCAGCCATGGGCGAAGCGCATCGCCCTGGACACCACATGTACTGCATTGGCCGCGCAGTGCTTGAGGCGGACTGTGTCATTGACCTGCCGAAGTTCAAGACGCACAAGAAATCCGGAATCACGGTCGCGCTCAAGAACCTGATTGGCATCAACGGCCACAAGAGCTACCTACCCCACCACCGGCGCGGTTCGATTGCCAGCGGCGGCGACGAGTTTCTGGCTGCCGATCCCCTCAAAGAGGCCGGCGCAGCTTTGCAGGACCGACAACACACAGACGGTCAAGCGCCGTGGCTGCAACGCGCGGCAGCGCTTGGAGCGTCGGGACTTGCCGCGGTCAATCGTGCTTTGCGACAAGATGGCACCGAGTCGGGGTCCTGGTACGGCAACGACACCATCTGGCGCACCTGCATCGACCTGAACCGGGTGCTTTTGTATGCCGATGCGCAGGGTCAATTTCCGCGCGCTGCGGACGCCCAGCCGTGTCGGCGGGTGTTGCATATCGTCGACGGCATCATTGGCGGCGACTGCGATGGTCCGCTGAACCCTCGGCCACAGCTCGCCGGCGTGGTCCTTGCTGGCGGTCACGCGGCATTCGTCGACATTGCGGCTGCACTGGTGATGGGGCTGGACTGGCGCGCCATCCCCATCGTGGCCGGCGCGTTCGCCCCGGGCGAGGGCCCGGCTCTGTGCCGATTGCCACCAGAAGCGCTGGAACTCGTTGGCAACGTGTCTTCGTGGTGCGGCGCAGGAGCGGCCGTGCTGGACGGACTGCCGGGCGCTTTGGATTTTCAGCCAGCGACCGGGTGGGAGGGCGCAGTGGATCGCGGGGCCTACCGGACGCCGCGCTTGCCGGCGGACGCGTCTGTTCGGCCAATGGGTGCGCTGTGGCGTTCTGACGACCTGGACCGCTTGATTGGGCCAAGGTAGGCCCCTGACGCGTTCTAGCGCACGAACACCATGCCCCAGGCCTGGCTGCCACACCAGCCGCGGTGGAACGGGGCGTGACCACCCTCGTGGGCGCCAAGGTCGCGCCCATCCTGGTGGCACGACCCCGTGTTGGCATAGCCGAATGCCCAGCCATAGGCCTGCGTGTCGTTTGAGTTCCAGTGAAAGCCGGTATTCCAACTCGGCGAGGCACCGTAGGTGATGGTCCACTGGTGGCAAGTCGAGCTCTTCACCTGGCTCTGGTTCTGGTTCATCTTGAAGGTGCAGTCATCGCGGTGAAAGATCTCGGCGCCCTTGTAGGGCCCAATCGCACCGCCGTCGCCGGGGGTCACCACCCAGTAGCCAATTGCGCCGGACCCGGACGTGCGAAGCGCGTTGACGGCCGCGTCACTGAGCTTGTACAGGGTGTCATTGGACGGCTTGTTGGGGTCGCTCGGCGGTGGGTCCGATGCGCCGGTGCGGTCGGCACTGGCAATGTTCAAGCCGATGCCGGCCTTGAGCACCAGCGTCCAGCCACCGCCGTAGTCCGTCATGTTGCAGTAGGCTTGGAAGCTGCCGCCGGCCAGCGTCTTGAGCCAGTAGGACCCCGACTTTGCAACTGGCTGGGCCTTGAGGATCTCGAGGCAGTTCTTGGCAGGCGCGTTGATCGTGCCTAATTCGCCAACCACGGCCAACGCCTTGAAGGTCTTGCCATCGCAGAACAGTAGCGTCGAACTGGTGCTGTTGAAATAGACGAGGCCAGCGGTGTCCGCGGCGCATAGCGCGGGGTCTTTGGCCGCAATCTGCAAGCGCAGGTTGAGTGCCGTGTTCAGCGCAAAGTCGGTGTCGGCGCCAAACGTCTGCTTGTCTTTCCAGCTGTTGGCCGCAGCGAGTTTGGCAAAGGGCGAAAGGTCAGGGCCGCCGGTCAGGTCGGCGTAGGCGCCGCTGGTCGCGACCTTGGCCAGCTTGCCCGCCGCGACCCAGTCCGCCGGTACTTTGTCACTGACGTGGGCGGTGGCGACACAGCCCGTGCAATCCAGGGTCTTGGCTTTTTCAGCGGCTTTGGCGCTCGCCGCCTCGTCGGCAAACGAGGCAGAGTCTGCCTGTTTGGCCTTGTCGGCCAGCTTGGCGGTGTTGGCCCCCAGCGCGAAGTTGGCGGCGCCACCCGGCGACTCGGCCAGCGCCCAATTGAAAGACACGTGATTGGCGCCGACCGCGCCCACTGCGATCTTGTCACCGGTCACCGCAGCCTTCGCCAGGTCGTCGGCGCCAATGCAAGCGGAGCACTGCACATCCGCAGCCAGCGCAGCCATGGTGGCGTGGGCCGCGAACGGCACCTTGCGCAGTGCCACCCGCGGCAGCTCCGGGTCGCCGCCGACCGTGACACCCACCCACAGCGGCTTGCCGTTGGCGAAAACAGCGGTGTCGAGCTTGGCGTCGCCGGAGCCGAGCGCCACGGTGAACATGCCCTGCGCCACCGGCACCGCTAGGAAGAAGTCTTTGAAGACGCTGTTGCCGCCGCTCGGCGCATCGAAAAGGGCGATCGACAACGGGTAGTTGCCGTCAGCCACCGCACCGCCGCCAGTGGCCGAGAGCCGGCCTTGCGCGGCGAGTTCGAAAGGCTCAGCCAGGGCTGGCGCGGCCGCCAGCAGCGCAGTACAGGCGGCAAACAATTGCCAACGCCAGGGATTTGCAAGGGTGTACATGGCCGGAACCTCGCGAGGAAAGGGCGGCAAGTATGGCACGGCGGGCGGCCGCGGCGCAAAGCCAGGCATGGACCGCGGGTGCGGTTCCTGAAATGGGGGCGATCGCTGGCAGGGTACCCACACGGTCCTGGTGGATACTGCCGGCGGCTGAAGCCGCGGCCTGTGGGTGCAAGCCTTGCCTCCGCAAGGCTAGATCATCACAAGGGAAAAATAGCCCGGCGCAGGCCGGGCTTGGTACAGCTAGCCTGCGGCTTCAGCCGCCGGGTCCAACCTGAACGCCATGCGTATTCACTGGTTCCGCGCGCCTCGCCGTAGACCCCAATGCGCGATCCGCACCCATGGACCGCATGCCCAAGTGCGCTTGACCCTTCCGGCCCCGCTCGCGACAATGGGCCGGCGCCGCGGCTGCGCCAATCGACCTGCGAGGTTGCCATGTTGCGATTCCCTCCCCACCTGCGTTGTGCGCTCGCTTCATTGGTCCTGGGCATGCCTGCTGTGACCGCAGCGGCGATTCCCGGCACGGTGGCCGTCCAGGGCACGGTGCTGTCTGCGGCCGGTCCGGCAGTTGACGGCGATTACTTCTTGACGTTTGCCCTCTACGCCGCCAAAGAAGGCGGCACGCCAGTGTGGAAGGATGCGCCGCAGGTGGTGCCGCTCAAGGGCGGCGTGTTTTCGACGGCCATCGGCGTCAGCACGCCGATCACGGCGCAAGTGTTGGCGCCCGTTCAAGAAGCCTGGCTAGGCGTCACCGTCGGATCCGACCCTGAACTCGCGCGCAAGCCGTTGGCTTCAGTGGTGTTCGCGGTGCGCGCGGCTGCTGCTGAGAGCGTGGACTGCTCCGGTTGCATTGGCGCCGCGCAGTTGGACCCCAAGCTGCTGGCTGGCTATGCCAAGGCCGCCGACCTGAGCGGCTACGCCAAGACCGGCGACCTGCAAGTGTTTGCCCAGAAATCCGAACTTGCCGACTACGTCAAAGCCGCGGCGCTGGCCAAGGTAGCTGCCAGCGGCGACTACAAGGACCTTGCCAGCACGCCAAAACTCGCCGATATCGCCACCACCGGCAACTATGGCGACCTGCTCAACTTGCCGAAGCTGGCAAAAGTGGCGACGAGCGGGGCATACGCGGACCTGACGGGCGCCCCGGTGCTCGCCAAGGTCGGCGAAGCGTGCGGCACCAACCTCGTCATGCGCGGCATCAAGGCCGACGGCAGCTACGACTGCATCGCTGGCGGCCTGAGCGTGGACCTGCTGCCCAAGGACGGCCTGGACGAAATCAGCAACGGCCTGCTCACCAACCAGTTCAGCGACAGCTTTGGCAGCACCAAGACCCCGGTCGACATCCCGGACGCGCAGGGCGTGGGCGTCAGCGACACCATCACCATCCCAGATCTGGGCTTGGCGCAAGGCATCTCGGTGGCGGTCGACGTCGCCAACTCGGACATCTCCAAGGTCCGCATCACCCTGTTCGGCCCGGCCGGCGCGCAGTACACGCTGTACGACCAGGGCAAGAACGGCAACGCCATCAAGGGTAGCTGGCCCAATCCAGACAAGCTGGTCGCCGGCGACCTCACCAACTGGAATGGCAAGAACCCCCAGGGCATCTGGTCCATCAACGTCGCCGACCTCGCCGGCACCCAGGGCGGCAAAGACGGCAAGCTCAACAGCTGGTCGCTGACCGTCAAGACCTTGTCGAGCAAGAAAGTCGCAGCGGAAGGCACGCTGGTCGTCAACAATGGCTTGAAGCTCACCGTCGCCGGCAGTCACCCCGTGACCTGTGACGCCACGCAGATGGGCTACACCTACGTCAACAGCAAAGACAAGGCGCTGTATGTCTGCAACGGGCAAGAGTGGTATCCGCTCGCGCTATCGGTGTTTGGCACGCAGGCCAATCCCGCGCTGCACTGCAACGAACTCAAGGCCAAGCAGCCGACCGCGCCAAGTGGCGTGTACTGGATTGACCCAGACGGCGGCTCGGCCGCCAATGCGCTGCAGACCTACTGCGACATGACCAGCTACGGCGGCGGCTGGACGCTGGTCGCGCGCATGACCAACGGCTGCATGACCGATAGCAATAGCGCCGTGGGCACGCTGTCGTCGCCGAGCCAGGCCCAATGCGCCAAGCTCAGCGATGCGACCATCAACGCCATTCGCGCGGCCGGCGGCAGCGCCGGCGTGTTTTGGGGTTACCACGACAACGCCAACTACAAGCTGCCGGCGAGCGGCCGCTTCATCAAAATCACCAGCGGCTCGTTCGACGCCAACAAGTCGCAGGGCGGACTGCAGCAGCAGTGCAGTTGCCAGCCCAATGGCCCCTTCAGCACGCCGTACAGTGCGCACGGCACCATGAGTGGCGTCTACAACCACTCGGGCGGCGGCTGGGAGTGTGTCACGGCCGGCCAGAGCGGCTGCGACAACAGCACGGTGTTCAGTTCCGGGCTATTCTTGTACCAGCACGCGCTCAATCAGGCCGGCACGTTTCCGTCTGACTCGCACGGCGTTGGCGGTGGGGCCAATGGGTGGCTGTTGTTGCGGTAGGGTCGCCACTACGCGTGCCCGAGGCGGCGCAGGTCATTGGCGGGACTGCCACAGCTGTGCCATCACGCTTGCGAAGCCGGTGCAGCACCGCGACAATGCGCCGGCACCGCGACGCTGCGGCAGCTGGACTACCGAAATGAAAGCGAGCTCATGCTTCGCAGCGTTGGCCCTGGTGCTGGCGGCCTGCGAATCCAACCCACCTTCCCAGGTCGCCGAAACATCTGGGGGCCAGCAGTCCGACGTCTCGGTCAGTGCGCCGGACGCTGTCGAAACGGCCTCCGCTGATGCAGCGCCTGCGGACAGTGGCGCGACCGTTGACGCGGCGACGGACGCGGTCAAAGACGCGTCAAGCGATACGCCGCAACTTGACCTGACGACCACGGAGACTGCATCGGCAGATGCGCAAGCGGATGCTCAGGCCGAAACCCAGGCCGACACGCAAACAACCGCCGACGCGGCCGCAACCTGTCCGACGGGTTCGTTTCTGCCGATGAACGAAGGGGTGTGCAAGCAAGCAAGCTGCGCCAACATGGGCGCCGCGGTGCAGGGAGCGCTCGCGGCTGCTGTGGCAAAGGCCGAAGCCGGGTGCGCAGCCGACGGCGACTGCACGCTGGTCCCGACCTCGACCGCGTGCGGGGGCACCTGCGGCGTAGCGGTCCGTAAGGATGCTGCGGAGGAAATGTCCAAGGTCGTCGCGTGGCTGGACGCCAACATTTGCAAGCCTCAGGGCTACGGCGGCAAGTGCGGCTACGCCACGCCGGGCTGCATGGCGCCGAAAGTGGGCTGCGCCGGCGGCAAGTGCGTGTACAGCAAGGAAACGGCAGTCAAATGTGCACTTCCGCAGCCGCCGAACACCGAGTGCACTGGGACCGTTTGGACCTGCAAAGACGGCTACTTCAAGGGCTACGGCAGCACCGACTGCGTGGAAGCCACCTGCGAGAACCTGACCAAAGCCAAGAACGACGCGATTCAAGGCGCCATCGCCAAGTCGCAGGCATGCTCGGGCAGCGACGACTGCGTGCACATCGCGACCAGCACCGACTGCGGCGGCACCTGTGGCGCCAGCGTCAACTCGGGGATGCAGAACGACGTGCTCAAGGTCGTCGGCTGGGTCGACGACAACCTGTGCAAGCCGTTTGGCTTCAAGGCCAAGTGCGGCTACTCGACGCCCAAGTGCATGGCGCCGGCGCCGACCTGCGGCAAGGGCATGTGCTGGATGACGGCAACGGGGCCGTAGGCGGATAGACTTCGGGCAGGTTGCGACGCAGACGGAGCGAAAGCTGCGAGCTTGCGACCCACCGAGCAAGCAAGAACTGCATTCGCCAATGACCTTGGGGGCATCGCGATCCAGGACGCCTGGTCGCAGCCGCCTGCCCACCGCTCACTTCTCCGGCAAAATCCGGTACACGATCCCCGTCCCCGAACCGTCTTGACCTTCGCCGACCCACGCCACCAGCGTGCCGCCTTGCAACCACGCGGCCACCGGCGCCGACTGATTGCCCGCTGAAGTGCGGTTGGCTTGAATGCGCGGCCCGGTCTGTGCGCCCTTGGCATCCAACGCCGCGAACTGCACTGCGAGGCCGCTGCCGTCCAGTTGGTCGTTCTGCCAGGTCAGTTGAAAGGTACCGCCCGGCACGTCCATGACCGCCGGTGCGGTGTGATTGCCCGGCAAGGCGGCCATCAACGCTTGGGTCCCGCCGACGGCCATCGTGGTCAAGTCGACCGGGTTGCAATACAGCCGCCAGGCATTGACCGGCTGCTCTTGGTAACAGGCCAACATCGTCGTGCCAGAGACCGCGGCGTGCGCAAACCGCTGGTCAAACGCGGCGCTCATCAAGGTGAGGTACCCTGAGGTCGGCTGCCCTTGTGCGTTGATCTTGCGCATCAAGATGTCCCAGCCTTTGCTGGCTCCGGGCAGCGAATACTCCCAAATGACGAGGTACGACTGGTTTGATTCCAGCGCCACCACCGTCGGGTTGCCCACTGACCCGCCAGGCTGGTTGTAAACGGTCGAGCCCTCCGTGCCAAGCGGCTTGCCGGACTTGTCAAAAGACCGGCAACGTATCGTCGGCACCGGCGGATTGGGGTGGTGCCACGCCGCAAGCCACTGGCCGTTGTCGAGCATGGCCACCGCAGGAGAGTGCTGTTGCCCTTGGGTCAACTCGTTGACGACCACCTCTGAAGTGAGCGCCTGGCCATCGCTGTCAAAGACGCGTCCGACGATGCCGTCCTGGCTGCCATCCTGGCCGTAGCTGTTCCACACCGCGACAAAGCGGGCGATGCCGGCGGCAACGGCGGGCGTGCTTTGGTTATCGACGGTGGTCTTGTTCAAGCCGATTTCGCCGCTGACGGGTTTGCCGTTGTGGTCCAGGACGCGGGCGCGGATTTCCTGGCCGTCCAAGCCGGGCACGAAACCGGTCCACGCCAGCATGGCCCGACCGCCTTCGGGCGTGGCGGCGACAGTCAACTGGTTCTGGTCCAGCAGCGTCGTCGTGTTGGCGATGCGCTCCAGCCGAACGCCAGTTGGCTTGTGCAGGGGCGAAAACCGGCGGGTGTAGGCGATGCCGGCGCCGTCGCGGTAGGCGACCACGTAGTCGCCGTTGGTGAGCCGCACGATGCTCGGGTCCACCTGGTCGCCGACAGTCTGGCTGTTGATGACCCAGGGCTTGCTGAAGTTGCTCGGCGCACTCCAGTTGGTGGTCTGACCCACGATGCCCCAGCCGCTGCCGTCGACATTGGGCGAGGCGTACACGACCAGAATCGTGCCGCCGCCGAGTTCGACCATGTCGCAGCCGCCCTTGCCGACGCCGTTGCCGAGCACTGTAAACACCTGCACTCCGCCGTTGCCGCCGCCGAGGCCACCAAACAACTCACCACCTGCACCACCCGTGAACAGCGAAAACGTCGTGCCGCCGGCGTCTGCGATGGCAGCGCAGACCTTGACGTTGGCCATTTTGCTGGTCGTAAGAGCGGCCGTGGTCTTGCCCGTCGCCGGATTGAAGCGGAGATTCGCGACGCCGGGGCTGCCGAGGCCAACGGGGCCACCGTAGCTCAGCCATAGCTCGCCGGGCGCGGTGGGCGCGGTGGCCACTTCGAATTGGGCGAGCATGGGGGTGAACTCCACTGGCACTTTGGTGCCAAGCTTGCCGTCCAGACCCACCGGCGCGCACGCCAGTTCGCGAGCAGGATCCTGCGGTATGCCGCCGATTGCCGCGTGGAAGGCGGCACACAACCAAACTTTGCCCTCTGCCGTCTGGACCAATCGCGCACGACCTTCGTAGCCTGCGTAGCTGCCAACGGGTGTGACCGCTGTGCCGCCGAGCGCACCCAGATTGCTCGCCGAGTTTTGTTGGTTGACACCAAACAAAGTTGCTGTGCCAATTGGGCTGGCATTAGACGCAACGCTTACGTTGGTGTACCCGAGGTGCAATGTGGTTGCGAGCAGCGACCCCCCGGCTGTCACGAACGGCCGATTGGCGCCCTGCACCAAGGATTGATTGTTGTCCAGCCGCAAAGGTTCATTCAGGCGGCTGCCATTGCCATCCACGCTGCGGAGCCAGGTCGCGCTCGGCTGCGTGCTCCACTGAACCGCATAACCGTTGTTGGGCAATGCGGCCATGCCGGGCGTGCGGTCGGCCTCGCCGGCGCCGGTCTGGGCCTCGTCGCCGCACACATCGCCGATTCCTTCGCATTTTCCTGCCTTGCACAGGTCCAGCGGCGTGCAGTCGATGTCGTCGTCGCAACCGGTGCCATCGGCGAGCGCGATGGGCGTGCACTTGTTGGCGGCCTCGTCGCACTTGCCGACGGTGCAGGCGCCGCCGACTTCGGCCTGACAGTCGCGCGCTTTGCCACCACACAGCCCGTTGCCGTCGCAGCTGTCGGCCACCGTGCAAAACTGGCCATCGTCGCAAGGTCCACTGTTATAGCTGTGCACGCAGCCCTTGGCCGATGTGCATGCGTCGTTGGTGCAGAAATCCTGGTCGTCGCAATCGACCGGTGCGCCGGCCTTGCAAGTGCCGCCCAAGCACTGGTCGCCTTGCGTACACGGATTACCGTCGGTGCAAGACGCCGTCGCAGGCAAGTTGATGCAGCCGCTGCCGGGCGCACAATCGTCCTTCGAGCACGGATTGCCGTCATCGCACGACACCAGTTTGTTGCCCAGGCACCCGCCTTGCTGACAGCCGTCGCCGGTGGTGCAGGCATTGCCGTCGTTGCACGGGCCGCTGACGGCTTGCGCAATGCAACCTTTGACGGATGAACACGTATCGAGCGTACACGGATTGCCGTCGTCGCAGCTGACGACTTGGGCGCCTGGTAGGCACGCCGTGCCTTTGCAGGTGTCACCCGCGGTACAAGGATTGCCGTCGTCGCAGCCGACCGTTTGTGCCGTGTGCACGCAGCCCTTGCCCGGCACGCAGGCGTCGACCGTGCATGGGTTGGCGTCGCCGCAGTCGACCTCAGCCGTGCCCGCGCACTTGCCGCCCGCGCAAGCGTCGCCGGTGCTGCACGGGTTGCCGTCGGTGCAGGTTGCGTCTTGCGCGGTATGCACGCAGCCCAGGCCCGTCTTGCATGGGTCGGCGGTGCACGGATTGCCGTCGCTGCAATCAAGCGCTTGGGTGGCGAGGCATGCGCCCTGCTTGCACGCGTCGCCGATGGTGCACGGGTTGTCGTCGCTACAGGGGCCGCTCTGCGCCTGGTGCACGCAGCCGGCCAGCGGCGAGCAGGCGTCGGCCGTGCACACCAGACCGTCGTCGCAGTCCTGCACGCCGTTGCCCGACACGCACTTGCCGTCTGCACAGCTGTCGCCAAGGGTGCACAGGTTGCCGTCGTCACAGGCGCCGGGTAGCTTTTCGTGGATGCAGCCCTCGCCTTTCTTGCAGCTGTCGGCCGTGCACGGGTTGCTGTCGCCGCACGGCGTCGGCGCGTGGGTGCAGGCCTTGGCGACCGGGTCGCACAGGTCGACCGTACACGGTTCGTTGTCGTCGCAGCCGGGCTGGGTGCCGACGCAGGTGCCGTTCTTGCACAAGTCTGCCGCGGTGCACGCCAGGCCGTCGTCGCAGTTCTTGTTGTCGTTGATGGGCTTGGGCAGGCACTTGCCGCTGCTGGGCTCGCAAAGTAGGCCCGCGCAGACGCCACCGGTCGGGCAAACGATGACCGTGGCGGTCGCCGGTGTGCACAGACCGATCGCCTTGGGCCCCTGCAGTTCTGAGCAGGCCAACTGGCCATTGCAGGCATTGCCGTCATCGAAGACGGCACAGTTCTGGTCCACGCCGCACTGGCACTGGTTTAGCCCGGCGAGACACTTACCGGTCTGGCAGCGGTCGCCCACCGTGCAAGGGTTGCCGTCGGCATCGCAGGTGCCGAATTCGTTGAACGCGACCAGCGCGCACTGTCCGGTCTTGGGCGCGCAGACGTTGTGCAGGCACGCCGTGTCGTTCACGGTCGGGCAGAAGACCACGGTCGTCGGGTTGACCTGGCATTTCCCCGATTTCTTGTCGCAGTACAGCTTGCCGTTGCAGGCGTCGCCGTCGTCCAAGAGCGTGCAGTCGTTGTCGTTTTGGCATTGGCACGCGTTGGTGCTGGCGACACAGGCACCACTTTGGCACTGGTCATTGGCCGTGCAGGGATTGGCGTCGGCTTCGCATGCCCCAAAATCGTTGATGGCTACCGTCTCGCATTTGGCCGTCTTGGGGTTGCACAGGTTCTTGCTGCAGGTGGTGTCGTCGGCGCTCGGGCAGGCGACTACGGTCGCCGGGTTGACCTTGCAGCTCTTGGCAATCTGGTCGCAGTACAGCGTGCCGTTGCAAGGATCGCCGTCTTCTTGGGCGACGCAGTCGGCGTTGTTCTGGCACTGACACAGCGAGGGTCCCGCCTTGCAGGTGCCCTGCTCGCAAGTGTCGACTCCGGTGCAGGCGTTGCCGTCGGCTTCGCAGGGCTGCCCTTCGTTCTTGGCTTGCAGCGCGCAGGTGCCGGTCTTGGGGTTGCAGACCGCGGCTGCGCACGCGCTGTCGAGGTTGGTGTTGCACTGCACGACCGTCGCCGGATTGACAAGGCAGGTGTTGGTCGCGAGGTGGCAGAACAGCGTGCCGTTGCACAAGTTGCCATCTTCTTTGGCCGCGCAGTCGCTGTCTTTCTGGCAGGCGCAGGTGTTGGTCGTCGCTTTGCAGGCGCCTTTGGCACAAGCCGACTGGGTGCATGGGTTGCCGTCGTCGCAGGGTCCGCCCTCTGCCAAGCCAACCAGGCTGCACGCTCCAGTCTTGCTGTCGCACAGGTTCTTTTGACAGGCCGTGTCGGCGGAAGTCGGGCAGGTGACGACGGTCTTGGGATTGAACTGGCACTTGCCGGTCGCCTTGTTGCAGAAAAGTGTGCCGTTGCAGGCGTCGCCGTCTTCGGCCTTTGCGCACTCGACGTCATTGGTGCAGCACACGTTGGTGCCCGCTTTGCAGGAGCCGGCCTCGCAGTGGTCGCCTTGCGTGCACGCCAGACCGTCGCTGCAGGTGGCGTTGGTGGGCAGGTTGACGCTCTCGCACTTGCCGGTGCCGGGCGCGCAAAGGGTATCGGTGCACGGCTTGCCGTCGTCGGCGCACTTGACCACCGTTGACGGGTTGACCAGGCACGCATGGCTGGTCGGGTCGCAGTACAGCGTGCCGTTGCACAGGTCGCCGTCTTCCTTGATCGCGCAGTCGGCGGTGGACTTGCAGGCGCAAATGGCGAGGCCACCGCTACACTTGCCGGCTGCGCAAGCCGTGTCGACCGTGCAGGCGTCGCCGTCCTCGCAAGCGAGGGTTTCGGCCATCGGCAGGTGAGCACAAGCGCCGGTCTTGGGGTCACAGCTGTCGCCCGTGCAGGCGTTGAGGTCATCGCACGGGGTCGCTGCACCGCCTTTGCATGCACCGGCCACACAAGTGCTGCCCTGTGTGCACGGATTGTTGTCGTCGCACAGCACGGGCGGAGCACCGTCGATCGCGACGACGCCCGCGAAGGCCCTGTGTGCACGGATTGTTGTCGTCGCACAGCACCGCGTCCGCGACCGCAGCATACACGCAGCCAAGGCCCGGATCGCATACCGCGTATTGGCATACCGAACTCGGCTTGGGACAATCGGCCGGGCACTTGGCCGCCACGGCGTCGGTCGCTGCGACCTGGCTGTCCGCAGTTGGCGCGTCCGGGCCACCGTCGGCGGCAATGTCGCCAGCGCCAGCGTCGACTGTCGCGTCCGCAACCCCTGCGTCAGTCGCAGCACGAGTTGTGTCCACGTTGGGATCGCTGTCCGCGGCCACAGCGAGGTCGCCACCGGTGTGCCCGGCGTCCGCGGCAGAGACGTCGGTGGCGCTGTCTGCACCCGTCGCAGCTGGTTCGCTACATGCGCAAAGCAAGCCCAGCGCCGCTAGCCAGGCCAGGCCCGCGCGCACGTATCCGTAAAATATCGGCATAGCTTCCGCCCCCGGTCCATGCGAACCGCCCCGCTCGCAAGCCTAGCCGGGCTGCCGGGGTGGCGCAAACGCGGGTTGCCGCGTGCCTTGGCGTCGGCCACAATGCGCTGCCCGGCCGATCCTTCGATCACGGTTGACCAAGAAACGCCTTGCAATTCATTCGTCTGAACAAAGGGGGGGATCATGATCGACACCCACGCCCACATCATGAACCTGCACTACGGTGGCCCCTACGAGGGCGGCACGCAGGGTCTCGTCGAGCGGGCCGTCGCGGCCGGCGTGCGCCACATCAACTGCGTGGGGGCTGGCGGCGACATCGACGAAGTCCACTCCGCGCTAGTGGCGACGCGCACCTGGCCCGGCGTGAGCGCCATTTGCGGCATTCACCCGCACGACGCGCGACGCCTGGCCGATGGCGCAGCGGGCGAGACGCTGAAAGCGGCGGTGGCCGTCGCGTGCGCCGACGAGGCTTGCGTTGCCGTGGGCGAGACCGGCCTGGACTTCCACTACGACTTGTCTGAACGGGACCAGCAGTTCGCGGCCTTCGAGTGGCACGTGGCGCTGGCGCGCAGCCTGGGCAAGCCCCTGTGCATCCACACCCGCAACGCGGAGCCCGAGACGCTACAAGTTTTGCGACAAACTGGCGCTCAAAATGTGGGCGGCGTCATCCACTGCTTCTCGGGCACCGCCGACTTCGGGCTGCGCTGCGTCGAAGAGCTCGGGTTCTATCTGTCGGTCCCGGGCATCGTCACCTTCAAGAACCCCGGTGAGCTGCCCGAAGCCGTCCGCCGCTGTCCGCTCGACCGCTTGCTCATCGAGACCGACAGCCCGTTTCTGGCGCCGATCCCGTTTCGCGGCAAACGCTGCGAGCCGGCACTGATCGGGCACACGCTGCGAAAAGTGGCGGAAATCAAGGGAATCACCGAAGCCGAGGCACTGCGCGCGACCAGCGCCAACGCGGTCCGTCTGTTTGGCGACCGGCTCTGCACAGTGCTCTCGGCGGCGGCGATGGTGGGGCCTACGACCCGCTGACGTCGGCCGGCACCGACACGGCGTCGGTCGCGGCGCTCACGTCTGCCGGAGCGCCCACGTCGGCAGTCACATCAGCGGCGACATCGGCTGCGACGTCGGCTGCCGCATCGGCAACGGCGTCCAGCGGCGCTGGGGCGTCGGCCGGCGGGCTGTCCGCCGCAGCGGTGTCGGGTTGCGCGCCGTCGGCGGCCTTGGCGTCGGCAGCGGTGGCGCCATCTGCCAACGCGACGCTATCCGCCTTGGCATCGCCGGTTGCGCCTGCATCTGCGGCGGGCTTGGCGTCCTCGGCACATCCGAGCGCCACAACCGCGACCGCGCTGACGAACAGCTTGCGTATGGAGAAACGAGCCATCGGGGATCCTCACTTGGTCAACCGGCCCACTTGCGGGCCGTCGGAACAGTGTGGGTTCGCCAAGGTCGGGCACAAAATAGCCTGGTCCAAGCCGTGACAAGCCTGTCAGCGTGACAACCGTGTCCAATCAGGGTGTTGGAGCATTCGCGGAAGGTGAGCGGATTCTGTGTGATTTCAGCGGTATTCGCGCGGCAGCTGGAAATCAAGTCGGGTCATCGGGCCGCAGCAGCACCGCGGCTCCCGGCATGAAATCGGCCACGCCGCCGCGGATCAGCCACGCCCGCTGGTGATCGGCGGCGACCCAAGCCGCCTCGAACGGCTCTTGCACCAGTGCTGCAGATTCGTGGCGCAGCGCACGGATGGCCGCCAATGCCTGCAAGTGAGCCAGCAGCGCTGCAGACGCCGGGGCCAGCGGCGCCCCGGTGACCGGATCGGCGAGCAAGTCCAGGCCGCTCATGGGTCCGCCCGACTGCGGCGTCTTGCCAACAGGATTGCGCACGCCGCCAGCGCAGCAGGCCACAGCCACAGCGGCGAACTGCTTGACTTGGCCGTCGCACAGCCAGGTGGGTCGGCTGCTGCTGGCGTGCTGCTCTTTGCGGCAGAACTGTCGCCCTTGGCGTCAACACCGGTTGAGGCGGGCGCGGCCTCGTCGATATCCAGCCACTTGCCATCCGGCGTCAACACGCGCACGCCGGTGATTTCCGCCCAGCGCAGTGCCTTGCCTGCATCGGCCGTCGCCACATCGGCCAACCCGACCTCGTCTGCCTGGGTCTGCACCTCGATGGCAATGCGCTGGACCGGACCTGCAAGCTCGAATTGCTGGTAGGCGCCGCCCACCTCACTGAATTCGCGCATGACCTTGCGGTCGAACAACAGGCGCGCCTTGGCCTCGATGGGGCGCAAGTTCTGGCGATAGTTGAGCTTGACCGCCTTGGCCTCCCACGGCAACCCCCGCTCGACCAGCAGCGTACCGCCGACGACCAGCTGCCGCGCCTCGATGCGCGCACCGCCCGTCGGCCGCAAGTCTACCCAGCCTTTTAGGTTTGCGCTCGGATACGTCCACCAGCCCGCCGCCCGCCAGCGCGCCGACCGGATGGCAACAGCAGTGCCGACCGTTTGCCAGCGATCCTCAGCGATGCGGAACGTCCAGGCGATCTCGGGGCCCTTCGGCAATTCGTCGAGGGTGACGTCCAGACCGAGCGGTCCGGTATGCGTCGCCGGCACATTCTGCGACGACCAGACCACCTTGCGGCCGACTTCCAGTTCTGCCGTCAAGCCGTTGGCGGCGAGCAGCTTGGCGTCGAGCGCAACGGTGGCGGACACCCGCTCGATCGGCGCCAGCGTCACCGAGGTCGCGGCGCGCACCTGCCCGGTGGTCCACCACGCCGGCGGATGGTGCCACATCGTCAGCTGCATCCCGGTGTCTTCCGCGGCCGACGGCGTCACGTCGGCGACCAGGCCATACGAGCCGACGTGCTCTACGCGCCAGGGGCCGTTGGTATCGACACCGGTGCGGCGCACCCGCAAATCGAACACCTGGGCGCGAAATTTCTCGGGCGCAACCGTCGGCGCATCGGCGCGCACCTCGATCGCGACTTCCTGGCCCCACAAGCCGTTGGCGACCTGCTTGCCGGGCTTGTCGGCGGCGATTTCGGCCACGCCGACGCGCAGCCGCAGGTGCACACCGTCCGGCAGGTCCTCTGGCTGGCTGGTCCACTCAACCTGGTCAAATGGCTCCAAGAAGTTGTGCTCGGCCCGCACGGCCCCAGCCAGCGTGCCCTGCGCGCGCACGTCGACGCCGTCGTTCTGCCGCAGCGCCGGCAGCCAGCCAGTTGCCGCGGGCGTCGCCGTGAACCACCACGGACCGCGCCGCACGTGTACGGGTCCAAGCTCGGCGGACGCCTCGACAGGCACCGCGATTTCCTTGAGCGCTGTGGTGTGCAGGCACAGTGTGGTGCCTTTGCCAAACTCGATGCGCTCATCGCCCGTCGCCACGAACTGCCCCAGCAACGCATCGTCGAGCGCGACCTCGGTCGCAAACGGATGGGCGCCAAAGCTGTACGCGATCGACGCGTAGCCCTCGTCAAACGGACCGAGCAACGGCGTCAGGCACGAACTGACCTTGCCAGCCAGCGGATACGGATTGTCGGCCCAGTGGTGGTGGCGCACCGTCCAACCTTCGGCTTCGGGTATCAGCACCGCTACGCCGCTGTGCTCGACCTGTTGGCTTTGCCACCCGGCGCTCGGAACGACGCCGGTCGCGCACAAGAACGAACTTGGCCCGAGCGTCGCAACCTTGGGATGCGAGTTGTCCTGCGCCTGCACTTTGACCGCATGCGGCTTGCCGTCTTTGAGGGTCTTGGGCGTTGCCCACCAGAAACCGTGCCCCGGGTGCTTGGGGTGCGCCAGGTCGGCGATACCGCTGGCAAGGACCGTGTCGCCCTCGCGCAAACTGACCGGCACCGGCTTGGGCGTGTCCGGGTCTTTGGCCCAACCGGCTACGGCGGAGCACGTCGCTTGATCGAGCTGGCCCTGCGGCAGGCACACGCAGTCCTTGGCGCAGCTGCCGCAGCTCTCGCCGTTGTCGCAGGCGCCATTGCCGCAGCACGACCCGCAGTCCTTGGCGCAGCTGCCGCACGACTCGCCGTTGTCGCACTTGCCATTGCCGCAGCAGCTGCCGCAATCGTTGGGGCAGTTGGCACAGTTCTCAGCGCCTTCACACTTGTTGTTGGGGCACACGGGGCCAGGCGGCGGCAGTCCCTTCTTGATGATAAAGCCGCTGTTGAAATAGCTCTTGTCGTACGTCCACTTGCGCATCCCGTAGTTGCAGGTGCCGCAGCAGTTCATCTCGGTGACGTTGATCTTGTTGCCGTTGACGCTCTCGACCCAGGCGACGTGGCCGTACTGGCCCTTGGTGCTAGTGGCGATGCTGCCGGGCACTGGGTCGCCGAGGACCTGGTAGTTGCCGTTTTTGCTGGCGTAGCTCGCCCATGTGTTGGCGTTGCCCCAGCCGGGCAGGCCGACTTTCCAGTTGCAGCACGCGGCCTTCCAAGCCCACCACGTGCAATTACTGCCGTTGCTGCAGCAGGGGTATGGGTTGTTGGCGCCGCACTGGCAGTCGTCCTTCTGATTGCCGCATTGGGGTACCGCGGCCGCTTCGACGGTCGCCAAGGTGCACGTTGCGACGCAAACGGCAGTGAACCAGCGCGCGGCTTTCATGGCGCACCTGCCTTGGCTAGACCCGCGACAACGGCATTGCAATGCCCTTGTGCAACAGCGTTTGGCACCGCGCATGCGACGTGGACGAGGCGTTCACCGGCAGCGATGAACACGACGGTGCGCGCATGGCTCTGCGGGGAAGCCGCGACGTCGCCGCGCAAACCCTTCCAGCGTGGCACGCCTGCTTCGACAGGGCGCAAAAGCGTTTGCCTTGCCAGCTCTTGCCAGGCAGCCGCCACCCACCCCCCAGCCGATTGCGCGCGCGGGTTGGCGTAGACTTCGACGCGCACAAGCTCGCTACCGGCCACCGACAATGTGGCTTGCGCGAGCCATTGGCCAGACGCCGGGGCGGCAGCGGCCTCGACCTTGGCGGTCATGCCGGCGGGCACGTCAACAGCGATGCCGGCGGCGACGACACCGTGGCGTTGTGTGCGCTCCGCCGCCGCCGGCGAGCGCATAGCAGGCAACGAGGCCAGCGCCGCCACGGCAACCGCTGCCGATAACCGAGCGCGCAAGCGCTGCCGAACGGGATGCCAGGCCATGGCCGATTCCTCGCGGCGGCCACCGTGCGGCGCGCCGGGGCTAGGATAGACCTTGGGTCGGCGTTGGCAATTGCGATCGCAGCAGATTGCCGGTCGCGCGCAACGGCGGTCAGGCGTGTTCGTCAGCGGAGCATTGCCGCGATGTAGGTGTCCTTGTCTTCGTCTTGGAACAGGACATTGCGGCTGTTCATCTCGGCCTTGCTCATGTTCCACAGCAGTTGCATGGTTGCCGAAGGCGTGTTCGAGACGATGAACGACCGCAGCTGCACCGACGGGTCGCCGAGGCGCTGGGCGATCTCTTGGATGGTCTGGTGGAAGGCAAGCTTGGGGTCGGTCGGGCCCAGGTTGCGAATGCCTTTGGGGTCGACAAACACCACCCGCTGTCGACCGCCATCGACGAGCCACAAGAGAAAGTCCGGGTGAAAATTGCCGGCCTCGAAAAAGCCAACGCCGCGGCCCTTGCTCAGGTTCCGCAGTAGATACAGCTGCCGCGTCCGGAATTCCTCGGCGTGCTGGTCGTAAAACGCCTCGAGGTCCTCGACAAATACGCTTTCGCCCTTGCTCAACGGCGCCGGGCTGATCTCGACGATTGTCGAGTCCAGGTACGACATGGGCTGCTTCAGGTGCCGCCCGCGTTGAACGGCTTTGATGCCCTGGAATTCCCACGGCTTGAACTCGCCTTTGCCGATCGACGCCTTGAGCTCGTTTAGCCTGGCGACGACGTCCGCGCGCGACTGGTCGAGCAGAATCCGGTAGTGGCCCTCATCACCCGCATCAACTGACGCCAAGAAGTTGGGGTCTTCGGCATGTAGCGCCCGGCACTCAAGGTGAAGCATCTCCCATCGGCGTTTGCGAAAAGTGTAAAAGCGCTCAGTGTACTTCTTCAGCAGGGCGACAGCGATCTCCTCCCACAGGTGCACTTTGCGCCCGAACCCATCGGCTTCGAAACCCGTAAACGCCAATTCAGCCTGGGGAATCAGCAGGCGGTACCACTTCTTGTCGCGCAGCAGGGCCTCGATCGCCGACCGCGTGAGGTTGAGCTTGTGCCAGCCGCGCTCGGTTTTGTAGCGCTCCAGTGCGAAATAGACGCGGTCGAGATCAACGAAGGCGACGTGCCGGTCGTCCAGGTTCGTCTCATGAGGTGCAGCGCCAGCATCGCCGCCCAGCAGCGCTGCGGAGCGCATCGACTGAATCTTGGGGTACCAGTTGAGCACGAGGCGGTGGTCGGCGAGCTGCTTGGCCTCGTTGGCATCGCCCAGGTCCGGCGGGGCCAGCGTGACCATCGGGCCGAGTTTGCGAAACGCATCGCCGAACTCGGTGGGGACGCCGTCGATGCCTTTGTTCTGGCGGATGGTCTTGAGCGGCCGCGTACCGAGGTTTTTCAGGACAGGCAGCAGGAACTCGATGCGCTCATCGTTGGTCGGCAGCCCTTCTTCTGCAAGAAAGTCACGAAACTGTGCCATATAGTCGGCGTGGATCCCGAAGATGCCCAGGGTTTCGAGCGCGGCGATGCATTCTGGCCGCTGCACGCCGTCGGGCAGCGCGGCCCTCATGCTGCGCTTGAGGCTCATCGCGTAGCCTTTCAAGCGGACGCCGCGGCCAAACAACTGGATGATCTGGGCACCCTCGCCCTTGCCGACGTTCATCAATCCCAGAGTCGAGACCCGCCAACTGCTCCAACCCTCGGTGAACTTCTTGGAGCCGATGAGCAAGTTCACGGTCGAGTCCGGCTGGTTGATGTCGTGGAACAGCGAGCCGACAAAGGCGCAGTCGCCGGTCTGTAAGCCACTGCGCTGGCACAGGTCCACCAACTTGCCAGCGTCGCCGACGTTGACGACGCCAAACGCCTGGTTGTCGGCGCCAATCCGCAGGGCCACCTCGCCAGTCGCGCCCTTGAGGTTTTCGACGTACAGCTCGCCCCCCGCAGGCGCATGGAACAGCGTCGCCAGGGTGTCGTCAAAGACCTGGGCCGGGTTCAAGCCGCACGCAGTCAGGTACTTGAAGCGCTCTGCGAACAGATTGCGTCCGTTGGCGGTCACCAGCCCTTGGTTCAACACCCTGTCGATGCACGCGATGCTGGCGGCCCGATTCGCGACGTAGCGGGAAAAAAAGCGCAGGATCTCGACAATATCCGAGCCATCGCGCGTCGCCAGCGTCGCCGTCACGCTGCCACCGACAAAGACCCAAAGCGGCTTCTCCAGGTGGAATTCCGCGAACGCCGCGCTTTGCTCACGGTACAGCCGCTGCTGCTGGTAGAACGACAGCAGGCCGGCGACCAGGTACAGCTCCAGGTGGTCGCGCTGGGTGCCTTGATCCAGGTTCAATATCTGGTAATCCTTGCCAAAACCGTCGCCGTAGAAATAGCGGTACGAGTAGTCGAACAGCGTGCTCTTGGCGTACACGTCGGTGAGCTTGGGCTCGCCCTTGACCGCCTGCCCGAACGTTGCCGAGTACTCGAAGGAAAAGCCCTTCTCGCACAGCGCGTTGCGGTAGCGCATCCACGTGCCGTGTTCGCCGCTGCTCGCGCCGCGATGGCCCTCGTCGACGAGGACCAAGTTGTTGCCTTCAAATGCCTCGATGGCAACAGTCTTTTCGCCCATCTCGTCGCGCAGTCTGGTGACTTCGAGAATCTCGATGGCGCGGCCCCCAAACAGCCCGCGACCGCCTTTCTTGAACAACTCCGCGTCGACCCCCGACAATCGAAACTCGCGCAGGTGCTGCTGCGAAAGTCCCTCGTTGGGCGTGAGCAGGATGACCCGATTCAGCTCGCGACCGCGACCGCGTTTGTACAAAGCGTGCTGATATTGCAGGATATTGGCGTGCATCAGCAGCGTCTTGCCGGCGCCCGTTGCCATCCAGAATGCGAGCTTGTTCAGCTGCGGCCAGGCGTCGCCCTTTTCGCCCAGCGGTTCGACCTGGTCGCTCTTGGGCTTGCCGTCGTTGTACGTTGCAATCTTGGCGTTCAGCGCCGCTAGCAATCCGGGCGCGTCGCCGAAGTACCGGTCAAGGTAGATTTCGGTGAACAAAAGCGCGAGGTACTGAAAGTACTTCCACACAATTGGCGCTTCGCCTTGGGCCAGCCGCCGGTCGTTGAGGCGCCGCGTATGCCTGACGATGTGGTCATCGTATTCGAGCAACCGCTCTGGCGGCAGCGTAGGCGAACAGAAGCGTTGGGCAACCAACACGTGATGAAAGCGGTGGATGTTGTTGTCATCGAGGCCTTCCAGCGTCTCGCTGCGCAGTGGCTCCGCAAGTTCTGAGAAAGACTTGACATTAAACAGCGAAAGCAGCCACTGATGCAGCACCAGCTTATAGGCAAAGGGCGCTTGTGGCTGTACGTTGCTTCGACCGCGCGTCGCTGCGTTCTGTTTGGGTTGTGCGGGCGGCATCATGCGTCCACGCCGGCAAACATCAGACGGTGGAAATCCTCCTCGATGAGCCGCACTTTCCACCGGTCGCCGGCGGACTTCATGTTGGCAAGGTTGTTGCCGCCATTGACCCAGATGACATCGATTGGCTGGCCTTTAGACCCGTAGCCTTGGTGCGCGAACCACTCATCCAAGACCAGGTTGTCCTGCTCCGGCTGCGACGGCAGCTTGCGCCAGATGACGAGCGCCTTGCGGCCATCGGGTAGCGTGCCCGTCACGGTCCGAAACCAGTAGCTTCCAGCCGCATCGTGCTGCAGCGGGCCGACCAGACGTAGCCGCCGCTCTGGGTCCCGTTCAAAGGCAGCCGAAAGGGTCTGCGGCGCTGCGATTTGCCGCATTGCGATGCCGACGAGCCAGTTGAAGGTCTCCAGCAGGTCGACGTTGACCTTGCGGCGCTCTGTGGATCCGGGCCGCTTGACCAGCAAGCCGTAGCAGGTCGGGTCGCGAAAGGCGTCGATGTTGAGCAGCGACGGGCTGCCGCGCGTCTCCACATTGAGCATGTAGCGCAGCCTGTATTGCTCGGCGAGCCCGTCCGCGCCCTGAGCTTCGGGCGACGCGAGCAGCTGTTGTTGCTGGTCGGTTCGGCGGACTTCGAGGTTGTTCAGCGAGTCCTCGTAGGACTCCAGGCGCAGCACTTTGACGATGCGCGGGCAGTTCCCTGCCTGCTCGACCGTGGCGACTCGCTTGGGCTTGCCGTCGAGCCACTCCGGCGCAAACGCCACCTTCTTGATGCGCGGCAGCAGCACCGTCTCAAAGTGCGGCCCCATCTCGCCCAAGATGAACTTGCGCCGGCCGCCGTCGGCGTAGTTGTGGGTGATGACGGCGTGGGCAGTCGTCCCAGAACCGCCAAACGCGTCTACGACCAGCGCCGCTTTGGCGTGGTGCAAGGCGACAAAGTGGGCGATGAGGTCGACGGGCTTGGGGTGCGGAAAAGAGTCCTTGGCAAATCCCAAGTTTGCAAACTGGTCCGAGGCATAGTGGCTGTTGAACGTGGTCTTGGACCACACCGACGCCGGCTTGACGCGTGGGTCGTCATCCAGAATATCCTTCTGGTACACCGTCCACTCGTCGCGGCGCTGCATGGGCTTTGCCAAGAGCTCGGCGACGCGCGCTCGGGCGGTGTCGATGCCCCAGCGCCATCGGCCGTCGCTGCCGTCCGGCCGAATCGGACAAATACCGCGGTGGCCAGGCGGCGCTTGCGCATCTGTGCTCACGGTCAGGGCGTGGGTCGCTTCGTTGAAGTGGAAGTAATAGTACATGTTCGGACGGTCCTGCCGTCGATCGCCCTTGCCGGTCTTGCGCAAGTCCGTCTCGCGGAAGCGCTCGCCTGCCTCAGTCTCGTTGCGATACCGGCGCGTCACATTCTCTTCGGCCTTCCAGCCCACCGTGCGACAGGCCTCGCCGGCGTAGACCAACAGCTGTTCGTGGGCGGTGGCGATGTGCGCCTCGTCTGAGCGGCCCTGTGGGTTGTTGACGTTGGCGACATCGCTGACGTGGGCTTGCGTTCCGAGCACGAAGTCAGCGAGCCAGCGCAAGTGCATGTGTTCGCGACCGTCAATGCTCATGCCGAGCAGGTAGTCCTCATGGAGCAGGGGCTGGACACCGCGGAGCATAGCCTCCATGGCCGCCATCCACGACGAGTGCTGGTAGCCGTCCTTGTAGGCGAAGTCGTCGCCACCGGTGTTGTAGGGTGGGTCGAGATAGACGCAGTTGACCTGCTCGCGGTAGCGTGCCGCCATCAAGCGCAGCATGGGCACGTTTTCGGCATGGCAGACGACGCCGGCCACGGCCTGGTCGAGATCGGCGACTGCGGCGATCAACTGCTCAGCCGTCGTTGCATCCAGGTTGCGCGTGTCCACCATCAGCGTCGGATGGGCGCGCAGAAAGGCAGGGGTCAGTGGCACGCTGTAGGCGGGCCGCTGCTGGTCGCCGGCCAACGTGTCGATGCGGCAGAGCTTGACCCACTCCTGCCGCTGCGCGTCGCACGCGGCGATTTGCGGGTAGAACGACTCAGCAATCGCCCCGATCGCGATGCAATAGTGCGTCTCGACAACAAATTTCTGTTTGAGCCACAGCTTTTTCTGAAACTCCTCCAGCTGCGCCAGAAAGTCGATGACTTTTCCGGCAACCCTGCGGATGACCTTGATCTTGGACAAGTACTGCTCGACACGCGGTGCGCTCTCGCGCTCGATGTCATCCAAGTGCATCACCTCGTTCTTGATGTAGAAATCGAGCTCACGGCGCAAGAAACCGCCGAGGTCCTTGTGGATGAAGTAGTCGACGGTGTTCCTGGCCGTGTAGCGACGCAAGTGCGCCTCGAGCCGGCAGTAGTCCGCTGGCTCGCCCGACGCCGTGACGTGCGGTGTGCGCAGCGCGGCCATCCAAGCGCCAAGCTCCGCATCCGCAGCCGCAAGCAACCGCCGGACCGCGAGAGCCGTGAGGTCCTTCTGGGCAGGGGGCCGAGTCTTGCCGGCGCGGCTGTCTGCGGGCCAGTCGGCTAGCGTCGCCGGCCGGTACGCAAAGCGAATCACCAATTCCGGCCCAGACTGGCCCGGCTCTTGCGTCGCAAACTCGGCGGCACTTGTGCCCCTGGCCAGCACAAAGACGCGGTCCTTGTTCTCGGCCACCTTGACATTGCCGTGCTCGCCCTCTGCGGCGTCGCTCAGGCGAAAATGCACCCGCATCGGCCGGTCAGCGTCGTCCGGGCAAAGGCAAAACGCGTAATCGCGCAAGTATTCGCTGGTCTTGAAGTAGTACT